>Ga0181350_1000367_pt1 | contig 13318 bp, 34 predicted proteins | sample Su13VDMM110DCMD_FD_130105 | JGI IMG/M metagenome (GOLD analysis project Ga0181350, IMG submission 130105) | Freshwater viral communities from Lake Michigan, USA - Su13.VD.MM110.DCM.D | ecosystem: Environmental > Aquatic > Freshwater > Lake | place: USA: Michigan | collected 2013-07-16
ATATATCTCTATATTTACTATTCAGCTTCGCCATTAATTAATGATCTAATTTCTTCAATTTTATCTTTCATAACTGAAAGCATTTCTTTAGCTTCCATAATATTAAATTTAGGATCACTAAATTTAGCCCCAAATCCAATTAGCATATTTTCAAGTTGATCTAGTTTGTGTTGTACTGGTTGTTTGTATCTCATTTTATATATGATTTTATAATACCTACTAAATGTGGTATCGTGTCAAATGTACGTAATGTTTCGTTTGTCTCCAAACTTGTTTTACCCACTATGGCTATAACGTTTGGTCCTAAATCTATGAATACTATAGGGTATGTATCTGTTTTAAGTCTATCTTCAATAGCACTTGAAAAATTATCAAATATATTAGCGTCTATATTAGTGTAGTTTATTCCACAACCGTCTAATTCATCTTTTAACCATTTACAGTAATCACAATCTTCTAATGTCACTATCCTAATTCCTATCTCTTTCTTCATTTCATCATTACTCATAAGTAACTTATTAATTTATTAATGTTATATAAAAAATATGGAAAATATTCTGGGAGGCCAAGCTTTTCTATAGAGGTCAGCCAAAAATTTCCAACGGCCTTTACCTGGGATTTAACGGGGTAAATATTGTTTATATAAATATATATGAGGATCAAATTTTAGTGGTTTAAAGTGGTGATATGATATATTTAGCGCCCAATTCATTGACGATACTAATAGCATCTTTTGAATGCATATAAAACATTTCACGATTACCTGATACACGAACTGCATCTAAATGTTCATGAATTTCTTGTTCAAGTTTATAAGAGCTAAAACATTTAAATGAATAAACTGGTATCCATGGAGTAGGTACACCTGTTGCTCCTGAAATTTCTTTTGCTCGTTCTTCTACTTCACGTACTGTCATTCCTATTTTAACCATGTCTGGCATTGATTTGTTTACTAAAACATAAACATACTCGGTAGGAACTAAATTACCACTTTGATCAAAAGGTGAGTCTTGATAATAATTCACATACTCCCAACCCGGCATAGCTGGGTCAGGAGTTAATGTGAACGCTGTGGCTTTACGACAAACTACATCTGGTGATAGCTCATTCATGTCTAACGGCTTATAAAAATGAGCGTCTTCTATTGTTATTTTCTTAAGTGGTTTCATACTATTTGAATTATATTTTCTCTTAGCATTCTATCAATTTTCTCTCTAACAACATTAGGATGTGTGTTAAGATATGTTTGTTGATATTCCATAGGACCTACAATCCTACACCATTCATTTAAGTCATTAAATATATTTTCTTCATATGCTCCTTCAACATACATTCCTGCGTCTGTAATTAGTCTTTCTAATTCAGACATTTTATCCCAATAATCATATTCTGGTGACTTTTCATCTCCATATATATTATTAAGACGGTTTAATTCTAATTCTGTTGTTTTTGTTAGTTGTAATTTCATAATTATTTAGTTATATATTTTACTAATTCTTTGTTCAACATCATTAATTTAAATTTACCTGGATTACTATTGTAAATTGATTTAACCATATTATAACTTACATCTGTAGCAAATATTTTCTCAGTAACAATTTTACTTATACGTTCTATAAGTGATTTTTCAACCGCACTATCTTTAGCATAAAACTCTAAATAGTTAGCAATCCTTGTACCTAATGTAGCAGCAATATCTGCTCTATAATCTTTATCTTTACCAACTAAACTTTTAAGTGTATTCATCACATATTGTTCATCTTGTGTCATGATATTTTCTGGTGAAATCATCTTATCCAATTTATTATTAATGAACATTGTAAATAAAGTACTAAACTCAGAACCAACTGAACCTTCTCCAATCATTTGAATTAATGGTAATGACTCCTCAAATGATTTAAGTGAACTAATACTATTAAAGAACATACTAACACTTCTACTGTTAACTTCTTTAGTTATTAGTTCCGGATGTAATAACATAAAGTTAATACAACGACTATCTAGTTTAGACTGTTCAGCCCACTTACCCCAACATTTAAGATCAAATTTTAAATTAGCACTAATAAATCTTGTTTTTTGAGCGTTATCAATACTATTAACTAAATAATCTCCATTATCAGGATTGGCAGTTAATATAATATGCCAATCTTTAGGCAACTTCCAACTTATATATTGTTGTCTATCAATTAACTCCATTACAGCTTGAATGAATCTCATATCAGCTCTATTCCAATCATCTAATAACAAAACACCACCTTTTGTTTTTCCACTAATCCATTCTGGTGGACAATAACTCATACGATTTAGACCAGTTGATTCAAAACCTTTCTTTCTATAGTCTTCAACACTATTCTCATCTACCCATTCAGTTTTTTTACCTTCATTCATTTGGAATTGTCTAATTGGAAAACCAACCAAGTCACCTATTTCTTCAATCTGTGCTAAGTTCAATTTAACAAAATTTAATCCTAACTCATCTGCTAACTGAACAATAGCTGATGTTTTACCAATACCTGAATCACCAATTACTTCTGTACTAACCATTGGCTTATTGTTTTCTTGTAAGTAACGGTTATTGTCAATAATGTGTTTTAAGAAATCTTTTAGTTCATTAACATTTAATGAAACAGATGTGTTTTGTTTGTTTGTCGTTTTTTTAGCCATAACTTATTTTTTTATTTGTTTTTTTATTATAATTAAATATAATTCATTTATCAAGGTCATTATTTAATTTGAACTTTAGCTCCTGGTAATGAATCATTAACACTTCTTCCTGAACAATGAACCCATAAAACTGGTTTACATGGTTTAATACTTGTTTCACATTCACCATCAGTTAAGTAAATTAAGTTTTGATATTTATCTCTATTGTCTTGTAAATATTCAAGTACTGGATCATAACTTGTTCCACCTCTACCTGTTACTTCTTGAGCTTCTTGTATTTTACCTTTATATTCATAAACACGACCAATTGAAGCATCACATTCAATTACAGTTACTTGAGTTCCTGTTTTATGTATATGATATATTTCACTTAAAAACTCCTTTAAATCATCTTTACTAACTGAACCTGATGTATCAATAGCAACTAATGTATTTTTCTTTTGTTTGATTTTAAGAGCTGGATTACCATAAAAACGTTTATTTGGTTTACGTCTTGTTTTCTTAGTATAGATTTTAGAAGCCATACCATTAAAACGTCTTAAATAAGCTCTCCAATCAAGTACTGGTTCTTCACTAACATATAAACTATCAATCAATTCTTTTAATTCACCTGGTATATGTCCTCTTTGTTTTTGTACTTGTTCAGCAACATCTTTAAGTTGATGTTCAATTTGTTTTTCCATTAACTTCTTTTCAGCATCATCCATACCCTCAAATTGTTTCCAAAACTCATGAGATGCTTTAACTTGTACTTTAGTACCATCACCTAATGTTATTTCTCTTGCCTCACCATCTCCATTTGCTGCTTTCATAGCATCTACAAACTTACAAACATCACCATTTGGATTATTTTTACATTCTTGTAAAAGTAATTCATAATATTTTCTAGTACCTGCTTTTAAAGGCATATTCAATTCTTTAAATGGAGATTTAGTTATTTCTAAACCATCCCAAGTTTCATCTTTGTATTCATCTTGAATATATTGATTTATTTCAATATCAGCGGCTATATTCAACAATTCTTTTTCTGTAAACTCATCAAACATTTGTAAGTGTTTAAATGCAATATGTAATAACTCATGTTTTAAAACTGCTACTTTACAATTGTCAGATATTGTTTCCCAAAATTTAGGACTAATAACTAACTTAGTATTAATACCATCTTTAGCAACACATGCAGTTGAGACATTATCACTAATTTCTTTATTAAGACTAATTAGAAACAATCCATAAAATGGTTCTTTGAACATTAATGTTTTAGCGTGTTTGGCTATATCACCATGCATATCATTTATCATATTTTCTTATTTATATAAATTTAATTATTGGGCCTCGGTCGTAAAAACAATATCTACTAATGACTCAGCAGCTGAATTACTTAATTTAAATTCACGGTTAATATTATCTAATAAAAACTGTTTTACAATTCCGCCTTCTTTTCCATCTTTAAAATTCATTCTCAATCCAGTACCAAACGTCTTCCAATCCTTATCCCAATGTATGCCTTTTGTTTTAAGCATTTTTAATAGACTTTTTAAGTTGGTATTAGACGATGTATAATAACTTGGTCTGAATCCTGTTGTATGTATTAGTTCATTTAGTAAAAATGATATTGATAATAATGTTGGTTGGTCAATTACTAGATTAGACATCATTTCAAAACCCAACTTAACATTTGATTTATCAGAACTAAATAACATATCACGAAGTGTTTGTAAATAATCATCATCCAATTCAATTCCTTCTTTATTCAACTCAACAAATAACTCTTCATCAAACACAAATTTCATCTTTCCACTTTGTATAAGTGTTTCATTATTAATAATAATGTTTAACAACTCTAACAATTTATTTTCACGATAAAGATCAATTGATATTCCTTTTACTTTATAAGTATTATCATTATACTCAGTAATTATTTTTGGATATTTTGTAAATTCTTTTAATATATTATTTCTAACAAAACCAACTTTACTTTTATCAATTGCATTATTATATATATTAATAACATTATCATGTAATGTAGTTTTAAATTTTTTTACAATAATATCTATGAAATTTTCTTTAATAAAATTAATTTCATCATGTTTTAGTTTACTAATTAACTCATTAAAATATCCTTTATTAATTATAACCACACTAGCCATTCCAACTCTAGATGTTTTTTTCAAGTTGTTATCCTTAATAAACTCTTTAAGTTTAAAACGTGGTATTTCACTTGCTTTAGAAGCATAGATAATATCTCCTTTTTTAGGTATTACTGTGAGTTGTGATTTAATTAACTTAATCAAAGTAAAGATTTTATCAGCATCTCCCTCTTCAATAAAGTACTTATCCCAACTCCACCAATTTTGAATATGCCATTCTGGAATACTTTTATTATAGGCAATATTAACAGGCAATACCTTATTCATTTTTATACTCATAATTAGTCTTTTTTAGTTGTTGTTTTATTATAATGTATTTGAAAACCAAATCCAATAACTCTGTTTAACATATATTTTAATTTAAGTGTATATAATTTGTATCGTTTCCAAACATTGGAACCCATATAATATCTTTTCTATTTGGAACTGAAAACGATACAGTATCAGTTACACCAGCATTTAGTTCCATTAAAATTAATTCTAGTTGTTCTTCATCAACCCATTCGGCTTCTGACACTACATGACCTACATAATAAAAACCATGTTTGTTTACAAAATCTTCTTTTACAAATTGCATATAATTATTTTTTAGTGTTATGTGATTTAAATAATATACTTGATAATAAATTTAATCCAACTGCTTGAAAAAATGTAATTTTATTAAAATAAAATATGTTAGGTATAATCCAATTCCACAATAACATTAATGGTAAACCTAATACTAAAGCTACAAATGCTAATGTTAATGATGCTACTAAAAATACTTCTAAAAATGCTTTCATGTTGTTTATTTTATATTTAAATTTAAGTAATTAATTGAGGTTAAAATTATTCTCCATCTTCTTCTTCATTTATAACTTCACCATAGTATATATGATCACTTTGTAACTCATAACCAAACTTCATATCAACATTACCATTTCTATTCTTCATAAAGTTCATATATGTTCCACCACCATCACGATCACTTCTTCTTCTCATCTCCATCATTGCGTCTGTCATGTGTTTTAATTTATTTGAACCTACAAACTCACCAGATTTAGTAACTTGTTGAATTAATAAATGTGATGTAAATTTATCTTGTTTATTTTCACCTTTATTATTTTTAACACACAAATCAACTAACCATGATTCAGCTTGTTTTCTATCCCATTTGTTATCATCTCTAACACCTTCTATTATTTCAGCAATTGAATCTATTAATACTAAATCCCAACCCATATTCATAACTTGTTCAATAACATCTTTTGTATTATGTTCTAAATAATCAGACATAAACAATGTTTGTATTTGTCCAAATTGTGGAAAACGTTGTGTATATTTAAACATTTGTTTTTTACCCATTTCACCTGAAATAAACAAACATTTTCTTCCACGATTTTGAACCCCTGATAAAACATCTAATAATACAGTTGTTTTACCTACTCCTGGATCACCTATACACATAATATTAGTAGCACATGGAACACCACCTTCATGTGATATTAAATCATCAATTGACATACCACTTTTCATAGTTTCCATCATTCTTGGATCAATATCTAAATTATTTAATTTTATGATATCTAAATCAATTAATGTTGGAGCAACGGTTAATCCTGCTACTAAATTTTTCTTACTTGGTCTTCCTCTTTTTTTCATATTTGTGTTCATATTTTTTAACTTTTTATTATATAATAAATTTAACGTAATAGTCGTGGTCAATCTTTTATTTTATTGTTCTTTCAACTATTTTACCGATTATAGCAATAATATCTTTAATAATTTCAAACACATTAACTACAATCACTAATAATATAATTAACCAAATCATCATTTTTTTCCGTTTTTTCTTATATAATAAAGATAGCGAAGGAGCCCGGGTCAATCGCCCTGACTCCTATGGAGTATTATAAAAATTTATACTATGCTACTTTATACTGATAGTTAGAATAATCATACTGTCTAACAATATCTTTAGCTCGTAGTAAAGAAGTTAGTTCTATATATGATTGTGACACATTTAATTCTTTCATCCACAACTGAAAATTACTGTCACCTAAAGTTTGTTGTCTTTCTTCCTCAATTTCTTCTAAACGTTCAATTGAAACATTATTCATAAATGATAATTGATCCATCTTTATTTAGTTTTAATCTTGATCTATGATATTTAGGTTTTTTACCTTTATACTTTACTACTGTTATTTTTGGTTCGTCTTTTTTCTTAGAAGTCATTTAACGTATTAATTATAGGATAAGCAATATCGTTTTCTACTTTAAATTCATCTTCATTAAATACCTGGCCCTCAACTGATGACCAATATTCATCATTACTACACTCAATCCTATCAGTAAAATCATCCATATTAGCTAGAACTAATACTCCTTCATCTTCTACTTGTGATACTATAAATTCTTTTTTCATATTTTGTCTTCAAATTTAATTTTATTAAAAATATTTTCCATTGAATCGATATATAATTTAGGTGATATAAAACTACCTTGTAATTCAGCTGTAACTTGTTCTTTATTATTAAGAACTTCCTCACAACGTGATACTAATAGTTCTCTTACAAATACTAGATCCATTTCATCTAATTCCTTAATGGCTTTACTTAAAATCTTCCTGTTTGTAGGTATTTTCATAATAAATTATTTACGGTGAGTATAACCTGTTTTAATTTCTTGTTTTGGTAATGCTGCAATTCTTTCTTTCTCAATACGAGATTTTTCATTTTTACGTTCCCAATACTTCATTTGTTCAGCTAATGATAACATTGTTGGATCAAAATCTGGATGAAATTCATTCATCTCTTGTTTGTTACGTTTAGTTACTTTTTCAAACTTATTTAACATTCTCTCTTGATCGGAATTTTTGTCGTAGTTAAAGCCCATAGTTATTTTATTTTTGTTATTATTTTAAAAATCATTGCAATTACTCCTAGTGTTATCACTGAGACACTAAACCATACTGTTAAGAAATATAATATGTCTTCGATTTTTCTTTTCATATATTATCTATTATCAATTACCCAATTAAATAAATCTTCAGCTTCTTGATCAATTACAACTTGATGTTTACGGAACTCATCATAATTATAATTTCCATCTGGCCAGCATTCATCTCTATTCCATCCCTCAGGAAATAATGGTCTTAAATCGTTATCACTTAATTTCGGATTAATCAACTTAATAATATCATCAAACTGATGTATTGGTAAATCAATTAATGTTTGTAAATTTTCTTTTGTATTATTCATATTTTTATTTATATAATAAATTTAGTGAGTGAATTAAGGTCATCCTATTTATTCATAACAAACGCCTTATCATCCCACGTTTTAGCTTTACACAATGTGTAATTGGTCTGGTTATATAAATTTGTGTTTGACCAATCCTGATTAATATCACCCACTTTCATATCCATAAACATTTGTTTATCCATCAATATTATTTTATTTGTCTTACGAGCAAATACTGTTAACCAATAATCAGTACCTTCAGCTTTAAATTCAATTGTTTGTAATGCGCCTTTTTTAAAACCCCTAAACACATCCATCGCTGAATTCCATTGTTTCTTACCCCACTTATTCTTTAATCCTAAATCATCTACAACAATAATAAATCCAGCTCTTACTTTAACAATCGCTCTATATTCACCTTCACGATCATTAATAAATTCAGTTTTGTTAATGTTGCTTGTGTTAATAATTTGTACTTTTTTCATATCTTTCGCTTTTTTATTATAATTAAAGATAGCTAAAGAGCCGCGGTCAGACGCAGAAAATTGAATGTATATACCAATATATTATAAAAAAGGCTACTCCAACCGGAATAACCATATTTTAGGGTGATTTATATTAATTCTTTCTCAATTTCTTTTACATTTTCTTCAAGTATTTCTTGTTTAGGTTCTTCATATGCCGCTGGAGATGGCAGTCCACTATAATGACAAAATTCTATTTCTTCTATTATTTCTTGTTTCATTTTGTTAATTTTTTAATTAAATAATACCATAGCCAAATCAACTTTGACCTTATAAACTCGTATACTATTAATACTAATATATATTTCATAGCTTTTCTATTTCCATTTTAACTTCTTGCCAAAATGGTTTCATTACTGTATAACAGTTATTTAATATTTCATCTACTGCTATTAATGCACAATGTTTACCATTTTGTTTCTCAATGCCTGGACTGAATTTACCATCATCATAATCTCCATTAGCATATTCTCTAAATTTATTAACAAGCTCTTCTGCTTTTTCTTTAGGAGTCAATGTATTCTCTTCGTCAGTATGTTCATATGCTCCATCTGGACCAATTTGAAAGTCATCTGAGACGTATGGTTTGTTCATTATAAATGTTCTTTTAAATAAGCAATAAGTATTTCTTGTAAATCCTCTTCTACTAATTTGCCTTGATTATCAAACACATCATAGTTTGTATAACCTACAATACCCTCTTCTAATATAATAATGGTATATTCTTCCTCATTATATTCAATATGAAATGTTGTTTCGGTTTGTATTAATTTTATACTCATTATTTTAAATGTATTTTATGAATATTGTCTGTTAACCACTGTAACGCTTCTTCATCACCATCATCAATAGCGTGTTCTAAAGCGTGTAGAATTGAAACATCAAATGTGTCTGTGCCTGGGAATAATTTTGGTTGTCCTGCTAATGAACCAATTTCAAATTGTACTGTAACTGTCATAACTTTTATTTTTTATTTTAATTAAATATATGTATATATCTTGGGTCAACAAAAAATTCTATAAAAATCTCTTTTTGACCATTTGTGAACTGTATGTTAAATGTTTATATATAAGTATATATGCGTCGATGTGGAGATCTGTATTCGATCGGAAGGTACATATACTTTTTTTACGGGTCAACCTCTCCCGTCGATGGACCTCAATTAACCGGGGGCCTCTAACATCTTGACCTCTTATCTCTTGCGAACCTCTAACGTCCGCGGTCTTTTAATCTTCGACCTCTAACAAATCAGTATCTATATCTAATATATTATCATCATATAAACCATTATCAACATCAGCGATTAGTAAATCAAACTCGCCTAATGCGGATTCGAGTTTAGATGTTACACCATGATATGAATCTTCTATTAGACCCTGGTTATCAGTTGATCGTAACTCACTATCGAGCGTCTCATATAGTTCTTGTAGTTCCGCTTTCATTTCGTTTAGGTATTGCTTTAAGCTATTATCCATATTATAATTTTTATTGATACGTATTGTAATTAGTTAAGAAATGGCTCCGACTACGTATGTACGTGTCAGTCGGAGCGTTTCTATTACTTAATTACTTAACGTTGTTAATATTTTGTAACCATCCATCCATATTAATTTTTGCTACTGTGTCATCAACAAAATAGGTAGACGTTTCAGTCTTAGCTACTTTAGATGCCTTAGGCGCTTTAGTCTTAACTATTACTTCGATTGTATCATCCTTAATCATCTTAGGACGACCACGTTGTATTGTTCCGCCTGCCGCTACTTTAGCTGCACGCATCGCTAATACCGCTTGACGTTTAGAACCTTCAACCGTCGGACGGCCACGTTTAGCTAGATTCATTACTGTTGTTTCTGGAGTGTTTGTTTTTTTACTACTCATAACCTTAATTGTTTTTTATGTTTGTTAATTATTTATATATTAAATTTAGTGAACTGAACCCGGTCAACCAATATTAGTCAACATGTGCTTCATATGCTGGAACAATATTCATATGTGTTACTATATCACACTCCATAGCTCTAAACATATCCACTGTACCATACATGCTATCAAATATATCCTTAATAACATCTACACGTGTCATACCATCCTTAGTGAATGTATGTATATTAAAGCCATTCCAAATAGCATCTGATATATCGTTATAGTTTCTAACATTTAACCAGCTGCATACTTCGTTTAAATTCATTCTTGCGTCTGTGTAACTGTTCATGTTTGTCATATTTTCTTATTATATAATAAAGATACGTAGCCAGTCGCGGTCAGGCAAGTTATAATGCATTAGTAATTAATATACTATAAGCACGGGAGCGACTCCCCATAGTAGGAGAGCCGCTAATCCATGGCAGTAACGAAACTTAATTATGCTGCGATAGCATTCTTTTGACGTCTACGAGTAATCATATACATAGCATTTGCTGCTATATCAGTTACTTTTCTAACGCCGTTGATCATGTTCGACACGTGACTAACTGAGTACCCAGTTGTTTCTGCAACACGTGTTACGTCGCCTGTTTTCTGACGGTGGGTAAAGAAAGACAATTTTGCTGTGCGATTTAAATAGTTCGCTCTAACTTTTGTTTGATAACTCATAACTGTTTGTTTTTGTTTTAAACTTTATATTGCTTTTTTAATATGATTAAATATAATTTATATCTTTAGGTCAGCCAATTCTTATAGTATATACTTATATAGAGTCCCGTTTGTGGAGGGCTTGTTTGACCCATGAAAGAGGTGAACACGACCCAATCCACCCGTCACCCACACTCCCAATACTTGTCACCTAACACCATACATCTATCATACCATATACGCCGCATATAAACGTTTTACCCAACTACTAGTCGCCTATCATATCCATTGGTCACCCGTTTTGTTATTCGTTTACTCGTTCTATATTGCGCTAACGATGGCGTTATTTGTCTACCTCCACCCACCCATAACTTAATTTTACGACTTATCCGTCCACGTAACTCATATATTTGATTAACCGACGCGTGCGTATGTTTCTTAAATACCCATTTCGTCCGTATCGCTCTATTGAATATATCTTTACCCGTACATGTCATCCTGGTATTATTTTATCTATTATTTATTACTTTCGTTATTCGTCCTAATCGTCCTCTATCTCTATAACTTGGATCTATTATGAATCCACTCCAATACTTTTTAAATGCTTTTATAACCATATTGAGTTATTGTTTATTGTTTATAAAATCAGTATTACGTTTTGCACCGGGTGGTATTTTTGTTATTATTTCATCTAATCGCTCTACATCCCATCCATCACCATTCATTGGATTACCATATATTCTTATATCATCCGAATATAGATGTTTGATTACTCCATCTTTATATCTGACTACCCACACCGTATTAACATTTAATCCATAGTCAATTATGAATAATGCTTCACCATCACCCAATGGTGTATGTACCTCCATTGTTGGGTTTAATTGATGTATCATATATTTGTGTGTATTTAATTTTATTAATAGTTATCTACTTATCATTCATTTTATTTATTAATATAAAATATAAATGTTTTAAGAATTCCCATCCTAATATTGATATTAAAATCTTCCACCACACAATTATTTATTTTTTATGTTTGTTATTGATTTTTTTCATTTGTCTATATATTCTACGTTCATCTTTAGATTCTTTAGCTCGTTTATTCCAATTTGCTTGTTTATCAATACCATTTTTATATGTGATATTTACTTCAACTGGTCCTTTAGTTGTTTTTTTAGAGTCATACTTCCATATTTCAGTACAGTCATCATCTTCAAACTTACGTTCCCATTTCTGTGGTTTAGGTTCAGTTATTATTTCTTTTGGTCTAGCCATTATGATATAAAATATTGGATTATTACAGCTAATAATGTTGTTATAAATCCTACTATAGCAAATGCTACTACAGCTTCACTATCATCAGTTTGTTGTTGTTGTTTACCTTGATTCATATATTTTGCTTTTCATTATTTACAGTTTACCTCATAGTATAACATTATCAATCCAATTAGAGCAATTATTCCCAGAATGGTTAAAAATAAACATCCTTCTTTTCGCTGTTGTTTATTTAGTGGTAAATCTCTCATAATTTTTCTATTTCTTCATTTACTTTAAATTCAAATGATTCAACAATTTCTAATTTAGAATTAAGTGCTTTTGGACCATCTTTTTTAATACGCTCAAATAATTCTCTAGCTTCATTTTCCCTATATGATAATGAATTACTGACATAACGGTCATCTACTTTAGTGTAATAAACTAATTCACCATCCATTTTTGTTTCTTTTACAAATTCAATTTTCATAACTTATTGTTTTTATTTATTTAAATATAATTAATTTATTGCGGTTAAAATTACTTTGTATACTCAGCATATCTTTTATTTACTTTTAATTTGTTAGCATCAGCATCTCTATTCTCCCAATTATTTACATTAAAAATAAAAGTATCCATTTTCTTTTCTAATATATTATCATATGTTATAGTAGAGCATCCATCTTTATACACCTCAACACTATATTTATTACCTTTTTTACCCAATACTTTAAAACCATTAATATATGTTGTATCATACATTGAACGACCATGTTGTAAATTAAATGCTTTGTTATGTGTTTTTATTTTATATATACGTTCACTATTATTTCCATATTCCCAATCTAATGAAACATCTGGTTTAAATGATTTAATAGTAAAACCAATTTGTTTCATTGATTCAACTGAATCAGTCCATATTTCATTGTTAAGA
>Ga0181350_1000368_pt1 | contig 13313 bp, 17 predicted proteins | sample Su13VDMM110DCMD_FD_130105 | JGI IMG/M metagenome (GOLD analysis project Ga0181350, IMG submission 130105) | Freshwater viral communities from Lake Michigan, USA - Su13.VD.MM110.DCM.D | ecosystem: Environmental > Aquatic > Freshwater > Lake | place: USA: Michigan | collected 2013-07-16
ACATCGCCAGCCTGAAGGACGGCGGCGAGGTGACCGTCAACCTGAACTACGTCGAGGCGAGCGCCACGCTGCTTCAGACGCTGGTTCTGGCCGGCGTCGAGACCTTCCGCGTCACCTTCCCCGGTTCCTCGACCTTCACCTTCTCGGGCATCCCCACCGCCTTTGCCTTCGATGACGTGGTCATCGACGACAAGGTGGCGATGAGCCTGACCATCAAGGTCACCGGCAAGCCCGTTTACGCGGCGGTCTAACGCATGGGAGCCAACGCTCACAAAGGCGAGGCGTCGATCAAGGTTGGAGACCGGGACTATGTTCTGGCCTTCAACATCAACGCCATGTGCGAGGTCGAGTATGTCCTCAACCTTTCGACCGATCAGATTCTTCGGGCTCTGTCGAAGGGCGAGGCGGCCCCTATGCACGTCGTCCGTGCCCTGCTTTGGGGCGGGCTCCGGCACCATCATGCAGACGTGGACCTGCTGGCCTGCGGGGCATTGATGGAAGAAATGGGCGGCCCTGGGCCGGCCCTTGACGGCATCGGAAAGGCCCTGATTTCGGCCTTCCCTGACGCGAAAGACGAACCGGAAAACCCTCAGAAGGGAGCGGCGGCTGGGACTGGCCGTCGCTCCTTAAAGCGTGGGTCGCGGTAGGGGAATCCGAAGAGCGGTTCTGGCTGATGACGCCGCGCGTCATGCAGCTTGTTTTCGAGGGTGCGTCGCAACGCATCCAACGGGAACATCAGGGCCGGGCGTGGTTGGCTTGGCATACGGCCGCGCTGCCCCGGCTCAAGACGTTTCCAAAGCTTGAGAGCCTGATGGGCACCAAGCGCAACGCCCGCCGCCAGACTGTCTCCGAAATGGAGGCGATCTTCGCGGCTTGGGCAGCGAGAGGATAACCGCACATGGCAGGAAGCGCGGTCGTCGGAGCGTTGCGGGTCACCCTCGGGCTTGACTCGGCCCAGTTCACGACGGGCATGAAGAATGCCCAGACCGGGCTTGAGAAGTTTGCGGGGGTCGCCAAGACGGGCGCGCTGGCCATTGCCGGGGCTATGGCGGCAGCGGGCGGGGCTATAGCCACGGCGATGGCGGGCGTCATCACCCGCGCTGGCGATATGTATGAACTCTCGCAGGCGCTGGGGCTGACCGTCGAAGACCTCAGCCGCATGACCTATGCCGCCGAGCTTTCCGGTGTGCAGATTGAAGGCCTAGAGAAGGCCATCAAAAAGCTGTCCGTCTCGCTTTTTGACGCCAGCCAGTCCGGCACCGGGCCGGCAGCCAACGCATTTCGGATGCTGGGTATTTCCGCCGTGGACGCGGAAGGCAACGTCCGGCCCGTGATCGATGTCATGGGCGACCTGGCCGACCGCTTCTCGAAGATGCCGGGCGGTGCCGAAAAGACCGCGCTGGCCATCCGTGTCTTCGGCAAGGCCGGGGCCGACATGATCCCCATGCTGAATGAGGGTCGAGACGGCCTTCAGGAGATGTATGACGAAGCCCAGCGGCTCGGCATCGTTCTGGATACCGAAACCGCAGCCTCCGCAGAGGCTCTGGGAGATGAGCTCACCAGGCTGAATGCGGCCAAGGACGGGGTGATTACGAAGATCACCACGGGCATGCTTCCGGCGCTGCGCAGTCTGGCGGGCGCGCTCATCAAGACCTCGCAAGATAGCCGCACGATGGCTGTGGTGGGTCAGGCTCTGGGCTGGACCCTCCGCGCACTCGTAACCGTCGCGGTTCTGGTGGGTGCGGCATTCATCGGCGTGGCGCGGGACATCGGCACGGCTGCCGTGGCGGCCTATAAGTGGGTCCAGCAAGATTTTGCCGGGGCTGCGCTTTATGCCGCGCGCGGCTTCGGTGAAACGCAAGCCTATCTTAAGGGCGTCGAGCAGTTCGTCGCCGATCTGTGGACGCCGGCTGGTCCGCCGCCGGCCATCACGGCGGCGACAGAGTCTGTGGTCGATCTGGATGACGCGACAGACCGGGCCAGTCGCAATGTCAATCGTCTGTCGGAATCGCAGCGAGATGCGGCGCAAAGCGCACAAGACCTCGCCCGCGAGGCTGCCCAGGTTTACGAGCAGACCCGCACCCCGGCGGAACAATATCGGGCCGAGGTTGAGCGGTTGACGCGGATGCTCGACGCCGCCGCTATCAGTCAGGATACCTTCAATCGCGCGATGCGAGACGCCGGCATCGCCCGTGATGCGGCCGATCCCCTGTCGATTGCTGGCCGGCGCATCATGGAAGAACGCGAAGAAGCCGCTGCTGACGCCCGCGAGGAAGCCGTCAGGCTGGCGGCCCAGAATGAGGAAGACCTGCGCGCCTCGACCTATGACGGCATCCGGGGCGGGCTGGAGGCGGCGGCAGACGGCAATCTCGGCCAGTATCTTGCCGCCCGGTTGCGGTCGGCGCTGTTCGATGGTTTGGCCGACTCGCTGACCAATATGCTGCGCGGGGAGAAGGGCTCCAGCAACGGCGGCGCGATGGGCTGGCTCAACGCGGCCGGCTCAATGCTTAAAGCCTTTTCGGGCGGGAAGATTCCCGGCTTCAAAACCGGGGGCTCTTTCAAGGTCGGCGGCTCCGGCGGTGCCGACAGCCAACTGATGCAGTTCCGCGCCACGCCGGGCGAGATGGTGGACATCCGCCGGCCGGGTCAGGACCAGGGCAACGGGGGCATGGCGGTTCACGTCGTCCCGTCGCCGTATTTTGACGTGCGGGTTGAAAAGCTGGCCACGCCGATTGCTGGGCGGTCGAGTATGCAAGCGTTCGGAGCGGCCCGATCACAAGTTCCGGCCGACGCTGCCCGGCGCGCTCGCTTCAATCTGGGGCCTGCTTGATACATGGCGATTAATCTTCCTGATTGGCCCTACCCGTCTTCAATGACGCCTCGCCTGGTCACGGGCCGCGCTGAGTTGCGGCCTGCATGGGGCGGCGATATTCAGCGGCTCAATCGCGCGGGATCGAGATACGCCATCGACGTGACCATGCCGGTGATGCGCTATGAGGACGCGCAGGATTGGGCTGACATCAACGACGAGTCGGCCACGGTGACGATGCAGATCGTCCAGCCTGGCGTTGATCCCGGTGCGCCGGGCGCAACGCTGGTGAATGGGGCCTCCCAGTCGGGCACCACGCTCATGATTGATGGCTTCACGCCCCATTACGTCCTGCGAAAAAACCAGTGGATCAGCGTTTCGACGGCGGGCCGGCTGTATGCCTACCGGGTCAAAACCGAGGTGGTTGCAGATGCGGCTGGGGCAGCAAGCGTTGTCCTGACGACGATGCTGCGAGTGTCGCCGGCCAATAACGATGTCGTCGAGATTTCCGCGCCTCGGATCGAGGGCTTTGCCACGGTGTCAGATGATGCCTGGGCTACAAATACCGCCGGCCACGTCGCTCTGAGCTTCACGATTGAAGAGCGCGGGTAATCCACGGCCCGCGAACCCGGTTCGTCCCCCTACTGCCGCCGCCACCCCCTCGCCCGGCCAATCGGTCGGACGCTTTGCACCGCCTGAAAGGATGCCGTCATGGCCACATTCAACAAGTTCAACTGCTTCGTCGAAGACCTCGCCGAGAAGGCTCACAACCTCGGCTCCGATACGCTCAAGGTCGCGCTGACCAACACGGCCCCGACCGCCTCCCAGACGACGTGGAACGTGACCGACCACCCGGCCCCGGCTGCGGCAAACGGCTACACGGCGGGCGGCAACACCCCGTCGATCACCTCGTCTGCCCAGACCTCGGGCACCTATAAGCTGGTCCTGGCTGACACGACCTTTACGGCTTCGGGCGGCTCCATCGGCCCGTTCCGATACGCGATCCTCTACAACTCGACCGCCTCGGCCAAGCCGATTGGCTGGTATGACTACGGTTCGTCGATCACCCTTCTGACGGGCGAGGCCCTTTTGGTGGACTTTGACGCCGCTGCTGGCGTTCTGACGCTGGTCTAAAAACATGAGCCAGCTTTTTGACCGCGTGAAGATGACCACGGCGACGACGGGCACGGGCACAATCACGCTCGGTTCCGCGTCGTCGGGTTATCGTTCGTTTGCCTCGGCTTCGGTCCCGGATGCCACGGTCGTCAGTTATGTGATCGAGGACGGCACGGCGTGGGAGTGCGGCACCGGCACCTACACGGTCTCGGGCACGACGCTATCGCGCACACTTCTGTCGTCATCGACTGGCTCGCTACTCAGCCTGACGGGCTCGGCAGTCGTGTTCATCACGCCGCTGGCTCAAGACCTGTATCCTCTGGGCCAGCGCGTCATCACTTTTGCTGCCTCGGGCACCTGGACGAAGCCAACGACAGGGAACATCCCGACGCACGTTGAGGTCCACGTTTTCGGTGCTGGCGGTGGCGGTGGTGGTGGCGGCAAAGCTGCATCCGGCACGGCAGTTTCCGGCGGTGGCGGTGGTGGTGGCGGCGCTCACGCTGTTGCGGTTTTTGCTATTGGCGACCTTAGTGCCACGGAAGCCGTGACGGTCGGTGCGGCTGGAACGGGTGGCCCCGGTTCGACTGTTAACAACACACAAGCAACTTCGGGCACTGCTGGCGGAAACTCCGACTTCGGCACCAAGGTTTATGCCTACGGCGGCGGGCGCGGTTTCGGTGGGGATGACGCTGCTAACGCTGGCGGCGGTGGCGGCGCGACGATTTACGGCGCGGGCGGCGACGGAACAACAAGCGCAGGCGCGGCGGGAACAGGGGCCGGGGCGGGCGCTGGTTCTGCAAGTTCAAACGGCACGGCGGGTTCGTCGTTCGGGGGTGGCGGTGCTGGTGCCTCAGCAGCGGGAAGCAGCCCCCAAGGCGGGGGCCAAGGTGGCCCCTTTGGCGGCGCGGGCGGCGGCGCTGGTGGTGGGGTTACCACGGCCCCGGCTGCAAGCGCTGGCGGCGCAGGTCGCCCCGGCCCCGGAACTACCGCTGCCACTCTATTGTCTGGCGGGACTTCTGGAGGCGGCGCGGGCAACACTCACACACCAACAACGACAACCCAGTTGAGGTGCGGCGGCGGCGGTTCGGGCGGCGGTTCCTCGACAACCACAAACGGCGGCGCTGGCGGCGCTGGTCAGACGCCCGGCGGCGGCGGCGCGGGCGGCGGGGCCTCGATCTCTAACAACGGCGGCGCGGGCGGTAACGGTGGTGCTGGGCTGGTGGTTGTGATCGAGAGGTTTGGCACATGAAGCGGGTAAACCTGATCGGCCTGTTAGTCACGAATGTCGAGATTGTGGACGATGACGCCACGGGACTGATCGTGCCGGATGATTGTTGGGTTGGTCCTGGCTGCATCTGGAACGGCGACACCGACGAGCCTGCGTTTTCCGCACCGGAGCCTGAACCCGAGGAGGGCTAAATGCTTGGCCACGCTCCTCTAGGCGGCATCCCGCTAGGCGGCTCTGCTGCTGCTCCGGCGGGTGGGCCGGTCACTCTTGCGGCAGATGTTCGGTCCTATGCCCTGACCGGGCTGGCAACTGGACTGACCGTCTCCCGCGTTCTGGCGGCCGGCACGGGTTCATTTGCGCTTACGGGCGTGAGTGCTGGTGTCGGGCGCATCGTGGCGCTGCCGGCCTCGGTTGGCACGTTTGCCCTGACCGGCAATGCGGCCGGATTCAGTTCTGGCAATACGCTAACGGCGTCTGCCCAGTCTTTTGCACTGAGCGGCACTGCTGCCGGGCTTCTGCGCCAATACACGCTCACGGCTTCTGCTGCCTCGTTTGTTCGCACCGGAACCGCCGCCGGTCTGAGCCGTGTGCAGATTTTGGCGGCGTCGGGCGGGGCGTTCACGCTCAATGGCTCCGCGACTGGGTTGGGGCTAACGCGCCTGCTGGTCGCGGGCGCTGCAAGCTTCACGCAGACCGGCATTGCAGCCGGAACCCGCGCCACTCGTTTGGTAACCGCCTCTGGCGGAACATTCGTCCACACCGGCAACTCTGCGGCCTTGGTGCCGTCCGGGCAAAACATTCTTATTGCTTCGGTCGGCCCGGTTGTGCTGACCGGCAACGACGTGGGGCTGAAACTCAGCCGCAACTTAACCGCTGCCACCGGGGCCTTTACCCTTATTGGTCCGGCCGCAGCCCTGGTGGGCTCAAGGGACGATCCGGCACTTACGTTTACTGCGCTCGGTGCAGCAGCGCCGACGCTGGTGCATCTGGTGACCATTGACGCACTTGGCATCCGCTGGACGGACGGCGGCTTCGTTTCATGGAGTGGCAACCTTTACGCCTCCGAAGACGCCACATACGGCTGGCTCGGCGGCATGGGAGCCATTGAGGACGGGGCAGACGGTCAGGCGACGGTCTGCGACCTGACCATCCTTTGCGATGACACCGCGCTCTCCCTTTGGATTGACCCCACTGTGCAGGGGTCGGTCGTTACAATTCACTTGGGGGCACTGGACCGGGACACAGGGCTCCTGATTGGCGGACCTGATCTGTTGTTCCGTGGTGAGCTGGACCAGCCACGCCTTATGTCCGGGGTCGGGCAGGCCCTGATTTTCAGTTGCATAACCGAAGAGGCCAGGATGCTGGAGCCGAACGAAGAGCAGCGACTGACGGATTCCTTTCACCAGTCGGTGTGGCCGGGCGATCTGGGCTGCGAACACGTCTCCGATGTGGAAAAGAAAATCTATTGGCGGGCCAATGACCCGAACAATTCGATCTCATGAGCGTGACTGGAGCTGAAGCCGCGCAGGCCTGCATTGATCGGTTTGTCGGCAAAACATACGAGCCCGGCAAGCGAGACTGCGCCATTTTGGCCGCGCACCTGTTGCACCAATACGGTGTGCCGGTTCCGGTCATGAAGGGCTTGCAGTATTCGAGCGAGGCGGGCGCGATCAAGTCGCTGAAAAAGACCGGCTGCCGGGATATTTTAGAAGCGGTTGACTCGCTCGGCCTAAGCAGGATCGCGCCGGCCTCTGCCTTGGCAGGCGACCTCGTCGGGCTGCCCTGCGATGGCCCATACGGATGCGCCCTGACTGTCGCGGTCGGGAATGGCCGGGTGTTCGGCTTCGTTGATGGCATGGGGCACGTTTTCCAGCCAAAGGCCTACGTCACCGCGTGGAGGGTTTAGTTTGCCGGAAGCCGCCGCCGCCGCAGTCGCCTTTGTCGTAACCACTGGTCAGGCCGTTGCCACGGCGGCGCAGATGGCGCTGACCTATGCGGGTTGGTCGTCGGCCCAGATTGCTTTTGCAGCAACGGTTGCGGTCGAGGGTGCAAAGTTTGCAGCCACCACCGCAGCGTCTGCGCTTTTATCTGGTAAGCCTCGCGTTGAGGGCAGCGTCACAGCGTTCCGGGCCGACACGGATGCGGGTATTCCGGTGGCCTACGGTCGCGTCGGCTGCGCTGGGTTGATCAACTACCGCGTCGCGTATGACGCAACAAACCGCTACCAGTCGCTGTTCTGCACGGTATCGGCCGGACCGATTAAGTCGTTCGTCAGTTTCTCGGCAGACGAGACCGAAACCCTGTTTGACTCGACGCTTAACAAGTCGATGACCGGCGACCACGTTGGGTTCATGTGGCTAAAAACCAACTTGGGAACGCAGCCACAAACGGCACTGACCTCGCCAACCGGAGTTGGGGCGGGCATCCCTGCGCCAAACTGGGGGTCCAGCCACAAACTGAACGGCCTCGCCAGTTACGTTCTGACCATGTTCGAGAACTCGAAGCTGTCAGAATATCAGGGCGGCGTGGTGAAGCCCTTGCACGTTATCGAGGGGGTCTATGGATGGGACCCTCGCCTCGACAGCACCTATCCGGGCGGGGTCGGCACCTGTCGGCTGCTCAATCCTTCGACCTGGGTGTGGATTGAAGAAGGCGCTATCGCGGCGTTGAACTGGTGCATCGGGCGATGGGCTGGCGACTCCGGGTCGGGCACTTATGGTGTGCCCTATGCCTGCTCGCTCATTGCCGGGATCGGCTCGTCGTTAGAAGGCATCGACGTTGAGTCTTTCGTCAACGCAGCAAATGCGGCGGACGCGAACGGCTGGAAAGTCTGCGCCTATCCGACGACCAAAGACGACAAATACGCGGTGCTTCGCAATCTATTGCAGGCGTCCGGGGCGGTTCCGTCGCGCAAGGCAGGCAAGATCAGCTGCATATCTCACGGTGCTTCGCAGGCCTCCGTTGTCAGTGTGACGGCGGCAGATACCAGCGGCCCCGTCGAAGTGTCGCTCGGTCAATCGCGGCTGGAGCGATTTAACACGGTCCTGCCCCGGTTCTGGTCTGAAGATCACCGATGGGACATGGTGCAGGCCCAACCCGTGACAGATGCGGCGTGGACCGCCGAGGACGGTGGCAAGCGGTCGCGCGGGATTGACTATCCGAACGTGCCGAGCGCCAATCAGGCGGCCCAGCTGGCCTATTACGACATCGCCAACACCCGCGAGGCCATCAACGGAACGGTGTCATTCAAGCCGCACATGAGGCGGATCGAACCGGGCGACTGCTTTACCTTCAATGAGCCTGGGTTCCTGCTGGACGGTATCAAGGTCAAATGCCTGCGCCGCGCTTACGATCCGATGACGGGCGGGGTTCGCATCACCTTCCGGCAAGAGACGGACGCCAAACACACCGCTGCCGTGGCTCAGTCCGTGGGTGTGCCGCCGGAGAAAAGCGTCGGCATACCGCCGGCCACCTATGTCGATCCGCCGACCGATTTCAGCATCGGCACCCCGACTGGTGACCCGGAACTCTCTTGGCGCAACCCGCTGTCGCTGTCGTTTAACGCGATAGAGTTCAAGATCGGCACGTCATCTGATTATTCGCTGGCCGTGCCCGGCTCCTCGACAATACCCGGCGCTCCTGGCGCTTATGACTTCTTCACCGACACGGGGCTGTCGCCGGGCACTTATTACTACTGGCTCCGAGCCATCGACGTGGACGGCAACTATTCCGACCCGATTGGTCCTGAGTCCGTCGTCGTCGCCTAACCCACTGACACCAACTACATTGAGGGAGGCCCGGAATGCTCGTTCCCGGCATTGCGAACCTGCGAGTCAATCGCTGGACGCCTAACAAGATCACGATTGATCTGGTGGGTTACGACCTGACCGGCGGCACGTTTGCCCAACAGGTCCGGTCATATCGAGACGCCCCTGGCAGCGCTATCATCTCGCTGACGAATGCCACAGCTGGCACACAGGGCATCTCGGTCGCCGTGGTAACTACCGGCAACATACCGACCACGACGCTGACCCTCCAATATGACGAGGCAACTATCGAGGGGGCGCTGGCCTATCCTGCATCAGGCGTGAAGGCCGGGTCCGATGTGGTCGTCTATCACGACCTTCATGTGACCGGAGGCGTCCTGCCGAAGACCCGCCTGATCGAGGGCACCTTCACCATCGCTGCCGGGGTTACGCAATAATGGCCGACATTTCCCTGACTATCTCCGATCAAAACGTCGTCGTTACGCCGTTTGGCTCCGAGTTGGTGACGCCGCTCGTCGCTGCTGCCTCTGCATCCGCCACGGCCGCAGACGTATCCGCAGACGCCGCAGCCGTTTCCGCTGCTGCTGCTGCGACCTCGGCTGACACGACCTATGTTGAGCTTGAGTATGTGCCGGCGCTCTCGTGGCAAACGGCGAACAAATATTTCCTGCGCCCCGTCCGCAACGTCTCCCTGACCGGGACGCTGGCGCAATACCGCTTCCGGTGGATCGCGCCTTTTGAAAATGTCGCGGGCTCTTACAACATCCACATTGTCAACTATGGCGTAACGCCTGCTGCGGACGGCACCATTACGGCTGGCCAATCCGTGACCGGAGGCAGCGGGGTGACGACCGGCAATGGTGGACTGGTAAACATCCTTGGGGCAGACGGAGTTAGCCAAATCCCGCCGGGTGAGGTCACGCAATACAGCGTCCTCGCCATGCAGCGGAACCCTGACCCGGTTGTGGCTCATGCGGGTGCGGCCAACGTCTACCACCTGATCGAGGCCACGGACACGGTTACCCCCGCGCTGGCCGAGACCATAATCACCACGGCATACAAAACGCCAAAGCCTGATCGTCCGGTTCACTCGATCCAGGCGGGCGATAACCTGTCGATCATGAGCGTCAGGTTGCACACCGATAACTATGTCGATGCGACCTACGCCAACCAGTCAGACCACATCAAAGTCGGCTTCATGAACGTGGCCCCGTTTATGTCTGTGGCCACCGACTTCATGGCATTGAACAGCATCTGGGCGCACGTTCGGAACCAGAAGATTGAGGTCTCAAACTTCGTATACGACGCGCTCGACAGCGGCACGACGGTTGAGACCGGGCTGGTCTGGTCCGCGTTTGAGCCGGTAGTCATCGTCGGCAACATGGCCGATGCTGGCGACACAGCAAATCTCGGGACCAACTTTCAGCTGGCCGGGCGGGCGCATGGTTTCATCTATCCCTCCCCGACTACGACGCGCGCCGGGTATCGCAAGGATAGCTCCACCGGAACGCCGACAGCGGCCACGAAGACTAACCCGCTGACCATCACGGTTGGCACCATCACCGCTGCCCAGATTGGGGACCGCATCAAGTGCAGCGGCGTCGTCGGCATGACGCAGATCAACGATGTCTGGCTGACGATCTCGGGACGGTCGGAGGTTGGTAACACAACCGTCCTGACATTCTCTGGCGTCAACGCCACCGGCTACGGCACGTTCACCTCCTGCCCGAACAACATCGAGTGGGAGAAGACCGGCCTTGAGGGCGCGGCGATCAACGAGGAATGGGCGGGCATCCGCATTGTCGAAAGCTGCACCGGCTTTTTTACCACGCCAAGCGGCAGTCGGGCCTGCAAGTTCACCGACACGACTACGTTCGAGCCGACCGCCTCGGCGCAGATCATCCACGCCTGGACGCACGATTTTACCGATGCGGCGATTTCCATTACGCCCGGAACGCGGTCCGGCAGTTATGTAGTTATGTGCCCGATGACCGGCTTCAACCGGGCGGTGGGCTACGTCAACGGCGTCAAGGGCACCGTTCAGGTCATTGACAAGCGCGACGGCACTAACACCGGCTTTGGGAACGCCGAAAAGGTCGTGGCATGGAATGCGGACTTTCCAGACATCCAGCTGGTTGTCGAGAACCTTGCCGGGGTGGGTTACACTCACTTCGACAACGGTGTGGGCGTCGCATACGCCGCCCAAGTCATCGGCGTGAATAATCCCTACGGCTGCAAACTCTACTGGCCAACGTATCCCGTCAGCACGCCTGTCAGCATGGCGGGCAAAGTCCTCACGGGCAGTTTCTCCATGCGCATCATCCGCGCGGCGGCCATCACATGACCGGAGCGCCTCCTTCAATAGATGCCGGCGTCATCCTGACCGTCGTTCTCTCTGGTATTGCCTTCATTGCGTGGCTGGTTCGCCTGGAGGGCCGGGTCAACGGCAAGGCGACCATAGAGCAAGCGGGGGCGCTATCAGCGCAGATCAGCGCCCTGGCTTCAGTCGTCGCGGCGCTTCAAGCCAAGGAAGCCAGCCACGACAACACCCGCGATGAGGTGATCCGGCTTCAAGAACAGATCAAGCATCTGACGAACCTGATCGAGCGGCTGCTGCCCGCCTCGCGCCGCAAGGTGGCGGAATGATTGACCTGCAAGACCCGCTGCCCGAGCCGGGCTTCCTGTGGCGCCGGCTGATGGCCTTCGCCGTCGTGGCGGCGTCCCTGGGGCTGGTCTGGCGGCTGACCTATCTGATCCCCGCCGGGGACGTTCTGGCGCTGGCTCAGGCGATCCTGCTGTTCGCGGCCCTCATGCTGCTGCTGTGGGCCGGAGGGGCCTCGGCGGCGGACATTTCCGGCATTCTGGCCAACCTGAAGCTGAGGCTTCGCGGGCCGCGAACGGCGGAGCCGGAAGCGGTCCAGACGCGCGGCGACAACTAGGCCGCAGCCCTCCAACACAATCACGGAGTCCGACCCATGGGATATGCCCTTGGCGCGAAGTCGCTTGCCGAATTGGCGGGCGTCGAGCCTCGCCTCGTCGCCGTCGTCAAGCGCGCGATCGAGATCAGCCCGCAGGATTTCTCGGTGCACGACGGCCTTCGGACGGAGGCCGAGCAAACGAACCTGGTTCGCAGCGGGGCATCGCAGACGATGAACTCGATGCACCGCAAACAGGCCGACGGCTTCGGCCATGCGGTTGACCTGGTGCCGTTCATCAACGGCAAGCTGAGGTGGGAGTGGGAGGCGATCTATCCCATCGCCGCCGCCGTGAAATTCGCTGCGGCGGAACTGAATGTGCCGGTCCGTTGGGGCGGGTGCTGGCAGTTCATGAGCCAGATCAAGGGCTCGACGGCTGACGACATGGAGCGGGCCGTGGAGGCCTATGGCGCCGCGCGTCGCCGGGCCGGCAAGAAGGCCTTCACCGACGGGCCGCATTTCGAGATCCCGGTGGGCCTGTGATGATCGACGCCCTCCTGTTCTTCGCCATGGGCTGGTTCGTCGGCATCGCCAGCGTCTTCGGAGCCATCATTTGGGCCTATCGCAAAGGGGTCGGCGGGTGATCGCCCGCATTCCCTGGCGGGTCATCGGCTATGTCCTCGCCGCCGTGCTGGCGCTGGCCGCCCTGAACCATTTCGCTGCCTTCGTGCCGTTCACGCCCCAGTGGAGCGCCAAGCGCGCCGAGGCCAAGGCCGGCCGGTTGGAGGGTCAGGTCTCGACCCTCGAACGCGAGGCGGCCGGGCAGGCCGAGATCGCCGTCGCCACCGAGACCTTTCACACGCGGGAGGTCATCGTTCGCGAGATCGCCGCGCAAGCTGAAACCGAAGCAAGGGATGCCCCTGATGCGGACGCCCCCCTTTCTCAAGAGCGGGCTGATCGCCTGCGCCTTAACGATCAGCGGATGTGCGACCAGTTCCCCGCCATCTGCGCCGATCCTGACCCTGCCGCCGGTAGCGCGCCAGCCGTGCCTCCTGCCGCTCCTGCCGGATAGCCCGACCCAAGCCGACCTCGATGCGACCTATGCCGCCAGAGCCTCTGCGCTGGCCGTGTGCGACGGTCGGCGTGATCTGGCGGTCCAATCTTTCGACGCCCAGACGCGGGCGCTGACACCCCCTCCCCGGCCCTGGTGGCGCAGAGTCTTTGGTGATTGATGGCCCTGTCCTTCGTCCCCCTCGAAGACGACAAGTATCCCCGCTGGGTGACCGAGACCCAGATCAAATATCTGGAGGCCGTCAAGGAACACGGCACCCAACGCGCAGCCGCAAGGGCGCTCGGTGTGGCCCCGAATGCGGTCTGGGAGGCGCTGGACACCTACAAGCGAGCCGCCGCCCGTCACGGCCATGCGCCGGGCCACTTCAACGACGGCACAGCCCCCGGCTTCGTCATGGGGAAAATCA
>Ga0181350_1000369_pt1 | contig 13300 bp, 19 predicted proteins | sample Su13VDMM110DCMD_FD_130105 | JGI IMG/M metagenome (GOLD analysis project Ga0181350, IMG submission 130105) | Freshwater viral communities from Lake Michigan, USA - Su13.VD.MM110.DCM.D | ecosystem: Environmental > Aquatic > Freshwater > Lake | place: USA: Michigan | collected 2013-07-16
AGTTCTCTTAAACGAGCGAACCTTAATGAGTTTCAACCTAGCCAACCGGGAGGCATCTTTTTTTGTTGCAGAATCTCTCGCCAATTCTGAATACTGCGGATAAACTCTTTTTAGAAAATCCAACATTTTTTGTTGGCGAGGTGTTAGGCCACGCTTCCGGCGGGGGTTCGCTATTAAATCCCATTCCTTAATCCAATCAAGAGCCTGCTTTTTAGTATCAAACATTTCCATTGTGCCATCGCTCAAGTTTTGTGCTTGCCAATGGGGTCGAAATACTGGTTCCATTTTACCCGCCATTTGAGAAGCCTTTGCAACATATCCATACACAAAACCATCCTTTCGGAAAGTTCTAGCCGACCTTTTCTTACGGCTTTTCTTTTTCATAGGATTTTTACGAATTGACCGCATTAAATCTTTTAATTCTTCTTGAGCGTCTTTTTTAGACCTATGCCATTCGCCAACATAATCGCCAACCTTATCTATCACCTTATAGAGTGGGCGGTTGTTGTAATGATCCCGGCCTACAAAAATCTTAAATCTTTTCATCTTAATACAACCCGGTCCCGGCCCAAATCGCTTTCATGCGTGTTCGGTCGGCCCCAGATAGTTCCGAATCATACCACTCCGTAATCGAGCGTGGGAAGGAAATTGATTGTTGCGTCCCGGGGAACAAGCTGATCGTCGAAGCCCGTTTTCCAAACTTTGAGGCTACGGCGATCAACTCTTTCGGGGTCAACCCTTCCACCGCTGAAAATAGGCTTTCGGTGTCCGTACCATAAGCGTTCATCGCATTAAACTCCCGGTCGGCGATTTCCGCATAAACATATTCCGGATAAGGCAACCCGGTAGGCAAGGTGACATTCCCGCCACCCGTCAAATCGAATCCGGCCTCACCGCCTGCGAGTTTCCGGTAAGCTAAGAAAACCAAGATACCGCCCGCTATCCACGGTAAGAATACCATCACTTCGGCGGTTCCAACCCCGGCAAGTGCTTTACTCGCATAACGAGTCACTTGTCGGGTGTAGGAACCGATCTTTTTTGAACTCATCTTTTTAGATTTGCGGGCCATATTATTTCCTCGAAATAAATGAAAACAGAATTAACGCACCAATTCCAACCAAGGCGATTGTTACCGCATTTTTCCCAATCTGATTATTATTTTGTTCGGTAGGCAAAGGGAAAGATGATCCAAACATTGACTCTAATTCTTGCGCTGTCGGCGGGACATAACCCTCTCCCAAATATCCAACGGTTTTCATTTATTCCTCAATAGAAAGAGTAGCCCCAAGACTACGGCAAACCCAATAAGCGAACCCGCTTTAAGATTGCTTTCAAGGGCGGTCGGAGTTCTTTCAACTTCGGACCCGGTAGTTCGTCGGATAAGGTTCGGCTCAATAAATTCGATAATCGGATTATTTTGTAATGCTTTCGACATTTCAATCGGGTCGGTTACGGTTAGATACAAAATAAATCCGGTCAAAGAATCACTAATCTTGTCGAGTTCTTGGACGCTCTCAAAAGTGGATATATCATCGGCGGTCGCCGTGTCCTTATATTTGATAAGGATTTCATCGGCTACATAGGAAACTTCTTGTTCAATACCCCCGTCTGGTTCGTAGGGAGATTGGTAAAGACTCGTTTTTACTGGCTTTTCCGAACTAGCTCTTGGTTCAGCCATTACTCATTCCTCCCGTTAAGGGCCTTCGGAATATGGTGATTGGCTAGTAAAGCGACGACACCGATCACCGCGCCAATCAATGCGGAAATCAAAACTCGCTCCATCGTAATATCATCCTTGCTCATTTGCCCGGCCCCAACCGGCGCATAAGTGCGTCTTGTTGACCAACAAGCATATTCACCTTTTCTTCAATCGAACGGATGTCCCGGCGCAGTTCAGAAAGCTCCGGGCGAAATTGGTCCCGGACCGAATTTTGCATCCCCCAAAAAGCAAAGACAACCGAAAGAATCGCCCCCAAAGATAGGACGGTGCGACCGATGTCGGATGGTGTATGATGAGAGTTTATTTCAGTTTCCATGCTACAAATGTTCCAACTACCACAAGTATTCCCAATAGAATTGAAGTCAATTTCCAAATCGTCGCTAACCGCGACTCAGATTTTTGTTGCTCCCGGGAGATTGTTTGCGCGAGGGTATCAATCACCACTTCTTTTTCCTTGAGCGCCGTTTCCGCTAACCGGACATTATCACGAATCTGCTCTAACTCCTTACGCATGGAGGGGTTATCATCAATCAAACCGCCAATTTGAGCATCCGCCTTGCCCAAGTTGTAGTTGCCCGAAGGCGTACTACAACCGATTAAGAGCGCACAAAATAGGCCGTAAGCGTGTAGGTAAATATAACATTTTCGTCTTGAGCATTTGAACATAAATATACCCCCAGCCGATCATTTGATTTCAGAGGAATCCGCTTAGAATCGGCATCGTAAGCTATGGTCGTTTGCCTAGACCCGGGGTTTACATCCGTCGCCGTTCCGGTATTGGCCGGAAAATCCAAGTGACTAATTAGGATTTGCGCTCCGCTATAATTTGTGGTGTTGCCCCCGGGCGGTATGGACAAGACATCGCCGGAAACTTTGGCTACAATCGCACCGTTTGGATATGTAAGGTTGCAGGCGTCAACGACTAAGTTTTCACTCACATGAGAAACCATAAAGTGAAGTCCGACCAAAAAGCCGTCGGTTTCAAAGTCTATAAAGGAATTTAAGATATACGATGGGAAGGTTGCTATGTTTGCGCTGGATAGACTCGCCCTATTCGCAATCGTCCGGCTTTGAATAAATTTGTCGAAGCTCATACTTTATATGTATTGGGTTAAGGCCGGGAGTCCAGCGGATTCGCTGAATAGGAATCATAATTATTAGGGTATGCTCCGAGAGTCCAGCGGATTCGTTGAATAGGAATCATAGTTAAAAATTATGGTCGAATATGCCTCATTTACCCCATAAACATAGTACAGAGGCGGAAAAACATTAAGGTTAATTTGGGCATCCAAGACTAGCGCTCCGACTGGAAAAGCATCTCCGGGTACATACTGATAACTTGGGCCTCCTAAAGCAACGGTTTTGGATTGTCGATAAAATGATTGGAGACTGGCATTATCTCTATACCCGTTTAAGGCAGTTGGAGGGTCTGGAATTATCCCGCCAGTTGGCGACTGCTTTAGGCCCGATCCTCCATAGGGCGGTGGTAATATATTGTATGGCGTTTCCAATCTTGCAAGATTATCGTATGTAAAATTTCTGGTAGTCGCGGGTTTGAAGCCTTGGTTGGGTAATAAATTTGTCATATAATAATTAGGTGGCAAAGCAATCGTGAGGTCGCGATATACTGGCGTATAGGCGATTTGTAAAATTCCACTCGGAGGCGGTGTCCCGACCCAAGCAAAATAAATTTTCAAAGTCGCAAAAAAGCTAGGTAATATACCCGCAATCAAATTTGCTTTAGTTACATCATTTATCAAAGCCCCGAAAAAATCGATTCCGGCCCCGTTCGGACCCATAGCCATATAACCAGAATCATATGGGAAGGGCAACGGAAAAGAACCGCTTAGCGCCGACCCGCCAGCGGGTATTGAGGAAGTCCAACCAACCGGGTTGAGTGTTCCAGACAAGTCGCTTAGACCAATGATAGCCACATTTTGCTGACCCGATTGCGTATATGTTGTAATATCCGCACCAATTCTAAACCTAAATGCGCCACTTGGACTAGAACCGTCAGTCGTAGTCGCATCCTTAACCGCAATTTGGATGGCGTGTCCCAATACCCCCGAATAATCTAAGACTGACATAATGTTGCTTGGATTTAGGCTGATAATCTCTCCGGTCTTAGCGATGCTCGAACCATAGAAATTTCCCATGTAACTCGCCGACAAAACCCCCGGATTGGGTGAGAAAACTACCCCTAACGAAGTAGCTGTGCCAAGAAGTGCGCCAGCATCTTGCCTTGAAATTGGGGTCGGTTCGTCAATGAATACTGCCATTAACTGATCCCCAATTCGGAATTTACGAGAAACTATTCTCTGTTGGGATATAATAGGCGGTCATAACTCCCGACATAAGTTGCCCGGCAGTACCGGACACTCCCGGAACATTCGCTGTTTGAAAGGCGTAAAGAGATAGTGTCGTCTGCGAATTTACAATCTGTACGGCGTTATCCAATCCAAAACTTAAACTCGCCGACCTTGTATTAGGATTGATGGTCGTTGCAGTCGAGTTTTGGTGGGTAAAAACTGAAAGTAAAATCTGTGAGTCCGGAGTTTTGGGACTCCCCACTTCTGCATTACTGGTATATGGAGTGGTATCAAAGTTTAATAACGGCGTATCAGCTAGGGCGCAAAAGAATCCGCATGGCTTGGTTTGAGTATTTACGATTGAGGCAGAAAGTGTCACACCGATTAGTCCGGCTTGTTGTGAGAAATTAAACGATGCAACTTTTTGACCGACCGGGAACTCTGCAAAAATAAATGTTGATTGCGGGACAGTAGCAGGAGAAATATCAATCAAAATGGTGCGCTGGTAAATTCTGCTTTTAATGTCCGTCGTCGATTGTCCGGGCGTAATGGCTTGAGCAATTCGAGCTAGTTCCGCATCTGAAAATGAAAGTTTTAGGTTATCCGGAAACTGAACTTGGGCCGGGGGTAGGTTAATTTCCGGCGCCTGCATGGTTGAAATCCCCTGCATGATTGCCCCGGCAAGCTGATTGATTTGCTCGTTAGAAAACTGCGCCGTCACCGGACCGGACGCCGGAGGGGTTGTCACGGTCCCGGTGGCGGGCTTTGCGTTTCTCATTAGGGCCGACGCTACCCCTGCGAGAAGTAAATCGCCTTCCATGACTTACAGTTTTTCGATTTCGGAGGCTACTGCCTTTTCAACATCTTCGTTCGACCACTCGCCGTAATTCTCACCGGAAAGCTCCGGAAGTTCAATCGGACGACCAAGCTCACGAACGAACGCCCGGACCTTCTTTTCTACGGGAAGGTCAACGATACGAACGATGGTGACTTTTTCGAGGTCCTTGGTCACGGCGGGGGATACGACTACTGTTTTCTTTTTACTCAATGTGATTTCCATTTTATTTTCTCCAAATTTCTTGGTTACGATATTTTTGTTCCACCAATCCTAATATCGCCCGGGCCGATTTCGGTACGGGTTCAACCTTGGACCTAATTGAGTGTAACCCCTCAATCCGGTGGATATTTTTGTCGTCCTCTTTGGTATATTGGGCGACTCTCTCAAAGTCGTGCGAAAAACCCGGGATGTCAAGAAACTCGTATATCGCTTTCATGGTAGCTCCCGGCCGGGCTGTAAGATCGTCAAACTCAACAAAGTGGATGCGATCTGCATAACCCCGGGAAAGAGCGTCCTTGACCCGGTTATAGGCTAGGCCCACGGGTTGCCCTTGGTCGGACCATAACTCGCAACGACCCTCAACCGTTTGTGACTTAAAGTAGTTGGTTCGTTCTATCTCCCATTGAGATTTGCCGGAACTCCTTCGCCATAGCTTTTCAAACGAGGCGAGGATTTCCGCCAAATCCCTCACCGGGCAGATAATTTTACACTTTTTACCTAGAATAAATTCAATCATTTCAATTAGGGAAAGCCATCCCCGACCCTTATCTATGATTAAACTTTTATCAGTTTCTATATAACCATTAAGCACACCGACTAAAACTCGATTAAGTCTTTCATAGTCAACACCTTCGGCTTGGTGTTCGACTAGCTTATCCCATTGGTTTCGTATCCCAAAAAGGACATCGTGGAGTCCGGAGGTTGCCCGGGAAACATGGGCGTCCGGGTTTTGGGCTAGGATGTTACAAAGTAAAGTTGACCCGGATCGTGGAAGTCCAGAAATAAAAGCAAAGTTTTTAGCCACGCCCTTTTTTAGGGTGCTTCTGTCGCAATTTCAAGTCCACGAAAAACTGCCACCCAACGAACCGTATCACCCGTCGAACCTAAACATAAAATTTGAAGTGAATCATTTACATTATCGGCGGTGATTGTGACATTCCAAGTTGCGTCAGTTTCAAAATCCGTGCCGACTACCGAGTTACTTCGCAAAACAGTCGTGCCTCCAACATTTGTGATACAAATCGATCTTTGATAAATAGCTACTTTTGCGCCATCTACACTAAATCCAGAAATTGTGCAAAGCCCAGAAAGCACCGAGTAGTTGCGGATTGTGAATCTTGTTCCAGAACCATCCAGATTAAGAATCTGAGTTGCTGTGCCAGTAGTAACCGCCCGAGCAATAAATTCAACTGCTTGAGCATCGCCTTGTATTGAAAAGAACCCCGATGCGTGTGCAAACATTCCGTAACGATCTGCTAAAGCTTCAAAGCCACCCCCCACCGTTGCGTAGCTACCCGATGCGGTGTTGTTTTGCCCACCCGCCACGGTTGATCTGTCACCCGATGCGGTGTTGGTATTTCCACCCCCCACCGTTGCGTAGCTACCCGATGCGGTGTTGGTTTTCCCACCCCCCACCGTTGCCCCATAAGCACCCGATGCGCTGTTGGATCCTCCACCCCCCACCGTTGCGTTAGAATAACCCGATGCGCTGTTGTATGTTCCACCCCCCACCGTTGCGTAGTAGCCCGATGCGGTGTTGGTGTATCCACCCGCCACCGTTGTGCTTTCACCCGATGCTATGTTGTTTTTCCCACCCCCCACCGTTGCGTAGTCATTAGATGCGGTGTTGGCGCTACCACCACCCACCGTTGCGTAATTACCCGATGCGGTGTTGCTTGTTCCACCCCCCACAAATGTATATCCGCCCGATGCGGTGTTGGCGTATCCACCCGCCACCGATGCAAATGTCGTCGATGCGTTGTTTCCGTCTCCGCCTCCCACCGTTGATGATGACCCCGATGCGGTGTTGCTTTTCCCACCCCCCACCGTTGCGTAGTCACTCGATGCGATGTTGGTTAGCCCACCCGCCACCGTTGCGTATATACCCGATGCGGTGTTGGTGTATCCACCCGCCACCGTTGAGTATATACCCGATGCGGTGTTGCCTTGCCCACCACCCACCGTTGCCTCCTCATTAGATGCGGTGTTGGCGCTACCACCACCCACCGTTGCGTAATTACCCGATGCGGTGTTGCTTAATCCACCCGCCACAGTCGAAACATAACCCGATGCGGAGTTGGTTCGTCCACCCCCTACCGTTGCGTAGCCATTAGATGCGGTGTTTGAATCCCCACCCCCTACCGTTGCGTAGCTATTAGATGCGGTGTTGCCTCCTCCACCCCCTATCGTTGCGTAGACATCCGATGCGGTGTTTTGGATTCCACCTCCCACAGTTGCGTAGCCATTAGATGCGGTGTTTCCAAATCCACCTCCCACAGTTGCGTATGTTCCCGATGCAACTTGAGTCGCAAGCCCACGACCTTGTTGCCAATCTACCGCACCAATTCCACGGGCATTTCCAGCTAAAACTGTACCAGCATTATACTCCGCCCATAAATTTCCATTCCCACCCTGCACGGGGGGAAGCTGATCTGATGAAACCAACAAGTCTCCACCATTCCCGGACACGGCATCGGCAACCGTGAATATCGTAGAAATCCACGATACGAAATTATTGTCCGACCTAAAGTTGTATGTATTTCCGTCAACCGACCATACGACTTGCGCCGTAGCGCACGGACCCTCTTGCCCGAATGTAAGGGTGAAGCTCATGCTTCGCCTCCCCTACGAATTAAGCCATCCGACCGAAGATTTTATATACTCGCAAAGCGAAAGTAATATCTAAACTCGTTAAAGCAGTAGGCAGGGTCGAATACAAATTTGTAAAATCAAACTGTAACTGATTCTGCCGGGGCCACCGAATCCGATAACCTTCGGGGATAAAGTAGTTGGAAGCGTTTCCACAAATCAAAGACCGATTGATACTATTGGTGAACAAATCCCGACCCGTGGAAATATCTTTAATGAGCAACTTGAAATTGTCCGGGGCTTGGATGACATTGTTGACATTACCCGCCGATATGCTCCCAGAGGATGAAGTCGCGAGAACTGCGCCGGTTTGATTGCTATTGTCGGCGCTAGTCCGAGCCTCGAACCCGTAAAGTTCAAATTCTGAATCCGAACCAAGCACAAGGGTTTTGGTCCCGGTGCCACTTGCGGAAAGGGAAATATCAATCGAATAAATAAAGGGAAGAACTTCCCTGCTTGAAACTGACTCTGCCATATAATCTATCTCCTTTGGTTAGACCGGCCCCCCACCAAAGATTTATTCTTTGGCAGGGGGTGTCTCATATTTTTCTTACTGAGTCGGTACGATAGCGAAGCCATCGAAGCACAACCCTACATTAACAAAGGCGAAAGAACCCGCCACGGTGTTAAAATTAGGGAGCGTGTAGTTGGCCGAGCTATAATCGGTATCAACGAAGCTGATCGAGGCGTCGATAATTGAATCACGCTCCACGAATAGCGGAGGAGTGACCAAATACCTATCCCGGGTATCAGAACTTTGCGAGTACCAATAATTCGTATGAGTTCCTACTGCTTGGAGTGATCCACCGCCGTAGGAATTGATCGTTACGCCCGCACCGATTGGACACTTCTTGAACGGCTGATTGATTTCAAAGTAGCGTTTCTGACCGAAGTTGACGACAAGATTTCCACGACCAGATAACTGTTCGAGGAAGTTCATCGTTCCGCCCGCATGACCGAGTGAACCCGTTCCAGTACCGCCGGTGGCATTTGTTCCGCCAACCGTGAAGGTTGTGGAGGAACTAACGGTTCCAACGGTATTCTGCCTAGACTTCGGAAGAACATACAAGTGGGCGCGGATTCCGGTGATAACATAATCGTATGTTAGCTGACCGTTCCGGTCCAAGTTAGTTTCTTCGAGCGTCTTTGCTATTCCGGAGTTCGGATCGAGCGAACCCTGCGGGATAGAAAAGAAGTTAAGTTTCTGGGAAACGATGCCCGTGGATGGGGTCATACGAACATAGTCGTAATACTGCCACTTGAGGACTTGGAGGTTTCCGTAATTCGCCGTCCCGTAACGGGAGGCGATCATTTGCGTAATCTGTTGTGATTCAGTTGCCATGTTATTTATTCTCCTTGGTGGTTGGTAAATTACTGGACCGGGCGGAACTCAACGCCGTCCAAGATCACCCCTAAAAAGAGGTTGCCTTGAGTGGCGGGGAGCGATGTCGTTCCGATCTGCGGGACAATCCCGGCGGGGTAAGTGATCTGAACCCGGAAGTTTTCTTGGAAATCAATGTAGAGTTCCGGGTCAACCAAATACTGTTCTTCGGACAAGCGATGTAGTTCGGCCTCTGGCGCACCAACCGAATAGGTCGGAGTGGCGGAGGTTGAAACCCGAACTGCCGTCAAGTCAGAACGACCGTCGGCGGGCGGGGCATACAAGAAAGGCTTAGGGATGGTGACGAAGTTTTTCGCACCAACACTAAACTGCAAGATGCCCGCTTGGGCGAAGCCGGAAACCAAATCCGGCCATAAGCCTGCGGTGGCGTCCGTTGCATAGGTCGTTGTCGCATTAGTATAATCGACACCGAAAGTTGCATTGGAAGGTATGTAGAAGGTACATTGAATGGATTTCAGCAAGAACGCCGAAGTTCCAAACGATCCCTGCACCGGAATGTTTGTCCTCTGCAAGTTGGGGGTTTGTGCATCACCTAAAGCGCTTCCGAAGAAGGTGTAGGTATTCTGCGCCACACCCGAAGCGGTGTAGGGGATGAAGGACCAGAATTGTTTGCGTTGGCTTTGCAACTGCCCACGGGCATAAGTGCCGTAGCGGGATTGTAGCTTGCCAACAATCTGTTGTGAATTTGTTTCGGCCATTGTCGTAATCTCCTTATTGGTTAGTAATTATTTCGCCCAAGCGTTGAACGCATTGGGAACTGACGGTGCCATCGCGCCCATCGCGTTTTGGCGAGGTGCGATATAAGCGCCCATCGACCGGCGAGGGTCAAGGTACTCACCTAGGTAGCGACCTTGTGCCACTATCGCCTTGGGGAGAAAACTCTGAACGACTCCGGCAATACCACCGATAATCATTCCGTTTGCCAACGCCGGACTAAACCGACGGGTCAACAAAGCTCCGAGTCCGGGGATGAGCAAGTTATAGATCGCGTCAGTAACTTGTGCAGAACCGATAGGAGGAAGGGTAATCGTCTTGCGAACGAACCCAGTTGCGATAGGGGCCAGTAACACTCCACCGGCTAGGGAAAGATTTTCACGCTTTGCGAATTGCCCGACGAATCCCTTGACTCCGGCTACTGCGCCTTTTCGACTACGATTTTTTCTGATTTTCATGTATGTTCTCCGTGTGCGTCGGATTGATTGCCGTTTCCGGCGGGTTGTTTTTGCCCGGGTGCGCTTCGCAACCGACTTGCGACGCGTCCGGCGTTTAGTTGAAGATTTTCGTGACTTACTTTTCCGGCCTTTACGGGATTTGCGCTTTCTGTTTTTGAAAAGCATTTCAAATTCCGAATGACTACCGTTGTTGAAAAGAGATGAAACGGGTGTGCGCCTGCCGAAGATTTCGGTGCCAGCGTTGCGACGGAGGCGCCGACGACGGCGAGGATTTTCTAAGATAAGTTGCTTCACTTTTGACTTATGTCTGTGGAAATGCTTTTTTTGTCAAGGGATTTCTTTTTTGGTTCATCATAAAGGCATTTTTGCCCGTCACCCAACCGTGGCGCTTTTTCATAAAATAAGCATCCATCTTGTCGCACATTTCGGTCGCTTCGGCGTACGACACAATTCTCCCGGGGATGTCAGTCGGTCGTAAGGACGCCGGTTGTTTTTGGTTGAAGCTATGTTGTGTCACGATCATATACCAAAATCAATTTCCCAAAGCGCATTGGCACATTCTTCAAGTCGTTCCGCATAGATGTCGTCACCACGCTCCATCGCCAATCTCGCTTTCTGCGAGCAAATTACAGAAACCTCCTTAGTGATTTCGGTGACGCTATTTGATTCGAGAAGGCGGGAGAGTTCGTCCCGCAAGGACATTTACAGTTTGAGGCCAATCGCCTTCAACGCATCCACGACTTTAGCTAGGATCGTGTCGTCGGCGGGCGTGGGGGTCAATTTTACCAAAATCCTAGCAAGTATAATAACGGCCCCGGCTCCGGCGGTTAGGGTCTGCCAATTATTTGTAATCCAGTCGATCATATATTTATTCCTTTAGATTAGACTATGAAACCAAGAGATTGTACCTCACCGCCGATTCCTTGACCCATCCGGGCGGGATGCCCGATTTGTGCGGGCATACTCTCGCCTACCGGAGTGATCCCCATTGGATTCGATACGGATGGATAGGCCCCCATCGGCTGAAACCCCGCCCCGGCGGGGTTGAAGATATTGGGGTTGCCGGTCGTGGCGTAAGCCCCCATTGGCTGAAATCCGGCCCCGGCGGGGTTAAAGATATTCGGGTTGCCAGTTGTGGCGTATGCCCCAACCGGGTTAAAGCGATCCGGAAACCCCGTGACCGCTTGGCGACCAAGCGGATTCACGGCGGGCATTACTTTGGAAAGGTTGTAGAAAGGGTTGGCGTTCCCGTTGCTCCGAGGAAAGTTGGGATTGCCTTGGTCCGCAAATACCGGCCCGGGGGCGCCGGGATAAGGGCGGGCAACATTTTGACCCATCAAAGGACCGGCCATACCCATCGGCTTAAATGCTGGCATGGAGTAGCTTTGTGAGTAGCCGGGAGTTGGTGGGATATAGTTGCCCATTGGGAAAAAGCTATTTTCGTCGTTTTCGTCGGAACAAGATGAGCAACAAGCGGAGAATGGGTTCATGGGCTTATATGTATTGGGGCATAGCTTGGAGTCAATATAATTCACTCGCCGTAAGAATATACCTCTTTGTTTGGGGTAATATAGGAATCCCCATCCCCTCCGCTAACCGACCCACCTTCCCAACCGCTTCTATCCGTTTGTGTTTCTGGAATGTAGGCGGATTCGACTTCCCCGCCACGCCCTAAACATGGTTTTACGATGCCGTTGGGTATGTCAAATGTCCCGTCATAACATCGTACTTTTCCAGTAGGAATTGTTGGAATTGAACCATCAATCGTAAGGGCAACATCGTCCACAAATTCATCGTCATATCCAAAAGGAAGTTCTGCCATAACCTCGTTCAAGTTTCCAAGCGGGGAATCATCCACGAATGGAACATCGTTTTTAGTCGATTCCAAGTATTCTTCCGCTTCAAGAATTAGTAAATCTAGTGTTTCTTGTGAGAAGTTTAAGTCATCAATCTCCGGGCCGGGCCACCCGCCATAGTAGTAAAGAAAATTGTTCCGATCCAATTCATCCGTAATTGCTTTTCTTTGGCACCCGTCAAAGTATTTAACAACTTCGCCGGTCGATTGAATTACAATAGTTCCGACTACTTGAGTACATTTTTCCGGTGGGACGGGAATATCGTTTATTGGAACTTCCAAATCGGGGGCGATACCATAAGCGCCATCAGCTATTGGAATCTCTAAATCCGGAACCGCGCCATAGGCGAGAGGTTCCGCTGTATTGGAAACCGTCAAACATTTTTCGGGGTTTTCATCTATGTACAAATCGCCTTTGACCGGACCGTTACAAATTGTCCCCAAATAAACCGGCATAAATTTATTTCTTAGCGTAGTTTAGAACGCAAAGGACCGCTACCACCCCGGCAATCGCACCCGCAACCAAGCCAATCGTAAATGCGGTCCCACTTGTACCCAAGCTAAAGGTAATTTCTTTTGTAGGATCGTCGAGTGTAGTAGTTTCTGCCATAAGGATTCCTATATTCTGATACACCAATAAGTCAAACAAGATCGCCGTAGAGATTTTGAGCGCCGACCAAGCCATCATGGTATTGAATAAATCTATCCCATTCACTTAGTCCGGGGGATGTTTCCAGAACAAGCCTTGCAACACTATCGCCTTCTTTTGGCGTAAGAGATTTTGGAGAAATGCGACACGCATAGTAGTTTCGCATTTTCACAAATCGCGAATACTGAGGATCGCCACCCATAGAAACAAGGTCGTCACACATGGCAGGCAAGTTGGGATTATATCGCCCGGTAAAGAAAACTCTGTACCCGTGTGCAGTTTCATAGATTCGAGCCGGTTCGTTAATCGGAGGAATGTCTAAATTATCAAAATCTCCAATCGGAAGGCGCTTCGCACCCAAAATGTACAAACCATTCGGATATTTTGCTGTGGGTTCCTTGAACAATAATTTCATATAACTATCGTCGGAATCGTCCCACGATGTTAAATACCGATGGGGCGTCATCTCTTGGTTCTTCTTTTGGGG
>Ga0181350_1000370_pt1 | contig 13298 bp, 16 predicted proteins | sample Su13VDMM110DCMD_FD_130105 | JGI IMG/M metagenome (GOLD analysis project Ga0181350, IMG submission 130105) | Freshwater viral communities from Lake Michigan, USA - Su13.VD.MM110.DCM.D | ecosystem: Environmental > Aquatic > Freshwater > Lake | place: USA: Michigan | collected 2013-07-16
AACAGGTTAACGATCTTCTTCTAAATCTCCAGCCCGCCAAGGAAGATCAGCACGTTTGACTTCTTCTACACAGTTCAGGCAAATAGTTTTTAAATTACGTAGACCCGTGTTGTTAAGATTACCATCCACGTGATACACTATTAGTTGTGTTGCAAACTTACCTCGAAACCCGCATCTATCGCATGTGGGTTTTTTCTTGTATCCTGCAGGCTTCCACCTTGGCTCTGGCACTTTGATTCGACGATTTCTTTTGATACAATATTCACACCGACTACGATAGTGTGTGACATCATCCTTGTGATAGTTTACGGCGCAAAAACGCTGGTTACAAGCGGGACATATGGGTCTTTCCATGCAGATACTTATGCAAAACCTTTGCCAAAGGGAAGCAATCTGGCGTTCTTTTTGTCATTACCGCTAAATATTCATACTAGATAAAAAGGATTTAACCATGGCATTAGTATCCCCAGGCGTAGAAGTCACAATCATTGACCAAAGTCAATATATTCCAGCCGCTACAAACAGCGTTCCATACATTTTATTGGCCACAGCGTCAAACAAGATTAGCGGAACAGGCACAGGTATAGCCGCAGGCACATTAGCCGCTAACGCAAATAAAGTATATTTAATTACTAGTCAACGTGATTTGAGCGCAACATACGGTGTTCCGTTCTTCTATCAAACTACAACTGGTACTCCAATCAACGGCTACGAGCTCAACGAATATGGCTTGTTGGCTGCCTACAGCGCATTGGGTGTAAGTAACCGTTGTTACGTTCAACGTGTAGACATCGACCTTGCTGAACTTACAGCAACTTTGGTTCGCCCAACAGGTGCTCCTGCAAACGCAACATATTGGTTAGATACTGCAAGTAGCCTTTGGGGCATCTTCCAGTGGAATCAAACCACGGCTGCATTTACTAATTCAAAACCTTTTGTAATCACTGATACAAATGATTTAGAGCCAAATACTACAGTTCCGTTGAACACAGTAGGCAGTATTGGTAACTATTCTGTGGTTGCTACCAATATCTACAATCCAATTTATTACAAGCGCGGTGGCCCAACTTCTAGTCAAACATCTGCTACTGCTCTTAGTGATCTTTACAACACCTGGGTATTGGTTGGTAGTGATGAATGGAAAACTTCATGGGCTACAGTCCAAGGCACATTAGCGCCATCAAGTTTGGTTAGCTCTAACACTATTATTATCAACGGTACAACAATTCCAGCAGGATGGACAACAGTTACAGCATTGGCCACAGCAATTAATACTGCTGCCATTACTGGCGTTTATGCTGCTAACATTGGCGGCAAGTTGAGTTTATATGCTGACAGTACAGCCACAGCTGACGGTAGTACCGGCGGCGAAGGTATTATTGATATTACTAACGGTGTTGGTACTCCGTTGGCAACATTAGGTATTACTGCTAATACATATTATGCTCCTGATTATTTCTCAGGTCCAAGTTATCAAGCTCCACGTTGGAGAACCACAGATACACAACCAGAACCAACAGGTTCTGTGTGGATCAAGACCAACAGTGTTAACCTTGGTACAAATTTAAGTGTCAAGAAATACAACAGCACACTTGGAACATTTGTACTACAAAGATGTACAGTTTACACTGACGATGCAACAGCTAATTATGCGTTGGATCCAAGCAGTGGCGGCGGTTTAATTGCTGCTGGTTCAACCTATGCACAGATCAATCCTACTCCAAATGACGGAACTGTTCCGACCACAGCTGGATTTGAAATTTTTGAGCGGTATGCCACTGGTCAAACTCTAATCACAGGTAGTCTTGCATTTACAGGATCACAGACTCCATTCACACCAGGCGACACATTTACATTGTCAGCAACTGCGGCAGGTTCTGCTACTTACAGCACACCAGTAACAGTAACAATCGATGGCACTGGTACAATCAGTGATTTTGTTGCTGCGGTTAGTGCTGCTGACGTTCCTTATGTATTTGCCAGTATCAACAGTGCTGGTAATCTTGTGTTTACACACACCCAAGGCGGCAGTATTGTAACTGGCCTTGGTACTGGTACTGTAATGGCTGACGCTGGATTTAACACCAGTGTTCGCGGAGTACGCACAGGCGTTGATGAAGATACACTGGTATTAAGTAACTGGGTTTCAACACCAACATTTACTTACACAGCAAGTAGCACAGCTCCTGATCAAGATCCAGCTACTGGTCGTTTATGGTACTACAGTGCAGCTACCAACAACGCCGATATCATGATTCAAAACGAAGGCGCATGGATGGGTTATCAAATGGTAACCAACGACGTTCGCGGCGAGAACTTGACATTGACTAATGCTACAGGTCCTATTTTTTCTACATCAGCACCGGCCACACAAAATGACGAAAGTTTGAGTCCGTTGCAATTTGGTGATTTGTGGATTGACACAAGTGATTTAGAAAACTATCCTGTAATTAGTCGTTGGACCAATGTTGAAGGTGTTTCACAGTGGGTTCAAATTGACAACACAGATCAAACCACAAGTGATGGTATCCTGTTTGCTGATGCTCGTTGGGCTCCAAACGGCACAACTAATCCTGTGTCAGATGCATTCCCAACAATTGAAAGTTTGTTGGTCAGTGATTACTTAGATTTAGACGCTCCTGATCCTGCGCTGTATCCACAAGGTACATTGTTGTTTAACACACGTCGTTCAGGATTTAACGTCAAGAGCTTCCAAGCTGATTACTTCAACAGTACCAGTTTCCCAGACAGTGTATTGCCTACAGAAACTAATGCTTGGGTAACAGCCAGCGGCAATCGCAACGACGGTAGCCCATACATGGGTCGTCAAGCTCAACGTGCTTTGATTGTTGAAGCACTCAAAGCTGGTATTGATACAAGTGTACAGATCCGTGAAGAAATCAATCAGTTTAACTTGATTGCTTGCCCACAGTATCCAGAATTGGCACCAAACATGGTTGCACTCAACAACGAGCGTGGCGACACAGCGTTTACAGTTGTTGACACACCATTGCGCTTGACACCAGACGAAATTGTAACTTGGGCAACAAACAACAATGGCCTAGGTCTAGCAACACAGGACGGCTTGTTGATTGGCGATGCTTATGCAGGTGCTTTCTATCCAAGTTGCCAGACAACAGACTTGTCAGGTAACCCAGTAGTACAGCCACCAAGTCACATGATGGTACGCACAATCATCCGTAGCGATGAAGTAGCATATCCATGGTTGGCTCCAGCTGGTACACGTCGCGGTGTAGTTGACAATGCTGCACAAATTGGTTATGTTGACGCGGTCACAGGCGAGTTTACAACTCTTGGTGTAAATCAAGGCCTACGTGATGTTTTGTATACAAACCGTGTAAACCCAATTACCTTCGTTCCGGGTGTGGGTATCACCAACTTTGGTAACAAGACTACAACCAGTATAACTAGTGCATTGGATCGTATCAACGTGGCACGTTTGGTAGCATTTATCCGCGGACGTTTAAGTGAAATTGCTAAACAGTACTTGTTTGAGCCAAACGATCAAATTACTCGTAGCTCGATCCAAAGTGCATGCACAAGTTTAATGATTGATCTTGTGGCTAAACGTGGTATCTACGACTATTTGGTAGTTTGTGACTTGAGTAACAATACACCTACTACAATCGATCGTAACGAGTTATATGTTGATATTGCTATCGAACCTGTCAAGGCCGTTGAGTTTATCTACATTCCAGTGCGTATTTTGAACACTGGTGGTATTGCAAATATTACTACGGTTTAAGCCGTAGTTTTGAGATACCATAAATAAAGCATATAGGAGATATTAAAATGGCCGTATCATCATTAAGTAGAATGACAGTGCCTTTGGCAAGTGATCAAAGTAGTTCTGTACAGGGTTTGTTAATGCCAAAGTTAAAGTACCGCTTCCGCGTTACTTTTTTGAATTTTGGTGTAAGTCAACCAACAACAGAATTAACCAAGCAAGTTGTGGACTTTACACGTCCTAACGTGACTTTTGAAAACATTGACGTTCCTATCTACAACAGTACAATTCGTTTACTTGGTAAGCACAGCTGGGCTGACATTACTTGTAACTTGCGTGATGACGCAGGCGGCAATGTAAGTAGATTGGTTGGCGAGCAACTCCAGAAGCAATTAGACTTCATGGAACAGGCCAGTGCAGCATCTGGTATTGACTACAAGTTTACCACAGTGTTTGAAGTTTTAGACGGCGGCAACGGTACAGATACTCCGACAGCGTTAGAAACTTGGGAAATCTACGGTTGCTACTTGCAAGGTGTAAATTACAATGATGCCAATTATGGTTCAAGTGAAGCAATGACAGTATCCATGACCATCCGCTATGACAACGCACTACAGACACCTAACGGTGCTGGCGTTGGTGCTACAGTAGGACGCACAGTCGGCGACGTAGCCACAGGCTAATATAAATGGCCACCGGTTACTTCGGGCAAAATTTTCTTCAAGGTTTTCAACAGGGGTTTACACAAGCCCCTGGCCTTAAAGATTATCAACACGCTTCAGACACATTCAGAACCAACGGATACGAGCTTAGTCCTCGTGTCAAATTCCTATATCATGTTTTCTTCAATATCAACACAGGACAAATTCCACAATTGGCTGCTGCTTATGGCAGTGATGAAATCGCCAGTATTAGCTTAATGGTCAAGAGTGTAGATCTTCCTAGCTATCAAATTGATGTTGAAACCATGAACCAGTACAATCGTAAAAGATTGGTACAAAAGAAAATTGAATACAATCCAGTCAACTTGGTATTCCATGACGATCAAGGCGATTTAATTCGCAACATGTGGTACAACTACTACAGTTACTACTACAAAGATCCAAGTCAGCAGTACGAAAACGTACCGGCACAAAATGGAACTTTGGGTAATTTACAAACCTTGTTCAATGGGTTTGGATATAATACTCGCGACACATACGACAACAGTCGACAAGTAAACGATTGGGGTTATATTGGCGAAAGCTACAGTGACGGTACCGCTGGCTCGACTTCGACCAGCAGTTTTAGTGGTAAGCCTCCTTTCTTCCGCGACATCCGCATTTATGGATTAAGTCAAAAGAAATTTGCTTCATACACTTTGATCAATCCAATGATTACGAGTTGGAAACACGATCAGTATGCCTATGCTGAAGAAGGCGGCACAATGTCGCACAACGTAGAAATTCGGTATGAAACAGTCAAGTACTACACAGGTGCTGTGGGCGGTGGAACACCAAGCAACACAGTGCCAGGATTTGCAGATCCTGCTCACTACGATTTGACACGTAGTGGTCTAGCTCGCCCAGGATCAACTTCAACAGTGTTTGGCCAAGGCGGCTTGATTGATGCCGGTATTGGTGCTATCCAAGACTTACAACGAGGAGATCTTGGTGGAGTTATTGGTGCTGTACAAACAGCAGGAACAACGTATAACACATTCAAAGGCAAGAGCATTGCTAGTATTGCCAGTAACGACGCCAATGTGGCTGCAGCACAAATTGCTCAGTATAGTTTACCTGGGTATACTCGTCAGGCCTTGGGTGCAGTCAACGGTATGATATTCCCAACGCCTCCTAGATCAGCCAGTCGGTTGCCACCTGGACAGGTTGGATTCTTACCTAATGGACAAGGTGGTTAATTATGGCCGGATCAGTTAACTACGCCAACCCTAAAGTTGATCAAACAGTAAGAATATTTGATCGTTTTTATTTGTACAATGTTGATGTTCCTAGCTTGGAATATGATGCAGTTTACAGTTACTTCCGTAGCATCTACGGCACAGCCGAAGCGGCCGGAAATTTTACTGTGAGTTTATTTAGAGTTGCTCAACAAAGTAGTATTCCTGTAATGACATTGCTGGAACAAATTCAAGGATTAAATCAAGCTGATTTAAATTTAACTTTGGCCTACTATCTTAACAACATTCGTAGCCCTGCAACATTGTTGGGTGTAAAAGCCGCAACCACTCCAAACTATTACGTGGCAAGAAACGTAAGGTCTTAATCATGGCCAAGTTTGCAGCAGGCCCTTACACTGTTAAAAACGGTGCCAAATACGCAGGCAAAGGATTTCCTAGATATCGCTCTAGCTGGGAATGGGCATTTATGAATTTTTGCGATACCAACGAACACATTCAACAATGGGCCAGCGAGCCTGTGCGTATTCCTTATCGTAATCCCCTCACTGGTCGAATGACCACTTATGTGCCAGATTTTATTGTGACCTATCGCAGTCCTAACAACACACTGCGTGGCGAACTGATAGAGATAAAACCTCGTAGTCAAAGTGTAATTGAAGAACGTCAAAGTCAGCGTGATCGAGCACAAGTGGCCATTAACTACGCCAAATGGGATGCTGCTACAAAATGGGCCAAAAACAACGGATTAACATTTAGAGTAATCAACGAAGACCAAATTTTCCGTAACGGCAAAAACAAATAAACCTGCTGAATAATGCGGTAAATATGGTATGACTAAAAAACTTGAAGAATTGTTTGGCTTCGATCAGATTGAGGAAAATACTCAGTTTAGCCTTACTGAAGAAACACATACAGTCGAAGAAACCCGTACAGCCATTGTTGAAATAGACGATGCCATTGATAAAATTGATGCAGCACTTCCTGGAGTGCGAGATTTACAATCCAGCGATCAAGAACTAGATGACATAGCGGCTAAAGCCACAGAAACCTTTGAAAATCTTACTGATTTGGGATTTAATGTAGATAGTCGTTATGCCGCAGAGTTATTTGCTGTGGCAGGTACCATGTTAGGGCATGCTCTGACAGCAAAACAAACAAAATTACAGAAAAAATTAAAAGTAATCGAGCTACAAATGCGTAAACTCAAGCTAGATCAAGATGCCGCCAAAGCCAAAGGTGCAGATCCAGAAGTGGAACAAGCCGAAGGAAAGATAATAAGTCGCAATGATTTACTTGAACTGATCAAAAGCAACAAGGATCAAAAGAACAACAACGCATAAATATAACACTAGGGATACAAATATGAAAAATTTTCAACAATACCTCGCAGAATCTGAAAGAACCTACAATTACCGCATTAAAATCGTGGGTGATGTAGACAGCGGATGGCTTAAACAGCTGGAAGAAAAGTGCAAACAGTTTGACATCGTCAAATGGGGTGCTACAAAAACAACTCCAGTACAACTTAGCCCAGCAGACTTTCCAAAACATGCTAACGATTCAGTGACATCACTTGATGTAGAATTCCGTTATCCAGCTATTGAGCCACAGATCAAACAGTTGGCACAGTTGCTATTTCTTGATCCAAACCGCATCATCATGTTGACCACACCACATGAAGAAAGTATGGATGTAGAGCGTACAAAAGTTGAAGACCAAAACAAAAATTTGTTGACTGATACAGATTTCCCTGCACCTGACGCAGAACAAAAGGCCTTAAGTAAAGATTACTCAGCACCATACGATGAGCATGCTGTGTTAAAAAACACATACCGCAGTGATTTCACAGTGGCTGGTGGTAAAACTCCTCCTGCAGAAACCACAAATGATTTACCAATGGGCACAAATAGCCCAATGACCAAAGTTAAACGCCCACCACGCCCAGCCACTGGTGCCAACCCAAGAGGATAATTAGAATGACATTTTTTTACGACTTAAACAAAAGATTGGCCGCATTGGCTAGCAAGCAAGATCAACAAACCATTGCCGAATCTGCAAAAGTTCAAGCGGTTGCCAAGTCACCCTTGACACAGGCACTGAATGAAGGCGACTACTCTGCTAAGAAAGCAGCCGCAGGTAAAGACATTGGTAAGCCAGGTAAGGCATTTGGCAAGATTGCCAAGAGTGCTGGCGAGCGTTATGGTAGTAAAGCAGCTGGCGAACGGGTTGCTGGTGCAGTATTAAACAAGTTACGTCATCCTAAAGAAGATGTTGCTCAAGAAGGTAATGCCTTTACTGGCGCATTAGCCAAGACACCAAAAGGTGGCAAGTTCAAAGTAGGCAGCAAAGAGTTTACAGATACTAGTAGTATTGAAGAAACTGGTTCAGCACCAATGACTCCTAAGCAAAAATCATTTGCTAAGTTAGCACCTCCTGCAGACAAGATTACGTTTGCTGACAAGATTGCTGGCGCTAAACAAGAAGTAGATGAAATGTTAGGTGATGTTGCTGCTGAAGCAATGAAGTCCGCTGTCAAGCGCATGGGCGAAGCTGATGTAACCGGCCTTGGCGAAGAAGAAATGGACGAAGGCTATGCCGATATGGATGCATGGTTAAAGAGTCGCGAAAAAGAAAAAGGCACAGGCCGTTTTGACAAGAAGAAAATTTCTACCGGCACAGTGTACACTCGTAAGCCAGAAACTTTTGATGATCCTGAAACAGATCCAGAAGCTACAGGCGGCGCACCCAAGCGTAAAGGTCGTCCAGCTGGTAGCAAACGTGCTATCGGCGCCAAAGGTCCAGGCATCAAGAGCAAGCTATTGCAAAAAGGCGCTATCGCCGAAACAGAAGGCAAAGTATGCGAATATTGCGGACACAGCACAGTTGAAGAAGTAGCGCCTCCTGGTGCCAAAGCAGAACGCATGGTCAAGCATATCAAGAAGTCATTGAGTAAAGACGGTAAGTTAAGTGGCAAAGATAAAGCTATTGCTTATGCTACAACTTGGAAAGCACACAACGCTGGCAAAGTTGAAGAAGAAAGCACAGACAAAGAAGATACCAAGGCCGAAAAGGCTGGTAAGCGAGTGGCCAAAGACATTGAGCACGACGAAGGTCATAAAGGTCGCGACGACAACAAGGCTGAAAAGGCCGGTAAGCAAGTAACCAAAGATATCGAGTACGATGACAAAAAAGATCGTAAAGAAAAGAAAGTTGATGAAACGTCTACAGAGCCTAAGAGCAGAAAAAGCATGCAGTTTGGCAAAGGTGTTTACGAAAGTTTAGATAGTAAACTTGAAACGATGATTGCCGAAGGCATGAACATTTCGGTTAATATGAACTCTGATGCCGAAGGTGAAGCACAAAAGAGTATAACTGTTACTGCCACTGGTGCTGATGCAGACATGTTGGCACAGTTGTTAAAGATGGCCGGCTTGGAGCAACACAAAGAAACATGTCCAGCGTGCGGCAGTACTGATTGTGGTTGCAATGCAGAAATGGTTGATGAAAATTCTCCCGACTGGCCAACCAATACCGAAACTAAAGAAGCCGATCCTGAACTACGTACATACAGTGGCGGGCTAAATGGTCCTAAATCAACAGGGCAAACAACTGTTCCTGTTGTGGCTAGCCAACTCCGTCGTACAAGTACTATGGAAGAGAATGTTGAGCTTGAGCGTACATTGTTCAAGACTTGGAAAAATTACAAGGGTTAATTAAATGAGTCAAGCAAACGTATTAACAAGCGCCAGCAATGTAATCTGGTACACAGACAAGTGCGAAATTGTTACCGGTAACACCGCAGTAACTTATAACATCTATGTTATGCCTGCTGGTCCTGCAACAACTACAGTAATCACTGGCACAGCTACCAACGGTAGCAATGTTTTAGTTACTACACAGGCTAGTGCTAACTTAGTAGGCGGAAATATCAGTGGCACAGGTGTTGCTGACACAACCACGGTAGTTAGTGTTAGTCCAGAAAATGATTCTTTAATTCTTAGTGCTAATGCCACAGTAAGTTCAGCAACTACACAAAATTACAGCGTGGTGTTACGTGCTCAAGGTAACTTATATAGTGCAGCTCCAAAAGTTGCTGCTGATAGTCGTCAACAAATTTATGTGGGTGCCGGTAATTATTTGACTATTACTGGTAGTAATTGGACCGCTAGAGAATTAGGCACAGCAAGTTCAGCAACCGCAGGATTCTAATCATGCGAGCATCAGAGTTTCTCATTGAGAAACAAGTTGGCAAGATATCTAAACGTCAACAACAATCAACCCGTGGCTTACATATTTTCTCAAAGAGCATAGACAGTTATGACAGGTTATATGATTTAAATCGTTTAATGATGGCTGTTGCAAGTAGTGACGGAGTAAACCCAATCGAGATAGATAGTGAAAGTTGGGCAGGAAAACACAATACTTCACATCCCTACACCAAAGAAGAACAAGACATGCTCAAGTTGGCATATAAAGCAGCCAATTTAGAATATAAAGATTTAAATAATGGTGATTTAAACAGCAAAGAATTAGAATCAACAAATAAACATAGTCCAGTTACTGGCTTCAAAGGTTACGCAAGATGAGAGCCGAAGAATTTATTACTGAATCTGCTTCTGGAAAAGTTAATGCAGAAGTTTCCAATACACTACCAGCGTCATTTAAACTACCGGGATTTCCTAATCAAGATGCCTACATGCAATATCGATTTGGTGTAGGAGTCGCCGCTGCAAAACATAATAAAGCAACTGGAGAACCCAACGAGTTTAATCCAGAATCAGCATTTGGTAGAGATTTAACAGTGGTGTGTTATACACCAGCCGACGAAGAAGCAATGGACGCTGGACTTGCCTTAATGCATCGAGGCGGTAAGGTAGCAATTACTACACCTAATAGTGAAGAACCTAAAAATACCAAAACACAAAGTCCTGTAGCGGCATTTAAAGGATATCCTAGATAATGGCCAATCCTCCGCCACCATATGCTAACATCACCGGTATAAGCCGTACAGTGATGAAGGACAACGCACAAGAAACTGTGGTCAACTACAACGGTAATGCTCGCCCAGGCGAAATGACGGTGAACCCCACAACCAGTCAGGTATACATTGGCAACACCAACGGTAACTTGAATCTAGTGATCACCAGCAACGGCAGTAATGTTTTTTTAGGCAATGTGCGTGTAGTTGCCAACATCACAGGCCTGAATCAACTTTATTTTGATCCTGCCACAGGCGAAGTAGTCTACTACCAACCTTAAAATAAATAATATCATATTATAACAATAAGGATTTGTATGAAACAGCTACTCTTAGTATTACTATTCACACCTCTGGCCGCATTGGCACAAATCAACGCCCAGTGCCCGCAATTCACAGTCAATGGCACTCCACAGTATCAAGCACAGCCCGGCGATCAAGAGTTATGCAAAAGTAACTACGCAATCATTCACCGTTGTGGTGTTAAAGCGCCTATTGCTGTATTTGAACATGTTACACCTGCTATGATCACAGGCACAAACAAACGACGTGATGACTTCCGTCCAGATCCACAAGTGCATCCACAGTGCCAAGCACAACTAAGTGACTTTGTAGGCCAACCATACGATCGCGGACACATGGCACCAGCCGGCAACTTTACACACAGTCCACAGGCCATGAGTGAAAGCTTCTTCTTGAGCAACATGGTTGCACAAGTTCCTAATAACAATCGTGGTATCTGGAAGCAGTTAGAAACCTGGGAACGCTTTTGGGTTCTTAAAGGTGGCGATTTCTACATCATCTCAGGCGGCATCTTTGCTCCTGGACATCGAACTATTGGCAACGGTGTAGGAGTTCCAACACACCTTTACAAAGTTATCATTGACAAGCAAACCAAAGTTGTTACAGCATACCTAATGCCCAATGCTCCGCTTCCTGTAGAAGACCTACCAAAATATCAAACTACAATGACCGCAGTAGAGCGAGCCACTGGCATGAGATTCAACTTAGGGCCATGAGATTTTCAGAATTTGGCAAAGGTGTGTATGGACCTTCTAAGTTAAAACCCTTGGAAGGATCCAACATCAGTAAAACTGCCAACGCAATAAAAAAATATCAAAAGAAGCATCATTTAGAACCCGGCAGTGAAGGTTGGATTAAACTTTGGTTTGCTCGCCCTTATTTGACTGGCGAAAATCCTTACAGTAAATAGTTACATGAGCAATTTCTATTGTGCGGCTCCCTGGAGGGGCCTGCATATCAATCCCAGAGGTGATGTTAAAACTTGTTGTGCCGGCGATCCTAACATGCTGGGCAATCTTAATCAACATACCATTGAAGAAATTTTAATTAGTCCTGTCTTGCAGGATATTCGTAATACTATCCAGTCTGGCAAGCCTCATGCTTATTGCTATAATTGTGTCAAAGCCGAACGCTATGGGCGTAGTGAACGCAACTGGCATAATGATGTTAATCAAGATTTTGATCTTGCCCACGCAGATGCATTAGAACATCGCCCAACCCTGATTGATGTGCGGTGGAACACCACTTGCAATTTGAGTTGTAACTACTGTGCCGAAGCATGTAGCTCAAAGTGGGCTGATCTTAAAGGTATTCCTGTTAAATCAGGAGCTCGACCGTACTACGAACAAGTGTGTGATTACTTAGAACAACACCGATCGAGCATTAGAGAAGTTGCTCTGGTCGGTGGTGAACCCTTGTTGCTAAAAGAAAACGAACGACTTCTAGATGTTATTCCAGAAACAGCAACAGTAACTCTCATAACTAATCTTAGTGTCAACTTAGAATCAAATCCTATCTTTAAAAAGTTAGCAACAAGGAAAAAGGTTGGATGGAGTTTAAGTTTTGACAATGTAGGTTCACGCTTTGAGTATGTTCGACACGGTGCCAAGTGGAACAAGCTATTGCATAATCTTGATCTTATACAGGACCTAATAAAAAATAACGGACACTGGGGCGGCATTCATGCTGTGTATAACATTTACAATGCCACACGCCTAGTGGAGTTTACTAAATTTGCTCGCAACAGAGGATTAAGCATACAATGGCAAAGTTTGTATCAACCAGAATACTTAGACCCACAACAATTAGGACCTATAATTATACATCAAGCCAAACAAGAGCGCGATCTTTTGTTAGCAAGTGTATTATGTCAGCCTAATGAAGCAGAGTTTTTTAAAAATATACAATTCAGTGCTGGTGTTGAGGATTTAAGCCCGGACTTGCACCAACACATTAAAGAAATAGAATCCACTTATCACACAGATCAGCAAGGCCAATTTAGTCACCTTTGGCCCGAATTAACGGCTAAGTAAATGACTATGGAATTTAAAAATCCACCCTGGCATTTTGGTGTACAACACGCTGGCACAATTAACAATTGGTTGCCATCTGACACCGAAGACCACTACAATCAGTTGATAAAAGATTCTGCACACAGAGATTACTTTGAAAAGCAAGGCTGGAATCAGCCGGGCGCCATAACATATAAAATTAATAGTTATGGGTTTAGATGTGATGAGTTCAACACTGAACCTTGCATGATTGCATTAGGTTGTAGTTTTACTCTGGGTACAGGATTGCCACTGGATGATATATGGCCAACCTTGGTAGGACAAGCATTAGGATTTAAAGTTTATAATTTAGCATGG
>Ga0181350_1000371_pt1 | contig 13287 bp, 4 predicted proteins | sample Su13VDMM110DCMD_FD_130105 | JGI IMG/M metagenome (GOLD analysis project Ga0181350, IMG submission 130105) | Freshwater viral communities from Lake Michigan, USA - Su13.VD.MM110.DCM.D | ecosystem: Environmental > Aquatic > Freshwater > Lake | place: USA: Michigan | collected 2013-07-16
AAGCCCTCACACTTGTGGGGGTTTTGTTTTTATACCTATATTTGCTAAAGTCATTTATTTTTAGTATATTAATTAGTATAGTATGAGAGAATTTAAAAAACCAGATTTAACTGCTCCACGGTTTAGACCCGTAGTGTATAATGTATTAAGTAAAGAATTTTTTGATAATTTTAAAAAAAAATATCCAAAATATAAAGATTTAGAAAATAAAGATTTAAAAAATATAATAAAAGTTTTTAATAATCAAATGTATAATACAGTAATTGATGTAAGAGATGGGATTCAATTACCAGAACAAATTGGTTGGCTATTTATTGGTACATGTCAAAGTCCAAAAAAAGAAAATATAGATTTTGCAAAATCCAATAAATATGGTGTTGCAGTATCTAATAAGAATTGGGAAACAGATGGTAAGTTAGCTAAAATATTTTTTACTAGTTATGCTTTAAAACATAAAATGAAAAATAGAGAATTTTGGAAATTTGTTGCATGTAGAGAGTTTAAAAGAAATGTAGCTAAAACATATCCTGAAAATTGGAATATGTATGCTATTGCTGAACCAAGTAAAAAATTTAAATTAGATTATCAAAATATTGCATATAAAAACTTTATTGAAGTTAAAACAGAAAAAGAATTAAAGACATATAATGAATTTGACTTATGACAACAATTGGGGAAGCAATATCAAGAGTAAGAAATACTTTAAAAGCAGTTAAAGAAGATCCTTTTTTAACTGATAGAACTATATATTATTCCTTATTAAAATATGCACAAACATTAATTAAAAGAGAAGACAATCAATTTAAGCTAATGAAAATTAGTTCAATCTTTTCAGTGCTTCCTTATATTGAAATGATAGATGTAGATAAAGTAGATGCAGGATGTATTGGTGTTTTTTCAGGATGTTATTTTAAAAGATCTAAAGAAAAACTTCCAACTATTTTAGATGGTACTTTTGGTCCTATTATTCGCACAGTATCTTCTATAGATGGTTCTATAGAAATGTATAGAACAGATCCAGGTACTTGGGTTTCTATGACTAAAACTACAACTTGGAAATATAATAGAAACTTTTATTTTTGGTATTTAGATGGTTATATTTTTGCTCCTAATATAGATTGGGATGCTATAAGAATGGAAGCAATCTTTGAAGGAAAATTAGATACTTGCACTACAGTAGAATGTGGTATAAAACAAGATCAACAATTTGCTTTACCTGAATATTTATTTTCAGAAGTAGAACAATTTGTAATAAAAGAATTAACTATGTCTTTATCTGTTCCATCTGATGGTGCTGATGATAGTCAAAATACTTTAAGATAATGGACTTTAATTACACACTTAGGTATAGATCTTTTAATCAACTTTTAGAAGATGTATCTGTAGATTTAAATACACTTGCTCTTGAGAATATGATAGAACCTCAGCAACTTATTAAGTTAGCTAAGAAATTAAATTATGATCTTGGATTAAGAATTAATCAAACTAAAGAAGTTATATTAGAAGTATGTCATGGTAAAGTAAAATTACCTGATGATTTTTATGTTTTTAATTTTGCATCCATATGTGGATCATTTACTGTAAATACAGGTTATGGAGGTTTTGGTGGAACAAATATTCAAGAAGTTGCATATACAGAAGTTCCTTCTACTGTAGATGTATGTTCTCCTATTACAGTTAACTGTAGAACATGTAATGCTAATCCTTGTAATCATACTGCGGGATGTGATCTTAATCATCCTATAGTAGATCCAATTCCAGTAGCTTATGACCCCTTAAATCCTTATGGTGATACTTGTATACCTCCAAGAGTTTTTATGAACTGTAAGGGGGACAAATATGAACTCATACAAGTTATAGCTGGTGGAGAAACAAGAACTTATAGTTCTGTCATTCCTTTAAGAATGAGAGCAAGTCAAGAAATAGAATGTGATTGTCCAAACTTATATTGGAATACACCAAATGAGGGTTGGATTAAAGGAGGTTTTTTATTTACTACACTAGATACAGCAAAAGTTTATTTAAATTACCAAGGTGCAATGGAAGATGACAATGGAGACTTATTAGTTCCTGATCATGATCTTATAAATGAATATTATGAGTATGCCTTTAAATCTAGAATACTTGAGAACTTATATTTGAATGGAGAAGATGTTGCACAAAAAATGCAAATGGTTGAACAAAGACTTAAAGCAGCAAGAAATAATGCATTGAGTGTAGTTAATACTCCAAACTTTAGAGAACTACAAAATGTATGGGCTACAAATAGAAGAATAATGTATGGTAGATATTATGATATGTTTAGTAGTTATGCACCTAACCGTGGTAGATATGGTGGTGACAATAGAGTTAATAATAGATTTGTATAGTTATGGCAACACCAGCAGATCCAAATAACATAGAAGTAATAACTACTAGTTTTACTAAAGGTCTTAATAAAGATTCTGATCCAACATTTATAACAGATGGTATGTGGACACATGCCCGTAATACAGTTAACAATACTGCAGAAGGTGATGTAGGAACATTATCCAATGAAGGATCAAATTTTTTATGTGCTACAGCAGGATCAACAATGCCTACAACAGGATCTTTTGCTACAACAAATAGATATGTTATAGGTGGTATTCATTTGTATTCAGATAAATGGATAATCTTTACAGCTGGTCATAATCAAATAGGAGTTCCTATTTTATCTGAGATAGGTTTATTAGAAGAAGAAAGATGTATATATAGACCAATTGTACAAGATGCATGTTTAAACTTTGATAAAAGATTTCTTATATCTGGATCATCTAGAGAAAAAGAAGATTGTTCATGGCAAGTATATTGGGCTGATGGATTAAATCCAGATAGATATTTAAATGTTGGAGATCCACAAACTTGGCCAATATTTGGTGTTGAAACTTTTATAGGAGTATATGGAACACCTACACAGAATCTATATGCTGATGCTTTAGGTAATACTAGTTTATGGCCAGGAGTACAGTGGTTTCAATTATGTAAAGATCTTACTACAAATATAGAACAGGTAACTCCTGGTATATGGCCTGTAAATACACCCCCCTTACCAATAGATTGTATTTCTTGTAGAGAAATTGGAGAATTAAATTGTCCAGATACAAGACTTGCAAGACTAATGGAAACTCCATGTCTTAAAGTTGAATTAGGTCCTTTAGGAGGAACCTTACAAAATGGAACATATTTTGTAACTATTGCATATAGCATTAAAGGTCAAAGAGTTACAGATTATTTTTCTCCTAGTAATACACAACCTATATGGTCTAGAGATGATGTACAAGGAGCTTTATCAATTAGTGTTGAAGCTGACTCAGTAAATTTTGATGAGTTTATACTTGTTGTTGTACAAAATGTTAATCAAGGTACAGTAGCAAAACAAATTGGAATTTATAAAACTACAACAAAAAGAATTGAGTTAGATAGAATTAAAGAAGATTTAGCAACTGTTCCTCTTGAACAACTTCCTCTTCAAACTCCAGTATATGAAACATCAGATCAAATAACTGATGTAAATAATTATTTAATAAGAGTTGGTCCAAGATCTAGATTTGATTTTAATTATCAACCTCTTGCAAATTTAATTAGATCTAAGTGGGTATCAGTAGAATATCCATCTGACTATTATGTCAAAGGTGGAAATAAAGGAAGTTACTATAGAGATGAAGTTTATTCTTTCTTTATTAGATGGGTATATAATACTGGTGATAAATCATCATCATATCATATACCAGGGAGACCACCTCAGTATTATTTATATACTGATCCAAATCCTCCTTTTACTACTTCTGCTGAATTTGAAACTACAAATACTATTAATGATAAGAATACATTAGATGTTAATGATCAACTATTTGAAATATATAATACTGCTCTTGTTGGTATAACTCCAGGAACTTTAAATCTAAATACAGATGATGGAGGAACTGTAATTGCTACAGGTGACATGGGGTATTGGGAATCAACAGAACTATATCCAAATGATAGACCAGACATATGGAATCCAAGTGAGCATTGTTGGACTGGACCATTAGGCTATACAGGTAATTTTGATCTTTGTGGTAAACCAATTAGACATCATAAGTTTCCTGATAATGGATTATTAAGTTCATCAGGAGATCCCGTAGCATTACATTATGCACCAATTGTTAGTGCTAATTCAGCTAATGTTTTGAAGATTAGAATAATGGGTGTAAGATTTGAAAACATAATGATCCCGGTAGATAATGAAGGTATACCTATTGAAGGAGTTGTTGGTTTTGAAATTTTAAGAGGATCAAGAGAAGGTAATAGAACCATCTTAGCAAAAGGAATGATTAATAATTTTAGAACTTTCCAATTAAAAGATGCTCCATTAGGAGTAAATGGTTTAACTATAACACAAGGACTATATGCTAATTATCCTTTTAATACTATAAGACCTATACAAGCATCAACTATTCCTCAAGGAGTATTTTCAGATCCCTTTATTAAATCAAACTTATTTCAAACAGTTCCAAGAGATATAGTTAGTATTCATTCACCAGATTTAATGTTTACTACTCCTTATCTTTCAGCTACTGAATTAAAAATATATGGAGAGTTAGCAGGATACTCATCTCAACAATTTAAATATCCAGATAATCATCCAGAGTTTAAATTGTTAAGTGACATTATTGTTCCCTTAATGGTATTAGCAGGACTAGTTGAAACTACAATTGGTATGTTAGGAAGGAGAACATATAACCAACCAAGTATTCAAGATACATTAGAACAATTAGTTCCTCCAACTAATCCTGCACAAATTGCTGCATTAGCAGCCTTGGCTACACCGGTTACAGGACCAATATCAATTTACAATAACTTTGTTGATAAATATTATAGTTCAGGAGATGCCTTTTCTGATATAGTTTTTTCATTAGGAATTGGTGGTTATCAATTAACTCAAGCAAATATTGCAACAGATGCTTTATTAACATCTTTAAATAGTACTGCAGCAGTAACTGGTATACTTCCTGTATCAAGAACAGGAACAATAACATTACCAGATTATGCTTATTTACCATTTCCATTAAGTACACTTGGTGGTATTAATGCTTTCTCAAATTATTTTTCACAAGGAGCTGATCTTGCTGTTAGAGCAATTTATACTTTTACTCAGTATGATCAGTATGCTCTTCAAGTAATTGGACATGGTCTATATGACAGATGGAGATCAACAAATATTTCTCAAATTAGAAGATTTAAAACTGCGGATTCTTTTTATATAAGAGACAACATTCAACAAATGCGCTCTTATCAATTAAATAATAATCCTGGTTTATTTGCTAGTTATACAATTAATAATTTACAAAGAGGTGACACAGCTGTTATAAGAACTATGTCAGGACCTTATGCTAATATTTTATATCCAACAGGAGAGAGTACTGGTCCTTATTATATTACTGGTCAATATCAAGATGTGTCACTCATTACAATGTCAGGGTTTACAGGAAATTCACCTGGAACAGGTAACGTAACTACATCTTCTGTTTCAGCTTCACAACCAACTTGGACAGATATTGATGAACCTTTTTCATTACCTATTTCAAGTCACTATGCTGGATTAAAGTTTAGAATAAGAAATCAATATGGACAATTAGAATCTATTAAACAAATTGCAATAACTCCTTGTGAACAAAAATTAAGTAACTATACTATTACTGGAATACCACAATGGATTTGCCCTACAGATCAAAGTCAATATAATCTTCAAGCAATAAATACAGATACATTTTTTGGAGGAGATATTTTTATAAATAGGTATACTGAAAAAAATACAATGTTATATTTTTACAATTGGTTATATGATCAACCAGATGGATTTGAATATAATTATTATTTATACTCAATGATACCTAGAGCAAGATTTTGGGCAAACACTAAACAATATGATGTTCAAGATTTAGCCACTATAATTAACTTTAACAATCCATCAATTCCAGGTACAGGTCCTTTACCAACTAATTTTTATAGATTAGATAATGAAAATTATAAATTTTCAAATAACAATGGAAACTATCCTGGATTCTTTAGAGCTAAACAATCATATTTTTATTTAGCAAATTCAGCTGTTAGAGATTTCTTTGTAGAGAGTGAAGTATTAGTAGACTTCAGAGTAGATGGAGAATTAGAATTTGAAAAACATTATGATCCATATAGGTATACTAATTTACCAGCTATGTTTGATATGAATCCTCAAGTAATTACAAGAGGAAATATATGGAGATATGATTATTCATATACCTTAACAAAATTATTTAGTCAATATTTTTCAGCTGGTAATTTACAAAACAGATACTATAATCCTTACATAGCAAAGTTATGTTATACATACTTACCAGATAGGATTATATATTCTTTACCTCAACAATTTGAATCAGTAAAAGATTCTTGGTTTATTTATTTAGTAAATAATTATAGAGATTTTAAATCACAAATTAGTGGAGTAAAATCTATTAATAAAAATGGAATACTTATTACATTTAAAAATGATTCTCCACAAATGTTTCAAGGTGTAGATACTTTAGAAACAGACATTGGTACTAAGATTACTATAGGAGATGGTGGATTATTTTCACAACCACAACAATCAGTATCTAATGCTGATTCTCCATATGAATATGGGTCATCTCAAAATAGATTATCTATTATTGGCTCTCCTGCAGGTGTTTATTATGTTTCACAAAATCAAGGTAAAGTATTTTTATATGCTGGAGAAGGATTAAAAGAAATATCTCAAGCTGGTTTAAAATGGTGGTTTACATTATTTTTACCATATAAACTTACAGATGATTTTCCAAATTATCCATACCAAGATAATCCAGTAGCAGGTGTTGGTTGTCAATCTATGTATGATAATGAAAACTCTATAGTTTATTTTTCTAAAAAAGATTATAAACTTAAACTAGAATTTCAAGGAACAAATAGTATTATATATGTACCATTAATTACAACAGGTAAATATAAAGGACAAGGAGATTACTTTACTAATATAAATTTTCCAGGTTCTATATTTTTATTAGGTGATCCATTAATATTTGATAATGCTTCATGGACAGTAAGTTTTGACCCTAAGAATCAGTTTTGGATTTCTTTTCATGATTGGCATCCTGATTTAGCTTTTCCTACTAAAAGAACTTTCTTAACAACTAAAGAAAATGGTTTATGGAAACATAATTATCTTTGTGATACTTTCTGTAATTTCTATGGTACAGTACATCCTTTTGAATTAGAGTTACCAGTAATAACAGGACAAAGTGTTACTACATTAAAATCAATTGAATACATGTTAGAATGTTATAGAAGAGAATCTAATAATTGTATTGATCAGTTCCATGTATTAGATTATAATTTTGATAGGTTAGTAATTTATAATTCAGAACAAGTTTCAGGTTATTTAAATCTTAATATTTTTCCTAAGAATAATGTTACTTTAAGTTTACAATATCCAAAGTTAGCATCTAACAATAGTTCTTTTGATATACTATTTTCTAAAGAAGAAAATAAATATAGAATAAATCAATTTTGGGATACAACAAAAGATAGAAGTGAATTCCCTGTAGGTTCAGGTTATCCTCCAACAGGACAACTTTTCCCAGGTACTACAGTATTATTAGGAAATTATACTGATAGATTAATTTGGAATACAGAACCTAATGGTTATATAAAAGCATTAAATCCACTTAACTTAAATTATGCAAAATCTGAAACACAAAGAAAAAAATTCAGACATTACTTAAATTTTATTAACTTTAGTAAATCTGATTCAACAGATACAAATATGGTTGTTAAACTTACTAATACTAAAAATCAAATATCTCATAGATAATGTATAATAAGAAACTACTTTCTAAGATTGATTTGGGAAAATATTCTAAGTCTGATCCATATAAAAAGGATATTATATATGATCCTATGGGTCAATTAAAATATCCTGGACAACCAACTAGAATTCCCTCTAGTAATATCTCTATGAAAGGAGTTAATCTTCCTGTGTTAGCTGTAACTGATAATGGTCAAAAGAAAATGATGCAGCCTGGTAAAGAATATAATTTTCCAGGAGCTAATTATGTAGATGAATTTCCACAAGCAAAAAAAGGTGGTTCATTAAAGTCTAAGAAATATACTAGAAGTTTAGATGGAATAGGATCTTTATTTGTGGAATCAGCTTTATTTCAAAAACCAAAAAATAATAAAAGAAGAATCTTTCATCCTAAAGCTAAATACTATGCAGAAGGAGGTGAACCTTGTCCTGAAGGATATGTTCGTTATAATGGTCAATGTGTAAAATGGGAAGAACCTAATGTAATAGAAACTGATGAGAATACAGGATATAATGCAGCAACAGGTCAAATAAGTCAAGATACAAGACCAGGATCAATACAAAATAATGGTTGGTGGACAGAACATGAAAAATATCACCATTTGCAAAACTTAGGAGGTGGGGCAAGTACATTTGGTTTTTTAGGTCAAAGACCAAATAACTTTGTAGCATCAGATCAAGCAATAGGTGATTACTATAACAGAAGAGATACTGAGTTAGAAGCACAAATAGATGCAATGATTAAAGCTGATCCTAATTTACAATTTATACCAAGAAATAAATTAAAAGAATCAAGAGAAGGTTTTGTAGGAGCAAATGATTTAATGTATCAAGATCCAACTACAGAAGAAGGAGAAGCAAGAGTTCGTGAAGAAGAATTTGAAAAAGATGGTAAATCTATATTTCCACAAAATAAATATGGTGGTGGTTTAAATAAGTTTCTAGATGGTGGGGAACCTTGTCCACAAGGATTTCAAGAAGATCCTGTAACAGGAGAATGTGTAAGTATAATGGGTCAAACAGAAAGAGTACAACGTATAGAAGAAGTACCTACCAATCAATATTCAAAATATATAGCTGCTTATGAAGAAGCTAATCCTAGAGATGCTTATGTATATCAAAAGAAAGCTGATTATCTTAAAAAGTATAAAGGTTTAAATAGACAAGCTGGGCTTAGTCAAGATAATTTTAATACAGATGTAGAAGGTAATTTTAATAGCAATTGGGAGTATAATAGAAACAGTGAAGTAATTAAACAATTTGCTAAGGATAACGGAATTAATCCAAAGAATCATGTTGAGCTAGTTGAGAAAATGGCAGATAAAGGAAATGTAAGTTATGACATGATAGCCAATTCAAAGTATGGTTCTAAGTTGCAACCCTCTCTTTGGGCTAGATCATTGGCAGGAGCACAAGAACTTGGTAACTTTATAGTTAAACAATTACCTGGAGAACAAGGAGATGTACTTAATATACAAACACCAGGTTTAACAAAAAGAGAATGGAAAGATATACATGATAGTAATTTTGGAGCTCTTCAAACATTTTCTGCAATAGATATACCAGGAGCAGTGATTGGTAATAGTATAGCTGATTTGTCTACTGCTTCTGGAGGAAACTATCAAGAATCTCCTGGGATTCTTTCAGGAGAATTAAAAAGTAATATGGATCCTCTTAAAGCTACTTTATTAAATCCTTTTAATTATTCTGCACTTGTTAAAGGTTTATTTGGAGCTCAACAAGGAATTCAAAACTTAGGTAAACTTTTAGCAAAAGAAAAAAGTTTACCAGGTTCTCCTAATGCTTCTGAAATAAATTGGGGTAAATGGAATGCTGAAATTGTAGAGAATAAACCTTTAATGCAAGAATATAATGCAATAGAAGAAACTAGTAAGGCAAATGGAACATGGATGAAAAATGCTGATGGTACTCCTTTTAATGGTACTCCTGAACAATTTGTACAACAACAAAGTCAAAATTTTAAAAATGCTTTTGGTGATACTTTTCCTAAAATTTCATATAGGGGTGATAATACTAAAAATATTCAAGAATTTAAATCTCAATACCAACAAGGTAGAGATTATATAAAAGAAAAATACAATCTTAGAAATGAAAATGAATCTCATTTAGTTGATAAAATATGGGATACAAAGAAAAATATATTAAATACAGGTATTTATACTACAGATGATTATTTTGTTGCTTTAAAGGAATATGCTAAAGGAGATCCTGAAAAAGTTTCTTTTTTATATACAAAAATGAATAATCCTAAAATTTCTAATACTGGAGAATCATTTCAAGTTTTAAACACTGAAAAAAATAAACTTATATTAGATGGATATGATGGGTTAATTACACCCAAAAGTTCCTTCTATCCATCTGGCGAAAATGTTCTATTTAATTCTAATCAACTAAAATCAGCAAAAGGAAATAATGGAATGTTTGATATGACTAATCCTAATATTTATAAAGCAATAATACCTGCTGTAGGTGGTACTGGATTAATGTTAAATAATCCAGGTGTTTTACCTCAACAAAATAAATACGGTGGACTACATAAATTTGCAGGAGGTGGTTCAACTGATTGTCCTAAAGGTCATGTATGGGATTCATACACAAAAAAATGTGTTAAAGTTTATACTTTAGCTAATGATCAAAAATTTATAGATGGTGTTGGAAATTGGGCAATGCAGTCTGATGATCCTTATATTCGTAATGGTGTAACTATGGAGTATAATGAACAAATAAAACATTATTTATATAGTGGAAAGTATGGTTATGATCCTATAAGTGGAACATTATATCCATTAAAAAAAGAACAACAAACTGTAGCTGATGCTGAGACTAAAAAAATTCTTGCAAAACAAGATGATAAAGCAGCATATAGAAAATCAATAATTGATGCCGGTTTTGATCCTGAAACATTTGGAAAATCAAAAGGTACAAATGTTATTACAGGAGAAGAGATTTATGGTGATAAGTCTCAAGAAGATGTAGATAAAATAAATAAAGAAGCTATTAATAAATTTGTTACAGAAGGACATAAGAAAACTATTTTAGATTCGCCATTTAATTTAGCAGCATATGTTCATCCTGCGGGAATGGCTGCGGGAGTAATGCAAGGAACAGTTAATTTATTGCCAGATATCTATAATTTTGGTAAAGATCCTTCTTGGAGTAATGCAGGTGCTGTAGGCATGGATGCTCTTATGATGTTACCAGCAGCTAAAGGTATACGTAAATTTTTAGGATATGTTCCAAAAGAATTACCAGGTTCTCCTAATGCAAGCATGAGTACAAATCCATTACTTACTGGACATACAGCACCAAATCATATATCAAAAGCAAATTATGTTGAAGATTTTGCAAATACAGTAGATGATTTTATTGCACAGAATTCACCAAAATTAATGGATGACTTATCTAGTAAAGAAGGTATACGTAGATTAAGTGCACAATTTAAAAAAGCTAATCCACAATTAAGTGATGATGCTATAGAAGACTTAGTAAAAAGTAGATTAACAGCTGTTAAAAACTCATTAAGATTAAATCGTGGAAAATGGGTTAAAGAACTTGTAAAAAGAAAAGATGTTTTTGAACAAGAAAAATTTTTAGATAACCTTCCTTTAGAAGAATATTTTCCATTAAATAATGCACATTATAGTAATCAATCATTATTTACTGTTCCAAAATCATATACTTTAAATACAAATACTTCTTCTATTTCTAATACTTTTAATTTAGATAAACTTCATAGACCTTCTTTTTTAGATAATAATCCTTCAGGAGGATACATTACACTTGGTAAAGGACATGAAAAGAGCTTAGGTACATTGTCACATGAAGTAGGTCATGCTATTCAAACTGGAAGTCGTTTACCATTTGAAAAAGAGTTACAAAGTATTTATCAAACAGTTTCTAAAAATAAATATAATTTAAAAGGATATGTTGATGATTTGTATAGAGCTTTAACATCAAATTGGAAACAAACAAATGAAAGTTTAGATTACTTTTTAAAAGGCAGTAATAAAAAAGAAGCATATCCTTTTATAAGAGAGTTTAAAGAAAACATGATACGTAAGGGAATAATTAATAATGTACATGATGAAATAACATTTAATAAATTACTACAATCTAGATTAAAAATAAAACCTAATACTAAGGATAGTAGACTTATAGATATTACTCCACCTTGGGATTGGAAAAGACTTGCAAAATCTATGAATGAAGCTCCAGCAGTAGTACCAATAGGTATAGGTTTAGGAGTAGCTTCTCAAATACCACAAAATAAATATGGAGGACTTCATAAGTTTGTAGAAGGTGGTATGCCAGATCCAGGAGATGTAACTTGCCCTGATGGGTATGAATTTAATCCAATAACAGGAAGATGTGTTTTAATTAAAGGAGAGCCAGGTTTTATTAAAAATGATGTAGGGGAATGGGTACAAGATGTAGCCGGAAAAACAGTAGTTGAAGATGAAAATGATGAAAGGTATAAAGATTATTTGATGAGAAAACATCTTAGTGATATATCTAAGGTTCCTGATTGGAATACAAGACAAATGATATTTACTGATTTTGCCAAAAGCATTAATGATCCTAATAATACTGAGTATGATGAGTATTGGAAAGAATATTATGATCCAGAAAAAGGTTATGATTTTACTCGTGGTACTGATGATTCTTTTTTGACTGATAATACTAACAAAGGTTATCATGGTTCTAGAGTTCAACTTTTTAATAATCTTACAGAAGATCAAGTTAATGAAAATACAGCAAGACAATTTTTAAATGATCAAGGATTTACTAAATCTGATACTTTTAGATTTAGGGATTCAGAGCATGAATTAGAAAATTATAAACCTGATAGTTATTTAGGTAGGGCATCCATGGTAGGCGCTGTAGGTCCTTATTATAATTATGGTCTTAATTATTCTTATATGACAAAACCTACTAAAAACTTAAATAAATATACTAGTCCAGATACTGATATAATTGAAAATAAAATTGATACAGAAAAACTTAAAAATATTTTTCCAAATATAACTGATGAAGATATAAAGGAACTATATATACACAATAGTACTGACTATACATCTAATAGAATACTTCCAGGAGGATATCGTGATAGAGAATTTTATGATACTAAAGCTGATGATAATAGAAAAATGATATCTCAAAATGATAAACTATTTAAAGATTATATAAACTCTACTGAAAACTTTGATGATTTATTTGTTGAAAATAAGGCTATGTATTATAAACCTGAACATGTACAAAATTATACTGAATCTATGTTAGAGTTAATGCCTTATTATTCTGAACCTATAGATAAGTATATTGTTAAAAAGACAGTAGATAATGTAGATCCTTCTGTAGAACTATATGATAATCCTGATGCACCTGAATATTCTCCTAGTTATCCT
>Ga0181350_1000373_pt1 | contig 13187 bp, 24 predicted proteins | sample Su13VDMM110DCMD_FD_130105 | JGI IMG/M metagenome (GOLD analysis project Ga0181350, IMG submission 130105) | Freshwater viral communities from Lake Michigan, USA - Su13.VD.MM110.DCM.D | ecosystem: Environmental > Aquatic > Freshwater > Lake | place: USA: Michigan | collected 2013-07-16
CCCTAAGTGTAAGTCAGATAAGACTACACATTTATACCCAGTAGTTGTGGTCATGTTTAAAAAAGTCAGGGTTATGTTTATTCTTATAGGATAGATAGGACATCTTTAACATATAGATAAGTCCTTTCTTTTTAAAGCGTCTGTCTGTGGTGTATACCTTATGAGGAGATACGTGAAAACGGTGTGGATGAATCTTCATACTAAGATGAAAGTCTTCAGCAAACTTATCTTCATTAATAAATCCGCCAACCTTATTAAATTCCAATATGTCAAAGAGCATAAACCCACCAATAGCACAAGGAGCATTATTAATGGTGAGGTCCCTAAAGAATTCAAAGATAGGGAATACAAATGAGTACTTACCTCTAACTCTGAACTTAGTTGTAACAAGATGTAAACTATTATGTTCTATGGTGATAAGAGTATCACGGATGGTATTAACATTAGTTAAGAAGATATCAGCATCCAAGAATAAAACATAAGAGGTATTACATAACTCAGCACCTTTGTTTCTACCTACACTCGGAAGACCACCATCAATAACTTCAATGTCTAAGTTTCTATATTTTCCTGAGAGTATAATGTCACGAGTATCATCAGTAGAACAATCGGCAATAATAACACGAGTACCTTTAATATTCTTTTGTTCGTTAAGATGAGTAAGTGTAATGTTTATAACATCACTCTCATTCTTAGAGGGGATAACAATAGTTAGTTTGTCTTTTATCATATACATAAATAGAAATATAAATCTGTAATACTAATACTAAATTGTTAACAGGTACAAAGTGAGGGGTTGACTATAAAGATGAATATTAATATTATTATTCATATGAAGAAAATATACAGAATAGTTAAGCATACGTATTACGACAAAGGTACGGAAAAGAAACACCATTACACCATACAATCACAATCAAAGTTCTTGTGGTGGAAACTATGGGATACCATAACAGATAGTGAATGTGAGAAGGAGGATTGTCATAACGTTCCACTTACATTTGATAATGAATCAGAAGCCACCGATGTGATTACTAATCTACAAAAAGGTAATAAACTAAATGGGTGGAACAAAGAGGTTACTAAAGTAGTAGAATTCCCTGAGGTTACAGACTAGAAATGTAGAATTATTCGTATATGTATGTCAGACTATGAGCGTTAGTGTTAAAGGTTTTATTTATAATAGATAATAAAGGTTCTCTCCAAACATCAATATCATTAAATAAACCACTAATCCTTTCGTACATATCTTCACCTATCATAATAACATCAAACTCACTATCATTTAAATCAGGTGGATTATGACAAGGCTCAGGTAGTTCACCTTTAAGGTCTTCAGGGTAATCACCATCATCATCGTATAGTTTGACATCAACTAACTTAAATAGATATTCATTGTATTCACTATCAGGTAGATTAAACCCTATGGCGTAGGGGTCACAACAAACACCCATACCACAATTAAATTCAGCCCAATCATGGTAACAGTTATCAAATCCTTCATAAGACATAGTAAGATATGTATGAAGAACTTTAGTGAGTTTAGATTCTGATATTATTACTTCCATATAGTATAAATAGTAATGTGTTATTAATTCACTCACTCCATGGTCGGGCCAAGAACACATGCGTGTTCCCGACCATTTCATTCGTTCATTAATTCCACATTCCCATTAACGGTGGGGGTTTTTTATTATTCATATATTTATCATTAATGAAGACAATTAAAATAATATCGGAACAGTCTAATGAGCCATCACTAAAAGTGGTATCAAAGTTATTCAAGTTGTTAGACGAGGAGAAGAAAAAGAATAAAACAAGAGCATCATTATTAGGGGCCATCAAAAACTTCATACCATACTTGGGTATACCTGAGGGATATAGTCAATATATCTTGGAGTTGTATGTATTAAACTTCAGAAAAGACGGGGACTATTCAAATCTAACAAAGGAGAACTTTGTTGACCCGAGAAAACAAAAAGGTAAGGTTGTATCAAATCCAAAGGCGAAACTATATACAATAGCACAATTACCATTCAGAGCTTCAAACTTAGAGGGATATTGGACTACAGACCCAAACAGAGTTCCATACTATAAAGTATCATCATACGGGTGGTATCCAATTTACATATTCAAAGACGATAAGTGGTATGAAGTAACACAAAGTTATTCATCATCTACAGGTAGACAAATGAGTAATTCTAATCCTGTAGAATGGGGCAGTGATAATTTCGATAATCTATATACATTAACTCCTGAGGAGATGAAACTAATAGAGAGGGGATATAGTCATGAAGCGGTGATGAAGAATAAGGTAGATAAACTTAAGACTATCGAACCTGATTTAACTAAGAGAAAGAAAACAGCAAAGACACATGGTTATCGAGTACAAGCCCCTGAACAAAGGCTTCCAAATACAAATATAAAGTTCCAAGTAAAGAATATAGATGTAGAGGGAGATAACGCCATTGTGAACATAGACATATATGATGTGGTTAATAGAGAGGATAATAAACAAGTAGATACACCACAGAACTATTTAAAGGGTGAGATTCCAAATCTTAATCAGAGTAAGGTAGAAGACGCAATCAAAATCAAAATGAGAGGGGAACTTAAAGACTATATAGGTAAGAGATTTAGATATATACCTGAAGACCCAAAAGGTGCCAAGATAGAGTTTAGGTTTAATCATCTGAAACAATAATACTATGAATCTACAAGAGAACATACATAGAATCAAACAAGTAATGGGTGTGGTTAATGAAGGATTACACGACACATCTTGGGAAAATGACGAGGGGAATAAAATCACCCTTATGGATTTATTAGATAGTACAGAAGATATTCCTGTAAGTAATATATCAGTAGAAGAATTAAAGCCACACTTATTATCATGGGATGGAGATGAAGATGAGGTTAAGAAGATAGATAGTGCTGACTTACAATATCCTATACTAATCTTTGTTAATGATGATGGGGAGTTTATAACAATTATAGATGGACATCACAGAGCACAGAAGGCAGTAAGAAAAGGGTTAGACACAATCAAAGCAAAAGTAATACAGATTAACTCATTACCTAAACATATTAGAAGAGTGTTTAGTCATATGAAATAATACAATTCATTCACTCACTACAAAGGGAGACTCCATTCGGGTCTCCTTTTTCGTTCACTCATGTATCGTATCATTTTCGTATATTATCGTATCAATACGTATAATTAAGTTATACCTTTACTTTTAACTGACAATAGTAAAGTTATACCTTTACCAATTTTCGGGGTTATAGAAAATAATCCGTAAACTTTCATTACCATTTAAAACATAACGTGACACGTCTTCTATATACTCACGAACGTCTGAATTACTCAATCTTTCTAACTCATCAGGACTAACTCCCAAATATATGAGATAATTCGTACTATTATCATATTCGTGTGAATCATCAATTACCTTAACACCTGAAACCATAGGATACTTCTCAGGTACCATTATATTAAGAATCTTTTTAAGAGCAATGTATGTGTTGTCCATAATAGTAAATATAGAATAATCCATAACATGTCTCCGACATTGATGTCGGGGACATCCCATAAATTCATCATGATATTTGTTGGTGGATTAAAATTTATTAGTATATTTGTGAATATTTTCGAACAGTTTGGGTAAAAATGATATCTTATAGTAGGGGAACCTATTAAACAATTTAAAACACACAATTATGTCAACATTAGATGCAGTATTAGAGTATTACGAGAACACTAAACAAACAACAGAGGACCTTCCACGCGAGGAAACATTCGAAGAGACTGAACTATTAACGGATTACATACTGAACGGTAATCTACAGGCCATCTACGATTACTACGACCTTAAAGACAAGTTAGATAAGGAGTGGGTAGATAGACAAATGTACAATCAGTTATATCCTTTTTAATTAAATTTATTGTATGTATACAAGAAATTGTCCCTGTTGTGATGCCGTATTAACTTACTCAGATAAGTGGAATCGAAATACTGCTGAAAAAGTGGGAAGAAAGTGTGCCTCTTGTGGTCATAAAGGAAGGTCTAAAGAAGATGAACTTAAAATTACTGAAGAAATCTGTTCTAAATGTAATAAGTTTAAACCAATCAATGAATTTTTGTTTAGAAAAGATAGACAAAGATATAGTAGTATTTGTAAGACATGTACAAATGCTCGTCGTCAAACTTGGAGAAAAGAAAATCCTGAAGGGGATAAAAGATATTATTACGAAAACCAAGAAAAAAATAAAGTTCGTACAAAAGAATATTATAAAAAAAATAAAGAAGCGGTAAGCAAAAGAGGTAAAGAATATCATAAAAAAAATAAGGTTAAACATAATAAAAGAGTGAATGATAGATATAAACTATTACTTAAAACCAATCCGTTAGCTCGTTTAAAGCATAATGTTAGACGAAGATTAAACTCGGCAATTAGTAATGGAGGATATACTAAACGTTCGAGAACAATGGAGTATGTCGGATGTGACTTTAATGAATTTAAATCACATTTAGAATCCCAATTTGAACCATGGATGACATGGGATAATTATGGAGGAATACCTACAGGGTTTAATCAATGCTGGGACGTGGACCATATAATACCAATATCTAAAGCAATTAATGAAGATGAGGTGTTTAAATTAACTAATTATACTAATTTAAGACCATTATGTTCTTATTATAATAGATATGTTAAAAAAGATAATATAGAGATAAATGAATAATTACCAAGCAGGACACTGTCATTACTTCGCGGCGAGGATATACTCAAGACTACAGGAACATAATGTTAAATGTAAGTACTGTGTTATATATGGATACACTGTAGATAATGATGATGTACATACATCAGAGACTCTTAACCATTGTTATGTAAAGGTGGGGAAATTCTATTATGATTCAAGAGGTATAAACAGTATAGGAGATATCAAAGAAAGAGAAGAGAGTATGATGAACAGTCTAAGTAATGATGATGAATTCTATTACACTGTAAGGAAACATACCAATAAGATTAATGAGATATACTTTACAGAAGAACCTCTACTTCCATTAGACTATAATGAGTTAGATAAAGATGTGAAGGAATTTATAGATAAGTACAAACTTATACCTGTAGAGAATGTGTAATGTAATTCTCTCACTACAAAGGGAGACTCCATTCGGGTCTCCTTTTTCATTCGTTCATTAATTCCACATCCCCCACCATATATGTTGTCCCCACCTAACGAAGAGACAGATGAGATGTGATGTAGTGGTTAGATAACATATAGTATATAAAGACAATATCCTACGGATAATAGATAACATACTATCTACGACCTAACCATATAGTGTGGTTGTTTACATGATTAAACAGAGAACACCTACGGTGAACATTTGTAATCATATCTGTACCACATTTCCCCACATACTACAGGTCTCCACTACGAAGGGGACTGTAATGTCCACCTCGTTGGGGGTTATATAGTGTATCGGTTCCCTCGTTGAAGGGGGATAAAATACCCCTATAACACTCACTACGTTCGTTTCCCCGCGTTCTACACTTAGTATTCCTTTTTTCGCTAGGAAATATACATAGTAAAAAACTGGTCCTGTAGACCCCTACAGAGGGGAAAAAGTGGTCTTTACACTATCCACATGACACTATCGGTGGTAAAAAGTGGTAAACTGTGTACATCTAAATGGGGGGAAAAGTGGACGAGGGGATTATCCCCATGCGAACGAGTCCCCTGACATTATGACAAAACCAAATTTTTACCCCTAAAGTTATCCACAATTAACATTATTTTTCCACACTGACATAGTGTCACGACCAATTCACAAATGTTAATAACTTTATTTTTTTATGTTCCGTATGTATACTTATACACATGGAACACACTGTGGACAACTTGTCATACTCGCTAACCCCGCTCGAGGTGGGGAAATTAAGAATCGTTATAAATAAGGGGGACCAAGAGTTAGGGTCTCTGTATTATGAGAAGGCCAAGAAGACCTTTCAAAGGAAACCCATAAGCATGGGGTCGTGGGCATGTGTGGATGCCAAGATAGAGGGACTTTATGAGGCACAAGAAAACATCACCCCAACCGAGGTGATGAGTAAGTGTCAGGAGTTAATCCGATTGGCGGGGTATTAACCCTTCTTGGTCACGGCTTTGTACACACCGACAACCACATACCCAACGAATAGGGCGGTAAGGAAATTCTTCATATCAACATAGTTTAGAGTAACAAAGATACAAACATTATCTCACAATACCAAATGGGCGGGGATTATTTAATGGTCCCTTATAAAAAAAATATAAGGTAGGTCGGAGTCCACCCTCTGCGACTGACAAGCCGAACCCTTTCCAATGGACCCCGCCATTAAAGAACAATACAAAGGTACGGAAATCTTTTTACACCACCAAACAAAGTTCAAACTATTTATTAACATGGCAGTAATAGAATCACATATGACTCCCGAGGAACTACAGAACAACTATGAGTTTAAGGTTGTCAGACGTGCCCTTATGAAGGAGTACCCATGGGTGAAGGATGTAACCTTTAACCCTGAGGAGTTGGACATGTATAACCTTATCTTCTTGAACCTTATAGTGGACCCCGCCAAGATGGGGGAACAGTATGGATGGGAGATGAACACTTGGGTTAAGAGAGCCTACGAAGAAGGACAGAGATACAGTGGGAACTATCCATCACTATTGTTTAATGTAACATATGAGGTGGGGAGAGATACCATGACTGACCCCATGGATGATACCCTAAAACAAATCCATTCATCCCCCGCCTTACCTGAGGACATGAGACTACCGAGAGGTAGAACGTTTCAGGTGGGGTCCTTCATTGTGAACCCTGATGGTGAACCTTGGTAGTTAGCAACATGACATATTGACAATAACAAATAAAGTTATCCACAGGGGGGTGGGGATAAGTTGTTTACAAATGTATACGTCAGACCTCCCCTCTGGCATGGGGTCTACCCCCCCATAGGGGGCCCCTCCCCCCCGTATCCCCCCTTACTATACTGTCAGAATGTCATATAGGGGGGATAATCCCCTTAATCAAATAAAATAATTTTTGGGAAAAAAATGTCCTTTTTTAGTATTTATAAATCATGGATTATATCATTAAAGAAAGTAGACTTCTAAAATTTCTCGACGACTATATTACTCAAACGGTGGGGAACCTTAACATGATTAATTCATCCCACGTTATGGCATCCAAGGAGGACTTCGAACTTATTAATAACAATAGGAAAATTATCTTTGAATTTATTGACCACAACTTGGGGGTTAGTCAAGACCTGTTCTTAACTATTAGTCATTTATTCAATATGAATGCTTCCGAAACTGAAAACATATTTGTAAGGTGGTTTGAGAAAAAATATCCTAATGAACTTATTGTAGCCTCTTATTGTTCAATATATTACTAACCCCCTCCCTAAAAGGAAGGAGAATATATTTATCACTATGGAGTATGTTATTACAGAGAAGAAATTATTCGGGACTATACTTAAGTGGTTACGAAGAGAGTACCCTAATTTAGAGGTAGAAGACATGGGGTCTTACCTTGTCTTTTGGAATAACAACACCATTATTTTTTTGTATAAAAAGAAACCTATGGAATTGTTTGTTTCATCTGATGATACTAAGATACATTTTTCATTAATTGATTTTTTCAGACTAACTGATAAACAAATTCATAAGGTAATCAAACTATGGATACAGGAGGATTACAAACTACCCATAAAGAATGTGAAGATAAATAAAAGAATATCTGAATAATATAGACCCCTCTCTAAAGGGAAGGAGGATATATTTATCACTATGAAATATATTATATCTGAATCAAGATTAGAAAGTTTGATAACAAATTATCTTAATGACTCCTTAAACAATATTGAATCTCATACCCAAGAGATTGAGGGTGAAGAATATACTTGGTGGGGTGTGGGAGATACTCCTGTGTTTGTCCTAAAAAATGTTAATGGTAAAATTGGAATTGCGTTTGATGAACAATATGTTTCTTCAATGTGTGATTTATTTGGAATATCCGAATACGAGGTTAAAACTTATATATTAAGATGGGTTAACTCCGAGTTGGATGTTCACCCTGAATTTATGATTAAACAAGAAATGTTTTAATATAACCCCCTCCAAACAGAGGGGTTTTTTTATATGTAAGTATATTTATAATAAACAAAAATTATCATGGCAAAAATAGTAAGATTAACAGAAGGTGATATATCAAGATTGGTTAAAAGAGTAATGAAGGAAGGATTCTTCGACAAGAAGATGACTCCACTAAAAGAATTGGAAACAGATGTGAAAAGAGCTTTGTTCCAAAAAGTTGCATCTCCTGAAACCACAGGTGTTCAAGGTGTATGGGACCATAAGGAAAGAGAGAAATCTATGGAGGAAATTTTAGATGACCTTCAAAATGTAATTGACAATTATAGGAACATGTAATTCGAAATAATCCCCTCCCAACAGAGGGGTTTTTTTATGTCCAAACTCGGAAGTAAACTACGACCGAATAGGGAAGTAAAACAGTGACAATCTCGGAAGTTACTAATATGTAAAGCGGGGGACTACTATTCTGTAAAACACGACCCCCTATTTTATTTTACCCCCCTCAACGTAAAAAAAAATTTTTGGAATTTTTCAGGAAAATGTCGTATCTTTGTAAGATGAAGACATACTTAAAAACCCCAACATCAGAGATGACTGTATATCAGATTAGGAGAATTGTATGCGAGACAATTAAATGGTGCGAAACAAACTTGGGTACCAAGAGTTATGGTGTGAACTATTGTGTCCGTACACTTGGGGATAAGTATGAACCTGCATATGGTATGTATGATTATAACAAGAGGACCATTATGGTGTTCCGCAATTATGCCCCCACCGTTAAGATGGTCATCCGTTCTGTGCTACACGAATATACACATTATCTTCAGAACCTTCGTTGGTATAACAATGCCTTGGATAAGGTGGGGTATGATAGACATCCTCAGGAGAAGGAAGCACGTGTGGTTGAAACCATGTATTCTATTTGTTGGAAAGATATAAAAAATAATATATGGACTACTCAATTGTAATATTATGGAAAAGATTATAGATAAGGTTATTCGTGAAGGAGTAAAACTATAGTATGGAAAATTATATCTATAAAATTTATATTGGGTATTATCGAAATTATGCCAAGTACGAAATTGACTTTGGTAAATGTGTTAGTAGGTCCCGTCGTGGAAACGTATGGGAAGATTGGGAACCTATGATTGCAAAGGAGCTAGATTTCTTTTCCGCAATTGAACCTGAGATTCTTGAATATAGAAATAAATTATTTCATGTGTTATAATTCGTGAACGGACCGACGGAGACTCCCTTCGGTCGAGGTAATCCCCCCGCCCCTTTTTGGGAACATAACTATTTATCTGTATGACTGACTATAAGAAAAGAGAAGATATTCTTAAGAGAATGATTGAAACATTTGTTGTACCAAAATATTCTGATATAGAAGATGTAATCGTCTCATCTGATTTCTTTAGGGGTATGAGACGTTATGGTGTTTTAGTGTTAACAAAGCACGTTAACGATTATCCCGTTCAGAGTAAGATTATGGATGAAATAGAAACACTATTTAAAATGGCAGCTTTGAATGAAAAACAAATAAATGGTCGTGACTACATTGATGTCAGCTTCGATTAAATTTGTAATATGAAATACATTATCACAGAAGAACAATACGATATAATCATTGGTGGTGATTCCTTGGCTTGGGTAAAACGAAGATATAATTTGGTTAAAGAAGAATTGAAAGAAACCTTTAATCTTATGGAGTTTGATATTTGTCGAATCGACGATTATGAAAAGTTTGAAAAGAAATTCTTTACTGTATTGATGGATGGACTTCACCCCTATTATGCTGGTGATGAAATTTTTGATTATGATGGGGTCTTTGATTCTTTAATATATTTGTTTTATGTCGAATGTACCGAGTTCTACTTTGATGGTAGAGAACGTTGTTCGTAAACGGCCGACCGTCCGAACTCCCTTCGGTCGATGGAATCCCCCGCCCCTTTTTGGCCGACGGTCCCGACCGACTTCGTCGGATATCTTCCCCCTTATATAATGGTCTCCTCGTTATCACCATCTAAACAAATGGGACCGATGATATATTTATTATAAAACGAATTATAATGAATAGAAGTTATAGTAAGATTAGACACATGCAAGAATCTAATCAGAGATTAGAAAAAAGATTATTGGGTGAACAAGATTTTTCAAGTGAAATGCAAAGTTTGGTTAACACACGTGACCAACAAATAGGACAATCAAATATTAAAAAAAGATTTGGTCAAGACCTTTTTAACAAAACAGAATCTTTGGCAAAAAAAATGGGAATGACATTAATGAATAATATTAATAATGACAATTCATTTTATATGTGGAGTAAAAATATAACTAATAAAGATAAGTTGATATTACTTTTGGCTAACGAACAAAATGATAACCCAATTACCGCTTATCTTTCTACGTGGGTTGACCGAGATAATGGAAAATCAAGTGTGGTTAAAAATGGTAACCAAGTGAATTATGCACCTGAGGGTGGAATGGGTACTTACCCAAGTTTTGATAGTATAATGAGAAGTGATAAATTTGACAGAATAGAACCTGAAATGAATAAGATAATTGGAATGTTTAAATAAAAAAATTAATATAAAACAAACCCTCCCTCCCCTAATAAGGAGGGTTTTTTATTTCCATTAATTAAATGGGTCGGTATATTTATATTAAAATGAATTATAATGAACAGAAGTTATAGTAAGATTAGACACATACAGGAGTCTAACGATAGACTAGAAAAAAGATTATTGGGGGAACAACTAACAAACAAGGAACAACAGGCTGTGGATTTTGAAAAAAACCTCAATAATAAAGAATTTCAAAAAAATCTTGTTAATCAATCTACGACTAAAACTGCAACACAACAACCTTCCGTTCAGACTCAATCTAAACAACCAACATCACAAACACAACAACCTGCACAGAATACAAAGTATATGGTAGGGGGGACAAAGTTTTGTTTCTTCGGTTCATGTAGGGTTGATGTCAAAGTGGTGGATAAAACAACAGGTCAGATATTAGTAAGTAAGGGGTCTGAGGGAACGGATGTTAATCAATTATACCCTCAAGTTATTAAACAGGTACAGGATGATTTGACATCCAAAAAAATAGTAGGAGTTACTTTACCAACATTGGAACAACTCCAAGACACAAGTCCTAAAAAATAATTTATAAAATAAGAACCTCTTCAGAAATGAAGGGGTTTTTTTATTTTAAAATTTTTGGGGAATGTTAATATTTATAATCATGAACAGAAGTTATAGTAAGATTAGACATATTCAAGAAGCTAATCAGAATTTGGAAAAAAGACTATTGTCAGAACAAAACGATGCTGGTTTTGATAGACGTTATGGTACAGCAGCTGCGGCGGCTAAAACCAATGCTCAGAACAGAGCAATGATAAATTCTGTAGTAGATTGGTATAAGAGTAATAATCATACAATTAATGCGGTTCTTGGTATTGGTGCTACGTTTATTCCATTTGTTGGACCATTTATTGCTTCAGGTATTGGAATGATGGATGCAAAACAACATTACGATGAAGGTCATCGTGCTGAAGCTGGTATTGTTTTTGCCTTTTCGTTAATACCTGGTATTGGGATGATTAAAAATTTAACACCTGGGTTTAAACAACTTGGAAGTAAGGGAATGGCTGAACTTGCGAAAAAAGTAACAAGTAAATCTCCATTAACTAAAATTGAACAAGAAGTTCTTGAAGTAATAAGTAAAAACTCTGAGTTAATAAAAAAGGCTGTAGAAATGTCGGGTAAACAAATGGCGGCAACTGGAGCTAGTAAAGCAACTAACGCAGTTGTTAAATCTCAATTATCAAAACTTGCTCATAAAGGTATACACGCCACAACTGAAAAAGGAATTGAACATGGAGTTTTACATACTGTATCACATTAAAAATAATAATTAATATGGCAAATAAAATTATAAGATTAACTGAATCTGATTTAACAAGATTGGTTAAAAAAGTAATCAATGAAGAAATGATGGATGTATCTTCAGATTCAGAATATTATCAAGGAAGAAAAAGAGAAGTAACAATTCCTTTTGATGATTTGGCAATGTTGGGAGAGTTTGCTTCTAAATTCTGCATGAATAAAGAAAACTTACCTGACTGTAAACAAGTTAGAAGACTTAATAGTAGATATCAGTTATTTATGTAATCCCGTACTAACTAATAACATTTAGACCCCACCTTTTAAAGTGGGGTTTTTTATTTCCATTAATCAAATGGGTTGGTATATTTATTATTGATGAAATATATTATAACAGAGTCACAATATAAGATAATTAGACGAAGAGAGGAGATGAAAAAGTTAGTTGACGATTCATTATCCTTAATTGGTGAACAAAATAATTTTGATAGAGTAGGTTGGGGTGGAGTCCCCCTATCAAATTTAATTCTTATTGTTGCAGAATATGTTTCCGATAAGATTGCCTCGTCATCTAATCTTGGCGGTGATGAATATATTACTTTCAGAAATCAAATAAAACTTTATATTAGAAATAACTTTTATGAATACATAAAAGAATTTTGGGATTCAAAACAATAGTGAGTGGTTTTTTATTTCCATTAAACCATGTGGTCGGTATATTTATAACTAATGAACTTACAAGAGAACATAGAAAGAATTAAACAGATGATGGGACTTCTTATAGAAGAAGAAAATGAGCCAGCAGTAAAAGGAACTAATCACGGAGTTGTAATTAAACAACCATATCAACAAGGTCAAGAAGGAGAACCATTAAATAGTTTTATAATCGGAGTCACACACTTTAATGAAAAAACCCCTGTATACTTAGAACTTGACGATATCGACCCTTCAGTTATTAATGATATAAAACAAGTTGCAACAAACTGTGGGTATTATTATGAGGGAGTGGGTGGAGACGACCTGAAAAACATTGAGAGATTCTTCACAGAAGAATTAAAGTTAAATGGTATTAAAGAGAAGGGAAGTTACGAACCAAAGATAAATAATGACCAACCCGACAAAAAGTATTTTATGTATACTTTTTTTTC
>Ga0181350_1000374_pt1 | contig 13158 bp, 17 predicted proteins | sample Su13VDMM110DCMD_FD_130105 | JGI IMG/M metagenome (GOLD analysis project Ga0181350, IMG submission 130105) | Freshwater viral communities from Lake Michigan, USA - Su13.VD.MM110.DCM.D | ecosystem: Environmental > Aquatic > Freshwater > Lake | place: USA: Michigan | collected 2013-07-16
CACTGTGTTTGATTGACAATTAGTGGAACGAACTTTCTCTTGGTTTTGTAGGTGTGAGATACGCTGTTTTTTACACAGGTTTGATAAAAATCACACCTGACACTCAAGCATTTTTCGTTGTGAATTTTTATGACTTTCATTTGTTCGTGTTTGCTTTATGGATACACTCTATCACGACTTTGCATAAAGTCAACCTATTTCTTCAATCTTCATACATTATATTCCTTTCCGTCAAAAAATGCTTTACATCCCAAAACGGCATCAATGGTGAATATGTTGATATCAGCTTCATTAAACATATCAAATGTGACAGTATCATGTCCTTTCCATTGTTCACGTTGTACAGAATTGCAGATTTCACCAAATTGGTGGTGAACATATACATTGGCTATACCACTTTGGATTATTCCTCTGGCACAGTCTGCACATGGAAGGGCATTTGTGTACAGTGTGGCACCCTCGGTGCTGATACCAAATTTGGATGCAGCATAGATCGCATTGCGCTCTCCGTGTTCATACCACTTGTACTTGTCGGGTCTTTGACTTCGAGCCTCTATTGCGTCATTTACGCCGATTGGAAGACCGTTATAACCAGTGGATACGATGTGTCGATCCTTTACGATGATTGCGCCGATTTTAGTTTTTGGGTCTTTGCTTTTGCTAGCGACCCAATATACACCTTGTAGAAACCAATGATTCCAATCTTTCATGGTGTAATCTTAACACCACAACAGACTATGTAAACATTATTTAACCAAATATTACTGCACTACTTTGAATGCGCCAATATATCCTAGGCTATCTGTACGTATTGCCACGGAAGATACATTGTATATTTTACCATCCTTTGTAACTATTCTATATGAACAATTTGAATTTCGTTTGTCTGCAATAGCAGAATCCCATTCATGACAAACACGATCTCTATCTTCTGATTGTATGATATTTTTCCATCCATGACCCAACAAATCTTTTGATTCGTAATTCACCAATTCTTTGTACTTTTCATTGACCCAACTATATTCTCCAGAGCCATTGCATTCAAAAATGGGTTCTTCTCTGTTATCTAAAATCCAGCGTTGTCTGTGACAAATTTGTTTGGTAAAACTGGTGTTTTCGTTGATATCATGTTGGATCTTGTTTACCTGATCTTTTAGACTGGATCCGTGATTTGGCTTTAACTCACTAAATATGAACTCGATATGGTCGGCCATTTTTTGTTCGGCTTCCAACTTACGTTTACGCTGACGATAAAAGACAAGTGCAAGTTTATATATAAAAACCCCTCCACCTATTACGGCACCTGATATTTTTCCGTATGTGTTGAATGTCTCAAAATTCATAGTATTGTAATTTGAATTATAAATATTAATTCATACGACAAAATACAAAGTTATTTGAGTCTAACAGCAATGACCTTTTTTTTCTTCATTTTTGATACAAAGAGGAACATTGTATCTAATATCTTTCAGACCATACAACTCCAGATACATTCGTTGTACTATACTATCAATTGATTTTACTGCTTTTGCGATAGTTTCGGTTTTAAGCTCTGACTGTATTAACTCACAATGTGAGTTCACAATGTTCCTAATTTGTTCGTTCATTTATTTTTATATTAGTCCCACAACGACTCATAATGTTTGGCAAACAATTGCAATCCTCTTTGCTTTCGTTTATCCAATGTATCACATTGAGACATATAAATACTCCAGAGTTGTTTCTCTCGTTCGGTTTTATCACGAATAATCCAGTCACATACGTCTTGTTTATCAGTTCGGTTTCTGCAACTAAGTTCATCTGGAAAATTAAGAAATTTGTCTGGATTGATGATGTATTCAAACGTCCAAATCATTTCATCGATGATTGTATTCCACCGTAGTTCTGCATCTTTTTCATTGCCCGTGCCAGGATGTGAGTAATCAGGATGCCATTTGACAAACATATCAGAGGGAATACCCATGCGATTCATTTGTTTGTAATGCTTGAGACGTGGAAGAATATACCTAGCAAAAGTATCCGTCAAACTCCAACACTCTTCATTGCTCACGCCATAACGGATTTTCTGATAGGTGGAGACACACCAACGACGAAGACCCAGACATTTATAATACACTCTCCGCCCATAGGGAATGTGGTCACAGATAAAATCTACGTATTTTCCACGCCTATATTTAAAAGTTTCGTTGAGATCAGATTCGATTTCTGCAATGCTTTTTTGAATAACAATCTCACGCGATTTAATATATTCAAAATCGAATTCAAGCTGTGAAGTATCAATCATGTTACGACTGTATCAGAGGAGTTTATTTGAGTCAAGTTCTATTTTGAACAACATTGAGTGTGAACATAACTATATATGATTGACATCTTTGCTACTACCAATTATCGTATAGTAATGAACTACACAAAACCATTTTATATCAGAGGAGTTAAAGTCTCAGTTCATAATGGCACTTTGGTTAAGGTTTATCACACAGGATCAGATATAAACGATGAACAAAAAGAGTTGATTGACAGCGTTGTTCAATATCTTATGGACGAACTGTTTGTACGAGATAATAAGTGTAGAGTTGAAATCAGCTGTGACGAATAAGTTATGCAACAAAACAAGTTAGACATCAATATCGGAAAAAAATTCCCAACGATTGTAAATGCAATCGTAGAAATTCCAAAAGACAGTAATGCTAAATACGAGTACAACGCCGAATATGATTGTTTCATGTTGGATCGTTGTCTGATTAGTAGCATGAGATATCCTGCTAGTTATGGCTTTATTCCACAGACACTAAGTGATGATGGAGATCCTCTTGATATCTTGGTGTATAATACAGTACCTATTCAAACAGGCATATTGGTCGAATGTAAAATCGTAGGCGGACTCAAAACGATTGACTGTGGAGTGTTAGACTATAAACTACTCGGAATACCACTGTACAATCCAAACAACTATAATGACATTCAAGACATTGATGAAATGTTTTTGGAAGTTACATCAGACTTTTTCACACACTACAAAAACTACAACAAAGCTACTAAACCAGTATCAGTCGAAAAATGGTATCGTAAAGAAACTATGATTGAATTGATACGTGAAAAACACACAGCGTACTGTGATTCTAAACAATCATGAGTTGTAGATACTGAACCTTGGATTTTCATATCCAAACTGTTTCACCAACGATCCAGCTCTAGAATTTGCTTCATCTTCAATTTGTCCACCAACATCTTGTTGTGGACCATTCAATCGTTTATCTTGATTTTGTTTGTGGTGAACAAACTCATGTGCAATACTACGAAGAATATCTGCCAAACCTCTATTGTTGATGTAAACCTTGACAAGTCCTGACTGTGGATCATAAAACGCATAAGTTTTAAATGATTCATCACGACTGCTCACCAGTTGTAGTTTGAATGGAGCGCTGATATTCAATTGTTTCAACACATATTGTACAAACTTAGCAATCTTTAGTTTCTGGATTTTGTTCACGTCGTATAAATATCATTTAAGATATGAATTGTTCTATTTTTTCCATTATGGTAAAAACGTCAAGTTCATCCGCAAACACATTAAACCTGTTGGTTCTTCCAAACTCATGATACAAAGCAAAACTGTTGTCTTTTCTTTTTTCTGCTTCTTCAAATATTACGTTTTTCTTTAGACCCTCGGCACAAACTGTAAGTGAAGTCGAATTTCCCATATGAAGTTTAGCACCGTTGATCACTTCACAAATTGACAATAGATTGGTGCTGTCAAACCACTGTATCAGTTTACCTCCTGACTTTTCTGTGAACTGTTCGTATTCTGGTTTTATTCCAACAAATACCATTTGATCTGCATATTTGTTGGTTATTGTTTTCCAAGGATAATCAGGTATAGTTCTATTTGCACCATTGGTTCGTATCACGGTGATAGGAGCTATGGTTCTAGCCTTACACGTCAACCAAGGATCATATCCGTCATTGGGATCAGAATGAATGTTGCATACTCTATAGTACATCTCCTCAAAACTGACATCGAATGTATAGAATATCAACTTACGAAAGTTGTTTAGATTATAGTCAATTTTCTCCGGAACAGCGTATTCAAACTTGTTGATATATGGTTGTAGTTCAACCAGTTCTTTCACAAAGTTAAACATTTGAGGAGTAAACTGTTTGTTTGGAAATCCTATTCGTTCGTTGTTCGGATCAAACGACACTTCGAGCGTCGGTGAACAATACAAGTCTCCTTTTCCTATTGCTTGAATAACTTTCAGAGCATATAGAATATCTCCAATTTCACCCGAATGATAAAAAGTAGGAACTGACATCGATGTAACCACAAAAAACCGCTGTTGTCAGCGGTTGAAAGTTGGAGCGGGTGGCGAGAATCGAACTCGCATAGCCAGTTTGGAAGACTGGAACTTTACCATTAAGCTACACCCGCATTAGTGTGAATATATAGTCACTCTTTCAACAAAAGAGGTTCAAATTCGCAAACACATTTTTATTCTTTTGGATAAACATATTGTGTTAAAAAATTATTGTGGAGAAACAATGTAAAAAAGACTCAAACAATATTAAATTCGCCTTTTGAATCACCAAATTGTTCAACTTTGATGCCGTGTTTATGCATTATGCTTACAAACAAATCACACATTGGTTTTTCTTTGGCAACTCTCAAATGCGTACCAGATTCTTTGCCTCCTACCAATATACAAGGTAACTCATCATGATTGTGACGATTGCCATCACTTATTCCACCACCATAAATTATTGTGGTATTATTAAGCAAATTATCTTTTTTCATATTATCTAAAAATTCACTAAACAAATTAATTTGAAAATGATTGATCTTAGCCAAATCTTTTAACTTTTTTTCATCATTCTGATGATGTGATATATCATGATGTCCGTCTCTCACATCAATTTCTACATATGGTTTGTTATCACCTTCATGCGAAGTAAGATACGTAATGACTCTGCTTGAATCTGTTAAATAAGCCAAATGCATCAACTTATACATTAATCGTATACTATCCGATTTTTTTTCAACGTTGAAATCTAATTCAAAATTAGTATCATTATAAAACTTATTAATACCTTCTATTTGTTTTTCAGTTTCTCTAACCGAATACAAATATTCATCAATCTTTCTATTGTCCGTCTTACCCAACTTCTTTTGCAAATCCTTAGCTTCCTGAGTAACAAAATCTAATATTGACTTTCTTCTCAATTTTGTTTTTTCATCTATTTTATCAATCTTAAACAACCTCTCAAATATTTGTTTAGGATCACTAATTGATGGCATCGGCAGAGTAGATGATTTCCAACTCAATGCAAATTGATAAGCACAACTATATCCAGAATCACATTGTCCAGCAACTTGAGATTTATCCCCACTAAATTGCAAACTATCAAATCTAGTCTTGCCATTATAGTGTTCTGCTAACACTTGATCAAATGACTTACCAACATATATTTGACCTTCACTTTTTTTAGCTTGTCTGCCCGTCAAAAATGTAGCACACGCTCTAGCATGATCTCCAGCACCATCACCATTAGGTCTTGCTTTATCATGCGTCATTCCAGAAATTATTTGCGTAACATCCATATGTCTAGTTAATGGAGATAATGTTGATGGTAAACTATCTATTGTACCAACATTAGTAGGAGTCCATTGATGCATATTGATACCATTTGGAACATACACAACACCCACTCTTTTTATCAACGTAGAATTAACATCCGAACCAAAAATTTCTAGTTGTGGTAATGCAAATGTTATCCCCAATGATTGTAGAAAAAGTCTCCGATTCATATGCTATATATATATAAATGGTGGTTCAGATCAGACACATAATGTATACAATATTTTTGATATGTTTCATAACTTAATTTCTATCTTACTCCTGATATGATCTGCCATTTTCCATTTTGGAAAACATTTTTGTAAAACTTACTTGTCATGGGTATAACCGAATCAACAAAACTATATGATTCATTTTTCAAACAAAAACTCAAAAAGTTGTAGGTTTTTGTAGGTGATGGCGACCAATAGTTTCTGACTTCTATTAGTCTATTGTTGATTTTGTTGAGCAACAATCCTGATATAGATTGATCGTGTCGATGTCCTATTTTACCAAGATTTGATTCATCTCCCCAGAAACATTTACCCGTCTCTATGTCTTTTAAGCCGCCGCATTCATCTATCGCGTTCCAATGTAACCATTCGTCTACAAATTCAACCGTCTTCTTTGATTTTTGGAATACAATCATTCCAGAAGCATGTTGTAGACAGTAACGATAAGATTGCATCTTCATTCTATCCATACACCTATCACTCGTAAAAATTTCATGTGTATGTGGTTCAAACGAACCATCTGGTGCCTGCCACGAAACTTTGGCACTAACTATTCCTCCGTTTGTGACACATAGATCTTGTATAACACTAAGATCATACGTTTTTGGATCGATATGATAGTCAGAAGGAATTTCCCACCATTCGGGAGACACATCATTGTAAATTACAAATTCTCCTTCTTCAACTTGTTTTAGTGCTTGTTGAATAGCATAAGGTTTGTAACAACGACCATTTACTGCCGGATCAATATTATCCAACAACTTTTTATGATCTGTATAGAATTGTGAATTGAGTATATCAGTCCACCTTAAAAAACAAAAACTGTCAATGCCAAACTGATTGTTGGTGGTAAAGATGTCAAAAATCTTATTTTGAGTTTCGGCATAAAGTCCACCTTTACGGTTTGACCTATCATCTGATACTGTAACAAGAAGTGTTTTTTTCATTAAAAATATGGTAGCTGGTATGGGTGCTGACCCCACTTAATCGATCTTATGAGGATCAATCGATTGCCGAATCCCCAGCCATTGAAAAAGAGTTCTGAGAACACCGATCTCATTTGTTCTACGGAATTTACCCGATGGTTATTACAAACTCTTAATGAACCATATCACAGACATGGTTCATTGTCAATAAGTATTTGGTTTAAGCTAATTTGATTTTATTTTTAAGCTCAGCTGGAACGAATTCATCATTTACAGCACCACAAGCGGTACAATGAAAAGTTGGAATTGGAAGATATCCGTCTCGACCTTCGGGGCTTACCAAAGCACTGATTTTACGTAGAAACACTCCCTGCGAGAACACGTTGTTACCACACTGGTCACACTTGACCTCTGAGGTTTGGTTAACATCGACACCTCCACGTTGAGCTTGCATCGAATTTACTGGTTGATTCATAACTTATTTTATGTATGTTTGTTTGTTGTTTTACTTGAGAGATGTGATCAGATACTTGAGTTTGTTTAGTTCTGCCAACATTTCATCCCTAATGTTTAGAAGATCTGTATCTTCTTCTTTAAGAGCCTTTGGCAGATCATTTGTCAAAAAGTCGATCATCTTGTTGATGAAATCCACTGGATTAATTTCAGTTATGTTTGACAACTGAAGATCAAATCCTTCTTTTGATGTGATCCTACCGTTTTTTCCCATGAAAACTTCTACAAATCTATCCAATAGACCGTCAAGGTTATCATAAGCTTCGCCAAACTTATCGTGGTGGAAACCAGATGTGGTTTGCCAATGATAGATGTGAAGTTGATTAGTAATTGTTAGTAGTGTTGATACAAAGTTCATATGTGTATTTCTATAATTATCTTTGAAAGAATCATTTCGATTCAATAAGATGCCGTCTAATTTGTTTGTCTGTATACATGGTTTTTTGAAAATAACGAATGTTTACTGAAAAGTCAAGACAATGACTTGTTTTAATTTAGATAGTTAAATGGCTTCCAAATTCCAATTCCGCCGCAGTCGGATGGCATACCTAGTCTCATATTTGGATGTTTTCCGTTGGATATAATTTCCATTTTCTGACCAATAAGTCCATCCCAAACTTGTCTCACACCGGACGTAGACCCAAACAAGGTTTCACTATTATCTTTGAATTTATGATGTGGGTGGATGTCATGAAACGCAACTACACCTCTATTTGAAAGAAATTTAGAGTATATGTTGAAATCCGCCATTACTTTATCAAACGTATGATCGCCATCTATAAAAATGAGATCGAACTTAGCATTCTGTGTTTGTTCAATGACATTATTTACGGTTACTGGCAATTGAGATGCTGTATCAATCAATACAACACCTTCACTAAACAATTTGAACCTTTGACGTTCTTCGTGCCATTCCGGTGGACAAAGATCAATTGATACTTTGTATCCGGTACTATACTGACACATCAGCCAAAACGTTGCACCAGCATAACTTCCAATCTCCAAAATGTTATTGGGTCGGTACTTACTCAAAAATGTCTCAAAAGCGTGTAATTCATCATACACCTGTAAACATTCTTTGAAATTTGTAAATGCTTGGGTTACGTAACTCTTCATTTTTTAATACTTATGACATATACATATTCGATTGTCAATTTGATTGTGGCGTTGGAATTTAATTTATTTCGATTACATCGAGTCGTTTCGGATATTTATAGCAAGTAAATATATGTCAACCATCAAAACTCAATTAAAATACGCCGAAGTCAACGAGGCAAATAAGGTTCTAGCGAACAAAACGGTAGAAATAAGCGGTCGCAACATGTTGCTTCGTACCGATAAAGATGGTATTCCTACGGCCGACAACTTTGCAGATACTCCTGTCATCGACCATGAACCATTTCAATTGGTAGCATTTCAAGACAACAAACTCAAATCCGTTCCAAACGACATCGTTGGTGGAAATAGAGGTGCTAGAGGTGCACAAGGACCAACAGGTCTTCAAGGCCCACAAGGCGATTCTGGCCTACAAGGCAATCAAGGACCACAGGGTTTTGCCGGTGTCAATGGGTTGAATGGAAACGATGGTAAAAATGGACTCAATGGGTTGGATGGCAAAAAAGGTGAAGTTGGAGACAAAGGATCAGTCGGTGATAAAGGTCTAATCGGAGACAAGGGACCAGATGGAAACAAAGGTCTTCAAGGCGATCCAGGAGGTCCACAGGGTGCTCAAGGTGCACAAGGTGCGCCAGGAAGACCTAAGATTGTATACAAACACTCTTCGTTAACAACACTTGTACGAAATCTTACATTCAATGACAAGGTGTTTTGCCAAAACGTAGTTATTGGACAAAGTGAAGAAGGAACCGAAATCATTTTGGTCGCCAAGAAAATGACATTTGCCGACTGTATTTTCAATGGAACTGATTCATTGATTGACTTGGTAAATGATTTGGTAAGTGGATTGATAACGGAACTATCATTTGATAGATGCCAATTCAACGGTTTTAAAGCAAACAGTTCAATTATCAAGTTTGGATCATCCTCTGAACTAAAAAGCCTGTCATTCACCAACAATATATTTGAATCTGATCTATCCGACAACAACATCAGATATGTTGTATCAGGACTTGGAACGGGATCATACATTGGTAGATTTGTGTTCATCGACAACGATCTATCTGATTATGGTACTGGATCAAAGTTTGAAACTCCTAATCTCTTTCATCCATCTGTCGAATCTTATGTTGTTCGTAACAACCGTGGGTTTATAACTAAAGTCATCAAGAAGGTAACAATTAACAGCGGTGCAAACAATACGGGGTTCATTATGTTACCATTGACTGACCTTCCTTTCAGTTTTGCCGACAACACAGATCAATCACTATCTGTCATCAAGGTTATACCTGTATCTCCTCCCGGCAATGCTACTATGGGTAACGGATGGTTTGTTACCAAAAATACTTGTTGGGCAACAGAAACAACTCCTGCTAAATTTATGTTGAACTCTGTTGTTGCACCAACATCTGCTTGGTCGTTTGTAGTTGAAGTACACTGTGAATCCAAAAACTAATATGGTTAAAACATATTCATTCGATAATTTAATATATCCAAAAAACACATTGTATAAAATTGTTGTTCCACAGTCACCACCAATTTTTACAGATGACTCTTCTAACCCAGACGGTGTTAGAAAATCACATTCGTTTTTAAAATTGGAATCAAAACCAATACACCCGTATGTTGAACCATACATTGCACCACCTTCTGTTTTGGCATCTATTGTAGGAGCGATTCAATAATCATATGCAATCAACACTTAAAGTAAAACTTGATCGTTTTGTAGATCCTTCAAAAGAGACCCTTTCTTTTGTTGTAACTAAAACTTCCACTGACAACAGTACATCTGCTAATGGATATAAAAAGACCACATCAACATTTGAAATTGGACCAGATGGAAATACATATGCATCTGCTGTGGTAACAGGATTGAGTGCAAATACACAATACTACTATTGGTTGTATCACACTCCAAGTTATGAATTCATAACATCTTCAGACCTAACAGGATACAATTATCTTGGACAATTTAGAACCTATCCAAGTTCGAGTTCTTCATATTCGTTCAGTGCCTCATTTGCAAGTTGTCAACAATCTGAAAGCACATCACCAATATTCGATAAAATCACCAAGTATAATCCAAATGTGTTTATTCAACTTGGAGATATTCATTATTGGGACGGTATAAATGAACCCGCGTCTCTCGGTGATTATGAATATGCGTATCAAACAGTCATAGCATCAAGTTCTCTTTTCACACCAAACTTTTTTCTAAAACTAACATATAGTGTTCCGTTCGATTACATATGGGATGACCACGATTACGGTCCCAACAATAGCGACGGTACAAACCCAAATAGAGGACATGGATCTGCTGCATATAAATTGGTATTTCCTCATTACTATTTGTCAGCATCAATTGAAACATATGTGTCTGAAAGTGTAAGTGTAGATCATCAGGCAATTTATCATAGTTTCAATATGGGCAGAGTTAAGTTCATCGTAACCGATAACCGTTCTCAAAGAAAACCATGCACCGATACGGACGATGATGCCAAGTATGTTTGGCCCACCGAACAAGAAAATTGGTTCAAGTCACAAATAACTTCAACTGATTGCCCTGTAAAGATTTGGGTCAACAGTTTTCCTTGGGAAGGCGATGATACAAATCCATCTTATACTGGAGATGATGGTTGGGAAAAATACACCACCTATCGTAGAAAAATTGCATCGTTTATCAGCGATAACAGTGGATCTATTGGAAAGTTGGTTATATTGTCAGGTGATGCTCACATGACTGCAATGGATGATGGCAAAACATCACCTTGGTACAGTGGAAGCAGACCAACTCCTCCAGTAACTATTTTTCAATCAGCGCCTTTGGATCAGGGTGGAAGTCGTAAAGGTGGACCATATCTTTTGGACGGTGCGGATATTTGGGTTGGATCGTCAATTTCTGTGAATGTCAGTGATGCACAATACGCTGACTACATTAACAACGGTACATCATCGTATACCAACACCAATGGACGATATGGTTGTATGGAAGTCTATGATGATCTGACACATATAACAATGTCACTATATGCTAGAAGTGGAAACACAGCAATAACATCAAGTGCTGGTGATTATAGATTTCCAAGTGTGAACGGTGCATACAAGAAATATCAGTTGGTACTAAACACATCTTCGTATATTTCTGGAGTTGGTGGACCTGTAACACAATCATCTTCATTTGTCGATTAAAGTCATCTATATGTCACAATAAAAATACAAAGATTGGCCCACCACAGAAATGTTGGTGGGTCTTTTTCTTATTGGTGTGTTGTGATCAGAGTTGATACTTATTTGTGATGAAAGTAAGAACCCTATTCATATCTGATTGTCATCTAGGTGGAGAATATTGTAATCACGAAAAACTCATGAAGTTGATTAGTGAAATCGAATGTGAAAATCTATACATCGTGGGAGATTTCATCGATGGATGGGCATTAACTCGTAAGTTTAGATGGCACAAGAATTATAACACGATACTACAAAAGGTATTGCGTATGAGTCGCAAAGGAACCAACGTGGTGTATATATGGGGAAACCACGACGATTTTGTTGAACCCTTCACAGAAGTTTACTTTGGTGACAACATTCATGTTTGCAGAGAAACTTCTCATACAACACTCAAAGGTGAAAGAATTTTGATAATACACGGAGATCAGTTTGATGGCATCGTAACAAAAAACAAATGGATTCAACATATTGGGTCCATCATTTACGATTACAGTTTGGCTATCAACAAGTTATTTAGAGTATTCAAATTCAGTTTCAGTAATTTTCTAAAACAAAAAGCCAAAGAAGCAGTTAAATACATTGCTAACTATGAGAAAAGTGTAGCGGATTATTGTAAGATAAATGGTTACAACAGTGTTTTGTGTGGACACATTCACAAGCCGGAGATCAGATCGATTGATGGTATCAAATATATTAACACAGGCGATTGGGTCGAGAGCAACAGTTTTGTTGTGGAAACTCTCGACGGAAACATTGAATTGAAAACATATGAAGATTTTTTTTGGAGTGCAAACTGAAGGAAACGGACACATCACACAAGCAATTGCTGTGAAACAGTTTTTGAATGCAAAAGGACACGTTGTATCAAATGTTCTTGCTGCAAGAAAAAAGAAAGGTCTAAGCAAATATTTCACCGATGAATTTGACGTAACACAATATGAAGGTTTTGATTTTGTGTTCGACTCAAAGGGAAGAGTGGTCATATGGAAAACAATGATCAAAAACGCTTGGGAGTTGCCAAAACTGATGGGTTCATTCGTCAAAATATGCAATATCATAAGAAAAGAAAAGCCAGATGTAATAGTAAATTACTATGAACCGTTGGTGGGATTAACTGCATTGTTTTTTCCAAAAATCAAATACGTCAGCATAGCTCATCAATATGCTATAACTTTGCCAGCGTATGGTACGGTGTCAGGATTTCCAGTACAAAAACTTTTTCTACATATATTGAACTATGTTACCAGCATTAATGCAATCAAAATAGCATTAAGTTACTATGAGTTTGAAGATAAGACAGTAATTGTATGCCCACCCATACTGCGTCGTAGTAGTTATATTCGTAGTGATAAACAAGAAGACTTTGTTTTGGTATACTTGATGGACGACGGTATGTTGAATGGATTAATTGAACAAGCCAAAAAACATCCAGATACAAAAATCGAATGTTTCACCAAACTAACAAAAGAGGTAACCGATTGTCCTCCAAACCTTTTGGTGAGACAACTTGACGGATACGTATTTCAAGAA
>Ga0181350_1000375_pt1 | contig 13139 bp, 25 predicted proteins | sample Su13VDMM110DCMD_FD_130105 | JGI IMG/M metagenome (GOLD analysis project Ga0181350, IMG submission 130105) | Freshwater viral communities from Lake Michigan, USA - Su13.VD.MM110.DCM.D | ecosystem: Environmental > Aquatic > Freshwater > Lake | place: USA: Michigan | collected 2013-07-16
GGCTGATGCTCTCCGCACCAATGCAGAAACGATGTAATCGGAAACGAGACCTCGTGGTGCAAGTCTAGCCCATTTGTCCGTGGCACAGGATGGGGCGCGTGACGACGGCACTCGCCTACGTCGCTGGTGGCGCTTAGCTCATCCCAGAACCGGCATTCGTTGCAGTTCGTCTCCGTCATCTCACTTCCTCACGGGCCGGGCTCAAGCAGTGCAGCGCTTTGCCCAGCGGTTGACGTTTGCGCAAAGGGAAGAACGGTCCATGAACCGGCTTCGGGACATGCTCGGGACTTCCTCGGGCCACATGCGGACCCGTTCTCCCTCTGGTCCCGAAAGTTAAGCGCCGGGTAAGGTGAAGACCTTGCCACATGCCATTGAATTTGCAAAGGTTTCAGCTTCGCGGGCGTGGCGGAACTGGTAGACGCACCAGACTTAAAAGCCGTTGCGGACATGCTCACTTCGCCTTTGCTTTCAAGGCGTTTGCATCATCGCCGGAAATCACTTCGGGACATGCGGGGGACAGCCCGTTGATCGCGGCGCGCAGATCAGCCTCGCTCGCATGGGCGTACCGCATCGTGCTTTGAATGGAGGCGTGGCCCAACAGGTTCTGCGTGAGCTTCAGATTGCCCGTAGAGCGCAGGAGCTTGGTCGCGGCATGGTGGCGTGCCCCGTGTATCGCTCGCTCACCCAGCCCCGCCCTAGAGGCCGCTGTGCTAAGGCGTGAGTGCAGGCCCCAATAGGTGAAGTCGAAGACGGTCTGGTCAGCCTTCCGGGTCGATGCCATCGCAGCCAGCAAGCGCGCATGTTCGGCGCGGAGGGGCAGGGATAGGCTATGGCCTGACTTGCGGGTCTTGATATCGCCGTCTCGGTTCAACACGGCATTGATGGTCAGGCGCATGGCTTTGCCGTCTACGGCGCCGGGGAAGAAGAATAGCTCTCCGAAGCGCAGGCCATAGGTCAGCATCAGATCCAGCGCGAAACGGGGGACAGGTTCCAGCCCTGTGCGCCAAGCTTCCAGCTCAGCGTCCGAGTATTCGCGGACAATGCCCTTGGGTTCCCGTAGGCGGACGGAGCGCCAATCGATCGCGGGCAGGGTGCGGGCGCCCCAGACCTTGCGGGCACGGTTCAGCAATGGGCGTAGCGTGTGGTCAATCAGGTCGCGGTTGATGGTGGCCGGCGCAGGCGAGCGCCCCGGATACTTGCGGCGCTTGCGGATTGCCTCGGCAATGGTCGCCGTGTCGATCTCCTTGAGAAGCTTGCCCTTTCCGACGCATTCCAGCACGACCCGCAGGCGGCGCAGCAGGTCCGTGCGCTCGTCCAGAGTCGAGTTGACCTCATCGTAATATCGGCTGGCGGCAAGGTCCAACGTCAGGTCTCCCGCGTCCGCACCAATCCCGGTTGCGGCTTCAAGTCGTCGCGTTCGCTCAACGGCTTCAGCGGCCCGTTTGCTCTCCTGGCCCGTCGAGCCAAAGTAACGACGCCCCCGGATGACGAAGTCGTAGTGCCAGTATCGGCCTTTGCGGTAGACTCCCATGTCTTAGCCCCTTCGATGCAGGCATCCACGTCCCGAGGATCAAAGCGAACGCATCGTTTACCAAACCTTACCATTGCAAGCTTGCCGTCATCCACCAACGCGCGAACGGTCTTCACGTCCACCCGCAGGCGTTCCGCGACTTCCTCGGTTGTGAGGAGCGGCAGGCTCACTTCTCACCGCCCTGAGCAAGAGCGGCGCGGGCGATTTCCTGCAGATAGTTCTGCGATTGGGAGATGGTGACAGCCATTTCTCCAAGGCGACCTCCGTACCCCTCCCGCTGAGATCGCTTTCGCATGTGCTCCAGCGGATTGCACAAGTCTTCCAGAGCACCCCTGTAGCGATCACGCTCTGCCACGAGTGCGGCTATGAAGGAGGCGGCGTCAGCAGCAGCTTTATTGCGCCGAATAGCTGCCTCGTCCTGCGTCTCTGTCGCGAAGCGATACGACGAGTTGCGCAACCGCTCGATCAGTTCAGCGTGGTCGGTCATGGCTTTGCTCCCGGTGGGGGTGGAAGTGGGCGCCAGTGGGTCGCCAGATATTGCAAATGCGACGGGCGCGGACGGTCTGGGCTCAGATGCGCCTTAAGCAGATTGCCCGCCCAGATCATGTGAGCGCCGTTCGGAATTTTGTGATGCGGACCCCACGCCATAATCAGGTCAGGCGTATCGGGTAGCGTGGCTATGTCCTGCCAGCCGTCGCCAAGTGCGGCTATGCGCTCGGCACATGCGCGAACCGATCCGCACCACTCCCTAAACTCCGTGTGCTGTAGAATTTCAGCGAGCGCGAACAGGCGCGTCAGGTCTAGCTTTTCCTGGTTCATGCTGCGGCTCCCAGCGCAGGGGTGGCGTTTATGCGCTTCATCGCGGAGTAGATGGAGTTCTTGTGACGGCTCATCACCTTGGCGATTTGCGCACCGGTAAGGCCCTCTGCCATCAAGCGTGCGACCTCATCGGTATTGATCGCGATAGCCCGATTGCGCATCTGCTGAGTTTGTGTGGCCCAACGGCAGTTGCTGGGCTCGTAGTTCCCATCGTTATTGATGCGGTCAATGCTCATGCCATTGGGGCGATCGCCCATATCGAGAATGAAGCATTCCGTGCCCGTGAGCCCGTCCTCTCCAAATCTCCATCTGTCACAGACAGAAATGCCGCGACCTCCGTAACTGGAAAACCTCTTGTTCAATGGTCGATGGCAACGATGAACCATCTGCTGCCACGTGACGTACAGCGGGTGAGGGGTTGCGCCGCCTAGGCCATGAGTTCGGTGGCGCGCCGCCCCTCGGGCTTTTCCGCAAGGCGCACAACTTGTGACGTTGCCGTGCAGGTACCTCCACTCTGTTGCGGTGTGGGTGTTCCCGCAGTCACAGACGCTTTCCCAAGTGGCTATCCTAGTTGCCACCGTCAGGGTTAGCTGACCTATACGCTGCCCCTTAGACAGTTTGTGACGGCCCCTCGCCACCTTCTCCACCTGTTCGTCATGCGCGGCCATCACGTACCCTCACCTTCCCATCAAAGCCCTTGGATCGCGTCCGGTCGAACCCGCGCGAGCGGATCTCCTTGCGTGGGCCGTTGCCAACTTCGCCTCTAATTCTGCGGCCTTTTGCAGACGCCTTCACATCGCTTGCAGTCTTGCGCGTGTGGCATGGCGAACAGAGCAATTGCCAGTTCTCCAGCTCGTGCTTGCCCAAGTGATCAAGCGCCTGGATATGATCTATCTCGTACTCACCCAGCGCCACCTTCTCGCGGCACTTTGCACAGCGCGCCTCGTACTTGATAAACACGGCGGCAACGTCTCGGGGTTTGAAACCTTGGCGCTTGAGCGGCTTGGGAAGGGTCGCGGTATCAGCCAACGGAGTCAGCCTCCGCAATGTGCTCCGCAACCGCTGTGCCGAACTCGGTCAACTTCCAGCAGAGCCCGAAACCGCACGGCGAGTGTTTGCTGCCGCCCAGCATGTACATGCCTTGCAGGGCGGGGACGAAGATCCCCCACTCGATGAACTCGCGGTCGATGTGATCCGGTGCGGCGTCGCCCTCCAGACAGGCGACAATCATATCGCGGTCTTCTTCGGAGAGGTACGAAAGCACCTCCTTGATCGAGACTTGCTCGGGAATGTATGGAGCCGGCGCCCATGCAACAGGCTCGCCCATCTCGACGTCTGCGTTGCTCAGGTTCATCCACTCTTCGCCAAGATTGTCAGCGATGATGATCTCGTCAGCTTCAGAGCGAGCGAGCACGGTCTGGTTCGTCGGCGCTGATGCAACGCTTGCCCACGCGACTAGATACTGGCGCTTGTGATCAAAGTAGCTCATGCGACCCTCCGAAATCCTGGCGCTATGTAGTCCGTCAGCGCGTCTGCTAGCTGTTCGTTCGTCACCCCAAGCGCGGCGCAAACGTAGTGCTCGGCCTGCTTCACGAACTCGCGGAACTGGACCTCATCCATCTTCGCAAAGCTGATGGACTTCGGCGTCCGTTCGATCCGCCAGCCCTTTTCCTCGTCGTAGACCTGCACCTGATCGACCCAGCCGATGCCCAGCTTGATCGACTCCTTGACGGCGTCGACGTTTTCAAACGTGTCGAGGTTATCAAGGACGATCTTGCAGAGGCCGAAGAAGTAGCGATGCCGCGCGCCATCACGTGAGACGCGAACCTCGCACTTCATCTCCGCGCCAATCTTGATCGCCTTGATTGCCTCACGGCTTTCATCGTCGGTCGGCTCAAAGCCGCGCAGCGTTCGGGTAAGGCGAAGTTCAACGGCCATGGCTACAGCACTCTCTCCGAGACAATCTCCACGCCTGGAATGCTGATATCCGCGCCCTTGGAGTGGCGAATGTCGCTGTTTGCCAGTTGTTCGAGAACGGCGCGAACCTCGCCACGGTTGAGGTAATGCGCAGCGAGTGCGCTCCAGTCCGTCACCTTGGCGCTGCGCTTTGTCTTGAGCGACGTTGCAGCAAACCCGCCAGCGGCAGAGCTGATGCGCGATGCGGTCATGACCTGAAGCTCGGCAACCTTGGCTTCGGCCACGACGGCTTTCACGTCCACGACGGGCGCAGTTGCCGAGAGGAACGGGTCATCCTCTTCTTCAGCGGCTTTGGCGGCTTCAGCGGCAGCGCGTTCGGCTTCCTCAAGCTTGCGCCGAGCCTCGGCGGCAATGCGCTGGGCTTCCTTCTCGCGGGCAATGGCAAACGCTTCTAGCGGTTTCTTCAGCGCCTTCTGCGTAGCCTCGACCGTTTCCAGCATCGGCTTGTAGGCAGCATCTACGGCGCGACCTGCCTCAAGGTGCGGGCGCTTTTCGGCGTCGCGCTGGCCGTCGATCTCCTTCGCCAGTTTCACGCCATAGCCGATGTGGTCGCGGTATTCCTGCGCATTGGCTTCCGTCACCGGGCCGAACGCAGCAGCGCCTTCCTGGTACAGCGCCAGCTTTTCCTTGAGCAGAACGATCGGCTCAGGCGGGTTGTTGTGGAGGCGGTCGATCATCGCTGGTTAGCTCCTTCAAGGGCGCGGTTGGCCTCGTCTGCGGCTTGGGCAAGGTGGCGGAAGCCTTCACGCATTTCCTCGTACTCTTTGCGGATCTCGCTGCGCCAATCCTGCGGCTGAAGCTCCACGCGCTTCATGTTGTCGATGCCCCATTTGCGAAGTTCGGCCATCGACTGGCAGGCGCGGATTTCCTCCACGATGGCCTTGAAGTCAGGCCGCGCGTTCGACTTGCTCAGCGTCTGCACAGCGGGCTTGCTTGGCTCGTCGCGCTCGTCATATTCGGCTTCGATAGAAGAGGAGGCCGGAGCGCTTTCATTGGCATTGGACGCTCCGGCCTCAGTGCGCTCAACCTCGACTGCTGGGGGAGCAGGAAGGTGAGCAACCGCCGCACGGGGAGAGACAGGCGCGGCAGGTTCAAAATCCATGACTTCTTCGGGCGTGTAGACGCCAGAAACGACGCCTGGAAACGATGCGCGGACGCCCTCTGAGATGACGCGGGCAGACAGCATTTGCACTGGATGTTTCTTCCAGTTTTGCTTGCCCCAGAAGCCAGCCAATATCGCTCGCGCCTTGTCCCACGTTACGGTGAAAGTGCCGCTAGATGGGTGCGTGAACTCTGCCGAAACCGTTTCAGGTTCGCGCGCCAGCCATTTAATCCGACCACCGGCGCCCATGTACCTAGCGAGCATCGCATCAGCGCGAAGGCTCGGTTTGCCGTCGATGATGTGATAGTCGCGCGCTGCGGCGGCAGGGTGAAGTCCTTCGGCGTCAGCGAGGAGCATCAGCGCAAAGGCTTGCTCTTTCGTCTTGCAGCCGAACAGGCCGCTATCTGCGATGTACTCAGCGATGCGCGATGCTTCGCCAAGGTTCGCGGGCAGCATGTGGGCCTGACGTGCAGGCGATCCATGCGGGGCATAAGGGACAACATCACCGGCCATCGATACTCTCCATTGAGGCTGTTACGTGCGTCCAGCGCTTGCCATTTACGATGTCGGAGATCGTCGGCTGCGTGACGCCAAATTGCTTTGCTAGTTGCGGCTGCTTAGCGCCGCTCTTTCTAAGGCGAACAATCTCGCGCACCTGAGCGTCAGTTAGCTTGGCAAGGCCATTTCCCTCGCCAATCTGAGCTGTGCCGTGCAAGCGCTTGTCGAGTTCATTCTCGGACGGCGTTTTCCACGACAAGTGATGCGGATTAATGCAACCAGAGTTGCCGCAGGAGTGCGCCGCATGATGCTTCGGCGTGGGCGCTGGCCCATGCGCAAGCGCGCACATGATGCGGTTCGCGTAGGACATGCGGCCATTCCAAAGAATTTGGCCGTAGCCTTTGGCGACCTTGTTGAACGGCCACATCCAGCACGCAATCTTGTCTTCCGTTTGCGATGCACGTTGCATCTCTGCCTGCGCTGCGCCTTTCTCGGTTTGCCCAGCAAGCGGATCACCATGCGTCCGCCAGCGCTGATAATGCGCAGAGCAGTAGCCCCGCCCGTAATATTTCCGGGCGCAATCTGGGACTGAGCAAACCGGCCCGGCCATTACTTTTCTTCCTTCTTCGATTTCGGTGCGATCCAGGCCGACGCGAGCAAGACCAGCGTCCAAAAGCCGACCATCGGCGTAAGGGCTAGGATCAAATCAACGTCCGGCATCGTCGCCCTCCATCCTTGCAATCATCGGCTCCATCAGATCCGCGATCAGGCCCAGCTCTAGACGGCAGTTGCGCTTGTCTTTTTCCAGCAGCCACATCAGGCCCTCAGCTATGTTGCGAACGGATGGCGCAGCGTCTGCGCAGCGGATGGCGGGAGGGAACGGGAGATAGTGGACGTTGCTCATTGGCTGCCATCCAGATTGTTGATGCCAACCATGCGCAGAGCAGTTGGAACAGCGGTCTCGGTTTGAAGCGCCCAGCGCCGACACTTGCGGCCAAAGTTGCGAGCCTTGGGAGCGGGGAAGCGCCCGTCAAAACGCATCTTGCGTTTGCGTTCAGGGTCGCCAAAGACTTTCAGCGCGCATTGTGAAATCATGCGCTGGTCACCATAAGAGCGATGGAGGCAATTGCCGCAGTTCTGTTCCACTAGATCGCCCTCCGCAGCTTTGCGCACGTAGAGCGCACCACGTTGACGGTCTGTCTCGGCTTCATCCATGCCTGCAAATCGAACGTGCGGACCTCTGCTGAGCGGGCGAGATGGTCCGTGAGCGCGAAGGTCGGAGCGAACAGCGCGCGGATTTCTGCGGTGGGGCTCATGCTTCACCTGTTGCTTTGAGGGCGGCGTCAGCGATCTGTCCAAGCTCCCAGCAGGCGCGGGAGTAGCCTTCGGCAAATGCTTCGCGGATAATGTCAGCAACGCTGGCCTGCAGTTCGTAAGTCCAATTTGGATGCGGACCCACGGTGGGCTCATCGCAGGGCTCGCGTGACGGGCTCTCGCCTGCGATCTTTTTCAGCCCGTTGCGAAGTTCCTTGATCACCAGCCGCTGTTCACCGATGCGGACAGCAGATTCGTTCAAAAGCGCGTGCAGGGTCGCTACGCGGTCCTCTGTGTGTGTCTGGCTCATGCTGCACCTGTCGCGTTCAGGTCGCGATACTCGCCACGACGGGCAAGCTCGGCGTCCATCTTGTTGATTGTCCGCTCAAGGACGAACGCGCCGTTGATCAGGTCTGCATCAAGCGCCTGACGGTGCAGGGCGATGGTGCGAAGGCGGACTTGCTTGAGGGCTTCCGTGGTTCCCGTGGCGTAGGTGTGCTGATCGCAATGCGAAAAGCCGTGCTTGCCGGGGCCAAACGATCCGCCACACTGGCTGCAGGATGTTTCGGGGTGGATCACGGGCGATACCCCTCAACCGCCAGAACCGAGAGTTCACGCTTCAGGTCCGTAGCCAGCTCAACCAGCTTCGAGATGCGGTCGTCGCCCTTGTTCGGCCAGTTCGGGCCAAGCTGGGTCAGGATGCGCATCTCTACGATGAGATCGACAACCGCCTTGGCGTGAGCGTCGAAGGCGAGCTGGGCGCGGGTCGGCGCGTAGGCGTGCTCTGCGTTGTAGTCGGCGGACGTGTAGGCCATGTGGTCACTCCCGATCTGATGCCCAAGGTGTAACATCAGGTGTTAGAGCCCGTCAAGCCGAAATAACGTCCCGTGTTACGATTTTTCGCCGGGCGTTATAATCGCTGCGGAATTGGCTGTGCACATAGCTCCCCCTTTTCCACCTCCCGGTCTGGGGAGCCGCTGACGAGGCGGAACGCTTTCGCGCCGTGTACTCAGTGCCTTAACCTGGCCTTGTCCCGACCAGTCCACCGCAGGCTTTTTTCGGCGCCTGCACGACAGGGCGGGGCAGGTTGTCATCCTGCTGACCGCTTCTATCGTTCCCATCCGCGTCCGGGGCTGCCCGGATAATCCACCGTTCAGGTCTCCTGTTGTCAGGGGTCGACAGCGCAGGAATTTGTTTTCGGCCATGTAGCAGGCCGCAAGCATTCGACGCTTTTGGGACGGGAGCGACGCAAACCGGGGACGAGAGTTCGTATCACCGGGTGTTGCGGGCGAAGCATACGTGGTGTATTAGAAACACCGCTGCGCAAGCTTCGGATGGTGCAATCATCCGTATGGGCCAAGCACTCTCGCCAGAGGCTTGGCCCACTGCTTTTCTAGCAGCAGGCGAATTTCATAACAAGGGGTGTTATTCGCCCAGCGCAGTCTTGAGAATGCGCATGGCTTTCCCGGCTGAAGCTGGCGGGATCGATCGGATGTACCGCATCAGATCCACCACATCGCCAGCCTTCAGCGGATTGACCGAGAACAGCTCATAGGGCTCGCAGCCGTAAACCTCGGCCAGCGCATTCACGACTTCTTCAGCGTAAGGCTGAAGTCCGCGCTCCATTCTGGACAGGCTCATGCCGGTGATGAGCGGTTCGCCGCCGGGCTCTCGCTCCATACGGCTGGCAACCTTCGCAAGCGACAACTCGCGATATTCCCGCCATTCGCGGAAGTAATGCTTGCCGAGATCACGCTTGGTCATGGCCCAAGTGTAACCTCTCCAGTTACGTTAGGCTCTATCGCCTGATGTTACAAAACGCGCTTGACAGTCTAACACCCGATGTTACGGTGTGGGCATGAAACACCCACTGTTGACATATATCGAAAAGTCGCCGGGCGAAACGGTTTCTGCGTTTTGTATCCGTGCAGACATCTCCAGGATGACGTTCTGGCGTCTGACGAACGACAAAGGCGAGTATTCGACCAGCCTTCTCAAGCGCGTGTCGGAGGCGACAGGCGGCAAGGTGTCGTTCATGGCGCTGGTGAAGCGTCTCGCCCAGCGCGAGGCGGCCTAATGTCAGCCGTCTCGCTTCATCTGGATGACATTCGAAGCCTTGCGGCGCACGCGCTTGGGCAGGCTTTTGATGTGCATTTCGATGTTGTGCCGCTCAATGGCTTCCATCGTCTGCTGGTTCAGCCCGCACCAGAAAACGAAATCCTCGACCGTGGCGACGCAGGTGTCGATGACGCCGATCTCGCCGGTAACGGTCATTCCGTAGATCGTGCTGATCACGCGGTTAGTGACCGGGCAGAAGCGCTGAGCACCCTTGCTGACCAGCTTTGCAGTTTCCGACATGTAGCCCCCCTCAACTCCGCCTCTATGTGCGGTACCGCACAAAGGACTAGCCAAAGGTCGGGGTCAAGCGCGGATCGCGTGATACTCGCAAGTACCGCCCTGTATTCGCACGCTTCGCAGCAGCAGCAGTCCGCAGATTGCCGCGCACGCAGCAAAATCTCCCACACCAATTCGCGCGGCGTAAATGCCGGAACCCCCACCGAAAACCGCGCGAACCGAGCCGCCTGCTCCAATCCCCCCCGATGCCCGGCAGGCGGCTCGACCCTTCTCAGCACAGCCTGAAACGAAAAGCGGCGAGCGCCATCAACGCCCGCCGCCAACTCTACGCGCCGCTCACATATCGGATGAAGCCCGAAACGATGAACCGCTCAGCAGTAATCCCCCAAAAGTTTGACGGTTCCGTGGCACCCCTGCGCGTGCTGTCGCTGTTTGCCGGCATCGGGGGCTTTGACCTTGGCCTAGAGCGGACGGGCGGATTTTCGACCGTAGCATTCTGCGAAATCAACGAATTTTGCCAGCGCGTGCTGGCCAAGCATTGGCCCGGGGTTCCCTGCTATGACGACATCCGCCGCCTCGACGCTGACACTCTGGCCCGAGACGGAATTGGCATCGACGTCATTTGTGGCGGTTTCCCCTGCCAAGACGTCAGCACCGCAAACCACAGCGGCAAGGGACTGGACGGAGAGAAGTCCGGCCTCTGGTCTGAGTATGCCAGGCTTATTGGCGAGTTACGACCCAGCTTCGTCATCGTGGAGAACGTCGCAGCGCTGCTTGGTCGAGGGATGGGCCGAGTTCTCGGAGACCTTTCCGCCCTCGGGTATGACGCGGAGTGGGAAGTTGTATCAGCTTCCGACGTTGGAGCGCCCCACGATCGGCAAAGAGTGTGGCTGGTTGCGTACCCCGCAACACAGCGACGGGAGAGGGTACTACGTAATTGGACCTGGCGCAGCGCAGAGGCGCGTGAAGAATGGCCGGCAGCTCCACTGGATTCACACCGTAGCGCTCTTGCTTGGCTGGAACCAACGCTTGCGCGCATCTCCCCAGTTCTCCGAGATGATGATGGGCTTTCCGGCCGGCTGGCTCAGCAGCAACTCGGAGCCCTAGGCAACGCAGTCGTTCCTCAAATTCCCGAGCTGATCGGTCGCGCCATCCTCGAGGCGAGGGCCGCAGCATGAGAGATAATTACCACATCAAGACGCGCGAAATCCCAAAAGCTCGACCGCGTCTGACGCAGGAGGTGCTGGAGGAGCGGGTTAGGGTGGCTCGCAAAGGTCGCTCTGAGGGGCTTAGCTGGAGAAAAATAGCTTCTGGAATTGGCATTACGGAGCGCGCCCTTACTGACGCCCTGAAGCTTGCTGGTGTTTACCCGATACCGATTGCCGCCCCACCAAAACTGTCGCTCTACGAAAGGGCGCACCAGAAGTATTCGTACGATCCAGAAACCGGAATCCTCCGTCATAAGCTTGGACATCTCGCTGGCAAGATCGCTGGTTGCGAGATCAATGGCTACGTGCATACGTCCGTAGACGGCAAGAATATTCCTGCCCATCGCTTAGCCTGGCTGATGCACTACGGCGTCATGCCGGCGCGCAACATCGATCACATAAACCGAAACCCGAGCGATAATCGCATCGCCAATCTGCGGGATGTGTCGCAGAGCGAGAACACCCAGAACACCACGCCGAAAAGAAAAACTGGCCTTAAGGGTGTTTCGCCTGCGGGGAGCAACGGACGCTTTATCGCGGCGATCTCGCACAACTACAAAACCCATTTCATCGGTACGTACGATTCTGCTGAGGATGCCGCGCGAGCTTACGACCGCGAGGCGCTCAAACGGTTTGGCGATGGCGCCCTCACCAACTTTAAGTTGGGAGCCATCACATGAGTTCGGAACTGGAACTGCGCGCCGCTGAGATCCGCCAAATCGCCTCTGAGTGCGACCACCTGCTGGACCTATCCAGACGCCTCCGCTGGTCCATGGAAATCGCACGCCACGCCAACACGGAACTCAGCCTCGGCCTTCCTGAAGCTGGCCTGAAGCCTGCCGGCGCAAAGGTCGAAGGCCGCGCGCATCCGAAGCCTGTCAAAAAGGCGGGCAAGTAGTGGGCCAGATAGCCGCCGCAGTGAAGCACCTGATTGCCGCTGGCATTGTTGGCGATGCGCTGGTGCGCGCGATTGAAGACATGGAGGCCGCTGTGGTCGTGCAGCAGGCCGAAACCAAACCCGCTCGGTCGAGGGCGGCAGAACGTCAGGCGCGTTATCGTGCGCGCAAAACTGGCGAGGGAGGAGGGGGTGTAACGCGTGACGCTTGTGACGGTAGTGACGTAACAGTGACGCCAAGCGTTACGGTTAGTGACGCTGCTGACAAGTTTTCCCCTCAAACTCCCCTTTCAAACTTTACTACTTCACTCTCAGACACGCGCGAGATGCGCACGCAAGCGCAACGCGATCTTCGCAATCGAACAGGCGAAATCTTCGAAGCCGTAAAAGGCAAAGTGAACGGGTCTGCGGACTGGACGCGCGCGAACATGCATCGCGTGGACATGTTCATAGAACTGATGGCGCCGATGCAAGGCGAGCCCTGCGACTTCGACCTCGACATTGCGCCAGCCATAGAACTCGCAGCCGCGAAGCTGCACCAGGACGGCTCAAAGCTGACGAGCTGGAACTACATAAAACCCATCGCCATCGAAAATCGCGACCGCCGCCTCGCCGGCATCCCCAAAGCGGAGAAAACCAATGGCCGACACGAGCGTTCCGGCGCTGTTGGAGAATACGCCAACCCTCGCGGTCGAGGACCGGTTGAAGACCCGCTTGACCGCATCAGGGCTCGCATGGACGGACGGCAAGCTGATCCCGACATCATCGAGCATACCCCAATCGCTGCACGAGCTTGAGCGTGAGTTTCAGATCGCGTGCCGACCGGCGCCGAGGGAGGACATTGAGGCATGGCTGACAGTTCTCTGGGTTTCGACCAAGCGGCAAGGCGCTCTGAACGAGTTTCGGCTGTCCAACATCGTGGATGTCTATGCGACCGCGCTCAATCGGTATCCAGGCGACCTCGTGAGGGACGTTCTGGCGAACTGGACGAGCACGCCGAAGCCAAAGGACGCCCATCACTGGTGGCCAGCAGTTGGCGAAATTGAGGATGCGATCCGGGGGCCTGCGGACACCCGCAGAATGATCCGGGACGGATTGAAGGAGTGGGACATGGATCATGCAAAGCATCAGCGCCTTTCGCAGCTTTACCGCGAACTCGCTGTGCTGGAGGGAGGCGACTTCACGTTCAACATTCGCGCGCTGATGCACGCCGACCGTGACGATCAGGTTCGCGGCATCCGCAATGAAGCGGATCGCGTGCGCAAGGAAATCTTTGAAATTGAGGGGCCGAACACAATGGCCCGAGCAGCTGGGGACAACTGACATGACCGGACTGGGAAAAGCTAAAATCTACGAAGTGCAGACAGTCGTTGCGCAGGTGTGCAGCGTGACGGTGGCTGATTTCAAGAGCGCCACACGTCGGCGGAACGTGTCGATCCC
>Ga0181350_1000377_pt1 | contig 13083 bp, 10 predicted proteins | sample Su13VDMM110DCMD_FD_130105 | JGI IMG/M metagenome (GOLD analysis project Ga0181350, IMG submission 130105) | Freshwater viral communities from Lake Michigan, USA - Su13.VD.MM110.DCM.D | ecosystem: Environmental > Aquatic > Freshwater > Lake | place: USA: Michigan | collected 2013-07-16
GAGCTTTCCCTGCCGGCAGGTTCCAGGCCGGCGGAGCACCGGAGGCCGAGGCGGAGGACGTGCCGCTGGCTCTGCGCCCGGCGGCGGTGCCGGTGCCGGTGCCGGTGCCGGTGGAGGAGAAGGATGAGGAGGAGGAGGAGGAGCCCGAGGAGCCTCGTCCCAAGCGTGCTCGCAAGCCTACCAACAAGGATGGCTTCTACAGGTTTTGAGTGTCCTCTTGCGCTGTGGCCGTTCTAGTGTTCACATATTAAAAATTTGAAACACTTGCGGCACAGCGGGCGTTATTTTAAACGCCTGCCAACTAGTCTGTTCATGGTTTCTGTGTGGTGGTCAGGACCAGATGGAAATTTACGCTCGGCCTCGCTGTTCTCCCCTTGCGAGGGAATCGGACCCTTGGCTTTGAGATCTATTTCTGTCCGGGACTGGCAACTTCTGGCAGGCCGTGAACTAAACCCAAATTAGCAGGGACTCTTAGAGTCAGGACTCAGAAGTCTAGGAACCCAAATTCCTAAAGTAAACAATTGAGCTCTCCAATTACTAAATTGCCAATCTACAAAGATGTAGCAGGACGCGGGTCCCGTTAATTCTTGTTGTGTGGGTACTGAGACTTTATCGTTTTACAACATTGTTAGAGGCCGCTGGGAGAGTAGCGATCGCCTGGCTTCGCCAGCTCGTACTGTTGGACGTGAACTTTCGTGGCTTGCTTGGCGGCTTTCAGTAGCTTGTCGATGGCTGGCGTTTGAATGCCTGGAAGCAGCTGCTTGACGGCTTTGCGCCGCTGGGTCCGCGCGTTCTGTCCGGGCAGTTCAGGATCGAATGCCTTGTGGGAGATCTGGGACAGAGACTCTTGAACTTCTTTGCGCAGAGCCTTAAAAGTCTGGACTGCTTGCCACGGCTGGACGTCTCCTGAGTCGTTCAGCGGGAACTGGAGGTGGAGGCTGGAAGGGTCTTGCTCGACGACAGGCTCGTCGTCCTTCATGTCTTGAGAGTTGTCGTGCGGGATGGGAGCGTCTTGGTTCGCGAGGAACTCTTCCAAGTCTTCGGCAGAAATGCCCAGTGGCAAATGTTTCAAGACCAAGCCGTACAAGATGTCACGTTTGGACCAGTTCCCTCTGTGGTAATGCCCAAGACAAGATTCTCGCGTCGGGTTGGCGGTCTTGCAGCTGCGGCAGAAGTCAGCGTTCACGAGCCTGATAGCCGGATCGCGCATCAGACTGTCTGTCCAGTTCTTGGGCAGCTTCCGCGGGTCCACCTTGCGCTCGTTGTAAAAGTCCATCAGGGCAGCTTTGAAGTCGTCAAGAAAGATGGGAAGTGCGTTCTCGTCCTTCTTGATGAGATAAAAGTTGCTCTGGTTGTTGTAGAACTGCTGCACCAAGTCGGAGCCGTTCTTGTTCATGTCGCGGCGCATCCGAACACTGTCCGTCGCCACCATGGCCCAAAATTTGTCTCTGCGCTCGGGGTCACGCAGCTGACCAAGAAAGCGATGCGCCCACTGGATGTGATGAACACCGCGCTCCAGGGCTAGCTTGGCTGGCAGTTGAGGGTCGCGGTTCTGGTCAGACACCAGACGGCTGAAGCGCACCTCCACGATGCGCTCCGCCAGGGCTTTGTCAACGGTTGCTTGAGCCTCAAAGAACGTGTTGCCGACGCCAAACAACAAACACTTCGGCCCATCAGGCATGCTGGTAGAGCTTTGATACTTCACCTGCAAGCAGAGTGGTTTAACTCTTATTAAAAATAATATACTCCAACTAGAGGGGTGTTCAAGTCAGTACTCCAACTAGAGGGGATTTATATGAGTACTCCAACTAGAGGGGTTCTATTTTTGTCTGACAAATAACAAATAACAATACTATATTTATACTATATAAAAAAAAAAAAATAAAAAAAAAATATATATATATATGAGGGGCTTAATATATAGAAAAAAAAATATTATATATATAGAAAAGTTTTGAGGGGCCAAAAGTATTTTTGTTATTTGACAAAATTTTGCAAAATTTTGCAATTTTTTTAACAATGTGCGGAAATGAGAGGGGAGAGAGGACTGACGTCAGAGTCGAAGGAGCCGTTGCTCAGAATGCTCTTGAGGATGTCCGCGCCCAGCTTGTCGATCATGCTTTCAGACTCGTCGCTGAGGATTGTAGTCTTGGAAGAGAGGTCTCCAAGGGGGAAGTGGGCGGATGTCTTGCTGCTGACGACTTTAGTCAGCAACCCGCCGAGAGGAATCTTCTGTTTGAGCTCGTTAAGGATGACGGACTTGCCAGTTTGTTCGGGCCCACAGATAATCAAGCCGACGTTCCAGCCATCACGCAGCGGCAAAATGAGGCGCCCAAGCATGACAGTCAACAGGACTTTGTCTTCTGGCTTGATGATCTGGTAACTGATGAACTTGTCCCACACTGGGGTAGGGCTGTCGTCGCGCAGGCCCAGCTCGTAGTCGCGGATGTGCTGTAGGGTGGGCACATACTCGACGTCAGGGTAAGCGAGGAAGTGGATCGGTACTTGTTTGCCAGTCTCCTCGAAATGGCTCCAGGGCCAAAAGGTTGGCGAGAAGCTGTCTGCGTTGAAGTCCACCAGCCCATCCTTGAAGGCGACGTGGTACAGGTTGAAGAGCTTAGGGCTCAGCTTTTCAAACAGTGGGTGTTGGGACTGCTCGAACCACTCCATCAGCTTCTTCTCGTTGCCAGCAGGCGAATAATAGGCCGCACTGTAGGGCGACTTGGCGAGCTCGTTGTGGATGAGTGCTGCGGCGTCGACAGTGGAGCCCTCCAGCGTAGCTGCAGCCTGCCCTTGGATCTTGTAGCGCAAAAGTTCGTACAAGCCGGGAAACTGGGGGTTCGGGGCTAGCAGCGAGCGGCCGATGCGCTTCATCTTCTTCTGCTCACCAAAGATGTAGACGAGTTGGCGAATGAGTTGTTGTTGAGGCAGCAGGGCATGAAAGACTTTGGTGGCGCCAAGCTTCTCGACGTGGCCCGGTCGCAGCTCCATGTTCTCCAGCTTGAATGGCATCAACCAGCCAGTCGTCTTGGCCACGTGATTGTACACATCAGGTAAAATGCCTTTGAGGTCTTCGAGCGAGGTCTGGATGTTGGCGGGGCGAATGACGATGCCGTCGTGGATCAGGATCTGCAGTTTCCAGTTGGGGCTGTCCAAGAAGAACTTAGCCATAGCAGCCATAGACTCTGACTCCACTACTTGGTAGATGGCAGAGACTCGCTCACCAGCAGTCGAGGAGTAGCCCAGACCATGGCGGCGAAAGACGTTGGCTTCTGGCTTTTTCTCCTTCTTCTTTTTGGGCCGCTTCTTCTTGCGCCTTGGCGTGCCTTCTTCTTCTTCCTGCTCGTCGTCAAACTCTGGGTCGGCAGCCTTCTCCTCGAACAGCGCAGCCTCCCTCCTCTGCAGCTCTGATTCCTCGACCCTGAACAGGTCCAGCAGGTTGGAGAGGGCAGGGTGTGCAATGAGCCTGAGGGTGAGCTCCGACACTTCTTTAGAGAGGCGTGTCAGGGTGTTGAGCGAATCGCCGTCCAGAATGTGTTCGAACTTCTCCAGACCGTGCACAGCCCACAAGATGACTTCTTTGGCCTTCTTGAGCTTGTCAGTGCAAGGGTGCCGCAGGCCGTGCGAGATGTGCTCCCGAAATTCAGGGACGTCCTTGTTGTACATGTCGAGGTACGGAGTGTCGAACTTGACTTTGAGCACGCGCATCATGTTCTTGAGCCCGTTGGACCACGCGCTCGTCATGTCCAGGTAAAAGTTGCTCTTGCCGAACAAGAAGTTGCGGCAGAAGCCAGGCAAGAACTGCGCTGAGTTGCCAGTGCCGTAGTGGCGCGCACCAGCACGAGCAGCGAGATACTGGTTGTCCATGCACGCGACTTGGTTGAGCGCGTTCTGGATCTGCTGCAGGAGCGCTCTCGCCTTGGGGTCGAGGTCGACCAGGTGGAGAATTTCTTGCAGGTCTGCAGTGTTGTCGTAGTGCACGTTGAGGGTGAAGGTCGGCTCGGTAGGGATGTGGCCTTCGCCACGCAAGAACGGGGACAGGTAAGTAGGTGGGCGGCCGGGTTCTTGCGACTCCACCTCTTGCTCTTCAGATGACGGCATGCCGTTCAGCAAGATGATTGGCCCTTCGTGCGGCAAAGTTGCAGGGAGCTCACCACCATCATCCTTCTCCTCCTGCGTCTCGTTCTCGTCGTCGCTGGCAAAGACGATGCGTCTGGCTGTGCGTGGGTGGCGAACGTGGTTGCCGTCCTGCGCGTTCTGGAAGTAGTCGTCCTCGTCGGCACCCTCCTCTTGCTCTTCTTCCTCCTCCTCCTCCTCGATGTCCAACGCCTCCTCTGCCTCGCTGTCCATCATGCCTGCACATCGAACAGATGCGCAGCAGAAACACACAAAGCAAAGGGGAGTGAGAAGATGACACGAGGCAGAGAGTAAAAACAGGCTGTTTATTTGAAGACAAAGCTGTACACGGTCTTGTAGACGTTCTGCGGTACTGCAGCCACAAACTTGAAGTCGATGACAGACTTGGGAGTCTTGTCGTGCAGCGAGGGCGGTGGTGGTGGTGGTGGCGCCTCATCCTCGTCGCTCAGCTCTAGAGGCTGTGTGCTGTCAGAGTCGTAGAGATGGTCCTCTGGTGCAGCAGCATCGTCTACAGCGTTGTAGAGTTTGTCCCAGAATGTGTTCTCAGGGGCCAGACAGCCGACGTTCAAGCTGCCAGGCAGGGGCAGAGTGCAGCGGCGGTTGACACTCCCCCACGCGGGGTTAGCTGGATGGTAGAAGGCGAGTGGTTTCTCCAGCTTGGGCATCTCATCGTCGTTGGACATAGAGAGACTACACACAGATTTCAAGTGAAAATTCAGTGTAGCGACCGAACCAGACATCAGACAGCCAAACGGACAACGGATTCGTGTTCAGCGTGGTCGGTTTAGGTCTAGACACAAGAGAAAAGTAGGCCAGTGACAACATACAGAGCGTAGGGCACCCTACAACGAAGTCAAAACGACCCTTTTTAGAGAGGCGCGTGTGTAACGGACACAAAAATCCGTAACGGACATAAGCTACTTGAAAGCAACAACTTGAAATCTCGTGTTTTCTCTGTCAGAAGTGTCTTTTTAGGGTCGGTACTAGGGTAATCGGGGGCGGGGAATCCGTTTTTCTTGGTCCGGAGTCCGGGCGAGCACCCCTTGTATTTTATTTTTTTACTTCTGGAACAGTTTCAACGCTGATATTAACGACGTGGTTACTCTTTCGTAAAAAATCAAATCTCGTGTTTCCTCTGTCAGAAGTCTCTTTTTAGGGTCGGGACTAGGGTAATCGGGGACGGGGAATCCGTTTTTCTTGGTCCGGAGTCCAGGCGAGCACCCCTTGTATTTTTTTTTGAGGTTTTGAGCCGTTTCAAAATTATTTCAAGTTGATTTAATTCAAGTACTTACTTGTCGATCAATACCATCAGAGCACTCCCAAGATCTGGTTCGGAGTCAGACTCGTCGTCTCCAGAGTCGTCCTCTTCGCTGCTGGTCTCGTCCTCCTCACCACTAGGGTCAGTCTCTCCCTCGTCTGTAGCATTTGAGTGGTAAGCCATCCAGGGGTTGTCACTGTGAGCAGCCGCCAGTGCCTCAGCCTCCTCGTCTATGGTGGGCTTGGTTAGTTCTTCGAGTTCTTGTTGTAGGTCGGCACTCGACAGCGACGACTCGTCATCATCAGAGCTTGAGTCTTCCGTAGGCTCGTAGTCAGAGTCAGATGTGTTGCCCTCCAGCCACTCCTGTAGCTCTAGGGTGATGTTGTATTCGACACCCAGAGACTCCAGCCCCACCTGCACGGCCTCTTCCTCGTAGCGTGGCCGCTCGGAGCCGTCGGGGTGTTCGGGGTCCATCACCAGGCGCGTCGGCGGGTGGCGTGTGCGTGAGGGGTAGCGCGACATATGCCACCTGCACAGGGAAAGGATGGCAGTCGTGGATGACAATGACTTCGTTCAGCACGTTCGCCAACAACGCGAGCCGACTGACGCCGACACCCCTGACTGTGCCTGTGGTCTGAGGGCTAAGTGGTTCTTGATCAAGAACGAGCAGTCTGCCAACTACGGCAAACACTTCTTCTGCTGCTCCAAGAACAAGGAAGAGAGCTGTGCTTTCTGGGAGCTGCTCGGTGGGCCTAAGTGGACACCCCCGCAGCTGGCACCGGCAGGCATCACTTGCAACTGCCGCAAGCCGGCCAAGATGGCCAAGCAGAAGAAGGAGGGCAAGAATCAAGGCCGTGATCTCTACTCCTGTGCACAGCCTGGCAAGAACAAGTGCAACTTTTTCCGCTGGGGCCCTCAGTGCTGAACCACTTTTCAAAACAATGAAAATCCCTTTCAGCTTGTAAATTTTTGTCTAGTTCTGAAACGGTAAACAGAAGACCCGAGTCCCTCAGAGCAGCTGGTTAAATGTGCAGGAGTGTGTCTCGTCTTTAAATTTCGTGGTGCAGCTAATGGACAAGTCCCTCAAGCGGACCCGCTCAGACGACGAGGACGTGGACAGCTTCACTTGTCCCGAAACTCCCGTCAAGAAGCGTGTCAAAATAACCGCCAAGAAGTTCCAGCGAAAGCAGTCCATGTCGCAGCAAACGGGACTAGAGGAGAAGATCCGAGCCCTGGAGGAGCAGCTGGCCAAGGCCCAAGAGAAGAAGAAAGACAAGAAGCCCAAAAAGGAAAAGAAGAAGAAGGGGGAGGGCCCGGAGCTTGTCAGCGAGGAGCCACAGAAAGCCGTGTACACAAACAGGGACGGCGAGCCGGTGGAGCTGGACCGTTGGCCCCATGTCCACAAGCTGTCACCCGACGCTCACAAGCAGCGGCTGCATGACGCCGTGGAGTTGCTGCTCAGCCACAAGATCAAGATCACGACCAAAAACATCAAGAAGTTGGGCATCGGAGCCGGCACTTACCAGAAGTACAAGGAGAGTGTCAAGCACAAGATATTTAATGCTAAAGAAACAGAGCGAGAAGCCAAGACACAGGAAGCGGCCGCCAGGGCGAAAGCGTCTGCAGACATCATGAACGACTCCGGCCCAAGCTCCAGCGACTCCGAATCCGAGGAGAGCGAAGACGACTTCCCGCTCAATCTGCCGCCACTTCCTCCCAAGCTCATGCGCGAAGAGACGTTTGCAGGCCCAGACTTTGAGCTGGAGTACTCGCTGACGCAAGTGGCTACCTTGTCCGAGCCCCTGGAGGACTTTGTTGGGGTCTCTTTGCCTGGTGAGTGGGGGCCGCGCGCCTTGCCTTACCAGGAACCCCCTCCTTCGCAACGGGAGTTGGACGACGTCGACGTTTACATCCCACTGTATCCCGTCCCCGAGCTGGCGCCTTTGGACCCGCTTCCGCTTTGTCTGCAGACTCGTCTGTATCCAACAACGACAGTGTCTCTGTAGGCACAAGAACCTCGTCCAAGCAGCGGCGGAACCTGCGCTCTTCAGGCACCATCGTGTCCAAGAAGAAGAAGGGAAACTTGTCGTTCTCTGTCTTGGAAATGGCGTATTTAACCATGACAATAAAGTCGTTTTTGGACATGTTGATGGGCCCGTGTTCTTCCCACAAGCGCTTAATTTCAGTCACGCGTGAAGGAAACATAGCTAGTGCGGTAACTTGCATGCGGACAGACCGTGGCACTTTGACGTAGCTCTGTGTCATGACCATGCAGCTGATGTTGCCGTGGCGCCCTGCCACAAACACTTTCAAAAAACTAGACGAGTTCAAAAACGTCACGTCTGCGATAGCGTCGTCGAAAATGACCAGCTCGTGGTGAGCGTGGTCTTTGCCCATAGCTTTGGTCCGTCTGAGCCCAGCCTCGAAAATTTCCTGCAGTCGTTCCTTGCCTCCGTTGTCTAGTTCCGTCATGCGGTCGCTGATGCGCAGGCCGTTGAGGTCTTTCCACACGGGGTCCAGTTTCCCTGTGGGGCTGAAGAGGTAAATGCGCTCAAAGAAGCTGGTGCCAGGCGCCTTGATGTAGTACTTGTCTAACACCCACCTGGCTAAATTTGTTTTGCCTGAGTTACTAGGCCCACTAAACATGAAGCGGAAGGCCACTTTAGGCACGATTTCCATCTCTGCCGCTTCCGGCTGCGCGATGTGAGGGTCTCCTTCCACCGCCTTGTCCACCTGCAGTGGGTAGTGCTGGACACGCCCTTTGATCATGGACTTGGACTCGCCGATCCTCTCCATTGAGGTAAATGTCTGGCTTTATTCTTAGGAACCCAAACGATTTCTGAAACGTTCAAGGACTCCTATCATGCGTTCGGGACCCTCTGTTTGGACGAATTTCCTTAGCAGATAAAGCGTTTGTAGGCTTGGTGCTGCTGCCTCCGGAACACCAGCCGCCTTAAGCAGCATTTTGTACATCACCTTTTTAGCTGCTTCTTTAGCTAGTTCTTTGCTCACATACTTGACCGCGCCTGCTGCTCCTCTCGCTGCTCGCTGTGCAGCTCTGACCGCCCGAGCATTAAGGGGTGTACGTGGCTCGGCATCCAAGTCCAGCGGCTGCGTCTCATCCAGCTGATCCAGTGTCTCATCGATGAGGTCACCAAGGCTCCTTTCCCCCACCTCTATTATATCATACTTGGGAAAAAATACGGCCTCCAAATTGGCGATGCTGTCGTCCAACGAAAAGCTGTCATCTTTCGCTTCCACTGGCGATCCCCAGCCAACTGGCGACTGTCGTGGTCGAAACGGTCCCGCAGGCGACATTAGCTGCTGTAAAAACGAATCGTCCATGTCTACATCTTCTTCGTCGTCCATGTCTGCTACATCCTGCACATCCATAGCCTGTGGTGGTTGGGGCGGTCCCAGCAGTTGGAGGGCTGACTCGGCCACAGCGTTGAGGGCAATGTTGGCTACTTGCCGTCCCATCAACTGCGGTGCCTGCTGCACCATCGCGTGCTGCTGGTCGACGGCCATATTCTGCAATTGGGACGCCAAAAAAACGAGCGGCAGTTTGCCGACCGCTTTCTGAAAAATGGATTTGATCCCATACAGTGAAACGAACAACATCAGGCCACCAGCCAAGAACTGTTTGGCTTTGCTGCTGCCTGTCTCCAGGAAGTTGGTAAGAGACTCGAATTTGCTGACTGGCGTTTCGTTGAAGCCTTGTCCTTGGATGTGCCAGCTCTGATTGTCCATAAAGACTTTAAATTTCTGGAGGTCTTCGTCCCCTGGGACGCTGATGTCATGCCGTTTGGTGCTGTTTTGCATTATACGCAAGAAGTTGAAGTAGTCGTCGTTGGTCCATTGGCTTTGTAGTTCCTTGATCCGCTGTGCTTCCTTGGCAGCCTTGGCAGCTGCTTTTGCAGCCGCGGCCTTTGCATCCTCTTCCTGTTTCTGTCTGCTGGCTTCTTCTTGCAGTCGTCGCTCTTCTGCCGCTTTGGCAGCAGCTAGCTTCGCTGCATCAGCTTTCGCCTGCTGCTCCGCCAGGAGAGCTGCCTCCTCCCGCTGCCTGGCTTCCTCCCTCCTGGTCTCTTCTTCCTCTGCGAGTCTATTTTGTTCTTCCTCGTTGGCTAGACGTATTCGCTCTTCTTCCACCAGTCTCGCTTCTTCAGCTGCCTTGGTTTCCTCTTCCTGTCGCTGGAGCTCCTGTGCCGCTCGTTCTGCTTTTGCAGCCAGCAGTGTACTCCTGTACTTTTCCAACTCCTGTTGGCTCAAATCTAAAAGGTTGGCATGGTATTTGGCCTCTGTCGCGTTGTTGTGGTTAATGGCGGTGTCAAACTTTTGCTGCAAATCGGCTATAATCGCCCTGTGTCGCTTTAACTCGGCCCTAACTCTCTCTCGTTCTTCTTCCCTCTGCTTCTTGGCTTCTTCCTCAGCTGCTGATTTAGCCAACCTCTGTCGCTCTTCCTCTTCTTCTTTAAGTAGGGCCTCTTCTTCCTCTTTTCTTTTGCTTTCCTCAGCCTGTTGTCTCTGTACTTCGGCTTCTGCCAACCGCTGTACTTCTGCTGCCTCTGCCGCGGCTGCTTCTGCCGCCTGCCTGGCTGCCAATTCTTCTGGAGTTTCAGACGACGGGCGACCCTGTTTCATTAAAAACTCAAAAATCTTGGCCACAATTGTTTGCTGGTCCAAACCTTGATCTATAAAACCGTTGACCAGTTGATCAAGGTACGATCTGAGTTCGCTAGACGAGCCATCAATCATCGTCGTTAACCATTCGGGTAGCTCTGGCCAATCGCTGCCTGGCCCCGGGTCTGGGTCCGGCTCTGGGTCCGGGACGGTGGTGTTTGTTATATTGGTGCTGTTGCCACCACCTCCACCACCGTCGATAATAGGATCTTCGTCTGCATAACCACCATCTCCGTAAAAGTGGTTGTGGACCGTGCTGCCAGGCGGCATGGCGTTTGAATGGTACTGGTGCGGCGCAAAGCCAGGTGCGAAGATGTTCTCGTTCCGCTGCGAGGCCAGCTGGGCCGCCCGTAGCAATCCCACTTGCGTATGAGTGAAGCGGGTGTCGGGCAGAGACAGCTTGACAGGGTCCATGTAGTCTGAGGTCTCCACCGGGATCTTACTCTCGACGTAGTCTTCTGACATGTTGCCGACGTCGTTGCTGTCCTTTTCAGGCTTGACCCAATTACGTCCTCGGATAATCGGGTTCATGCGGTTAGCGTTCTCCCACGCGTCATGGATCGCTATGGCGATTTCAGGTGGCAGGCCTCTGCCAGGGTCACGGACGTTTTCCGCATTGTAGGTGTACCCTGGTCTGCCACCCGACGTACCAATGTCCATCATGTCTGGCCGGCCTTGCCTGATGGCCTCGAGCAAATTGTACTGCTTTTGCAACTCGTCGGCCTGGACATGCTGCCGACCACGCCCGGGCCTGAACAGCTTGTTGCCAATCGTTTCGATGAAACGATCTCGGCTGCGGTTGGCCTCCGTCAACTGCATCTGTTCCCATTGCGCCTTGTGCTTGGAAGACGTCATGGCTGGCGTGTTCCACGGGTTGTAGTCGGTGTACTTCTTGACGAGCTCGCTGGTCAAGTCCCGTGTGCGGTAGCGGAGGTTGTTGCGGTCGTTTCTGCGCCTGTGCACGCGTTGCACATCATGCCTCGTCTTTCCGCTCAAGTTCAGCACCGACTCGAACGGGCTCTCCATCGGCAACGACATCTTTCTCTACTGCCTTTAGCTTCTCGGCTGCTAGCAACTGCTCGATTTCCAAGTCGTCAAACAAAGTTGAAAACTGCTCAAACGACAAGGGGAGTCGCTTGAGGATGTTCCACTGGGACTTCTGGTCCGGAGCGATGTCTGTCTGACTCAAGATGCGGCCGTCGGCTTGCATTTGGAAGTTGGCTGGCCGGGAGCACAAGATGAAACCGTCGGTGGGAGATTGGGTCTCGACCATGGGCATGTCCCGCGGTCTCGCACGAGCACTCCGCTTGCCACTGGACATGACGCTCAGTGATTTTCTGTCGGCGTACATTGTGGACTTTGACGACCCTGGGGACGAGACGGTGGCAGAGCGATTGCACAGGTTCTTAAAAGGGCGTGACAAGGAGGCGTTAGCAGCCGACAAGACATACCACCGCCAGCGTGCCGAGTTCGTGACACTTGGCCGCCGCCGCCATCACAACTTCTTGGACATTTTGGTCCACTCCCTTGAAACGAGACCCGAACCCGAACGGAGTCCTTACCACGTGGACATTGATTCCGCAGTCCGCAAAGCTGAGAAGCGGCGTTCCGAGCCGACTGAGGGCGACGAACCGCCAACCAAAAAGTCAAAAGAAGTCCTGGATTCCATTGAGGTCGACAGCGAAGAGGCAGATCTCGATTTTTTACTGTAACAAATAAACCAGTCTCTGTGCAAATTTGCTGGTTGCCACAAAGGCCCGCGTCCTAATGCCCCAACCAGCCGAAGTGGACCTGCATGGTTTTGACACCGGTGCGGAGCGTGCGTCTGGATGGCAAGACAATATCCAGAAGAGGCGCGACCCAGCGAAGCCTCCCGGTGGCTTGACACTGCAAGACAATGGCGAAGTGAACAGTGTGCAGCTGCAGCGTGTCGCCGAGCTTGAAATTCCGGTGGAAGATGACGTGGCAACAGCCACCGAAGTGGACCTCGACGACGATACCTACGACGCACCAGACTTTGCGACTGAACCACTGCAACTACAGCTGGACAGTGCACTGTTACGTGCGGCCCAGTACCGCCGAACGCCGAAGCAGTTCGATGAAGCACAGAAAATGGGTCTCGTGTACTCAAACACGGACGCCAAAAACAACCAAACCACTGCACGTTTTCGCATGCGCGACGAGCAGGTTGCAGGAGCCGCTTTCGGCGACCAAGGACTGCAAAAGTACCAGAGTGCAACTGCGCCTCCGCGCCTGGGAAGTGTGGACCGCAGTGACGAGATGCCCGGTAGCGCTGGTAATTTCCTGTACGCCAGGAGGGACAATCCGGTCATCAACGACCTGGAGCAACTGAGCGTCTCCAACCCAGATGCGAGGAGACTTCTCCTCGACAAGGGAACGTTTTGCCCTGAATACCGCGGACTCCAGACGTACCCGGCGGCCATGCGCCAGTTCCTGGTGCCACTCCACTAGACTGTAAAGTCTGAGACTATTTTTGGTAAATTCGTAGACATATAAAACTAAATTGTGGTCCATTGCGTGCTCAACAACCTTTCACCAACAGAAGGCCTCCACGAGTCCAACAGCATGCAGGGTCCCGGTGCGGGTCCGATGGCAGGTGAAGAGAAAGACGCCGGAGTCCGCTCTTTGATTGATGTGAACGGTTTGGCGTACCGCATGACGCCTGGCTTGTCGGTCGCCACCAGCCGCGTCGTGCGTGAGTGGGACGCACTTCGGAACGAGTACGAGCCTGGCAACGTGATGGCTTTCGCCATTTCCAGCGGGGCGGCGTACATCGACCCTGACAACTCTTTCATCAAATTTACCATTAAGCTGGAGGTTAACGGCGAGGCCAAGAAGTGGCGGATGTTTTGGGGCGAAGACACCAAAGGCAGGCAGACGGCACTCAACCTGTTCAACGACATGCGCCTGACGCATTCCAGCGGTTACGAGATCGACCGCGTCAACCGCGGCTTCGCGCCGTGGAACTACATTCGGCTGGCCTACAC
>Ga0181350_1000382_pt1 | contig 13059 bp, 41 predicted proteins | sample Su13VDMM110DCMD_FD_130105 | JGI IMG/M metagenome (GOLD analysis project Ga0181350, IMG submission 130105) | Freshwater viral communities from Lake Michigan, USA - Su13.VD.MM110.DCM.D | ecosystem: Environmental > Aquatic > Freshwater > Lake | place: USA: Michigan | collected 2013-07-16
ATGTGGTTACATGGACGCAGTCATCCACATTGCAGGACTTAAGGGCATTGAAATTGAGACGGCTGCTGCGATGATCAAGACCAGCACCAAAGCCAAAGCCTTCTTGCAAGAGAGCGCCGAGGATCTCAACTACATGACGAAAACATCGAGGTTGCCAGTCTAATCGATGAACTCGTTTGATGCTTATGTGATGTACATAGCACTGAAGAGACACTTTTCCTCTTCTTATGACTATGTCAAATATAACGGAAAGGTAAATGTTTCGGTTGCATCTCTCGAGAAGAGACGAGACAAATACTCTTTCACCAAGCTGGCTAAACAGCCAGATCCATTCGGACTAGCAGTCGCCAACCTATTCGAGGACACCTCTAAGTGGGTTGGCGACTTGTTCGATGATGAATCGCAGCGTGTCTACACATCCATGAAGAAGAGGCGAGAGACTCTCTAGTATACCTTCAAGGATCAGCTGCTGTCACTAGACAACTTCAAGGACTCATTCACTGTCGTAGACGGTCAACACCCACCTCTGCTCAAGGCTTATTTGCGTGGTAAGATTGGACCAGAGACAATGATCATCCTCAACAGTCTCGGTGGCTTCTTTGACTCTTGGGATGCCAAGATCACTGAGACGTATCAATGGCCAGAGGTCAGGTTCAAGCTGAATAAGCTCGCACAGTTCTTTGATTTCGATCGTGCCAAGTACAAGAAGATCTTCAAATCAGTCATCGACGAAATGTCCGATTGATTACGAAGACCTAACGGGTCATGCCACCACAAACTCATATATAGATGGTAGCTTCGGTTACACATCCAAACATACATCGAACACATTCATACGGAGAATACAATGTCTTTTGCAGATCTACGCAAACAAAGAGCAAACGCCCTGTCGGACCTGACCAGTGAACTGGCAAAGGTCAATCAGAAGGGTGGCGGTAAAGGATCAGAGGATACACGCTTCTGGACGCCGACCATCGATAAGGAAGGTAATGGCATGGCCATCATCCGCTTCCTCCCCTCCCCAGAAAATGAGACTGTTCCATTCGTTCGCGTCTGGGATCACGGTTTCCAAGGACCAGGTGGCTGGTACATTGAGAAGTCTCGTACGACTATCGGCGAGGATGACCCCGTGTCCGAATACAACTCGGCGCTGTGGGCAACCGGCAATGAGGACGACAAGAAGATTGCCTCGAGCCAGAAGCGCCGTCTAAAGTTCATCTCGAACATTTACGTGGTGAATGACCCCGGCAACGCTGCCAACAATGGCAAGGTCTTCCTCTACAGCTACGGCAAGAAGATCTTTGACAAGCTGAACGACCTGATGAACCCATCGTTCGCCGATGAGACTGCCATCAACCCATTCGACCTGTGGGAAGGCGCCAACTTCCGCCTGCGTATCCGCAAGTTCGAAGGCTATCGGAACTACGACAAGTCCGAGTTCGACAAGCCATCGGCTATTCTGCCATCCGATGACGAACTCGAAGCCATCTGGAAGTCCGAGTATCCTCTGCAGGCGTTCATCGCACCGTCTGAGTTCAAGAGCTATGCTGAACTCAAGGCTCGTCTTGAGAAGGTCCTCGGTTCGGCTACGCCTGTTAGCGCTGAGAAGCGTGAGGCGGTTGCTGAGTCTTATGCCGCTGCTCCAAACTTTAAGGAGCGTGCAGCTGAGTCTGCGCCAGCGGCCATGGCCGATGACGATGATGACGATCTAGCATTCTTTGCACGTCTCAAGGAAGAAAGCTAACCCACCTACGTCGTGGGTCGAGGCTTAAGCCTCACTCGAGAGGGTCCCTTCGGGGACCCTTTTTAGTATGTACTTAATATTATGCTGTCGTATTATGGTGGATAGGAGAATAGATCATGACCAACTGGAAACCTATTGAAGAAGTTGACTTCGACAACCCGATTTGGGTTCTTAAGTATGACATCTTCTTTGCACCAGGTAGTGGTGTCTTCTGCACGGCAGATACTCCCGGAGCACGCAAGTTCACCGACTGCCATGGTTGGTACGATGATGAGGATGAGGCTATTGAGGTGCGCAACCACTTCAGCAATCCTGACCACTACACCATCGAGAAAGTCTACAAGCGGGTGCTTCTGCGCAACAAGCCGGACCCGTACAGTTGCGCCATGTGCAACGGCATTCCGCCGTATCCTGGTTCGCCCTGCGGCATTCAAACCTGCCCATACAAGAAAGCTTAAGACATGTTAACTGTGCAATGGACTGACGGACCGATCAGCGGTTCGACGCCTGAGATTCTGCGTAAGCGGCTCGGCGTAGATGAGATCATGTCTCAAGACCTCAAGGCCATTCGGTCGGCCAACAAGCGTGGAGTGCCGATCTACGGTGACATCTGCCCGTGCGGCCAAGACATTCACGGTGGCAACTATCTCGAACTCGATGAGAACTTCGAGCGACTCGAAGAGAGAATGTATCAGCGGTCTATGGATATCTGATAATGTCTCATATCATGGTTATCATGGCTATCAAGAGAAATAACCATAATCCATCGGTAGGCGGTTATTCTCCTAACGATAAAGACCGGCCACGAGATCAAACACCCAACTACGGTAAACTTCGATATCAAGGAACTGTAGATGAGAAATTCACAATGTTAGAGCGTGATCTTGTAGCGCTCGAGCGTCGTGTTTTTCGTTGTACTTAATATCCATACATCGTATTATGACAATATGAATAGCAACAAATATACCCTCGACGAACTGCATCAGTCGGATGCTTATGCCGACTTCATCCTGGATCATCCTGATGACCGTCCAATCTGCAACGGGGACATGCTCCTCGAAGCAATGGAGGATGGTTATCTGTTCGATGAGTTTCTCGCCTCGATTGGATATGAAGAATGAGCTTTATTAGTGAAATGCCTGACGACCCGAAGGCAGCCGTGCAGTATTTGGACAACGCATTCCAAGCCGCCTGCCTGCAAGGCGACATGGACTTCGTGGACCTGATCCTGAACAATCAAGGTCGTCATCGTAATGCTGAGATTCCGAGCGATCCGGGGCTGGCTGTGGCATATGCCGACGGCCTCATCGCCGCTGCCAACCGCTTCAAGCACCGCCAGAAGGTAGAAGCTGAGACCGGCATGAACTACATGGAAGCTCTGCTTGCAGGAAAGGCTAACTGATATGACTCTTTCAGTCGAACAAGACATGGCTATCGTTAACCACGCCGGTCACATGCGAGCGCTGAGCGGGCAACTGACTCGTATCAGCAACCTGCATCCCAATGCCATTAGCGAGGACCTTCGTGAAATTGCGCGTGGCATGAAGACGGTCCTCGATCTGTCTGTGACCGACCTCCTGCTTAAAACGAGGAACTGATGCTCAAACTCTCTGTCAAAATCGTCGATGTGCTCATGAAGCTCATCGCCTATTTCTGGATCGGGGCAGCGGTATTCGCAGTGCTTCTCGGGGCTGCATACGTCCTCGTGAACCTGTTCAACTACGTGTTCATGACATCAGGCCTCATTCTTATCGGCTATATCGCCGTGCAAATCCACAAGGAATATCTGAAATGACACTGACTGGGCGCAAACGCTATCGCCATAAGAACAGGCTGTTCGGTAAGCCGCTGTTGGTCCTCCAGCTCGAGTACACCTACGTCAAAACATATGATCTCAGTGGCTCTGGTTATTTTGACCACCAGACCATCACACATTGGCGCGATGCTACTGTTGAAGACCTGATCATCATGGAGCCGGTGAAATGATGCAACCCAAAGGCTACATTGCCCACATCATGAGTGGCGGTCGTGTGATGTGCACAGCCACGTCATTCGACACATCACCTGCCGCCGGCTTCAAGGATGAGCACTGGCAGAAGAGTGAGGTGCGTCGTATCATGGCTAAGAAGCTCATGACCGCCTTCTGCTCCGATCGCATCTTGCCTCTGTTTGATGAGAGTGACATGGAACAGATTCTTTACAAACTCATCAACTATCCTGATCGTGCCGGTGGCTTGACGTATGTCGAGACCAAGATCGGCTACGAAGAGGCAGAGGCATAACATGCAACCATTGTTCGTACAAGTCGACCTCGGGTTCGGCAACGTCATCGTTGAAGGCGGGGTTCTCACTGAACCAGACAGGAGGAAAGCCATCTTCTGGTATCCAACGGAAGATGGCCATCAGCCTGGTGATACAATTAAGAAGGAGCCCGATGACCTCTCTTATCGTGAGAATGGTGGCGTCATCGTCAGCTTCAAGACCGATGAGGATATCGACCGACTCATCGAGAACCTGCAGAAACTGAGGAGCGCACCGATTGACCTACAACCTGTTCCTTGATGATGAGCGCAAGCCATCAGACGTGACGTGGTGCGCCATCGGTCTTGGACCGTGGGTCATCGTCCGCTCTTATGAAGAGTTCCGTACCTACATCAAGAAGAACGGTGTTCCCGATCGCGTGAGCTTCGACCATGATCTATGTGACGCACACTATCAGGCCTGCTTTGCCGGCTCACATGATTATGGTGACACCAAGACCGGCTATGATGCAGCCAAGTGGTTGGTGTTTCATATCGGGTCCGCTTACCCTTTCCCAGATTACACCGTTCACTCAATGAACCCGATTGGCCGTGAGAACATCACCTCCTTCATCGAGAACGCACGGAAGGCAGGAGTCATCCAATGAGACCGATTGATATCGTCCTACGTGACTTCGAGAAGCTTCAGGTCCGTGTCAAAGATGCCATGGCCAACTCAAAGAATGAGCAGCGGCTACTCGATGAACACATCTCCCTGCCCCTCACCAATCTAGAAGAGAGTGCACAAACAGCATTATCTCTACAGAAGAGAGGGATCATGAAACCCTGCCATGTGACCTGTGTGGCATTAGATGTAGCAGAACTATCCACCGCAGTAGAAGTCGGTGAAGAAATCATTGGAAGAAAGAGATTCACATGAGCAAGATGATATTTGGATACGGTTCCACCTTCCTTGGAACAGGAGAGACTGAGTCAGAGGACGGCATCAAAGCCTTCTACATCGTCTTCAAGGATACCGGCCGGGAGAACCCGCGTGGTCCTATTGCCGATGAAGACCTGCCTGAGTTCGTCGTTGATGACCACGTGACACCTGATCCTTTCGATGACGTGGTCTTCTGGTTTAACACACGTGAACAGCGTGACCGTGTCTTCGAAAGCTTCAACGCATGAGCAAGATAACCGAGATCCTTATTGGTGCCAGAGAGATCCTGAGTGATCCGGGCCGATGGACCCGACAGTTCCAAGCAAGGGACAGCGCAGGCGCATGCATCGCTTGGAACCGACCTGAAGCCGTGTGCTTCTGTCTGATGGGTGCAATCAACCGTGCCGGCATGATCATCAGCCCTAGCGAGTCTGCGCCGGCATATGAGGCCATGAACGTGCTGGATAGGTTCATCGATAACGCCATTCCGCTGTTCAATGATCGCCCATCGACCACCCATGAAGACATCCTTAAGGCACTGGACGCAGCCATTAAGAGCCAGACACCATCATGATCGAGACCCTTATCCTTAAGAAAGCCAGAGAACTGATCAGCGATCCGGACCGCTGGACCAAAGGAGAAATGGCTCGGACCATGTTCGGAGCATCTGTCTCGGCAAATGACTCGAAGGCCACGTGTTGGTGTGTCATGGGAGCCATCCATCATGAGACCAAGGATGACCCGTTCCTGGCCGGTTCTGTCTATCAAATGGTAAGAGCCCAACTACAAGGCCGCTCCGTGTCTGAGTTCAATGATGACCCGAACACCACTCATGAAGCCGTCATGACCCTGTTAGATAAAGCTATTGCGAGCACACCATGTATCTAGGCGAGTCCCCCCTCCCACCAGACAGTAAGTATCATGATTATTCTCCTACAGACTGGGCAATGGAGTTCATCAGTTCTTATGGACAGATAGATGGTGCACACCATAAGGCATGGGTCTTAGACCAAGTAGCACGAATCCTTCATGGCACACCAGTGAAGAGTTCAATGATCACCTATGCCAATGGACAGGAAGAGGTACGCTTCGAAACAGACCATCCACCACTAGAATACCTCTTGTGGGTCTCTAAAATGACAGGTCCATGGGACCACGATGAAGAGTGTTTCGAGTATGAATATGACATCGGTATTGCCCCGTAGGGTCCCCGTAGCCACACGCTCAACATAACCTAAAGTATAGCCAGACCACTCCATTACTCATGAGTGCACTTAACCTTTAGTTGTGTCACCACCAATCACCCGTATACCACAAATAGCAAATGCAGCATTAAATTGATTTAATATCGATTCTAAATATGTTGCGAGTCGGAGAGAGACATGTACGCCCAAGGAAAGATGCCGGAATCCATTAAGACCACAGAGACGCACCGACGGGTGTACGACGTAACTCTGAGTGAGCCAGAAGCGCACAAAGCACTCATATGGGCTGCTATGAATAAGGCCGGCCTGACACCGACCATGAGCAACCCCCAGAGCCAGACTGGATCAGTTTCGACCTCCGTGAGCGTGTACGAGAGCGATACGGACTATGACGGGCATAGTGAGATCATCTACTCCGTCGTGATCACCGAGGACCTACTGAAGCCAGCCATCACCGACTTCGCTCCACCCAACATCGAGGAAATCGTCCGGCTCAACCCACCTGCGACGCCGGGGCTGAGCCATGGCCAGCTGGCCCAGGCACTGGAAGAGGGCCGTCGGATGCTCGATGGTGTAAAGCGGCCATCTGATGCCATTGAGCGTATGAAGCGGATCACCAGACTTCATGAGGTCCTGCTGCATGGTAAGGGCCACAACATTGTTCTGAACCGTGATGAGGTGGATACCCTGCTGGAGATCCTAGAGCACTCGGCTGATGCGTAAACAGGGAGCAAGCCAATGAAGATCGAAGACATCGCCCCAGGGTTCTGGTACATTCTGGATGACGAGAAAGAGGATGGGTTCGGTATCGCCCAAGTTGTTCTGGAAGAGCACTATTCCGGAGAGGGGGTGCAGCTGTACGCCTTTACCACAGGTCATGAGTTGCCTTGGAGGGTGGATGAATACATTGATCAGTTCATTCAATCAGTGCCAGACCCAGTGGATCGCTGATGCGTAGACGCCCATTGGACTTCTATGGTCCTGATGACTATACGGGTGGGGATCTGGAGGATGATGTTCGTCGTATCACAGAGGCTCAAGCTGAATGGGATGCTGAGTTCGCTGCTCTACCATTGTGGAAGAGGGTGGTTCATTACGTCTTCGGCTAATTAGCTGTGTACTTCATTTCCTGTAGGGATTATGATGACTTAAATGAGGAGAGTGTCTAGTGGTTGAGAAGATTGAGCAGCGTCATCGTGAGAAGGCCGCTGCAGCCCTGGAGGCCCGCTATCCTCGGGATCCCAAGACTCCTATCGTGGCTGCCAAGCTCCGGGCTGGGCTGGCTGATGACAACGCTGCGGTTCAAGCTGCAGCCTTTTATGAGGCTAACCCTGCATGACACCCGTGACTAAGCAGGCCTGGATCGATGCACTTCGCTCTGGGGAATTCAATCAATGTACCGGAGCCCTGGGGAAGCTGGATCCTGAGAGTGGTGACATTAGCTATTGCTGCCTGGGGGTTCTGGCTGCGGTCGCTGGTGCTGGTCATCGCTTTACGCCCCTTGAGGGTGATGGCATCCTGGTCTTCGACTTCGGTGATGGATCTGAAGACAGTGGGATCATTCCTCTGTCGGTTCGTGATACCATCGTCTCGGATCTGGATCTGAACCTGCCCGGCGAGGTCCGCCGCGATAGATGCGGATGGCAGAGGCCTGATGATCTGATGCGAACTCTGTCCAGCATGAATGATAATGGCGTGACCTTCGATGAGATCGCTGACTATATCGATGAGGTGGCCGATGCCAATCAGTGAAGCCCAGGTAGAGCTGGATGGAGTTTTGGCCAAGGCCACAGAAACCACTGTGAGATCCATCCTGCAGCCCTATCTGCAGATGATCAATGAGACGCCGGATCTTCTGAGCCTGCTATATGACGTGAACCTGCTCCCTGAGCAGTGTCGGAGTGTCAATGCGGCCGTGGCTGTATCGGCTGTCTGTGAGGCCTACCGTATGGGTCAGGCATCTGCATCCTGTGAGATTGAATGATGAAGGCAAGACCTTCAATGAGATCGCTGACTTTATCGAGAAGGTTGTGAAAGACAATGCCATCGTTTGAGCAACTCCTGGACGCCTACCGAGATCGGATTATCACCAGGGGCGGTGCCTGCATTGACGGCCCTTGGGATGATGGCCTGGAAGCGGCCGCCAGGGAAGAACTCCTGGAGCGGCACATCACCATGACATTGGCGTTCCGAACTCTCCTGGTTCAGGTGAAGACTATGGCCCAGCAGCTTCCCATCAATACCGGGACCTGCTGCTGTGGATCCCCTATGGCAGACCATGACCCCTTTGATAACCATAGCCCCAGGGACGAGGGCGAGTACTTCGTCACCAGGGCCATTGAGGCAGCTGAGGAGGCTCTGGGCCAATGAGTCGTGAGAGCGAGCTGGACAAGATCATCAAGGATCTGATCCACATCCTGGTCCATAAAGGCAAGTGGACCAGGGGCCAGAAGCAGCGGTATGATATGGCCACTATGGAAAGATCCAGGCGATTGATGTCCTTTCCTGACTATCCGCGGATCCCACGGGTGTATCGACAATAAACTGTGTACATAATATCCCTGTATCGTATTATGGGATTATGGAAAAGACACTGAAGCTCCCCGCCACCCAGACCAGCCCCTGCGGAACCATGAAGCTGGTTCCCTCTGTGAGCCCCTTCGATGATCTGAAGATCTGGTGGAAGCTCAGCGTCAAGAGCCCCAAGAACGGTATGTGGGTCGAGCTTCAGGGTGGGCATAGCGCCTACTGGATGACAGACCTCGGCTTCAACCCCCACGTGTGATTATGAAAAAGACTGAACAACGCTGGCTCCTCGAGATCAACTGGGGAGGATTCCCCATGTGGTGGGGAGACGAGGACTGGACCGAGGACTTCAATGAAGCTCGTGTGTTCACCTCGGAGAAGGAAGCGGAGGACTTCGGCTGGGACCGTGGTCTCGATGACGTGTACCCGGTGCCTCTGTGATGGAGCATAAGAAGCGATGACCGTTCGAGACCCCTCTGTGGATGCCATCATCCGGAATCCGGCGGCCGCTGATGTTCCCTGGCAGCGCCCAGCTGGAAGCGCTGAGCCAGTTAGCCTACCGGTTAGGCCTTACGGCGATGGTGATGTGGCGACCTACATGAGCCTGCGGGATTACTTTGCTGCAGCAGCCCTCCAGGGCATGCTGGCTAATAACCCGCTGCACGTTAACGCGACAGTGGCTTACATGAAAGCAGATGAAATGTTGAGGGTCCGAAATGAAACCAGGTGATACTATCAAGCGGGTCTCAGACCCTTACTCCTGGGCTCCTATTGGGTTCATTACGAAGTGTTGCCTGGATCCGACTCATCCGGAACCTGAGACCATCGACATCACCAAGCCATATGGGGCTCTGGGGTATACGTGCCTGGATGGATCCTTTGTCTTCATCTACGGACAGGACAACTGGGAGGTCATCGATGGTGAACCGCCTCTGTATGGCAAGGGAATTGATTATTCGGCCCCTGTCATCGTGGCTCGGAATGTGAAGCAGCCGGTGGATGAGATCACTGGGCTTCCTATGGCCCTGATGGATGATGTGACAGCGATCGCTGCTGCCCATGACGAGATCCAGGCTCAGAAGAACAAGCTTTACGACGCCGTAATCAAGTGGCGTGATGAGAACAATGTCTGGGATGGTGAGGTCATCGCCCTATATGATGATGTTCGAGAGAACTTCGACGATCTGATCCACGACCTGATCCGGACTGTGGGCTATGCCCCTTACAAGGAAGAGGAAGATCAATGAGAACTTTTCTGACAGCAATGACCCTTCTGGCCCTTCTGGGGATCCTGATCATCCCCATCGGCGCCGCCTTGTCGGCAGGCGGTACTACCAGGGATCTGGATGACCTATACGTCTTCGGCAAGCATGACACCACTGGGCTCTGCTTCTATGGAGAGGACTGGAACAACGACGGGAGTCTCGATGCTGGTACTGCCGGCAACGTCCCCTGCACCCCAGAGGTCGAGAAGTGGATTACAGACCACAGGAGAGTTCGATGAACCGTAAGATTGAAGAGCCCCTGAGAGAGGCCATTGAGCACATCAAGGAAGTCCTGGCTACGGCTTCCACGGACGCAGATGCCTGGCTTCTTAATGAGGCCATCCAACGTATCCAGGATGCAATCGATGAGTCCTGAGTTTGTTATCTGGATCCTGGTGGCCATGGTCGCCGGCCGTATGATCTGGAAGGCCTGGATGAGGAGACAGCCATGAAGGCCTTTATAGCGGCCTTGGAGTTGGCCTGGATGCTGGCTCCTCTAGCATATAAAGAGCGAGTGCGGCTAATCTTGAAAGACGCCAAGCAGCAGGTTTATGATGAGGATGGATACGCATAAACGATAAAGTGATTGATGCGCTGCTTGCTTTTGATCCGGAGCCATTGGACAAGCTTCGGCAGCGGGTTCGTATAACAGATGGCTTTCCAAATGCGGTCCTTCTGACCGATGGCTATCATTTCTGGGTGGAGTCATGGTCGAACCAGGGTCATGGCTATACCCCGCCTATGATCATCAGCCTGAAATGTAAGACGCCTATGGAAGCTTGGCAGTCCTGCAGCGAGTATCTGGCCGCAAGATAACTGTGTACTTAAATGTGGATCTTCGTACTATGGGATAGTAAGAGGAGAGACGAGATGTATACGGTTGGTCAGCTGCTTCAAGGCGAGACTTATGCGGAGGACGGTGAGGAAGTCATCGTCATCGGGAAGTACGAGTTCACCACGGATGATCCTGAGGAGTATATCCAGGACATCGGCCTGCGGCTGGCTGACGGTCGGCTGGTGTATTGCTCGGAGCAGGGCGTCAGTCCGGTGATTTACCTCTAAGATCAGCGCCTTCGGGCCTGATCTTTTTTTAGTTTCAAGGAAACACTTCTCATGCATATGACCGAGTTCCCGAACCTGATCGCTGCTCGTGCTGGCGTCATCGCCGCCGGATACACCATCAAGGAGGCGGTCGGTGAGGCCGGCGATTATGGCTTCGGAAGCCGTGAGTACTGGAAGCATCCGGACAGCCCGGCTAACCCGTATGGCAACCCGCTGTGGATGGCCACGATCTCCAAGATGACTGGCGGCTGGTGCACTTTTGACCTGGACCCGTACGGCATGAGCCGTCACGTGGTCGAAGCCGCTGCTGGCGAATTCCCCATCCTCGATTCTGTTGAATAGGACACTGCTATGACAACTTCCCCGTATAACCGTGAAGCGCGTGACGCCATGGCCCGCGAGATCTTTACCAAGGTCATGGTTCAGGCGGAAGCCCTGGGCGGCCTTACTCCTGGAGAACGGGAAGGCCTCTACGACCAGGTGGCCGACATGGCCCTGGCCATGGCCAACCGATTCCAGGCACGTGCATGGGCTACCCCTGTATGATGGACTCGGTTTTCAAACACAGTGTTGATTTGAACGCTCCCAACGGCATCACCTACCTCTGGTGTGGGGAGATTCTCCACTTTGCTCAACAGGCCGGCCAGCTCTACGTCTGGGCTCGTACAGCCGATGCCGAGAACCGCTATGTCCGGCTGGTCGTGACCGGCATGCCTTTTGATGGGCATGGACTGAAGCACGTGGGCACTGCGATGATGGATGGTGGCTATTTCGTAGTCCACGCCTTTTCTTCCTAGGAGAATATCATGCAAGAACAGTATAAGTTGACCCCACAGGAGGTGGCTGAGGCCATTGCGCAATATGTGGGGCGTAAACTTGCGGCTGAAGGCCGGCCGATCACGACCAACACCGCAGTTCAAACGTCGCAGGGTCTGGGCGGCACTTGGGCGACAGTTACCTTCGAACGCTGATCTTTTTATTGTACATAATATGGGGTTGTCGTATTATGGGATAGTAAGAAGGAAACCTGCTATGACCTGCCTGCCCGTTTCGACCAAGACTGTCACGGCCGCCCAAGTTGCTGCTGGTCTGACCGATGACTGGTGCTACTCGGACGCCTTCAAGGAGATCTATGGCTACCGCCCCCGTGGCGAGTACCTGAACGATCCGGAATACGTGGCCGAGTTCTGGAACAGCTTTGAAGAGCTGTTCGCTATCGCCGCTGAGGAAGATGCTCAGGCGCTGGCTGCGGCCTGTGAGGCCCATGGCATTGAGGCCACCACCTGGATGTCCTACTACGAGCAGCGTGAGGCTCAGGACGCTATCCTGGAGGCCAAGTATCGGGCCGAGGAAGAGGCTGCGGCCGCTGAGAAGGCTGAATTTTATCGTCGGGGCTCTCCTGCTCCGGTTCTGGAGGCTTGGGCACACGGTGCCTGAGCCTATTTCTCTTTGGAGACTGCTATGAACTCATCTACGCCTGCCCATATCCAAAACGTTCTGGACCATGTCACTGGGACTCCGCAATATCCTGCATGTGGTTGCATGGGCCCGCAGGGTGATGATCCTGTCTGCCCGTGTATGATGTCCTCCGTGATCAAATGGAACGGCCAATGGGTCGATCTTCGAGTGATCAAGGTTCGGACTTATGAGGACTATCTGGCGGACATCAAACCGGCCAAGCTGAATCCTGCGCGTCTTCCCTGATCTTTTCGTTGTACTTAAATCCACATCATCGTATTATGGGATAGTAAGAAGGAAACCTGCTATGACCCTGTTCTATGCTGACGCCCTGACCGAAGACCGGATGGAAACCGTCTTTGAGTGCTGGGCCGATACCCGTGCTGATGCCCGGGCCGAGTTCGAGGAAGCCTATCCGGATTGTCGGATCAAGCGCATCTATTCGGCTGCGGAAGCTGCTGAAGAAGAAGGTGCTCGGTATCGTCGCCTCACTCTGGCCATGGATTATTGATATGACTATCGCAGCTGATGACATGACCATGGCCCAAGCCAAGCGCTGGGTGGCTCAGGAGGCGGCCAAATACAACACGGCCGCTGAGATCAATGTGTGGCTTCA
>Ga0181350_1000383_pt1 | contig 13044 bp, 9 predicted proteins | sample Su13VDMM110DCMD_FD_130105 | JGI IMG/M metagenome (GOLD analysis project Ga0181350, IMG submission 130105) | Freshwater viral communities from Lake Michigan, USA - Su13.VD.MM110.DCM.D | ecosystem: Environmental > Aquatic > Freshwater > Lake | place: USA: Michigan | collected 2013-07-16
CAGCGATACGGTCGCCAGCCTTTACGGTCGGTAACTCAGCAGCGGGTATCTATCGGACGCGCTGTTCCGGCTCCCGTTGGTGGGTGGGATGCACAATCCCCGTTAGCCAATATGCCTGCCGAAAACGCGGTCATTCTGGACAACTTCATTCCTCGCGCCGGTTACGTCGAACTGCGTAAGGGGTTCGTGCCGTGGCAAGAGGGTGTGCCGCTTCCGACTGAATCGCTGATGGTTTGGCGCGGCGGAAACGCAGCGGTTGCCGATGACATTTTTGCGGCTGCGGGCGGCTCAATCTATGACGTAAGCAACCAGAATGACGCGCCGGTCGAGGTGTTTTCTGGCGCTGGCAATGCTCGCTGGCAATGGATCAACTTTGCCAATGACGCGGGAACGTTCCTGATTGCCGCGAACGGGTCTGTTGAGCCGGTCTATTACGACGGCACGTCGTTTGCCTCTACGGCCATCACCGGCTCGGCTGGTGTAATTACCCTCGACCCGCGCACGTTGGTTGACGTGATGGACCACAAAGGGCGCTTGTTCTTTGTGCAGGAGAACAGCCTGCGGTGCTGGTTCCTTGAGCCGTTCGCTATCCAAGGCACGGCCAATCTTCTGGACCTTGGCCCCATTTTTGACAAGGGCGGGTCTATCCTTTGCCAAGCCACTTGGACGCTGGACGGTGGCTCCGGTGCCGATGATCTGGCAGTGTGGGTGACTACGCAGGGCCAGGTTGCCGTGTATCAGGGCCTTGACCCATCGGACGCTAACAACTGGGCATTGGTTGGCGTCTATGACATTGGCCTGCCGCTCTCGCGCCGGTCGCTGATCAAGTATGGTTCTGACCTGGTTGTGCTGACGACCGACGGCGTGGTGCCTCTCTCGCAAGCCCTGAAGTTGGACCGCGCACAAGAAAACCTTGTTGCGCTGACGCAGAAAATCCAGAACGCATTTCAGCAATCAACGACCCGATATCGCGGCAACTTTGGCTGGGAAGGGACGCTGTATCCCAAGGGGACGTTGGCAATCTTTAACGTCCCGACTGCCAGCCTTACGCGGTCGGAGCAATATGTGCAGAACGTCCAGACGGGTGCATGGTGCCGATTTACGGGCATCAACGCATTTTGCTGGGCTGTGGCTAATGACCAAATGTATTTTGGCGCGGCTGATTCGGTCTGCCTGTGGGACACGGGTTACGCGGACAACGAGACCGGCATTGTTGGCGATATCAAAACGGCCTTCAACTATTTTGGCTCGCGTGGCAGCCTGAAGAAGTTTGAGATGCTTCAGCCGGTGTTGCGGATCGGCTCGCAACTAGCGCCAGCGGTTGAGATTGTCACGGACTTCAAAGAGAAGGTTCCGACCGCTGTTCCGACGACAATTAGCACAACGGGCGGGCGATGGGATACGGGCCTTTGGGATGTAGCCAAGTGGTCTGAAACTGTGGAAACGCGCGATAGTTGGACCAGCGTGACCGGTATTGGTTATTGCGGTGCCGTGCGGATGCGGGTTGCCCCTGAACCAACGCTCTACATTGATCTTGGTGTCGATGACGATACGTCGCTCGCCTATGAGGCAGACGGTATCATTGCCATTCAATCAGCACGAAACACGAACTCGCCTTGCGAGATTATCGCGTTCAATCTCAAATACGAAAACCAGACGGGCGGGCAGCTTTGAGGCTAGTTTCCGGCCCGTTCTCGCCCCTAGTCGCTCAATGGGTAGCGGACCAGATTGGGCATGGACTGGATTGGGGACCGTGCGAAGCTATCGGGGTGGTCGATAAGCACGACAATCTCATCGGCGGTGTCGTTTTTAACCAATATCAGCCCCAATATCGCAACATTGAGGTTAGCTTTGCCGCTAGTCGGTCGGATTGGTTGACGCCTCGCCTTGTGACGGGTATCTTGCGTTATCCGTTCCAGCAATTAGGAGCGGCGAGAATCACCAGCCTGACGCCAAAGCGTTTGCGTCCCGCTCGCCAGTTTCTCTCAAAGTTTGGTTTCAAACATGAGGGGACTGTTAGGCGTGGTTATGGTGACGATGATTGCATCATATCCGGTCTCCTCGAAAGCGAGTGGCGTGTTCACCGTTTCAACAAGGACCGTGTAAGTGAGCAAGCCCCGCCCCCCAGCGGCTCCTGATCCCGTAGCGCTTGCAAACGCGCAAGCAAGCGCCAACACGCGCACGGCACAAGAGCAGCAGAGATTAAACCTTATTGGCACTAGCGGCCCCCAAGGCACAACGCGCTACGTTGCAGACCCGACGCAACCTGGCGGATATCGTCAGGAAACGACACTTTCGCCGCTTGAACAGCAAAACTACGAGCGCTCGACTGGCGTTTACGGTAGCGCACTGGATACCGCAGGTCAGCAGATTGGCCGCGTAAACGAGGCGCTTGGGCAGGGCCTGAACACTCAAGGCTTGCCGGAATTGCAAGGCTACAACGCGCCTGACTTTGACCGCCAACGGTTTGAGGATTCGGTTTATGCCAGCCAGACCCGTAGGCTTGACCCGCAATTTCAGCGGCTTGAGAGGTCGCAAGACGCACGTCTTGCCGCGCAGGGCCTTGGAGCGAATAGCGAGGCAACGCGAAACCTACGAACTGATTTTGCTAGAGATAGAGCTGACGCATACGCAGAGGCAGCCAACCAAGCCATCCAAGCCGGTGGTGCGGAGCAATCTCGCGCTATTCAGCAAGCCATTGCGGGCGGGACATTCGGTAATCAGGCGCGGACGCAGGGCCTTCAAGAGCGGGCATACGTCCAGAACCAGCCCCTTCAGCAGCTTCAAGCCCTGCTAGGCACGGGCCAGGTCGGTATGCCGCAGGGCATCCAATACAGCCCGACCGGCGTGGGCCAGACGGACGTTCTGGGCGCTCAAGGCTTGGCGCAAAACCAGTTGAACCAAAACTATCAGGCCAAAATGGCGCAAAACAACGCGCTGATGAGCGGCCTGTTTAGCCTTGGCTCGGCTGGCATTGGCGCGTTCCCGTTCCCAACGGGCGGAGGAAAACCGTCTGACCGTCGCCTGAAGCGCGACATCAAGCGCGTTGGCACGATGGCTAACGGCCTGCCGGTTTACGAATACCGCTACGTCTGGGGTCGCAAGCGTCACATTGGCGTCATGGCGCAGGACGTTCTCAAGGCTGGCATTGACGCGGTGGTTCGTCACTGGACGGGCTTCCTCATGGTCGATTACGGGAAGCTCTAAATGGCCCGCGCTCCCATGCCTGTCCCGCAGATGATTGAAACACCGGCAATGCGCCGTAGCGCAATGCTGGCTAAACTGCTTGAGGAACAACGTCAGCCCGTTGAGATTAAGGGCGGTTACGGTGAACTTGCGGCTAGGCTTCTTGGTCAAGGCATCACGCAGTTCAGTGCTAACCGTGCAGAGCGGGCGGCGCGGGACGAACGCGAGGCGCTTGATAGCGCCACTCGTCAGCGGATTGCAGACGCATTGGGCACCAATGATGCGTCGGTTTCGGCTGCGCCTAACGTTCCGTTTGCGGCTGCGCTGACAAACACAGAGCAACCTGTTGAGGCTACGACGGCCCCCGTTGCAACGGTTGCAGGTTCGCCCATGCCTCCCGCCGCTCCGGCTGGTATGTCGGCGCCAATGCCGCCGATGGCAGACGTGCCGCCGATGCCGCAAATGGTTCCGCCCGCTCAAATGGTGCCGCAAACGCCGCAACAGGGCGGCATTCCGCGCGCTTTGGCGTCGGTCATTCGTCAGCGTATGGATGCTGGAGATTTGGCAGGTGCGCAAACGATGCTGGATAACTACCAGTCTCAGCAAGCCGCGATGGAAATGCTTCCGCCTGAGGTCCGTAACGATCCAATGATGGCTTGGCTGGCCGCGACAAACCCAGATGAATTTACCAAAGCTGTCTCGCAACAATACTCGCCGCAAGTGATTGCAGAGGGTGGTTCTCAGCGCGTGGCGGGAACTGGCAATGTGTATCGAAATCCGCGCACGTTTGTTGCGGGCGGTGACATTATGCAGACGGCACCGGATGGCGTTAGGGATGTGGGCAATGTGTCTCCGACCTATGGCGACCTAACTTCGAGAATGCTTGCGGAACGGCCTGTGCCAATCAACACGGCTCCTGGCGCTACAACTAGCCTCATGAATGTGGGAGGCGACATTACGGGGCAAATCCAAGGTGCCGAAACGCCTGAAGCTATTGCGCGTCGCGAGAACATCGCGCGGGCGGACACGCAGGCGCGTTCACGGGCGTTGCAGGTGATCGGCAACACAACAGACGCTATTTCTCGCGCTAGGGAGCAAACAAGCGGGCTGTCAGCGGGCGTTTTGTCGGGTCTAATTCCGATGAATCAATGGCGGGCGAACCTTGCCGGAACGATTGAGACGATTCAGGCAAACCTTAGCTTTACGGAGTTGGCGCAAATGCGGGCTGCGTCTCCGACTGGCGGGGCGCTTGGGTCTATTGCGGTGAAAGAGTTGGAGCTTTTGGGAGCAACGGTTGCGTCCCTTAATCAAAATCAATCGCCTCAAGAATTCGCTCGCAGCCTAGACGTTATCGACGGCGCAATGGACCGCTGGAAAGCCACCCTTGAAGAAGCGCCAGCCCAAACAAGCGGACCGGCTCGCCCGCAAAACCGTGCTGAGTTTGACGCGCTTCCTAGCGGCGCGACGTTTATTGCGCCGGATGGCACTACGAGGCGCAAACCGTGACAATGCAGGATAATTGGTGGGCTTCAGCCCCGGTTGTTGGCGCAACTCCTGCGCCGGTAGCGCAACCGCGCCCTCAACAACAAACTGCGCCGCGTCCGCGCCCAGCCGCACCAATTGCTGCCGCGCCCGCTCTAAATGAACTTGGCATAACCAACGCTCAAGAGCGCGACGCCTTGATGGACCAGGGCTATACGGCGGCTCAAGCTGATGCGTTTCTGGCGCAAAACAGCGCTGCTATGCCAGCGCCGTCCGCACCGATTGTTCAAGAAGCGCCAAGCGATGCATGGTGGAGTGAGGCCCCGGTAGAGGGTCAATCTTCAACGGGCTTTGAATTGCCAGAAGGCGTAATTGATTGGAATACGCTGACCGATGAGCAGCGGCGCGGATTGACGCGCGGCACTCGCATCATGTTGCCGCAACGCGAAGGTGAGACCTTTCGACAAGTAGGCACGCTTGCGGCTGACATGAACGCGCCGATGCGTGAAGATTTGCCGGGCGACGTTATCCAACAATATGACGGTTTTCGCACCCGCGAAGGCCAGATGGCCGATGTAGTTGGCGCCGTGGCGTCAGGCGCTGCGGAACAAGTGCCAGGGCTGGATGAAGCCGTAACCGGCCTTGACGCGCTGATTAACCGTCGGTCGTTTTCGGAATCGCGCGACCAATACCGAAACATGGTTGAGGCGCTAAACGAGCAACAGCGTGGCGCTCGAAACGTCGGTGGTATTTTGGGTTTCGGTGGCACAATGCTTTTGCCGGGCATTGGTGGCGCAAACTATGTATCACAGGGCCTTGGACGCGGCTCACAAATTGCTCGCGCAATGCAAGTTGGCGGCTTAGGCGGTGCAGTTTATGGAGGCACGGCTGCGGAGGGCGGTTTTGCGGATAGAGCGCAAGGCGCAGCATTGGGGGCGGCATTAGGTGCTGGCACTGGCGGCGCTGTTCAGGGCGCTGCGCCACTTGTTGGTGAAGGTTTTCGCAGACTCGGTGGAGGTTTCTCAGAAGCTGGTTCGGTTTTGTCGCGCGGTGTTGGTCGCGTTGCGCCTGAAGCCGACATCACACCGCAAGACACTATTAACGCGCAACAATACGTCGCGCGTTTGCTTCAATCGTCCGGCGCAGATTTGGCCGGAAGCCCCGTTGCAGCAATGGGCAAACCTATTACGTCGGCGGAAGTTATTGGCCCGTCGGGTATTGCTAACATGGCGGCGCTCGCCCGTCGTTCGGGCCGTGCTGGAAACCTAACGCAAGCGCAAATTGGTGCCAGAGCGATTGAACAGCCTAATCGGGTTGTGCAGGACTTTGCTGATCTCACGGGTATGGACCCGGCGGGGGCTGCTGATGCGGTCGATAACATTGTGTCTAGCGGTCGATCGCGTGTTGCGCCAATGTGGGCTGAAGTTGAGAATTTGCAGGTCAGTCCGACGCCTGTAATGAACGATATTCTGCGCCGTCCGTCTGGCCGCGCGGCGTTGAGGCGGGCGTATCGTATCGCGAGAGATGAGGGCGTTAATCCCGAAACGCTTGGCTTGTTTGCGATGGAAGCGGGAGACGGGGGGTTGCGCACTGGCGCATCTGCTATTGCGCGGGACGCGGACACGCTTGCTGATCTTGACGCGCTTCGGGCGGGTCGTGGCGTTCGCGGTGCAGGGCAGGGTGATAGCCTGCTACAATTCATTTCTAAAAACGGCGGCGTTCGTGACGATGGCGGGGAATTGTCAACGATTGGCGCTGACACTTGGAACCGTCAAGGGTCTTGGCGTTCGCGAGCTGTTCGTGAAAATGGTTTGTCGCTAGAGCAAATGGCTGATCGCGCTAGGGCGGCAGGCTATTTTGACGACGTTGTAGACGCTACGGCTGAAGGTTCAGGCAATTATCAGCGGCTTTCGTCGCAAGATATGATTGACGCAATTGACGCTGAATTGCGCGGAAACCCGCGATTTGCGCGGGCCGTTGGCGACACGGATCGCTCGGCGGCAGCGGTTATGCGGCGGGATCGTCGTGCGGCGCTTGATGAACGGCTGCAACGCGAAGGCATAGACATTAATCGCGCGTCTAACGACGAAATCTTGCGCCGGATTAGAGATGCTGATGACGCTGACGCGCGGATTATGGCGCAGTTGTATGGCGAGGGAAAAGACGCGCCCCAGATTGAGCTTGTTCCGGGTGAAATTCCGTCAATTAGGACGATGGATTACGTTCGTCGTGGTCTTAACCAGGTGCTTGAAGGCAAGCGAGACAAGACAACTCGCCGCTTGGTAATCGACGACGAAACGCGGCCTATTGTTGAGAACGTGAGACTTTTCCGCGATGAATTGATTCGTGCAACGGGCGGTGAAGAAGGTATTTATGCGCGAACGCTGGCGGAAAGCGGGGATTATCTTCGCGTCGAAGAAGCGTTTAGGCAATCGGATCGACTGTTTCAGGTGGGAACGCCACAGCGGGCGTTTACGGCAGCTACGGCTCGCATGGGTCAGGCAGAGCGCAACGCGCTTGTGGCGGGCTTTGCTGATCGGCTGTTCCGTGATGCACAAGCGGGGCGGCTTTCTACTCGCCAGCTTAACCAACTCAACGTGCCGGTAACGCGCGAGAAACTGGCAAGCCTGATTGGTGCTGAGGGCGCTGATAGCTTTATGCAGCGTGTTGGTGCTGAGATTGAGTTGGCGCGTTCGGGTGGCCGCATGGCACCTGGAACTAACTCTGTCACGGCGGAAGCCTTGGCGGCAATGGCTGAACAAGACGGCAGCACGGGCTTTACAGCTGACCTTGCTCGCAACATGGCTCAAGGCCGTGGTGACATTATGGGTGCGCTTGCCCTGACGCTAGGCAAGGCTGCGGTGGCTCCTGCAACCGGCTTTGTGCGGGGTATGACGGTATCAAAGCCGCAAGCGGTGCGAGACGAAATCGCGCGTCTGCTGCTGTTGTCGCCTGAGGAACTACAGGCCCAACTTACTGCTGTTGCGGGTTCCGCCAGACCAAACGCGGACGGGCTGGCAAAGGCGCTTCGTCCTGCCGCTGGTGTTGGAGGAGGTCAAGTCGGCGCTGGATTCGTTCAACCCGACGCTCAGAATGCCAGACCAGCAAACCGGCGAGCAGCACAATGACGGCGCCATATAAATCCATAACCGCAGCATACACCAAAGGAGGCCCGATTGGCTAGAAACGGGTCGGGGAGCTATTCGCCCCCATCAAACACATGGAACCCTGCGGTTCCTGAAACCGCTATCCTGTCAGACGACTGGAACGCTACGCTTGCGGACCTTGCCACAGCGCTTACGCAATCGCTGGCATCCGACGGCCAAACGCCAGCGGCAGCGGTTATTCCGTTTGCTCAGGGCATCCGCGTATCTGATGGCCTGATTACAGCCCCGTCGATTGCCGTGATTGGCGACACGGACACCGGCTTTTATTTCCCGGCTGCAAACTCGGCTGCGCTGGTCTGCGGCGGTGTGTCCGTTCTGTCGGCTACATCATCTGGCGTGACGTTTCCGCTCGGTGTGACGTTCGCTGGAAACCAGACCGTCACCGGAAATCTGACTGTCAACGGTAACACGACCATTGGCAACGCTGGCACGGATACGCTGTCGGTTGCGGCCACCGGCACCTTTACCGGAAACCAGACCTTTAACGGCACGGCTACGTTCACTTCGACCGTGACCGTTCCTGACGCATCGTTCACGAATGCCAAACTGGCGACGGTTGCCACGGCCACAATTAAGGGTCGGGTGACGGCTGGCACGGGTGTAGTCGAGGACTTGACCGGCGCTCAAGCCACCACGATCCTAAGCGCGGTTGTGGGTGACAGCGGGTCGGGTGGCACTAAGGGCCTAGTTCCTGCCCCTGCTGCTGGTGACACGGCTGCGGCTCGCTTCCTTAGCGCGGCTGGCACCTTCGCGGCGGCTGTCCCTGTCGGTTCCGTTTCAATGTATGCAGCTAACGCGGCCCCGACTGGTTGGCTGGAGTGTAACGGCGCGGCGGTGTCTCGCACAACATACGCGGGCTTGTTTGCTGCGATTGGCACGGTGTTTGGCGCGGGCGATACTACGACCACGTTTAACGTGCCCGACATGCGCGGCGAGTTTGCCCGTGGTTGGGATAATTCGCGAGGCATTGATCCGGCTCGTGCGTTCGGTTCGGCGCAGGGTGATGAGCTTGAGGCGCACATTCACAGCGTCCAACCCCCAGCGGCAAGCGACGACACGTCGTCCGGTTTGACCACGACCGGCACGGGCGGCGCGGAAACCATCACGCCATACAGCACCGGGTCAACGGGCGGCAGCGAAACGCGTCCGCGCAACATCGCCCTCATGTTTATTATCAAGTTTTAAGGGACCACAATGGCCACCACGCCCCGTAAGACTTTTCCGGAACTTGAGGCCCTATCCGCGCCGCTAGTTGATAGCGATGTGGTGGCCGTTTATCGTTCGCCTGGCCCCGCCAAGCGCACGACGGCTTCGGTGCTTAAGACGTATGCCCAGACCGGGCTCGGCACGATGGCGACGCAGAACGCGAACGCTGTTGCCATCACGGGCGGGTCTATTACCGGCATCACCGATCTGGCCGTGGCTGATGGTGGGACTGGGGCGTCAGACGCGTCAACCGCTCGCACTAACCTTGGCCTTGCTATCGGAACGAACGTTCAAGCGTATGACCCTGACCTGACGACATGGGCAGGCATCACGCCGGGGACGGGTGTTGGCGCGGCCCTTGCAATCAACGTCGGCTCTGCGGGGGCTTTCACCACATTCGACGGCGCGGGCGGCACACCGTCTTCCATGACGCTGACCAATGCGACCGGGCTGCCGATTGCTGGGCTTGTATCGTCAACCTCGACCGCGCTTGGCGTCGGGTCGCTTGAGCTTGGCAACGCCTCCGACACCACGCTTGCGCGGTCCAGCGCAGGCAACGTGACGATTGAAGGAAACCTAGTTTATCGGGCGGGCGGAACTGATGTTCCGATAACGGACGGCGGAACAGGAGCCTCTACGGCTGGCGACGCGCGGACCAATCTTGCTGCGGTTGGTTCGGTAGAGCTTGCGGCGTCTGGCGGGGCCGCGCTGGTCGGTGCCATTCAGACCGGCACCGGCGCTCGTTTACGGACCGTTCAAGCAAAACTGCGCGAAAGCGTCAGCGTTAGAGATTTCGGCGCGGTCGGTGACGGGTTCGAGCATCCGTTGAGTGAGTTCTATGCAACATTGGCTGCGGCACAGGTGGATTTTCCCGCCGCGACCTCTCTCACAAACCTGATCGACGGCTTGGCCATTCAGGCGGCCATTGATTCGGTTTACGCCAACACCGGCAACGGCAACACGCCGGGGCGCGGGACCGTCTATATCCCTGCCGGGCGCTATCGCGGAAACACAGGGTCAATCTCGGTCCCGAATAACTTTGAAATCTACGGCGACGGCCCTGGCGCGTCGATTATCGACAACCAAAACACCATCGCAACATGGCCCCTGCTGACCAACAAGTCTGCCACGTCGTTCCAGTTCTCGATCATCCGCGACATTTCGCTGAATGGCGGAACACACGCGATCAAGCTGGACGTTGGAGTGGCTGGCGAGTGCGCTCACTTGCTGTTTGAAAACGTCGGGATGACGCTACAAACGCTGCGGAACTTTGAGGTCAACCGCCTGCTGCAAACGTCAGTGTTCCGCCGTTGCACCTTCGGCGGGGAACTGGCGACGCCGACGCCTTACGGCTTCTACGCGCCCGGCTGGACGACCAACGCCGTCACGTTCGACGACTGCGAGTTCACCTACCACAACGTCAACCACGTATATATGCGGTCGGCGGAAGCCGTGCTGTTCAAGGGCGGGCGTCTTGAGGGCGGCGGGCGTTTGCCCGGTGCCTTCACCGCGTCGATCTCGGGGACCGTGCTTACCGTGTCGGCCATCTCTGCTGGGACGTTGGTTGTGGGCGATCAGATTTCGGGCGTGGGCGTCACGGCGGGGACTTACATCACCGCTTTGGGGACCGGCACGGGCGGGGTTGGCACCTACACGGTAAGCGCGTCTCAGACGGTCGGCTCGGTTGCGATGGTGACAATCAAGCGAGTTCTTGATTTTGACCGGGACGCGGCTGTCGGCGGAAGCGGCGGGTGCGAAGTCACGTTTGAGGGCACCTATTTTGAGAGCGTTCACACTGCCATCCTGAGCGACGTAAACTCGAAAAACATGGTCAGTTTTGACAACTGCCATTTTACCGGCGCGCGTATTAACGACACCGGGTCATTCCTTCCGTTCGTCCATACGTCAGACGGTATCGTCAACTTCGGAAACAATTACCACGGCCAAGTCGATGTCGGCTCGGCCAATATGCTTATCACGGGCAACAACGGGCTGGCGCTGTCCGCTTACGATAGCAACATCTATCAGCGCAAATACGCTCGGGCGGGTCGGGGAACGTCCAAGGTTCGCTCCTTTAACGACACTATCACTTTCAACGCCCTGACGTTTAGCAGGACCGACACGACAGAACGTCAGTCTCTGGCGTGTCGGGTGATGGTGACGATGCTCGGTCTGACCTCCGCGTCTGGATTGCCGCGCGCATATCACCGAGAGTTTTTTGTCGGCGTGTCTGCGATCAACGGCGGGATGGAGTTGGCGGTAACAAACGGCTCGGCGGTGGACAACTCGACCAGCGGGTTTTCAATCACCCTAGCGCAAGCGTCACCCGCTGCCGGTAGTGTCGTGCTGTCGATTACGGCGGGCGGCGCGTTCAACATTGCATCTTCGCGCGTGTCGTTTGATTTTGAATACCTGACCCAAAGCCTTCAAGATGGCGATGACATTCAAGTGGCGTTCTCCGCATGACCCTCGAACCTGGCCACCTCATCACCCTCGGCCTCGCCGCTGCGGCTGTTATCGTTTGGTTGGTCCGGCTTGAGGGCCGCGTCAACGGCAAGGCAACGACCGATCAGGTCGCGGCTGTGTCGGCGCAGATTGGCACGACTGCCGCTGTGGTTGCCACGTTGCAGGCCAAAGACGCCTCGCACGACAATACGCGCGACGAGGTCATTCGGTTGCAAGAGCAGATCAAGCACTTGACGGACCTAATCGAGCGCCTGCTGCCGGTTCCGCCGCGCCGAAAGCCAACCGCATGACAAACGCAGACAACCCCCTGCCCGAGCCTTCGTTCCACTGGCGGCGCTGGGTGACGATTGGCTATGTGTCCGTCACCCTGGTCCTTCTCGCGGCCATTGTCTGGAAGTTGTCAGACGGTGGGCCGCTGCGGGACATCGCGCTCGCCCTGATCGGCTCACAGGCGTTCTTTGCCCTCCTCTACATGGGCGGCGCGTCGGCTGCTGATCTTGCCCGCATCATCGCAAGCTGGAAGAAAAAATGAGCATCAAATATCTGACCATCCATTGTGCAGCGACCCCGCGTGGCCGCGATGTAAAGGCTCCGGCCATCGTCAAGATTGGTGTGGACCGCTTCGGGCAGGCCAGCTACCACCATGTCATTGAGCTTGACGGGTCTGTCGTCCGGACGTTGCGGGACGATCAAAAGGGCGCTCATACCGGCGGCCACAACACCGGCAACATTGGCATCTGCTACGTCGGGGGCGTCGAGAACAACAAGGCGATGACCCCTGCCGATACCCGCACCGCCGCTCAGAAGGTCGCGCTTCGCAAAATCGTGGCTGACTATCGGGCCAAATATCCCGGCATCATCGTGCGCGGTCACCGTGACTGGCCCGGCGTCTCGAAAGCCTGTCCTTCGTTTGATGTAGCGACCGCGCTGTAACTATAAGCCCCGCCAACCGAAGTTAGCGGGGCTATCCGGCTTGTGGCCGGGAAGATAGGGGCTAATGCCCGGTGCGGTCCTACTATTCGGTTGTGCCGGTTTCAGACCACTTGCAAGAGTCCGCTTTCATTACCCCGCCTACAGTAAACGTAGGAAGTCCGATTGCAGACGCCCGCGCTTGCGGGTTGCAACTTCCCACTGGAATCCAGAAGGCCGCTCGCTCTACCCTTATAGGCTATCTGTGCTAGGCTGTCACCTATGAAATTTCCGTTGGCCCTCCGCATCATTACCCCGACCGGCTGGCTCGTCATTGCAGCGGTCCTGGTGGTGCTGTTCGGCCTTGCTGGGTTAGCCAGACCTAGCTTCCTCGGCCTCAAGTTTGACCCCTTCGGGATCGACGCCAGAAAGTTGGACCAACTGACGGACCAAGTTTCCGTCATGGAGCGCGAGGCGACGGGTAACGCCGAAATCGCAATAGCGTCACAAACATTTCACACGCGAGAGGTTGTAATCCGCGACCTTGCTCGTCAGGCTGAAATCGAAGCGAGGACGGCATCCGATGCTAACACGCCCCTTGACCCTGACCGCGTGGCTCGTATTCGGG
>Ga0181350_1000385_pt1 | contig 13039 bp, 22 predicted proteins | sample Su13VDMM110DCMD_FD_130105 | JGI IMG/M metagenome (GOLD analysis project Ga0181350, IMG submission 130105) | Freshwater viral communities from Lake Michigan, USA - Su13.VD.MM110.DCM.D | ecosystem: Environmental > Aquatic > Freshwater > Lake | place: USA: Michigan | collected 2013-07-16
CGATACGAACTCCCGGCCGCGGCCCGCTACCGCAAGGCCGAGCACGCGGCGACTGTGGTCGAATCCGTCGACACTGGCACTCCCGGAACCGAGATGATCCGCACGCGGCTCGTGACCGATGTGGTCGGCCGCGGCTATCGGTTCGTGGGACACACGTCGACGCGCTCGACGTCGACCGCCACCACGTCGACCGTCGAGAACGTCAAGCCTCGCACCGGGGCCAAAGGACGTCGCGCCGGGAACGTGTGGACAGTATCCGACCGGTCGATCCGCACGCGGTGGAGCAACGCAACGCAAGACCAACAGAACTACGCGCAGCACCTCCGGAACGTCATCCGGACCGATGGCTCAGTCATCGTGCATGGCGTTGCGGTTGAGTTGACCATCACACCGACCGAACGAGTCACCATCACGGCAGGAGACGAACGGCTCACCGGCGGATCGTTCACGCTTGACGATTGGTCCCGACGCGCAGCACTCGCCCAGTAGCCACACCACCACCCACCAACAGCCCCGGACACACGTCCGGGGCTGTTGCGCGTCTCGGCCCGGTTCCGGAATCGAGCCCCAAATCCATGGACACGCGCAAGCGCCTATTTCCCCATTCTCCATCTGATACACGGAGAGCCCACGACCCCCACGAACGTCCCTCCGGTCCCAGGTATCGCCTGAACCCGCCTCGCAGCCGTAAACGGGGCGTTTGCACGGCCTGGTGAGGGGGTGGTGTGTGCCGCCGAGCGTCGGATGATGGGTTCACTTGTGGGAGGGGGTCCGCAAGGATGTGATACATGGAGTGGTGGACGGGGGTGAACAGAGCGACTATCATGTGATACATGGACGATGTGAAGGACAGCTACCCGCCGGGCACCGTGGTGTTCTGGAGCCTCAGTACGAACAGCGAGACAGGGGAAGCGCAGATCCACTGGTACAAGAAAGGCGACAGCGACTTCGAGAAGGTCAATGTGCCGGGCGGAGTGCAGACGACATGGGGGTGCGCCCACGACGGGAGCTACGTCGCCTTCATGTGCTCGACACCGAACAACCCGTTGCGGTTCAACGTCATCGGACCGTTCGGCAGCGAAGAACAGGCCCAACTGTTCGCCGGGCGGATCAGCAAGATGCTCAACGACCCGTACCAGTGGATCGGTGAGAAATGGGACGCCACAGGAGGACACCGCACCGTCGACCCGCCCGTCACGCACAACGTCACACTCGACGAAGCCACCACCGCCGCTCGAAGTGCCTACGACACCGTCGAGATCACCAAAGGCGTCCATGCCGAACTCCTCGCCGACGCCGAGCGCTACCGCAGGTTGGCCGCCGGCAACGACGTCGACGGCAAACGACTCCTCACCGTCGCCATGGCACGCCGGCTGCAGCGGGCCGAAGACGCCCTCCGAGAGATCCTCGTCACCGTCGCCAACACCGACCTCGGCGGCATCGTCACCGGCGCCCAGATCGACTTCGACGGCTTCACCCTCAAGGTCGACTGATGGCCCGCCGCACCCTCCGCCAGATCATCGACGACGACGACGCCGACATGCCGCAATGGGCCGGCGCCATGTTCATGTTCTGCCTCTACACCCTCATCGCCGTCGGTGCCTGGTGCGCCGCGATCGGCTACGCCTTCCGGACCCACTGGTTCCTCGGCGCCCTCACCATCGCCCTCCCCGCGATCGGGATCCACTACACCATCACCAAGGAGCGTCGATGAGCCTGCCGCCGATGAACCACGAACACGCCGTCACCCTCGCCCAGCAGGCCGCCCTGCTCGGATCCGAGATGTGGGAGCTGGTCGAAGACGACGAACTCGCCCCACTGATGGATCACGTCCTCTCCGCCCTCATCTACCTGCATGGCTATGCATCCCAGGTCGAGCAGCGGATGGTGGAGCTCCTCGACTCCAACAAGGCGATGGCAGCCCTCCTCGAGGCTCAGCTCGACCCGCCGGCCAACCCCGACGCCTGGGAAGCCAACTACTTCGCCCAGACCTTCCCCACCAGCGTCGTGCCGGCCATGCGCGACATCCCCGCCGACGTCCACGGCGCGCTGTTCGGCATCAGCAAGCCGCCGGCAGGGGAAACTGTCGACCCGCTCCTGCTCGTCGACGACGTGACCGACCAGGCGATCGAGCGGGCCCTCGGCGTCACCTGGAAGGGCTCGAGCGGCGACTACTTCGCCAACATGGAGGCGATCAACGCCGAAATCGCCCGCGAGTTCGGCCCAAGCAGCCCCACCGACGACCACTCTGCGTAGATGTAACACACGGTTCCCCACCGGCCCAGTACCCGTGTATCAGACGAAATAGGCCCAAATTGGCCACTTTCAGTCACATTCTGTTCGATTCAGCCTCCAAACAGCCCCAAATACGAGAAAGAGCCTCATGAGACACTCGATCCACTTCAACCTGACCGGCGAGACCGCCGACCAGATCCACGACGCCGCGAACCTCATCGCGACCCGTTTCTTCGGCGACGGCGTCCACTCGATGGACATCACCACCAAGCGGAGCGCCAACTCCCAGAGCCTGTGGGAGGCCAGCGTCGTCGTCACGCAGCGCCAAGTCGTCCCGAAGCCGACCCAGAAGCACATGTCGGCCAACACCACGATCGAGTTCCACGGCAAGACGCTTGCCGAACTCGTCGGCATGACCGACGAGAAGCTGGCCGAGCTGTACGGCGACGAGCCCTTCGTCTACAACCTCACCATCGCGCCCGACGGCAGCCTCTGGAAGGCGTCCGTATCGGCGTGGCTCGGCAACTACGACATGGGGGACTTCTGATGGAACGCGACGAGCACGCAGACGCCCTCGCTGAGGCCCGGGCCGCCATCTCCAAGATGGGCAAGCTGTTCGGCCGCTCGATCGGCCGCAAGGGCATCACCGGCTACCCGGGCCCGAAGCGGCGCGATGACGGCTTCGACGAGGCCCGCATCATGGCCGCCGCCGTGAAGCGTCAGCGCCGGCAGGCCGCCAGACTCCTGCGGGGCCACCCGTGAGCTGCGGGGCGAAGATCCGGCCGATGCCGAACCCCACCGAGATCGAGTGTGCTCTCGAGGCCGACCATGAAGGTGTCCATTCGGGAGCGCTGCTCGACTACGCCTTCCCGGGCTCGAAGACGACGCTCACGTGGTACGACGACGACCGGCGCAACTTCCGGGGCGAGTGGATGGAGTGCCCGGAGCGGGGCTGCATCCTCCCCGCCGGCCATCCGAGAGGTCACGCGTCGTGAGGCTGCCGAAGGCGGGCGAGATCTGGATCGACGCCAAGAAGGGCCCGGCGTGGTCGAAGGTGAAGGTCGCTGAGGTGCTCGGGAACTTCATCAGCTACGCGGAGATGGCCGAGGGCTACGAGGCGGCCAGGCTGTGCCCCGGCTTCGTCGACGAGTTCGTGCAGCGCTACGCCCCGCCGCCGCTCCAGCTGCCCGACGCCCAGGCGATCCTGCCGTTGGCAGCCACCGGCTTCCGGCCGGCGACGTTCAACATGGGCGCCTGGTCCGATGATGAAGTGATCGCGCTCATCAAGGTGACGGTGCAGGACAGCATCGTCTCCGTCGAAGTGGAGGAACCTGATGCCTGACGAGCCGATCGTTCCGAACGAGATAACGCCGCACCAGTGCGACGACGGTTGCGACGTCACCTACTGCCACGACTGCGGTGAGGACTACACCGACCCGTGCGAATATCACCGCTCCTTCGGCCACGTTCGCTCGTTTGATCCGTACGGCGACGACGTCGACTGTGGTGGCTGTTGCCCGATGTGTGGGACGGGAGTGCCCTCACCTGCGGTGGAGAGTGCGCCTGAGCCGCGGCAAGTAGTCGCCACGCTCGTCTTCTCCGTGTTCACCGACGAGACAGACGACGAGTTCGGCGAGCGGTTCCTCAGCTTCGTGGAGGACCAAGACGGCATCAGGACCATGCGCGACGGATCGTTGGTGCTCTATGAGTGACGGCGCTTCCTTGCACGAGCGGGCCCCGTTCAGGTTCCCGTGGGTGCTGTGGTGGCTGGTCTTCGCGGTGAATGTCGGGATGGTCCCGTTCAACGTCATCGTCGGCACCTACTGGCTCGCTCCGGTCTCGCTGTTGCCGATCGGCGTGCTGCTCCACATCTACTACCGGCTGCGATGGGCTCGACAACCACTGCCGCCAGCGTCAAGACTCTCTCCCCCAAGCGGGCAACATGGAAAGGACAACCTCACATGACCCGATTCAAACACCTCACCGCGGCCTTCTTGGCCGTCATCTCGGTCGGCCTCACCGGCTGCCTCACGGCCGAGGAGTTCCACGAGTTCGAGCGCACCAGCGGCATCGAGCTCACCTCTGAACAGGAGGCGGCGATCACCGCCAGCAAGCTGCTCCAAGAGCAACAGGCGGCCACCTGCGTTGCCGCCTCGGCCGAGGCTGACGCTCTCGCCCCAGAGCACGACTACCTCGACCTCGACACGGCGATGCGCGTGTATGAGCTGATCGCCCGCGGCTGCCGGCGCTGGTCCGACGATGCGATCGCCGGATGGGCCCCTGGAGTGCGCGGAGTCATGTTCCGCGAGTCGGCCGGCTGCTTCAACCTCCGTCGTGGCGCTGCGTTCGCCGATCACACCGGTGCTGGCTGCGCGCTGCGGACTCCGGGTCATGGGACGGACTCCGGGTATGGGCAGGTGCTGATGTCGCTCCACGCGTCGTGGCTGTGCCCACAGGAGGGTCTCTGCACCCCGGCTGACGTGACGTCGAGCCCCTCGAAGTCGATGACGGCGTTCCTCGCCCTCATCGAGCGCTCCGGACGGCAGGGCTGGTGCTATTCCGCCAAGCTGCGCGCCGGCCATGTGTGCAGGTCGATGTCCGGCCTGCGAATCCCGACGAGAGGATGACATGAAGTTCATCGGCAAGATCCTGATCCTGGCGGTCGTCGCGTTCGGCGTGTTCGTGCTCGTCGGCTCCGCCCCGATGCACGCGTGCCCATACCCGGATCCGGACGACCCGGCCAACGCTGCGTGCGCCACCACCACGACGGAGACGACCACGACCACCACGACGCTGCTCGAGGTCGAGGCGACGTCGGTCGTCACGGTCGTCATCCCTGAAGGTGACATCCCTGGACGCTCGGTGTGCGCTCCTGGCGAGTACCGGCAGTCCTACGCCCCGGATGCCCCGTGCGGGCCGACGGACCCGTGCCTGGAGGAAGGGACGACGCTGTGGCAGCTGGCGCCATGCGGGCCCTCGACCACGGTCGCGGCGGGTGGCGGAACGATCCCGGCCACCGGTGGTGACGAGCTGGCGCTCGCTCTGTGTGCTCTCGGCTTCGTTCTGGTCGGTGTCAGCGTCCTGCTGGCCCGGCGCGTCTGATACGTTCTGCTCATGGCGCGCATGCCGAAGCAGTCGACGTACATCAGCGTCAGCCTCTCCGAAGACGAGAAGGCCCAACTCGATGCTGCCGCCGCGGCAGCAGACAAGACCCGCAACCGGTTCATCCGTGACTGGATCGCGACCCTGGGTGGGCGCAAGGCGTAACGGCGGGGCGTTCTCGCACTGCTGGGTCCTCCTTTCTGCCCGGCAGTCCCGCTGTCCGGGCAGTCGAGCGCTGGTAGGCCGTTCCTGTCGCTGGTGAGACGAGAACATGCGGGTGACGGAGCGCTAACTCTGCCACCCCCTTCGACGCCGGGGTTGCCGCCCCGGCGTCGTCGCGTGACGGGCCGGGGTGGCGGTTCCTAACATGGGCCCATGCCCGGCAGAGTGTTCACAGCGTGGCTCCCTGAGGAGCTGATCGAACGGTTCCAGGCGCTCGCCGCGGACGAGGGGATCCCGACGAACCGGTGGGTCCGCAACGCCCTCGACAGCGCCTCGACATTCGACACTGGCCGTGACGACAATGGTGACCATGTCTGAGACACCGAACGAGACGCCCGGCGGCGAAGTGTGGGATCCGACCCTGCGCCAGTGGGTCGGCGGCTCAACGTCTGGAGGCGGCACCGGCGGTGGTGGCGCCTCAACCCTGGATGACCTCACCGACGTCGCCATCTCGTCCCCGTCAACGGGCCAGGTCATTGCCTACAACGGATCGGCGTGGGTCAACCAGGCCAACGGGGCAACGGTCGGCACGAATCTCTACCTCTACGCCAACTTCATCTGATCGGAGCATCACGACATGGCATCCACCCCGTCATTCACCAGCACCCCGCGCGTCGGCGTCGCCAACGTTTCGGCAGCGAACACGAACCGCGACGGGTCGGGCACGATCACCGCTCTGATCACCGGCGCAGCCGCAGGCACGAAGATCACCAGCATCGCCGCGCAGGCGGCCGTCACCTCGACGGCCGGCATGGTCCGCATCTTCCTGACGACCGACGCCGGCTCGACGTGGCGGCTGTTCGACGAACTGGCGATCGCAGCCGCGACCGTCTCGGCGTCGGTGAAGGGCACCCGCATCTCGGCGACCTACACCGACCTCGTGCTGCCCGACGCGAACCACCGCCTCGGCTGCACCACCCACAACGCCGAGTCGATCAACGTGGTCGCGCTCGGCGGCGACCTCACCTGATCTGATGTCGACGCTGTTCTACGGGTTCCCGCACGCGGAAGCCACACCGACCGACACCTACCCTGGCTATCTGGACTACCAGCCTGCCGGGGCGTTGTCGTCGGCAAACCTGCCACCGCCGTTGCCCGAGATCGGGCTGATCGCCCGATACATCGCCGGGATCGGCGAGACGGTGCGTGGTGGGCGTGTCACTCGGCTGCTCGACACGTCGGGCAACGGCTACCACGCCGCGTCAGCCTCGGCTGCCACCTCACCACTCAAGGCCTTCGATGCGGGCGGCAAGCCGGTACTGCGTTTCCAGACGACCAGCTCGACGCCGATGTTCGCTGGGTCGTCTCGGCTGCTGTCCACGCGACGCGTGTCGGCGTTCGTGGTGGCTCGCGTCCCCGACCATGGGACCGCCAACCAGACGTTGTTCGGGCTGAACACGGCGACGGGCGGCGACCTGATGAAGTTCGTCCGTGACTCGGCGAACCTGATGTCGCTGCGCTGCGCGAACCAGCAGACCACCCCGGCGTCCGTGGCGCGGTCGAACCCGACACTGTGGGGCTCCATCGCGGGCATCACGCCGGCAGCGCACAGCCGCACCGTCGCCGACGCCCAGTTGGGTGCGTCTGCCACCAACGTCTCGCTGTCGTCGGCGTTGGGCTGGTCGATCGGCGCGTGGTCCACCTTCGGCGGCGCGTGCACGGCCGACATCTACGAAGTGATGGTCTACGACACCCACAACGTGGACCCTGCTGCCATCTGGCGGTACGCGCAGGCCAAGTACCGGCTCCGCTCCAACTACCGCCACGCGATGCACTTCGAGGGCGATTCCATCTCGATCGGTTCCGGCACGGCAATCACGCTGTCGTACCCCTTCCAACTGTGGCGGCCAGAACTCGACCACTGGCGGTTCTCAAACACCGCCGAGTCCGGGTCGCAGGTCTCGACGCTGACAACGCGTGTCGCCGACGCCGACGCGTTCGTCGCGGCCGCCTCGGGCCTGGACCGCAAGGTGATGATGGTGCTCATTGGCCGCAACGACTGCGCGACCGGCGTCGGTTCCGGGGCGACCTGCTACACGAACCTCGTCACCTACGTCACGGACCGCGTGGCGGCCGGGTGGGAGGTGTGGGTGGGCACGGTGATCGGCACCACCACTGGATCGGTGATGACCGAGATCAACGACCTCAACGCCCGCATCCGCGGCACGACCGGCTCGGGCATCATCGTGGACGCTGGAGCGTCCCGTGTCGTCGACTTCGCGACGATCCCCCAGTTGGCTGATGCGACCGCGGCCGCCTCGACCATCTTCTACCAGGACGGCACGCACCCGACGCCGGCCGGGTACAAGCTGATGGCCGACTACTTGGCGAACGAAATGGCGGGGATCTAGCTTTCGTTCAGCGGCGTTTGCGGGTCTGGGCTTTGATGCGGCCGGCCATCACCCTGCGGACGTCGTCGTGCTCGAGGAGCCACCTCAGCGCCCTCGACAGCGCCTCGACATTCGTCGCGACGCCGAGCGACGATGACGGGCATGACTGAAACGAACAACACCCCGCCGGCCGGCCAGACCTGGGACTCGACGCTGCGCCAGTGGGTGCCGTCTATCGCCGTTCCCCGTATCATCGCTCGCGCTGAGTACAAGGACTCGAGCTCCCCCTACACGTGGGCGGCAGCCTCAACGATCCTGACTGTTGCCGACTCGGACGGCAACCCGTTCTTCGTCAACTACGGCTACGACGTTTCGGTGGACGCCTACAACGGCGACCGCGGCGTCCTGCTCACCGAGTCGGGTCTGCTGACTCTCGGCATCGCCGGGACGGTCGGTCTCAACTCGGGGTCGGCCGGCAACTTCACGGGCGCGTACCTGCAGGCGTACCTGTATCCATCGTCCGGCTCGGGCGTTGGGGCAACGGCTGAGACGCCTGCCGCGGGGTCTGGCACTGCGCTGACTTCGATCACGACGGTGAAGGTGGCCGCAACGGTGCAGGCGTACGTCGACCGTAACACCTGGTTGCTGACGGGTGGCGCGACGAACACCAAGAACGTGCTGTTCGGCGGCTCCGTCGTCGCGGGGAGCGCCGGCGCGGCCATCGCCTTCAAGGAACTGCAGCTCATCCTCACCTTCCAGCCCTGCTGAGCGGAGAACATCATGACCGAGACCAGCAACGAACCGCCCGCCGGCCAGGTGTGGGATCCCGTCCTTCGTCAGTGGACTGGCGGTGGCCGGCGCCTCGTCGCCTACATGAACTGGAAGGAGCGGGACAGCGTCGACCCCGGCTGGATCGCCGCCGAGAACGGGTGGTTCACGACCGCTGACGGGTCGTTCCAGAACAACCTCGTCATCCTCGACGATTCGATCGTCCCTGCCGCCGAGCAGTCGTTCGCCTCGGACATCTTCTTGCAGGTCTCAACCCGGGGCATTCTGACCTGCATGATGCAGGCGCAGATCTTCGAACTGAACGGCACGCCAGCCGACCTGACGGGGTTCATGCAGATGTCGATGGAAGACGACTCCATCTACCAAGGGATCAGCGGTGGAGCGCTCGTCGGCACGCAGGGGGCCGACCCCGCAAGCACGGCCGAGGTGCTCGGGGCACTGAGCGTCAGCGCCTACATCGACCCGACCTTCTTGGACCCGTTCAACGACGGCCACAACTTGATCGCCAGCGCGATCGTCGCGTGCCCGGCGACGGCGACGACCTACATGGACTCGTGGCTGCTCCAGATCTACTTCGAGCCGCTCTGATCGCGCCGCCCAACAGGAAGAAGCAGCGAACTGGTCTAGCGGCGCTTGCGGGTCTGGGCTTTGATGCGGCCGGCCATCACCTTGCGGACGTCGTCGTGCTCGAGGAGCCACCGCAACGCTGAGCCGACCTGCCGTTCGGGGAACGACTCGATGAACGGCTGGAGCTCGAGGTACTCACCTGCGGTGAGGCGCAACGAGATCGTCTTGTCGCGTCTCTCGCCTGACGGTTCGATGTGGGTGATCCCGTCGCGGATCACGGCGTGAAGACCGGGCGCCAGCTTGATCGCTGTGGGGTCGAGGGTGGGTTGAGACGCTTCCATGCCGGCGACACTACAGCGGCCGCAAACGGATGCGCAAACGTGCCGCAAACTCCCCTGGAAACCGTGAGAGGCCCGGCCAGTTCCTTGACGGATGGCCGGGCCTCTGCAACGATGTCGGGCGTCAACTCCCGGGGCCACTATAGCGGCCTCGGCCAACCGAAGGAAGGCCCATGTCGGTCGAATCCATGTCCGTCGCTCTGCGACTCCCAGGACTGCCCCCCGCCGAGAAGCTGTTGCTCGTCGGCATCGCCAACCACGACGGCGACGGTGGCGCCTGGCCCTCCATCGCCACCCTCGCCACCTACGTCGGCGTCACTCCGCGCCAGATCCAGAAGCTGCTCCGCAAGCTGGAGGAGGCCGGGCTCGTCACGATCGAGGTGCAGGCTGGCGGGACGACGAAGACGCGTTCGGACCAGCGCCCAAACCTGTACCACCTCCATCTCGAACGGGGTGTCGCCCAGGACACCCCGCGGGGTGAACTCCAGGACACCCCCCCGGTGTCCCCCAGGACACCCGAACTGTCCCTTAACCGTCCACAGGAAGAAGACACTTGCTCATCTGTCGATGAGCGACCCTCCCTGCCGACTCCGGGAGACCTGTACTTCGAGCAGTGCTTCGCCGACTTCTGGAGCATGTATCCCCGACACGTCGGCAAGCCAGCCGCCAAGAAGGCGCTCCGCGCGGCCCTTCGGAAAGGCGCCGTTGCCACTGTCGTCCTGACCGGCCTCGACGCGTGGGTGAAGGCGTGGAAGGCGGCGGGCACCGAGGCGGAGTTCATCCCGTACCCGGCGACGTGGCTGAATCAGGAGCGCTGGAACGACGCCCCGCCCGCCCCGGCGCCAGCGGCTCCTCCGCCGCCGTCACGCCCCGACGACGTGTCGATCGGTTTCGCGCTCGAACAGGCCACCCCGTTCTTCGTCCAACGCGATCTGCTGCAGTGGCGACACGAGCACATCGTCCAGCTGCGCGCCGCGATCCGCACGATGCACAACTGGGGCTTCGAACTCGGCGAGACGATGATCCGGGTCGGCATCGCCGCCCGTCGGCCGTCGGACATGCTCGAACCGACGAAGCTGGCACGACTGCCGCGAGTCGAGCGCTTCCCTGGGATGCCACCCGGCGACCTGTCCGAAGCGATGGAGACCGCCTACCGCAACCTCGCCTGGAGGGCGTCATGATCGACGACCGCACCCCTCCGCACAACATCGAAGCCGAGGAGTCGCTCCTCGGGGCGATCCTGCTGCGCTCGTCGATCCTCAACGAGTTGTCGCCGATCCTTGACCCGTCCGACTTCTACGCCTCTGAGCATCAGCACATCTACGAAGGGATGCTGCGACTCTGGGACGCCGGACGCGCCATCGACGCGATCACCGTCCACGACAGCCTCGACGGGCTCACGTCCACGTCGAAGTTGATGCAGCTCCAGAACGCGACACCGTCGACGTCGGCGTTTGGCCGGTACGCCGACATCGTCATCGAGCACTCGCGCCGGCGGCGGCTCATCGCCCACGCCGCGGACGTCATCCAGCAGGCCTACCAGCCGTCGTCGGAGGTCGACCGGATCCTCAGCTACATGGACCCGTCAGCCGACCGGCTCATCGCGCCCCGTTCCGCCGACATCAGTGGGCTGTACGACGTCGGCTCGTTCATGCGGATGGCGCAGGAGACCTCCGACAACGACCCGTGGCTCGTCCCGCACATCCTGAAGCCCCGCTGGCGCGTCATCATCGTCGCCGCCGAAGGCATGGGCAAGGCGACGCTGCTGCGCATGATCGCCCTCCACGCCGCCGCCGGGCGCGACCCGTGGCTGCCGATGGACGAATACCCGAAGCGACGGGTGCTGTACGTCGACGTCGAGAACGCCACCTCCAGCATCCAGCACCAGATGCGGATCGCGAACACCTCACGCGACCGTGACCTGATCTACGAAGCCTCCGAGCACCGCCACATCTGGCACCGTGAAGGCGGCATGGATCTGCGCGAACGCCGCCCCCGAGCCGAGTTCGAAGCGGTCCTGCAGCGCACCCGACCCGAGATCGTCTTCGCAGGCCCGCTGTACAAGCTGTTCCGCAAGGCCCGAGGCGAAACCGCCGAACAGGCCGCCCTCGAGTTCTCGCAGATCATCGACGACCTGCGGGTCCGGTACAACTTCGCGATCGTGCTCGAACACCACGCACCGAAGGCATCTGGTGGCGGCTACCGCGAGCTCAACCCGTTCGGCTCGTCGTTGTGGCTGCGCTGGCCAGAGTTCGGCATCACCATGGAGCCGCAGGGCAACGTGTCGCCGACCGACAGCCACTTCGTGATGGAACTCGGCCGGTTCCGTCGCGACCGCGAGGTCGCGGACTGGCCAGACGCTCTCGAGCGGGGCATCCAGTCAGCGACGACACCATGGACGCCGCGCTGGTTCAAGATGGGCCGCTACGAACGCGTGCTTCAGGCCAACATCGCTCTCTAGTCTCGCGGTCGCCAGACTCCCCGGCTGGCTTCCACCCCCGGACGGGCGTGGCGTCTCACGGAGGCGCCACGTCTGGGGCTAACATGCCGCCGTGAGCGAACCGATGCTGGCCGGCTACGTCATCTGCCGCACCTGCAAGGGGCAGACCCTCGAGTACCTCGCCTACCAGACGAACGGCGACTGTTGGTCCTGCTTCCAACGGAACCCGACGTTGCGTCGCGCCGCCGAACTCGAGATCGCCGCCGAGGGGGCGATCGCCCAACTCCAGCGGGCCACATCCTTCAGTCGCGCGAGGGTGCTGAACGGTCAGCCGCGGGCCTACGCCGACACGAAGGCGATGGACCGGACTCGCAGTAGGGCGTTCTACCGGCTGTCGAGGCGTCACTTCGAGGAGTTCCATCTGCTGTGGCAGGAGGAGCGCATCAAGGAGGGCATGCCCCCTCGTGTCTCGGCCCAGCTGAACGTCATGGCGTCGGCGGTCAAGACAATCGACGACCGGCTCAGGTACCTTCGCTACATCCCGGGAGACGATGACCATGCCGATCAGCCGCAAGACGCGTAATCGCGCCGACGCCGACGAACTCGTCGCATCGGCGCGCATCGACATCCGCACGCCCGAAGACATGCAGTACCTGAAGGCGGTCCGGTCGATCTCGTCGTCCCAGGGCAAGAAGCCGTGGAAGTGGTACAAGAACATCGGCGAGGTCCACTACGCCATCTCGCGAGGCGCCCGCGTTGCCGGGTACGCCAACCTCCAGGCCCGCCAACTGAACGCCGATGGCACCCTCGGCAAGGTCATCTCCGGTGGTGTCGCAGGGCAGACCGCGGCCCGCATCCAGTCCCCGTATGGCGGCCGACGCGCCCTCATCGAGCGCTACATCACGCTGATGAAGGTCCCCGGCGACGCCTACCTGATCCGCTGCCGCGTCGACGACGAAGTGGTCGGCTACGACTTCATCTCCGCCGATGAGATCGACCTCGCGTCGCTCGACACG
>Ga0181350_1000386_pt1 | contig 13036 bp, 8 predicted proteins | sample Su13VDMM110DCMD_FD_130105 | JGI IMG/M metagenome (GOLD analysis project Ga0181350, IMG submission 130105) | Freshwater viral communities from Lake Michigan, USA - Su13.VD.MM110.DCM.D | ecosystem: Environmental > Aquatic > Freshwater > Lake | place: USA: Michigan | collected 2013-07-16
ATACAAAATATATTATAGGAACTTAACAGCATCGTAATATTTTTTTTGCTTCTCTGCGTCCCAATCGTTCAGTTCAAACCATCTATCTGTTCCAGCATACAGAACAATCCAACTTATCATATCTTTTTTGGTAGTAGCGTCATAGTTTTTGTGATACGATAGTTTTCTTGCGTCAAACTCATCTGCTATTTGTTTTTTAGTCATTTTACCATATATATACTCAATCAAATCAACAAAGTCTTGTTCTGTTCTATTTTCGCACTTGATAGTTTTTCCATCTTCCAACAAGTTATTTACACAACCCATACAATACATCAAGTCCTCTTCCAACTCAACGACATACTTATCTGTGCGTATATCAAACTTAACAAAACAACCATCATCACAACCAACTCCCTCACAAGTTTTAAAGGGCATATCGTAGTAAGGGTGTCCCAACCCTTTTTCTCCCCTCTCGTAGCAAGGAAGTCTTTGTTTTTTACATCTTTTACATCTTAAATCTTTTTCCAAATTATACGCCTCCATATCGTTGTAGTCAGTCCATTCGTTAAAATTATCAACATATATAGGGTCATCGCTGAAACATTTAGCACTATTATCTCGGCAATCACATCTCCAACCAAGTCCCTTCGCTACTTTAATATCTGCTTCATAGCACTTGATTTGGTATTCTGTTTGTTTCTTCCATCGTTCAAGTTGGTGTAATTGATGAGCGATATTACTTTCCAAACTCTCAACCCTTTCACTATCCCTTTTTGGGTCATTCATTTGCTTTACTGGGTTTGCGATTTTAGACATTTTAGACATTTTCGTTAAGTTAATTGCTTTGGCGGTTGGTTTTATTTAATTTTATACCTTTATTATTTTGGAATTAAAATATTTCAATTTTTTTTGTTTAATAGTAAAAAATGAAAATACTTAAAAATTATAATTTTATTTTTAATGGTAGGGAAATCCTTACCATCAAAATCCTTTAAGTCCTTTTCAAAAGTCTTTAACCAATAATACCACCCTCGCAAAGACCATCATATATGACCTTTATTTTTTCGTCATCTTCCACATCCAAAGTAGCATTCACAACAATATCAAGCGGTCTTGGTGGTAGGCAATCCTTTATCCCTCTGGGAAATACTTTGTTTGAAACGACAACATACCCATTTACAACACAATCAACCCATATACCCTTCAAGTCCTCCCTATTACAATAAGAGGTAATGAATTGCTGGTTCTTCGCACTAATGCCCTTAACCACTTTAAATCTATCTTTCTCACCAGTGCTATAAACAAATAGGTCTCTTTTAATATCTCTGTCCTTGAACTCCAAAATAAGATTATCGGCAAACTCACAAATATCCATAATGTATATATATTCATTATAGATATTTTTAAATCCTTAAAAACACAAATCTGGTAAATCCTCCATATTTTTCATTAAATATACTGGAACATTAAAGATTTCTTGAGGAGGGTCATACTTACCGTCTCGCCATATCTTCAAAGTGGATTTCTCAAAGGTCTTGAATAACTGCTCATCATACTCCAAGTATTTTTGTCCGTCTAAATAAGTCCAGCAAAAGACTAATTTGGGACACTCAACTACCTTATGCGAAGGCATAAACCCAGTAGCATACTTGTTGCTATAGATGCGTCTGCTTTTGTTCTCCCATTTATGTCCTAAATCATTTACAAAGTCACTGGTATCATATTTGTTGCTTGTTCTGCGAATATCCTTACCAAACTTGCGTTGTAGCAAGGGCAACAATTTGTCTTCGTTTTCCTTTCCCATCTGGAGGTCGGCGGTCTTTTTCGTATTCATACTGTATTATAATATGATAGAGGAAAAGGTCTTTAAGTATAAAAAAACACAAATAATAAATTAATTAATTGTTAATCTTAATAATTAAATTAAATATAAAATTGAAATAAAATATAAAGATTAAAATATATAATATAGTATAATACGATGACGGATATTAAGACATACATTAAATCAAAAAGAGAAGGATTAGCAGAAAGTAGCATCACCACCTACGCATCTATTTTGAAATCCCTTTACAAGAAAATATTTGGCGATGAGAAAATGGATTTTGAGAAGTTTAGGGAACACAAGACTATTTTGGATAGTTTGAAAGATATGCCTCCCAACAAAAGGAAAACCATACTGTCGGCACTTTTCATCATAACGGAAATACCGCAATATCGCTCCTTGATGATGGAGGACAGCAGTGCTTACGCAAAGGAGATTGCCCAGAATAAGAAGACGGATACCCAAGAGGAGAACTGGGTAGAACCAGCGGAGATAGATGCTGTTTTGGCGAAACTGGAAGCGGACGCAAAGGCAATATACAAGAAGACAACCAAGACACCGCAAGACCTACAAGAAGTCCAGAACTATATCATAATGGCGTTGCTATCTGGTAAGTATATCCCTACCAGAAGAAGTAAGGACTTCGTAGATTTCAAAATCAAGAATGCGACGGAGGAAGACAACTACATAGAAGGTAAGAATAAACTGGTCTTCAATTCATACAAGACCGCCAAGACATATGGTAGGCAAACCCTTCCCCTACCAATTAAGTTGAAAAATATACTTAACAAGTGGATTGCTATTAATCCCACAGACCACCTTTTGTTTGATGTGAATATGAACCCCTTAACCAATGTGAAACTGAACCAGCGTCTCAATAAGATATTTGGCGATAAAAAGGTAAGCGTCAATAACCTTCGTCATACCAATATTACAGAGGCACTTGGAGAACATAAGGCATCCAAGAAGAAGGCGGAGAAACTGATGACGGATATGGGTAGCAGTATGAGTATGGTGGATACATATTACAAGGAATAAAAAAAAAGGGGAATATCCCCCTCTTGTTTATTTAATTAAGTTTAAAGTTATACAATTTATACAAATATATATTTTTATAGATTTTATTTATTCATCGTCCTCTACAATAAGGAGGGGTGCTTTTTTGTTCTTCTTTTTCTTTGGTGCTTTCTCGTAGGTAAAGCATACATCATTTTCGGCAACGGTCTCATAGACCTCATCCACCTCCGCAGTCTTTTTGGCGAAAGCATCCACAACTAACGCACTTATGAAGTCCTCTTTTTTATACGATTTACTTACCTTGATACCCCTACTCATACAGATTTCAAACAACTCTTTATTTGTCTTTTTGCTATTCACCTCCCTTATTTCCTTACTTACCTCTTCTGGGGTCTTAACCACTACTAACCCACCGCCAATCTTTTTGTTTGGATTTACGCATACTCCGCAAGTCATCATCTTCATATTACAATAATCGTCTCCTTCTTTTTCACCATTTTCATCAAGCACATCTACAATTCCCACATAACCACAGCACTTACAATCTGCCTCCTCCCACTGGTGGTAAGGTTCAAACACTGGTGCTACCTCTGGACGGCACTCGTCCCACACTCTTATATTTGCTCTGGAATGGTTTTCCTTACTTGGGTATATTGTCTTTTCCTCACCAGTCTCCTCATCAATCTTCACATAAGGAGGAGGCGTAATCACTCCCATTATTCTGTCGTTGTGGATATAGTTTCGTCCGTCCTCATAGTGTTCTTCTCCATTTCTTATTTTTATTACCGTCTCCATACGGTTTCCATTTATTATACCACTCTTATATCTGGCGACAAGTTGGACGGCGAATGCTTGTCTCCAAGTGTGGCGGTCATCCTTAACCGCATATTTCTCTGTTTTGATATTTCGTCTCGCTTGTTGTTGCTTGATACAAGACTTGGTAGTCCTTTGGTGTTCTCGCAAGAACTTACAGTGGTAGCGTCCATTACAAAACTCGCAAGTTCTATAATTTTTGTCGGTAAGTTTATCAACTGCCTTTGGAGGTGCTGGTGGTTCTTTTCTCGCTCTACGGACAATCTCAACATACACAACGGACTGCTGTATTTGAGTTTTTGCTTCATAGAGTTTCTTGGTAAGGTTTGCGAGGTCAAGGTATTCTCCTTCATTTATTTTTGCTCTTTCTTGTAATTTCTCAACCGCTCCAAAGAGGGTCTCCATTAACCCAGCAAACTCCTTGTTCTGGGTGTATTCAACGAGAGGGGCATACATTACGGTTGTAGTATCTTCGGCAGACATTTTTAGGTTGTATTAATGTTATAACTTTAAGGGTTAGGAAATCAATTCAATTTTTTTTTGAATTATAATTAAATTGAAATCACTACGAAATTGTAATTTGGTATTTTATGCTTACTTTTATTTTACAATAAAAGATTTCAATTTTACGAGTTTTTTGTATTTAATAATGAAAATAAATATGTAAATAAAATATTTCAATTTTTTTGTTTTATCATAAAAAATGAAAAAAAGGGGAATATCCCCCTTATTTATCAATTAATTAAATTATACAAAATCATACAAATATATATACAGCAAAACCTTACCTCTATGCTGGGGCAATGTATCCCAGTCTTCTCTGTTTTCTTCTTATCTCGTCGTAAAAGGGTTGCCTATCCCTTTCAAGATTGTGAGATAAAGTGTATTCGTTTTCGCTTATTTGTTTCAACACATACGGCACTTCCCTTGATTTCACTACCCTACGATACATATAATATAAATCTCTGTCTGCGATGGTCTTTGAACCATTTGCGAAATCATACACCTTGTCGTCCAACTCCACCCAACAATGATATATCGGCATACCTCTATTGTCGTCTATTTCTTTCCACTGCGGTTGTCTGCTTCGTAGTTCGCCTTGAACCCATTTTACACCAGTCCTATTTCGTAGTTTTGCGACCACCGCCAAACTTTCTCGCACACAATTACCCATCTGTTGGGTTTTCGTCATCTGGGATATTTTTTCCCTATCTTCACTTGCCGTCCAACCTTCTCCCACAACAGTTCCGTTGGGTTGCCTAACCCATTTTGTTCTATGTTTGAGGGCGAACTCTCGCACTTCGTCAATGACCTCATTATATAATCTCTTATATGATGAGGAGGTAGTCTGTTTCGTTTGTTTCGTTTGTTTCGGCATTTTCGTAATTAATTAGGTTTTGGATTTTATATCTTCTGTAATTTATATTTATAATATTTCAATTTTATGGATTAAAATATTTCAATTTTTTTTGTAATATATTAAATTGTAATTCACTACTAAAAGTTTTCAATTTTATGGGTTTTATTTTATGGCGATTTATCTACTCTTTCCAATCTGTGAGCGTTTTGGTTCGCCAATCTCATAGCGACGAAGAAGTCCTCCGCATCTGTATCTACTCTTTCCAACTTACCAGTGGAGTTATTGAACTTGTATCGGTCATTCTCATACCGCATTTCCTTACAATTTTTTTTATATTCGGCACAATACTTATAGTGCCTTTCTCTTGCGGAGAGCATCGTCTTCTCATCATTGTAGGTCTTTTCAAGACCACAAGAGCATTCAAAGTAGTAGCACCAACTTCTCAAAGTAGTCTTGGTATTGTTCTTCGGCATTTTCGTAATTAATTTGGTTTGGATTTTATATCTTCTGTAATTTATATTTATAATATTTCAATTTTATGGATTAAAACATTTCAATTTTTTTTGTTTAATAGTAAAAAATGAAAAACTGAAAATCTATAATCAAATTACCCCTATACTAATATACTTCTTTGTATGTTTCATTTTCCAAAAGATATTTTAGAATGAAACATAGTTGTAATGTTGTAAAATTGAAGTTTTATTTGGTGTTATTTTTAAAAGCATAAAACCCAAAAAATTGAAATCTTTTTCGTAGTGAAGCAATTTAATTATATTACAAAAAAAAATTGAAATGAAATTAAACCCTAACCAAGATTGTATAAATATTAAAACGAAAATGTCTGCCGAACAAATGAACGAAATTACTTTGATGTCTGCCGAAGACAGAAATGTTGCTGTCGCCAAGAAGGTAAGGAAACCCAAGATTGAATGCTGTGCTTGTTATGAGATGTTTAAAGACAGCGAAATATGTAGAGATGCCTACGACGACGCTTGGTGCTACGAGTGCTACGACTGCGAATATAAAAAATGTATAATGTGCGAGACCGAATGCCCTCTTGATAAAGAGGACGAGGAATGGTTTGACCGAGATGGCGATTGCTATTGCGAAGATTGTAAAGACGAATACGACGAGGAGGAGAACAAATACAAACAAGACCAACGAAGAGAGTGGGTAGATGCCTACAACAAATCCTTACCCCAAGTGAAACGATACGACCCAAATGCCGAAAAAGAGATTTCCTATGCCGTAGGCGGTATTTACGATAGTGAGTTAATGAACTATGTATATAGTGGTATTGAAACCAAAAGAATAAGAGAAATAAAAAAAATACAAAGGGGTGAAATTAGGTGTTAGGGGATAAGTGATATAATATATATGTATATTGTGTATAGTGTATGTTTTATATAAATTAATTTAACATAAATATTAAGGGGATATTCCCTTTTTTATTTGATTATTAAGGTAGGGATTAACTTACTCATTATAATTTGATAATTAAGTTGAGGTCTTAATAAAATTAATTTTATTAAGACCTCAACTTAATTATCAAATTATAATGAGTAAGTTAATCCCTACCTTAATAATCAAATAAAAAAGGGAATATCCCCTTAATATTTATGTTAAATTAATTTATATAAAACATACACTATACACAATATACATATATATTATATCACTTATCCCCTAACACCTAATTTCACCCCTTTGTATTTTTTTTATTTCTCTTATTCTTTTGGTTTCAATACCACTATATACATAGTTCATTAACTCACTATCGTAAATACCGCCTACGGCATAGGAAATCTCTTTTTCGGCATTTGGGTCGTATCGTTTCACTTGGGGTAAGGATTTGTTGTAGGCATCTACCCACTCTCTTCGTTGGTCTTGTTTGTATTTGTTCTCCTCCTCGTCGTATTCGTCTTTACAATCTTCGCAATAGCAATCGCCATCTCGGTCAAACCATTCCTCGTCCTCTTTATCAAGAGGGCATTCGGTCTCGCACATTATACATTTTTTATATTCGCAGTCGTAGCACTCGTAGCACCAAGCGTCGTCGTAGGCATCTCTACATATTTCGCTGTCTTTAAACATCTCATAACAAGCACAGCATTCAATCTTGGGTTTCCTTACCTTCTTGGCGACAGCAACATTTCTGTCTTCGGCAGACATCAAAGTAATTTCGTTCATTTGTTCGGCAGACATTTTCGTTTTAATATTTATACAATCTTGGTTAGGGTTTAATTTCATTTCAATTTTTTTTTGTAATATAATTAAATTGCTTCACTACGAAAAAGATTTCAATTTTTTGGGTTTTATGCTTTTAAAAATAACACCAAATAAAACTTCAATTTTACAACATTACAACTATGTTTCATTCTAAAATATCTTTTGGAAAATGAAACATACAAAGAAGTATATTAGTATAGGGGTAATTTGATTATAGATTTTCAGTTTTTCATTTTTTACTATTAAACAAAAAAAATTGAAATGTTTTAATCCATAAAATTGAAATATTATAAATATAAATTACAGAAGATATAAAATCCAAACCAAATTAATTACGAAAATGCCGAAGAACAATACCAAGACTACTTTGAGAAGTTGGTGCTACTACTTTGAATGCTCTTGTGGTCTTGAAAAGACCTACAATGATGAGAAGACGATGCTCTCCGCAAGAGAAAGGCACTATAAGTATTGTGCCGAATATAAAAAAAATTGTAAGGAAATGCGGTATGAGAATGACCGATACAAGTTCAATAACTCCACTGGTAAGTTGGAAAGAGTAGATACAGATGCGGAGGACTTCTTCGTCGCTATGAGATTGGCGAACCAAAACGCTCACAGATTGGAAAGAGTAGATAAATCGCCATAAAATAAAACCCATAAAATTGAAAACTTTTAGTAGTGAATTACAATTTAATATATTACAAAAAAAATTGAAATATTTTAATCCATAAAATTGAAATATTATAAATATAAATTACAGAAGATATAAAATCCAAAACCTAATTAATTACGAAAATGCCGAAACAAACGAAACAAACGAAACAGACTACCTCCTCATCATATAAGAGATTATATAATGAGGTCATTGACGAAGTGCGAGAGTTCGCCCTCAAACATAGAACAAAATGGGTTAGGCAACCCAACGGAACTGTTGTGGGAGAAGGTTGGACGGCAAGTGAAGATAGGGAAAAAATATCCCAGATGACGAAAACCCAACAGATGGGTAATTGTGTGCGAGAAAGTTTGGCGGTGGTCGCAAAACTACGAAATAGGACTGGTGTAAAATGGGTTCAAGGCGAACTACGAAGCAGACAACCGCAGTGGAAAGAAATAGACGACAATAGAGGTATGCCGATATATCATTGTTGGGTGGAGTTGGACGACAAGGTGTATGATTTCGCAAATGGTTCAAAGACCATCGCAGACAGAGATTTATATTATATGTATCGTAGGGTAGTGAAATCAAGGGAAGTGCCGTATGTGTTGAAACAAATAAGCGAAAACGAATACACTTTATCTCACAATCTTGAAAGGGATAGGCAACCCTTTTACGACGAGATAAGAAGAAAACAGAGAAGACTGGGATACATTGCCCCAGCATAGAGGTAAGGTTTTGCTGTATATATATTTGTATGATTTTGTATAATTTAATTAATTGATAAATAAGGGGGATATTCCCCTTTTTTTCATTTTTTATGATAAAACAAAAAAATTGAAATATTTTATTTACATATTTATTTTCATTATTAAATACAAAAAACTCGTAAAATTGAAATCTTTTATTGTAAAATAAAAGTAAGCATAAAATACCAAATTACAATTTCGTAGTGATTTCAATTTAATTATAATTCAAAAAAAAATTGAATTGATTTCCTAACCCTTAAAGTTATAACATTAATACAACCTAAAAATGTCTGCCGAAGATACTACAACCGTAATGTATGCCCCTCTCGTTGAATACACCCAGAACAAGGAGTTTGCTGGGTTAATGGAGACCCTCTTTGGAGCGGTTGAGAAATTACAAGAAAGAGCAAAAATAAATGAAGGAGAATACCTTGACCTCGCAAACCTTACCAAGAAACTCTATGAAGCAAAAACTCAAATACAGCAGTCCGTTGTGTATGTTGAGATTGTCCGTAGAGCGAGAAAAGAACCACCAGCACCTCCAAAGGCAGTTGATAAACTTACCGACAAAAATTATAGAACTTGCGAGTTTTGTAATGGACGCTACCACTGTAAGTTCTTGCGAGAACACCAAAGGACTACCAAGTCTTGTATCAAGCAACAACAAGCGAGACGAAATATCAAAACAGAGAAATATGCGGTTAAGGATGACCGCCACACTTGGAGACAAGCATTCGCCGTCCAACTTGTCGCCAGATATAAGAGTGGTATAATAAATGGAAACCGTATGGAGACGGTAATAAAAATAAGAAATGGAGAAGAACACTATGAGGACGGACGAAACTATATCCACAACGACAGAATAATGGGAGTGATTACGCCTCCTCCTTATGTGAAGATTGATGAGGAGACTGGTGAGGAAAAGACAATATACCCAAGTAAGGAAAACCATTCCAGAGCAAATATAAGAGTGTGGGACGAGTGCCGTCCAGAGGTAGCACCAGTGTTTGAACCTTACCACCAGTGGGAGGAGGCAGATTGTAAGTGCTGTGGTTATGTGGGAATTGTAGATGTGCTTGATGAAAATGGTGAAAAAGAAGGAGACGATTATTGTAATATGAAGATGATGACTTGCGGAGTATGCGTAAATCCAAACAAAAAGATTGGCGGTGGGTTAGTAGTGGTTAAGACCCCAGAAGAGGTAAGTAAGGAAATAAGGGAGGTGAATAGCAAAAAGACAAATAAAGAGTTGTTTGAAATCTGTATGAGTAGGGGTATCAAGGTAAGTAAATCGTATAAAAAAGAGGACTTCATAAGTGCGTTAGTTGTGGATGCTTTCGCCAAAAAGACTGCGGAGGTGGATGAGGTCTATGAGACCGTTGCCGAAAATGATGTATGCTTTACCTACGAGAAAGCACCAAAGAAAAAGAAGAACAAAAAAGCACCCCTCCTTATTGTAGAGGACGATGAATAAATAAAATCTATAAAAATATATATTTGTATAAATTGTATAACTTTAAACTTAATTAAATAAACAAGAGGGGGATATTCCCCTTTTTTTTTATTCCTTGTAATATGTATCCACCATACTCATACTGCTACCCATATCCGTCATCAGTTTCTCCGCCTTCTTCTTGGATGCCTTATGTTCTCCAAGTGCCTCTGTAATATTGGTATGACGAAGGTTATTGACGCTTACCTTTTTATCGCCAAATATCTTATTGAGACGCTGGTTCAGTTTCACATTGGTTAAGGGGTTCATATTCACATCAAACAAAAGGTGGTCTGTGGGATTAATAGCAATCCACTTGTTAAGTATATTTTTCAACTTAATTGGTAGGGGAAGGGTTTGCCTACCATATGTCTTGGCGGTCTTGTATGAATTGAAGACCAGTTTATTCTTACCTTCTATGTAGTTGTCTTCCTCCGTCGCATTCTTGATTTTGAAATCTACGAAGTCCTTACTTCTTCTGGTAGGGATATACTTACCAGATAGCAACGCCATTATGATATAGTTCTGGACTTCTTGTAGGTCTTGCGGTGTCTTGGTTGTCTTCTTGTATATTGCCTTTGCGTCCGCTTCCAGTTTCGCCAAAACAGCATCTATCTCCGCTGGTTCTACCCAGTTCTCCTCTTGGGTATCCGTCTTCTTATTCTGGGCAATCTCCTTTGCGTAAGCACTGCTGTCCTCCATCATCAAGGAGCGATATTGCGGTATTTCCGTTATGATGAAAAGTGCCGACAGTATGGTTTTCCTTTTGTTGGGAGGCATATCTTTCAAACTATCCAAAATAGTCTTGTGTTCCCTAAACTTCTCAAAATCCATTTTCTCATCGCCAAATATTTTCTTGTAAAGGGATTTCAAAATAGATGCGTAGGTGGTGATGCTACTTTCTGCTAATCCTTCTCTTTTTGATTTAATGTATGTCTTAATATCCGTCATCGTATTATACTATATTATATATTTTAATCTTTATATTTTATTTCAATTTTATATTTAATTTAATTATTAAGATTAACAATTAATTAATTTATTATTTGTGTTTTTTTATACTTAAAGACCTTTTCCTCTATCATATTATAATACAGTATGAATACGAAAAAGACCGCCGACCTCCAGATGGGAAAGGAAAACGAAGACAAATTGTTGCCCTTGCTACAACGCAAGTTTGGTAAGGATATTCGCAGAACAAGCAACAAATATGATACCAGTGACTTTGTAAATGATTTAGGACATAAATGGGAGAACAAAAGCAGACGCATCTATAGCAACAAGTATGCTACTGGGTTTATGCCTTCGCATAAGGTAGTTGAGTGTCCCAAATTAGTCTTTTGCTGGACTTATTTAGACGGACAAAAATACTTGGAGTATGATGAGCAGTTATTCAAGACCTTTGAGAAATCCACTTTGAAGATATGGCGAGACGGTAAGTATGACCCTCCTCAAGAAATCTTTAATGTTCCAGTATATTTAATGAAAAATATGGAGGATTTACCAGATTTGTGTTTTTAAGGATTTAAAAATATCTATAATGAATATATATACATTATGGATATTTGTGAGTTTGCCGATAATCTTATTTTGGAGTTCAAGGACAGAGATATTAAAAGAGACCTATTTGTTTATAGCACTGGTGAGAAAGATAGATTTAAAGTGGTTAAGGGCATTAGTGCGAAGAACCAGCAATTCATTACCTCTTATTGTAATAGGGAGGACTTGAAGGGTATATGGGTTGATTGTGTTGTAAATGGGTATGTTGTCGTTTCAAACAAAGTATTTCCCAGAGGGATAAAGGATTGCCTACCACCAAGACCGCTTGATATTGTTGTGAATGCTACTTTGGATGTGGAAGATGACGAAAAAATAAAGGTCATATATGATGGTCTTTGCGAGGGTGGTATTATTGGTTAAAGACTTTTGAAAAGGACTTAAAGGATTTTGATGGTAAGGATTTCCCTACCATTAAAAATAAAATTATAATTTTTAAGTATTTTCATTTTTTACTATTAAACAAAAAAAATTGAAATATTTTAATTCCAAAATAATAAAGGTATAAAATTAAATAAAACCAACCGCCAAAGCAATTAACTTAACGAAAATGTCTAAAATGTCTAAAATCGCAAACCCAGTAAAGCAAATGAATGACCCAAAAAGGGATAGTGAAAGGGTTGAGAGTTTGGAAAGTAATATCGCTCATCAATTACACCAACTTGAACGATGGAAGAAACAAACAGAATACCAAATCAAGTGCTATGAAGCAGATATTAAAGTAGCGAAGGGACTTGGTTGGAGATGTGATTGCCGAGATAATAGTGCTAAATGTTTCAGCGATGACCCTATATATGTTGATAATTTTAACGAATGGACTGACTACAACGATATGGAGGCGTATAATTTGGAAAAAGATTTAAGATGTAAAAGATGTAAAAAACAAAGACTTCCTTGCTACGAGAGGGGAGAAAAAGGGTTGGGACACCCTTACTACGATATGCCCTTTAAAACTTGTGAGGGAGTTGGTTGTGATGATGGTTGTTTTGTTAAGTTTGATATACGCACAGATAAGTATGTCGTTGAGTTGGAAGAGGACTTGATGTATTGTATGGGTTGTGTAAATAACTTGTTGGAAGATGGAAAAACTATCAAGTGCGAAAATAGAACAGAACAAGACTTTGTTGATTTGATTGAGTATATATATGGTAAAATGACTAAAAAACAAATAGCAGATGAGTTTGACGCAAGAAAACTATCGTATCACAAAAACTATGACGCTACTACCAAAAAAGATATGATAAGTTGGATTGTTCTGTATGCTGGAACAGATAGATGGTTTGAACTGAACGATTGGGACGCAGAGAAGCAAAAAAAATATTACGATGCTGTTAAGTTCCTATAATATATTTTGTAT
>Ga0181350_1000388_pt1 | contig 13004 bp, 18 predicted proteins | sample Su13VDMM110DCMD_FD_130105 | JGI IMG/M metagenome (GOLD analysis project Ga0181350, IMG submission 130105) | Freshwater viral communities from Lake Michigan, USA - Su13.VD.MM110.DCM.D | ecosystem: Environmental > Aquatic > Freshwater > Lake | place: USA: Michigan | collected 2013-07-16
CCGGAGTGCCGACTGCCAGCGCCGGCGCAATGCCAGACCACAGCGGTGCCTCGACCGGCCACACGTCGGCGCAAACGCGCTTGGGCGCCACCACCAGCCACCGCTTAACCAAGCCGTCGTTCAGCATCGCCTGCATGGCTGTGAGCGTGATCGCGGTCTTGCCGGCGCCCACCGGCGCCAGGATCATCGCCCGGTCGCGCTCGTACAAGAAGTCGGCGGCGTCATCTTGGTAGGGGCGCAGGGTCAGGACCATTGGTCTGCCATTGCCGCCGCTATGCCGGTGAAGAAACGGCTGCGCTCTTTCCACCTGTTAGGCCCCGGCGGCATACGATGCACACGCGGTTCGCGGCCTTCGACAATATCGGTCGGCGCCAGCGGCGGCAGATTTTTGAGCCACAGGCAGGTGCGCTTAGTCTCGCCGTGGCCAAATTGCCACGGCTGCACCGATTGCGCCGGTTCGGCATAATTCGCAATCCGCGCCTTAGCGTACTTGTGCATCACCGGATTCTCTACGGCTATGCGATCAATCGGTGCATTCCAGAAAGCGCTAAACAACGCCGCGCCTCCGTCCAGTTCGCGCCACATATCCTCCAATGTGCGACCCGGCGGCGGCGTTGACAGCCACCGGACGCCGCTATTGCAAAGCCGGGTGCAGGGTGGGTGCGCGACCATGAGCAGATCCCAATCGCCGCTCAACAAATCGCGGGCGTCGCCAATTATATGGCGGTTGCTACCGTCCTCACTGGGCAGAATGTCGCAAGACCAAGCGTCATGTCCTTTGGCCACAAACGCGTTGCGAACAATCCCGCTAGTTTCGCACGCCACTAACACTTTCATTTACGCGTCTCCGACCAAGCGTCTACATCCTCTTTCGACCACAGCACGACGTAGTGCTGGCCAGTCGTTGCCATCTGCTCGGCGAACACCTCTTGCAGCGGCGACAGCCTGCCGCCAATTTTTTTTATTTCTACGAACCATGTCTTGCCGTTCGGCAGGCAGGCAATGCGGTCGGCAACGCCGCGCTGCGTCACGCTGCGGAACTTGTAGCTGTACCCGCCCAGCGCCTTCACGCGCTTGACGAAGTAGGCTTCTGTGTCTTTCTCGGTCATACCGTCAACCTACCGGGTAAAACAATTTGTTGCAAGCTGCAAACAAAAAGAAACCCCCGGCGCGGTGAGGCACACCGGGGGTTTCATCGTTAGCTGCGTTAGCTGGGTGTACGCAGCTACCGAATCTTTATTACCTTCCTGTTTTTCGGCGCGTCCGGTTCGACTGCGCGGCGCAACTCCGACTTGGTATTGGTTGCTGCCACGTTCGCGGCGGCGATGATGTGTCGCTTCGTCTGGTACTCCACGGACGCCACGCGCCCGCAATCGACCCAGCCGGCTTCCTTGAAGGCGTGCAGCAGCGCCGCCTGCGGGACGCGGACGCCCATAGGGACGTGACCCTGCGACGCCATCAGGTCGCACAGCTTGTGGAACGGCCCCGCGACAACGCCCGCCGCGAACGGCCCGATGCGCTGGCGCATCATATCGACGAGGAAACTCTCGGCGACGCTCATGCCCTGCTCGACCATGTTGATCTTCCACTCAGTGATCGGCGGCGCGGCAGCGGGGTTGAACGCCGCCACCGGGCGCTGCCACATCCACGCCGCGATCAAATCAAACCCGCCGGTCTTATACCAGGTCCACAGCTTCTGCGCCTCCGCCGCGTCCATGCGCGGCGCGCTCGACCATACGCAGAACCAGCGGCGGTCCTGCGTCGGGAGCGTGATCGGCAGCGTGTCGTTCGTGAACGCGATGACTTGCAGCCTGTTCAGCATATCGTAGGGGTGCAGCCCCTTGCGGTTAATCGACAGCGTGTCGGGTGGCGCGGCGATGATCGGCTTCAACTTGTTGGCCATCGCGCGGCGCTCGCGCGCCTCGGTTTCGCGCAACTCGTTCAGAATGACCACCTCGGCTTCTAGACTGTAGCCCCACTGGCTGCCGATCTCGCCCGTCTCTATGATTGAACGGTTGTGCTGATGCACCCCGCCAAGCGCCCACAGGAACGGTGCCCACATGGTGTCCTTGCCGCTGCCCTCGTCGCCGCCGTGCAGCACGGCATGGTTGATCTTGACGTTTGGGTGTTGGATTTTGCAGGCCATCACGTTCCAGATGTGTTCCAGTTCGGTCCTCTCGGAGACCAGCGTGTAACAGTGATCCAACCACGGCGCGATGTCGGCGTCAGTAACCGGCGCGGCGTCGCTCATGTCGGGGCGCATATTGACCCAGCGGTTGCCGTAGACCAGCCCGTCACGCGCTACCAGCACATCCTCGCCCGCGGCGTAGGTCACGCCGAGCAGCGCCTTGGCCCCATAATCCTGCCGGCGCTCGTCAAAATACACCGACGCCGGAATCTGCCGCTTGCTGTTGTGAATAGACCGGCAGTCGATATGCCGGAACAGCGCGTTGAACACGGCGCGCGGCAATTCCCGGCGCGTCAGCATGTCGAAGAAGTTGTCGTCAGACTGGATGTACGCGAAACGGTCGAACCACTCGGTCTTCTCCAGCCGGCCAGCTTCCTTGCGCTCGACATCGCGGATGATAACCGCCGTTTGATCTGGATAGGCTTCGGTAGGCATAATCTTCTCGGCCATCCGCTTCATGCGCTCGGCGATCAACTCGTCCCGCAGGCCGGGTGTGACGGTCGGCCCGTCGTTCTCCGACACCCACTTCAGGAACACCGCGCTGGTCAGGTCTTGGCAGTGGCCGTGGTAGCAGCAGTACGACCGGTCCAACGGCTTGTAGCGTCCCTCGATGTTGCCGTCGGTGTGCTGCTCATGGTTCGGGCAGATGACGCCGCACCAGCCTTCGTTGTTGACCCGCGACATCACCATGTTGTTGTCCGACAGCCACGCCAGCACGCTGTCGTGGCCGGTGTCGCGGATTTTGATGCTTCGGATCTCGGCAGTGTCGGCCTCGGGCGGCTCGACGCCCAGCGCCGCGCAGATGTCTTCCAGCGCGTACTCGCGCTCGGGGTGCAGCGCGACCAGCCGCGCCTCGAACCCGTTGCGACCCTTCTTCATGTTGACGCTGCCAGGTATGCGGCAGTTGCGGACGGCGTTGGTAGCGCCGGGGTCGGTGTAGCCCGCCTCGGCGATGGCGGTAATGGCGGCGGAGAACTCCGCCTTGGTCGGCTGGTTGGTGAACGCGTAGCCCCACTGATACGACCCTTCCGACGTTTCCATGATCCATGTCGGCTCTAGCGGCGGCGTCTTGGATTTGGTGCCCACATCGTCCAGCATCATGAACAGGACGTACTCGACGTTCTCGGCCTTGGCCGACGGCTTGCCGCCAACGAACCGATCAACGATGAACGATCCTGTGTTGACGTACCAGGCGTCGCCAACCTTGAACCTGGCCTTGGAAGGCAGGAACGCCGGGAATGTTGCCTTGGGTACGCCGTCGCCGTGGTAGACGATCTGGTCGTTCACCAACGACGGCGTCTGGCGCAGCAGCAGCGCCGTCTCGCCTGGCTCCGTAGATAGTTCGGCGATGTATTGGAGAAATTTAACGCGATCCTCACTCATCGCAATTCCTTTCTATCCCTTGCCGTAACGGGTCATGACCGCGACTTCCGCGTTCAGCGGCAGTCCTGCGGCCCACATGGGTGGCGTACACATAATCTTGACTAGCGCCGCGGCGGCGGCGTCGGCTTGCGCGGCTTCGACTTCCAGCACGATCTCGTCGTGAACGTGCAGCACCGTCTCAAACCCTTCTTCCTCCAGCCGCCGCAGCGCGTAGCGTAGCAGATCGTTGGCAACAGCCTGGGTGATGTTCTCGCAAGCCAGACCGCGCCACAGACGGGCGCGGGGCCATTCCGTCGCATCGGCGGCGGGCTTCCATGCAGCCTTGGCGTAGGTGATGTCGCCGGCCTCGTCAAAACGGGCGAACGGATAGCATAGTACACGGCCCGACGGCAGGGCATACCAAAGATGCTGCTTGTCGAACAAATAGGTCACGCGCCCTGCGCTGATCTCTTGGCCTGGGTGGCGCACCGCGGCCATATACGACTGCTCCAAAGCCTGCCAGTAGGTCTGCGCCCACGGGTTCGCCCTGCGCCAGCCATCAACCATGCGGCGGCTGTCGCTCTCGGCCAGCACGACGTTGTAGGCGCGGCCCATGCTGGCGAACGCGCCCACACCGCCGGCGAAACCACACGCGAGTTCTTGGACCTTGCCGATCTGGCGCTGGTCCTTGTCCACGTCGCCGTAGTCAACGCGGAACGTCGCCGCGGCGTTGTGCTTGTACACGTCCTCGCCGCGCTCAAAGAGGGCCAGCTTGTCCGCGCCGCTGTTAGTGTTTGACGCCCAAGGCGTCACCCGCGCCTCGATAGCGGCCCAGTCAGCCACCACCAGCAGCTTGCCTTGGGGGGCCATCAGTGATGGGCGCAGCATACCCTTCAGCACGTCGGTGATCCGCCGGCCAAACTGCGGCACGATCTTGTGGCCGCGCACCATCGCCTGTCGCGTTGACACCGGGTCAGCGGCGCACCTGCGCGGGAAGTTGTGGACCTGCAAGCCGTAGGATGACGCGCGTCCGGTGGCGGCGCCGCCGGCAAACACGAACGCGCCGCGCACCCGGTGATCTTCTGCGTCCGCGAGGTTCGCGGCGCGGCTGAACTTGGCAACGCTGGACGCCCACAGGTCATCGGCGCACTGGATGATCTCAGCCACGTCCGGCGGCACCTCGTCGGGGTTCTCCTCGGCCAGAGCCAGTAGGTTGAGGCGGACGGTCTTGTCGATGGACAACTTAGGCTCGCCGTCCTTGTAGACGGTCGCCAGCTTGAGTGCCTGCGGCCCGACGCGGGCCATCACCCACGCGCGCATCTTGGGGCTGCGCACGGACGTAACCTCGCCCTGCGTGACTTCCTCAACCGTCTGTTGGATGTCGGCGCTCTCGGCGTCGGCGTACTGCACCGCAGCCAGCGCCAGCGGGCGGTCCAGCAGCACGCCGCGGTCGTTAATCCGCTCATTGACGTGGTAGTCGGCCAGTTCATCGTCGGACAGCGGGCGTTGCGCCTGACTGATGGCGCGCATGGCCCGTACATCCTGCTCGCAGTAAGCCACCATCTCCGCCATCAACGCCGGGTCATCCCTGAACCTGCCATCCGCCTGCGGGATGGACAGCGCGCGGATCAGTTGTCCGCCGCGGTGGTCTTTCTTCATGCTGGCGCCGGCGAACCGGCCCACATCCTCCAAGCTGCCTGGCGCGCAGTTGGCGCGGGCTTGGCTGGCGGTGCAGTAGAACTGCTCCAGCGGGTATTCGATCTGTAGGACGTACCAAAAGATCAGCCGCTCAAACGCGGCGTTGTGCGCCCTGATCTGGCCGGTGTGATGGCGCACGACAGCCGGGAACGGCTGGTCGGGCGTCCACGTCCGCACGTCGTCATCGTCGAAGGCGTAGGACATGCACAGCACGTCGGTGCTGGCGTCCTGCGCGTAGTTGTACACGCCCCGAGCCTTCAGGTCACAGCGGCTGCGCGTCTCGAAATCGAGCCATAGGGTGGTCATAGCAACGCCCCCACTGAATTGAAGGACTCAATGCGCTCGGTCAGGATGACGGCGCGGGTTTCCTTGCTGCGCGGCTGGTATGTGCCTTTCCAAGAACTGTCGATGCCAATGTTGCGGGCCACATTGGTGCTGTCCGCGCTGGCCAACGGCAGTTTCGAAAAGATCGCCGGGTTCAGCATCCGCAGCCCATGCAACTTGCACACGGGGCGGTTGTCGTCGTCGCATATCGCGCCGATGGCCTGCGTAGCGCGACCCAAGAACCGCCGCGGCGTTGACACGTCCCATTCGCCGCTCGACCCTATGCACACACGCGGCCATTCGCGCGACAGACGGCGCAGACGTTCGATGCTTTCGTTGATGTGCCACACCACCGCGCCTTGATGACGTGGGAAAGGCCACTCAGCGGCAAGTTGGTCGTTCTCCCCTTCGCTGCCTTCGATCACATCAGGCACAACCGCGAAGTCAAAGCCTGGATGGTTACGCCAATAACCTACCCATGAGTAATAGTCTGGCCAATGCACACCGCCGCCTTGCTTCCAAAATGTGAACGCGCCGTTGTCCAGCGCAAACGATTGGCAAATTTCGGCGGCCAAGTTCATCTGCTGCGTGGCAGCAAACGACACAAACGCATGGCGCGCAGTCCACACTTTGATCGCGCATGTGTCGGGCGTGATCGGGCCTCCATGATAGTGGATCACTCGCTGCGCTCCCACCGGGCGTATATGCGCTCAGGCTTACGGCTGACATCAACAGCGCAGCACTTTAAGTGGACGCCTATATGCTCGGCGAGTTGCTCGCCCCACATCAATGTGTCGGGTAACAGCGTATGGTCAAACTGTCTTAAGAAAGCGTCAACGCGTGACTTACGATCACCCGCGTCAACAAAATGCGAGTCGTTGCGCCACCAGACCACCACTTCCCAAGTGTGGCCATGTAAAACGCCGCAAGGACTTTTATGCGCGGCGGATATAACGCCGCCTATTCCACTTAGAATTGTCATGGGTGCCTCACTTCATCCGCTACTAGCCGGGACGGCCCAACCCGTCCCGGCGTTCGCATGTTGTTTACGTGCGGCGGCGGCGGCGGCGCGGTGCATCTTCAGCCGGGGCTTCCGCTTCCTCGGCGTCTTCCTCCACCGGGGCTGCGTCCATGCCCGACCACTTCACCAGCTCGAACACGGGCGTGAAGATCCGCCCGTAACTCTTGTGCTGGTAGTGTTCCTTTTTGAGGCGCACCACTGGCACCGGCTGGGTCTGGTCCTTGTCCACCTGCTCGGCGATGGCCATAGCCAGCGCCTGCACGGCGCGCTTGCCGCCGACGCTGGTGACGCTGTAGCGCGCCTGCAAGCCTTCGTCCTCGCCGTTGGTGCAGGCCAACGTCATGCCGATCTGCATCTCCCAGCCTCGCTTGGCGCCGCTGGGCGGCATGTCAAGTTCCGGCAGCGGATCTGCAACGCTGACCATCTTCTCGCCCAGCACCTCGCCGTCGCCCCACGCGATGTAGCCGTGGACGAACGAGAACGGGTTGACGGCCCAGAGACTGGCCTCCTCCACTTCTGTCTGATCGGCACCGAAAACCCAATGGCCGGTCTTGTCCATCTTGATAATGGCCATGCCGACGGCGGTATCCTGCGCTTTGATAGACCGCAGCGCAGTAGAAAGCGACTTCACCGACGGCAGACTGGCGCCGCCGAAAACTGTAATGTTCGTCATTGTACGTCCCTTTGTTACTGGATTTTAGCCATGGCTCTTTTGAGCGTATGGCCTATTTGCAACGCCGCCGGCCTCGGGTCATCTCCCGGCGCGAGCGTGTTACCACTGGAGACGGCGACCACCAGGTCAGCCGGCAATTCAATCTTAGCCTTCTTCAGCGCCTTCTCGGCAACCGCGGGGCTGATAACTTTTGGCTCTTGCAGCGGATAGACGCCGTTAGCTTCCAGCCACGCCGTCGCCTTGTCGTCGTCGGTCCACTGGCGCGTTGCGCGCTTCGGCACCAGCTTCCAGCCGCCCACGGGCTGGCCTTCTTCAAGCATCTGCTGCGCCAGCGCCTGCAAGCCTCGGATGAACTCCTCGATCAACGGCACCTGGTCCAGATAGTGCGCGATCTGATCGACCGGCAGCGCGTCCAGCTTGGCACGCAGCGCCCGGTCGGCTGCGCCGGTCATAATAGGGCACACAGGCTTGGCGCTGCACCACTTGCAATGGTCGCCGGCGGCCAGCGGCGCGTCTGGCTGCGCCGACAATTTGACGGCGGCGGCTAGGTCTACCTCAAACGCTTTGACGCGCGCGACGGTTGTGGTCCACCGCTTGACGGCGGGCGGCTGCACGATGATCAGCTCAACCTCGGTAACGCCTTCGAACGCCCACTTGGTTGCGTCTGTCCGCATAGCGGCGGCGGCGTAGAACATCAACTGCTCGTTTTCCTCAACCTCAACAGCAACGCCTGAACCAAACTTCCAGTCCAGAACAATCGCTCGATCACCACTACGGCCAAGAAAATCGGTAGAACCAAAAACGACAGGCAGAAAATCACCAAAACCAACCCGGCTCTCAATTGCATATTCGATATCTCCCTGCGGGTCGATCTGGTCCAGCGCGGCCAGCGCCGGGGCCAGCTTGTCATCAATCAGCGCCTGAGTAAGCGCAACGCCGCCATGGGTGCGGCCCAAATGGTCCTCGGGCGCGCCGCCGTGGACTAGCACGTCCGCTATCGTATCGTGCAGTAGCGTCCCTTCGTTCGCATAGCTGGTGCTGGTCTGCGGTGGCATCTTGTCCACCAGCGCCACGCTGCCGGGGCAGGCCATGACGCGCTTGGCGGTCGAGCCACCCACAATCTGACTGTGCTGCATTGTAATATCCTGTCCTGTCTTTGATTGATCAGATTACGCGCCAAAAATCGTATTGCTGAGATTTCTCCATCCGCAGCAGCCGCTCAACTGTGAGCCGCTTGGCATGGCGCAGCAGGCCAGCCACTTCCAGCATGGCGCCCACGCCTTCCTTGGCCAAACTGTCAGCCACCAGGATCGCGTCGTCGCACTCGCCTTCAAGCCGGGTCAGGTCGTCGATCATCTCGGCGTCGCGCTCCCGTTCGCGCTCGCGTTCGGCGCGGGTCAGGGTGTCGCCGTCGGTAATTATCGTCGGGTGGCCGCTCATACGCTCACTCCAATAATCAACAGGCCCATGGCCACGATGAAGGTTAAGAACGCGACAAAGTCTAGTACGGTAGCAATCCAATTACGCACGGTGGTGCTCCTCGGCGTCGTGGGCGGCTTCGAGGGCGTCGTGGGCGGCGTTGTAGGCGTCGTGGGCGGCGTTGTAGGCGTCGAGGGCGGCGTTGTAGTCGTCGTAGGCGGCGTCGGCGGCGTCGGCGGCGTCGGCGGCGGCGTTGTAGACGTCGCGGGCGGCGTTGTAGGCGTCGCGGGCGGCGTCAAGGGCGGCGCCGCGGGCGGCGGTGTAGGCGTCGCGGGCGGCGGTGTAGGCGTCGCGGGCGGCGGCGTTGTAGGCGTCGCGGGCGGCGCTGTAGGCGTCGCTGGCGGCGTCGCTGGCGGCGTTGGCGGCGTCGAGGGCGGCGGCGGCGTCGCGGGTGGTGGTGATCATTTTCGTTCCCTTAGTTGATTGTGCCGCGCGGCGGGATTGCCGCGCGGCTGTAGTTGGTTAAGCGTCGCGGGCGGCGTCGAGGGCGTCGTAGGCGGCGTCGCGGGCGTCGCGGGCGGTGTTATAGGCGTCGAGGGCGGAGGTGTAGGCGGCGGCGTCGCGTGCGGCGTCGAGGGCGTCGAGGGCGGCGACGAGGGCGTCGTAGGTGTTGGCGATCATTTTAGTTTCCTTTAGTGTTTGATTGGTTGATGCAGCACCGTATCAGGGCCGGCGCGCGTCTGCAATACTTTTTTTTGCAGACGCGCGCCGATAGTTGATTAGGAGGCGATAAAAGCGTCGCGGTCGAACGCGCTTGCGCCCTTTTCGCGCATTGGCATTAAGACGCCGCAACAGTCATTGCGCTGGCCCTTTCCATCCTCGCTGGCGAAAGTTACCAGGGCCGGGTCTTCGCCGTTCTGGTGCAGCTTGAATAGGCTTGCGGCGTCTTTCTTGCCGTCGCGCAATGCCTTCGCCATATCGCCTAGCTTGCCGATATAGAGCGGGTTGAAATGCGCGGCGGCTAGCGCATCTGGCGCGAAGGGGATAATCCGCGCCCAGTCTGGAAAGGATCCGTCAACCGGCGCGAAGTGGATCCGGGCATTGCCATAGAGGATCCACCACAAGCCTTGCGCGTCGCGCTCGATCACATAGCAAAGTCCCTTAGAACGACCGGCGGCTTTGCCAGCTTGCAGGATTGCATCGCTTGGCACAATAACGCCGGGGAGCGCGTCGTTTGGATAGGTCGGCTTCACGTCGGCCAGCTTGTAAGCGTCATTGCAGCGCGCGGCGAAAGCCATATGCCCGTTAGTCGCGGCGATGAAACCGCGCGCGTCAATGAACACGCCTTTGAGATAGTAGCGCGTTTCCTCTTTCGAAACGGCGCACATTGCGGCGTCAATGAAACCGGCGGGGATTGAGATTTGGATTGTGTCAGTCATAGGGAATTGTCCTTTAGTTGATTGTGTGCCGCGCGGCGGGATTGCCGCGCGGCGGTAGTGAATCAGGCGTTGCGGGCGGCGTCGAGGGAGGCGCTGGATGTGGTGATCATTTTAGTTTCCTTTCAGGATATCGGCGCATTCCAGCAGCCGGACTAGTTCGCGCGCCCATTGCGCAGCTTCGGCATCTTTGCCACACGATTTGTAAGCAATGGCTTTAGCCACTGCGCGGCTCACTTCGCTACGGTCGATCATTTTAGTTTCCCTTAGTTGATTGTGCCGCGCGGCGGGATTGCCGCGCGGCTGTAGTGGATTAGGCGTCGCGGGCGGCGGCGGCGTCGTCGCGGGCGGCGTCGCGGGCGGCGGCGGCGGCGTCGCGGGCGGCGTCGCGGGCGGCGCGTGCGGCGGTGTAGGCGGCGTCGTAGGCGGCGTCGCGGGCGGCGTCGTAGGCGGCGTCGTAGGCGGCGCGGGCGGCGCGTGCGGCGGTGTAGGCGGCGTCGTAGGCGGCGGCGAGGGAGGCGCTGGGTGTGGTGATCATTTTAGTTTCCTTTCGGGGCCAGCGGCCTGTTGATCGTCCACAACTGCATCCCGGCATCCAGCCGGGATGCAGGTATGAGGATCAAAGGTTAAGCCCACTCAAAGTGCGATCCGAATTTCTGGACGTGCGCGCCCATGTACGCCAGAAGAAAATCCAGCTTGGGGTTCTTTCTGTCGCCCCAGTCCGAAAGCCCCAAAAACTCGCGGATGTCATCGTCCATCAACGGCGCGGCAGCGGCCAAGTGTTTCGACCAATCAATTTCCGCTGGGTCGTCAACATTTGCGCCGCGCAGGATGGAGTCAAAGGTGACGCTGTAGGTGGGGTCGTAGGTGTTGGCGATCATTTTCGTGTCCTTTAGTTGATTGTGTGCCGCGCGGCGGGATTGCCGCGCGGCGGTAGTTGGTTAAGCGTCGCGGGCGGCGTCGAGGGCGGTGTAGGCGGCGTCCCGGGCATCGTAGGCGGCATTGGTGGCGGCAGTGTAGTCAGCGTTAGCGGCGGCATAGGCGGCGTTGCGGGCGTCCAGGACGGCGCGCAGGAAAGCGGAGGGGACGTGCGCGAAATCAGTCATTTTAGTTTCCTTTCAGGTGGCCACCGTGGCCGTTGTTGATCGTCCAGTAATGAGGCGCGGCGTGCGCCCCATGGCTTGAGGATCAAAAGTTCCAGCACTTAGCGCCGAGATCCTGAGCGATCTTGCGAGCCTCGCGCTTGCCCTTCACGTCGTGGGTGCTGATGATGCCGGTATTCAGCGCGGGTGTGCGGCTGATGATCAGTTCGTAGCCGCCGCGAACCTTGTAGAAGTGTGCAAACATTTTCGTTCCTTTTAGTTGATTGTGCCGCGCGGCGGGATTGCCGCGCGGCGGTAGTGGATCAGGCGTCGCGGGCGGCGTCGAGGGCGGCTGCGCGGGCGGCGTCGGCGGCGTCGAGGGCGGCGTCGAGGGTGTCGCGGGCGGCGGTGTCGGCGGCGTCGAGGGCGGCGTCGAGGGCGGCGTCGGCGGCGTCGCGGGCGGCGTCGCGGGCGGCGTAGGCGGCGTTGTAGGCGGCTGCGTGGGCGGCGTCGGCGGCGGCGTCGGCGGCGTCGCGGGCGGCGGCGTAGGCGGCGTAGGCGGCGTAGGCGGCGTCGAGGGCGGCTGCGTGGGCGGCTGCGTGGGCGGCTGCGTGGGCGGCGTCGGCGGCGTCGCGGGCGGCGGCGTTGTAGGTGTTGGCGATCATTTTCGTGTCCTTCCGTTGCTGTTGACGCGATCTTATCGTGTCGCGCGGGCATTGCAATACTTTTGTTTGCAGAAACGCAAAAAGCTAGGTGATTGGGGCGAAAAATATGGGGCGATGGCGCCCATGAAAAGCCGAGGGAATATGCGCCCTCGATCAAGGCGTTAGATGGGCGGATGGGTTTTATATATAGCTATGACGTATCAGTGTGATCTGAAAAATGAGTATATATAAGGATAACCTTATATATAGCCCACCGTTCTGGCTCCAACTAAAAACAGGAACCTAAACCGCCCATATGACCTAGAAACGCTTTCCGTTGCACGCTACCGGGCGACGCTACCGGGCGACGCTACCGGGCGACGCTACCGGGCGACGCTACCAGGCGACGCTACCAGCTGGCGCTACCAGCTGGCGCTACCAGCTGGCGCTACCGGGCGACGCTACCAGCTGGCGCTACCAGCTGGCGCTACCTGGCGACGCTACCGGGCGACGCTACCGGGCGACGCTACCGGGCGACGCTACCGGGCGACGCTACCGGGCGACGCTACCGGGCGACGTGTCACATCCCTACCCAGACCGCCCATCAGAGAAAAGGTCACACGCGCGCGCGCGCGGGAGCATATGGCCACGCGCGCGTGCCGGCAGCGGGCGGGCGCACGCGCGCGGGCTGGCGCGCGGGGGCGGGGGTGCGGGGGCCTGCGCGCGGGGGCTACTGCCACGGAGGGGCCACAAACAATTTTTCATACGCCTAAAACGTCAACCGCCCGCAAAACTTAAAATTTTTTTTGTATGTTGCCCGCGCAACCCGCAACGGTTAGTGTCGCGCCCCATGACCTTCTACTCTTTGCCCTACACTCCAGATCGGCCCAAAGCGACCGAGGCGCGGTTGGAGGCGATTTATGCCGCCGCGCGTTACGGCCTAAAAGGCGACAGCCTGGCAATGGCCGCGGGTCTGATGCCCAGCCAATACCGATACCTCCAGGAGTTTGACCCGCTGGTAGAAATGGCCGAGCTGAAGGGCCGCGCCGAGAGTGAGATGAACGCCGCCAAAACGCTGTACGACGCCGCCGCTGCGGGCGACACCAAGGCGGCGCTGGACATTCTCAAGCATCAGCACGGCTGGGTGGCCAAGCAGC
>Ga0181350_1000389_pt1 | contig 12991 bp, 6 predicted proteins | sample Su13VDMM110DCMD_FD_130105 | JGI IMG/M metagenome (GOLD analysis project Ga0181350, IMG submission 130105) | Freshwater viral communities from Lake Michigan, USA - Su13.VD.MM110.DCM.D | ecosystem: Environmental > Aquatic > Freshwater > Lake | place: USA: Michigan | collected 2013-07-16
TTGTTTGTTTAATATAAAAATCATCACTGTTATTTGGGTTTGTAATACCTTGGAAAGTTGGTTGGTTAACACCTTCTCCTCTTATTGCACCCTTACCTGTTATTTCATCAGTGTATGAATTATCTAAATAAGCCTTATCTCCCGTTTTTAAAAAATTAATTTTAGCTATTGATATTGTTCTAATAGAATCATTGTTTGCGGCACCAAGAGACAACTTAGTTCTTGGTAAAACACTACACTCGAGATTGGCATACATCACCAAATCCTCTTGTTTTACAAATCTATCTTTTACTTTATTATCACTATCAACAACTTTGTTTGGGTCAATAATTGTAATATTGTTATAGTCGAATTCGACTAATATATTTTCGGGTTTACCTACCATAATAATAGAAATGATTGTCTAATTGAGATTTATATTCTTGTAAAGATGATACTAAAGGAAATGGAATTGTCAATATAGCGGCATCCGGGATAGCCCACTCATTTCCCCCAAAAATTGGGTTTGCAGCTAAAATTAACCACCCAAATGTTGGGGTTCCATAGTATTGTTGAGATATTTTATCCAATCTTGATTGACCTATTTTATAAATCGCTCTTTTATCAGATGATTTACTTGAAATGGAGATGTATGGGACAATACTCTGTTCACCATTTATTAAAAATTCATTATATCTATTATAATTTTGTCTACTATCCATTTTTAATTAAATTGAGTTTTATCTGTCCAAATTGTTTTATCACCAGTATTATCCCCTTTATACAATAATATTAAATTATTAGTTTGTTCATCATTTGTTGGTGAAGGTTCTGTAGTATATGTAAACTTACGTACTTTTCCCTTATTATAAATGTTATCTTTAGTCCACCCAATATAGTCAGAAGATTTTCTAAGAGTTTTAATATTTTTTTCTTCAAAATCTAATTCTTCAATTACACTATCTCTAAAATTGTCCACAATTTTGTTAAATTGTTTAGATAAATCATCATAAGTGTTATCCAATTCATTGGTTATAATTGCGGATTTAAATGTGTTAAAATTACTTCTATTATTGAATACTTGAGCCATAACCATAAAAAATCTTTTATCTGTTAAATCATCAAACACCGCCGAAGTAAATCCTCCCGGTTCTGTATAACCATTACTAATTATATTAAAATCAGTACTACTTAAAGTTTCATTATATTTATTCATTCTGGTTGCAACCAAATCATAATCAAATATCATTTCTTGGAATGTGTCCACACTCTCTTGAACACCACCTCTATTAACTTCTTCTGTTGCGGTAATTGTATAAATTTTTGCTTTACTATCTATTAACACACCATCAGATAATGTTGTCACATAATTAATTTTTCTAAAAACTTGTACCATACCCTGTTCTTGTTCAACAATCTTATTACTAATTTCCTCAACCCCATTACTGAAATCCGTCTGCATTGTTTTAATATAATTTGTTAAATTAGTTGTCACATCCCTAACCGCTGTTGCATCCGTAAACACACTATTTAAACCAACAATAATAAAATTAGTACCACTTGATATATCATTTAATAATGCTGAAAATAAATCAATCACTCTTTGTTCATAAACTGACTTACCATAAATCGTAACTAACTGACTTGATGTTCCCATATTAAATTCACCACCGGTATATTGTCTTTCTTGAGTCATTAATTGCCAAATACCACCATTGTATGATTTAACTGTTGTTTCATATTGGTTTACAAGATTCACAATATATTCTTTACTAACATCCAATAAACTATCCATAATTTTCATATAGGTAATGTCACCGGTTTGACCACTTGTACCATTAACTGTTGTTTGAATTTGTCCAATTGTTTCACCCGCAGAATTTGTTTGTTGATTATCTACCTGAGTTACCGTAGGTTGTTCATCAATTAAATTTTGAAAATATTGTTTATCTAATTTTTTCCAACTATCATCCGTTGCTTTAGCTCTTTCATCATAAATTTCTGTATTAGCGTAATAATTAAATGATAAAGCGTTTTGTAATTCTTCAACCGGTTTTTCAAGACCCATACCACCAATAATATCAAAATTCATCGAAACATTAGCAATCATAGGTTGAACTCCAATACCTTCCGGATTTAAATCAAAAACTAACGGTTCATATGAGAACGCAACACTTCTTGGTATTATTTTACAATTATAAAAATCACCAATCCTTAAAACTAATACCGGTGGAGCACCAAAGGAGGTGTTTAAGGCATCATTTGCAACTATCTGTCCCTTATCACCAATAACCGGAATTGTTTCACCAGGACGAACACATTGATTTAAGAAAGTTAAACGAGAGTTTAATCCTTCCGGTGTTGTTGAATGAAACGCAGGGTTAAAATATTTAATTTTTTCCTGAATAGAATCATATAACATCGGAACCTCTTTTTTAATAACATCAAAATAGTCACATTCAGAAAGTAATTTTCTTACAATTAGTTTACTAATACCTTCCTTTATTGTTTTTTCGGTTCTATATGTTGGTTTTGGTTTTGGTTTTGGAGCTACTACCGGAGGTGGTGTAGGAACAATAACCGGATTTTCAATTGGTTCCACCGGTTTATCAACAGGTGTTGCCGTTACTTTTATATCTTTTAATGTAACTCTTCGACAAGCCATTGCACTAACAGAATACTTTTGAGAATCTTTAGTAACTTTATTTGTTTTTGATAAAATATCGTCAGTACAATTAACTGACGACCCAAAAACACCTGTCGCTGATTGTGGGAATGAAACAACTTCCCCCTCACCTTTATTAACATCAAGAAATGTTAGTGTTTTATCTACATCAATAAATTTCCCTAATTTAGTTGTTTGTAAATATTCAACAACAGAATTTTTTCGTCTTATGGATAATTTTACATTGTAATCTTTACTCGCAGGAGCTGATGCCGAACTAGTTAATGTTATTTGAATAGTCCCTGTTTTTTCACTTAATATTTTGAAAGCGTCCTCAACAAAACCAGTATTAATTTGATTAAAATTATCAATAACCACATTAGTAAAAAATGGTTGAACATTTAAATTAATACTCATTAATGGAAAAGTATTTGTTGATATAGCAACATATGTATCTTGATTCGAACTACTTGTATAACTATCATAATCCGATTTATATGATGAATCTGGTTTTTCCGCAGTTTTATTCTTTGGTCCCGGTACATCATTATCAAAATAAAAACCTAAATTATTGTACTTAGTTAAATCTGCCGTAGCTAATTCAGGGTTTGATTTTTCAGGACCATTACCTGTTGTTACGGTACCAACAGAAGCCTCTCCAGCAATATTACTAATAACTTCTTTAGCCGTATTTTTATCTAAATTAGGGTCGTTTAATATTTGTTGGTAAGTATATAAATCTTTTGTAGGAACAGTGTTGAATTTTTTAGCCAATTCATAAATATCATATTTAACACAACCCGCAAAAAATGAATCAATAATAGAATTAATTCTTTCTTTATTCTGTCCTTTTAATTGTTTCTCAACAATAACATTCATTACCGAAGGGTGGTCAACAATTATTTTCCAACTTAATGTTCCAGCTCTTTTAGTATCTTTATATGTATAGATTGGTTCAGGTCTACCTAAGAAAGATGTTTCTGTCCAATTGGCATTACTTGTATCATTAAATTTAATATCATATGGTGGGAACCACATAACTCTACCCCCATTTGGACCTTTTTCACAAACAGGTAGTTCATCATAAGTAAAACCTTGTTTACTTGATGTTCTCCAAGCTAAATTTTCAATTGAGAACATATATTTTTTAGCATACCCACCAATACCATTTGGTCCATCGGCAATAATATTTGTCGACCCCGGATTTCTTGTTGGTGAAATATTTAAATTAAATGTGTTGTCAAATACTGAACTAGCAAATTTTCTTCCTGATGTGGTTATACCATCGACTTTTTGTAAATCATTATAAGTATAGTATGGAGTATCTTTAGTAAAAACTCTACAATACTCAATACCCGCCTCACCACCTGTTGTTTGGTCTTGATATGATACAACTTGAGAACCTTTAGTCATTTCTTTATATCCATCGTGAAATACTTTACTAACTTGGTTGATAGCATTACCGACGTGTTTTAATCTTGAAATTCCTTGAACATTATCTGCTGAATTTACTAATCTTTGAGTTTCATCTAAAATAGATGTCGCTTTAAACACAAAATTAGTTGATTCGTCTTTAAGGTAGTTACTACTAATTAAATTAAATTCAGAATCCGCAGAACCTGAACCACCTCCGGGTGTTGCTTTGAATCCCGCGTTTGGTTTATATTTTGGAGATGTCCAAACAAATTGTCCATCAATACCACCACCATCACTTAATGATTTTGCCGCAAGTCCAAAGTTAAGAGTATCTTGATTACCCTCAAATAAAATACCCAATTCAGACGGTCCATATACCGGAACATCCTCCTGTTGACCAAAAGCGTTAACAGGAACTTGGTTTGGTGGTGAAGTTATTGTAGACGGCTCAGAGTTTCTACTACCAACATAATAACCACCAACTAAAGTACCATTATCAGGATTTATTAAACTAACAATAGCTTGTCCAATACCTAATAACCCACCAAAAGTTTTATCATAACTTGGTTGATAACGATTATAATTTAGATTTCTAAATAAAACAGACCTTTGACCATTTCCGGTATTCGCCAAAAATATCTCAGAAGGGTTTCGTTTAGCATTTAAAATTGGACCCAAAAAACCACCTGTTAATTGATTAACTACGTTTAACGCGTTTGATGTTTGTTGTGTTTGACCATTTCTTGTGTTATCTGTAAAATAATCTCCCGGAATTGGTGAAACAGGCCAATACGCGCCACCCAATCTTGTAATTAAATCAGCCGCAGCTGTGATAGGGTCTTCGGGTGATGTAATCTTCCAATTTCTATAAATTAAAGGTTCTTGTCCTGATATAATTAAACTAGCCTCAAATGGGTCTGATAATGATTCTAAATTTACTTGACCAACAGTATTAATATAAATTTGTCTACTAATCCTCTCTTGAAATAATTCATTAAGTTTTTGAGCACCTAATCTTGCTAAATATGAATCCTGAGACAATGAACCATCACTACCTGTAGGATTTGATGATAATAAAATCTCATAAGGAGAGTATGATGAAGGTATAAATGTCGACCCATATGGTTGATGTATTGGTGATGCTAACATTTGTGTGGTAACCCCAAACAGATTAGCAAAACCACCAACAGGACCATAATAATTTACAATATAAGCTGTATCAATAAAAAATTCGTTAACTAAATCTAATACTGTATCATCAGGACTATATTCACCCTGATTTGAATTTACCGGAAGAGGCGCTCCATTATAATCTATTGTTGTGTTATAACCACCATCGGGACCATATTCATTTAATGGGTATAACTGAGCAGCAAATGGGTCATTAGCAATTAAGTCATTTGGCGAATCAATAACATTACTAACATTTAAAACTGTTTCATAAGTTAAATCACCAACTTGTGGTGAATATACTCCAACAACATTATATGGTGCTAAATTTTTAGCCAATAAAATATCTCTAAATGAAGATGATGAAGCAAATGATAATGTACTATTTGACATATTTTTTTTCTTTTATAATAAATAGATTAATAACCTATTTTTAACGTGGTTGATTTTTACTTGGAATTGGTCTACCAATAGTATCTGATACTGTATCTTGATACATTTTAACTATTTGTTGTTTAACATCAGGTTCATTTAATGCGTTCTGAAGTGTTTTTGTATCTATACCTGATGGCGCGGTAATATTTATATTATGATTCACATTAACATCCATTGTTGATTTTTGAGTGGAGGGTTGAGAACCGTTCATACTATTAGTCCCAACATTCCCGCTTGGTATTGACGAATTTGTTGGTGGTAAAGTCCCTGTTACACGTTGGAGAGATTTTGTTATATCACCTAACACCGGAAAATCAGCACTTAATTTATCCGCCTGAGTTTTAACATTTGAAAACGAATCGGTTAGTTCTTTTTTAATAAACCCTCCGAAATCAGTCATTATATTACCTAAATCAACCGTCGATTTTCCAGTTTCCGCATATTGATGTAGAGCATCTTTTACTGTGTCCACAGTTTTATCTATTCCCTTACCTATATTTCTCGCGGATAACCCTTCACCCGGAATTTCCGACGCAGCGGTGGCAACCGCTCTAGCACCTTTTAAGACCCCACCCGCAGTTCTACTACTTGCAACACCTAAACCTGTTCTATCACCTAAACTATTTATTGCTGCTGTAATTGATTCTGTTGCGGTTAATTGTTGTTTAGCCAACTCCTCCATTGTTGGTGGAGCGGTGTTCGCCATTTTTTCAAGAGCCTCTATTTCAGGACCCGTTAACGCACTAACATCTTTAGTCGTACCATCAGCAGTTTTAATCTGATAAGTTCCACCGGCACCCATTTCCGCCATATTGGCAAGCATTTTCTTTTGGTCTTCAGTCGCACTCGGAAAGGATATTTCCTTCATTTTCTTATCTAAGTCAGCACTACCTAACGCCATTTTAGTAATGTCATTATATGAGATTCCCATCGCGCTTGAAATCTCTCTCAATTGTCGTTTCGCTCCCGGCATAATTTCAAAATGTCCGTCTTTACCTAATTGAACAAATTGTTTACTCATTTGAGCAATTTGGTTTTGTAATTCTGCAGGGTCATTTTGTGATAAATCCATTAACTTCAATGGGTCTAATAACGAACTCTGAGAAACACCCAATCTTTGCATTGCGGCAGCAACTTCAATCGCACCTTCAGGGTCAAACACTTTTTCTGCAAACCCTAATGTTGTTGACATATCAATCCTTAATGCGGTTGCTTGTGCCGCCATTTTCGCCAAACCTTCAACACCACCGGCAAAATTGTATTTATTAAGTGCTTCCATATTTTTAAGAACCATACCTGATACCGCCTGAGCATTAACCCCTGATTCTCGAGCAACATTAACCACTTTTAACATTTCATTTGTTGCCCTTCCCGCACCAATACCCACGTCCGCCATACCAGTAACAATATCTTTAACAGACTGTCCGGTAACTTTCATTGTGGCATACAAATCTTTAGTCGATTGTTCTGATAACACAACATTTCTACCTAAAGCGTCAGACGCGTCTTTTTGTGTCGCAAGAACATCCGCAATATCACCACCTAATTTTCTTACTGAAGTAACTGCGTCAGCCATACTACCACGTAACAAATCCGCCATAGCCTGTCCTTGACCAAATTTCTTAAGCATTTCACTTGAAGCATTATCAAGTGTTAATACCACTTTCGCGATTGCAATTGGGTCAAAATTAGAACCAATTGCTTCCCCTAATCCTCGTATACCCGCTGTTGATTTATCTCCCGGTGTTTCTGGTGTTGGCATAATTAAATGTGTTTATAAATAAATACACCAAACATAGTTTTTAAATCACTAGTTTGGTGTGTTATTCTCGATTACTCGATTTATTAAATATTTTCTAACATATGTCGGCATTGAATGGAAATCCGAATATGATACGTGTATTGATTGAGCCAAATACAAATATTCCTCAATTAATAGTTGTCTATGATTAGAAGAAAGGTCGAAAAAAGTCCACCCCAAAGGTTATCTCGAAAGATACCAATTCTCCGGAAGGGGCGATTACACTTCTTTTTAAGTCCAATGACGGCTCATTTTCTCTTAAAAAACTTCTTATGTATTTAGAATCCATAATTGGTAGTGAATCAACAAATAACGCAATTTTTGATTTATCTGAACTACCATCAACTTCAACAATATGTTTTAACAGTTTCCAAGTAATTTTTGGTGCTTGTCTACCAACGGGATATTGTTCCACCATTTTATCTAATTCAATAGTATCGTGAAAAGTTGTTGGTCTTAATTTTACTGTAACACCTGTTCTTGGTAATTTAGTTGTAAACGTCCCATCTTCATCAGGTTTAAACTCAGTTCTTCTAATATCTAACTCATCTAATATAACCGAACCAACAAATGATTTATCAGTTCCCGGGTCAACTAAATTAATACTATATTCCGAACCAAAAGAAGAGTTTCTTAAAAAGATTAAAATTGCCTCAACATCACCATCTAAAAGTTCTTCAGGACGTAAATCGTGTTCATACATTTTATTTCTCAATAGTTTTAATATAATATTTTCACTATTACGACCAGAACCAATTAAGTAATTTTCGTCATTTGCCGTTAAATAACCAATCTTAACTGCTTTCTTTTTTGATTTATAAAAAATCCCTCCGGTTGGTAATTGAACCACATCGTGTGGTAAACTGAAATTTTCAGTTCCAGCGTCTATTAAATTTTGTTCCATATAATTTTGTTTTTATTATAAATAATAGGATATGTTTTTTTTATATAAATAAAAAACCCCACATAATTAAATGTAGGGTGTAATATTTTTTATTTTAATTGATTAGTAAACTAATACACATCTATCCATACGAAGTGTTGCCGAAATTGTTGCCAAAGCGTCCGAACTATATTGTAATGCGTCAAAGTTAACATCAGATAAGAAAGTTCCTTCTAATATCCATTTTTCAACAACAACACCTGTTGGGTCTAACATCTCAAGGTCAATATTTTTCTTATACCCCGCAGCATATCCCATACGACCTGTAACTGACTCCGCACATAGACGAACCCACTCCATAAGAGCTTGTGACGCAGAAGGTCCAATTGGGTCTCTAAATTTGACATTAATTGTCCCCCAAGTAAATCTACCCGCAACATACGTTGAAGTGTTTAAGAATGGTATCTCAACGTCTTTAATAGTGATATGTGGTCTAGCAGCCGATTCTACAAACCATTCGTTAATCCCTAATGTAGAAGGGAATCGTACAATAAACCTATTTTGTCTTTTTGGTTCATACGGTATGGGCATTTTCATTAATAAATCAGCCATTTTCTATTTGTTTTTTAATTTTTATTTTTTTATCTTGTTTATTATAAATATAACCTATTTAATTTTTTTCTCTTGACTTTTAGAATTAAAAAATTTATCATTCTAGAAATCCTAGTTTTTATATTAATAGTTTTTATTTATTAATTATTTTATAATAAATATTTTAATATTCTTTTTTAATTCCTCCTGCTGTTGAATATGTTTTAATTATATTCTCTGGGTCTTGCTCAAAATGTTTTTTCACAACATCCACATTTTTTAAATCATCATCTGAAAAACCTATCTTAGGGACAAAATAATTGTTTATTTTATTTTTTAAGAAAGCTTTCTTTTGTATATGTTGAGACATTGCTTTAACATACTCAACAAATTCTTTTAATGCGTTAATTTTACCTTGTTCAGGATTTGTTGCCGAACCTTCACCATAAGTAACAGGATAAAATCTACATAAGTCCAAATATTCTCGAATCATTTCTCTTTTAGACACATTTTCTTCATCCGCTAAATCACGATATTTTTCTAAATTTTTAACTAATTCATCTGAATCAATTCCATTTGTGTTTGAAACAATATAGTTATAACAAGACTCTTTTAATACTGACGGTGTATGTCCTCTTGCGGTAACGATTGAAAAAATTGAACCGTTATTAATCGCCTCAACAAAATCTGCCCAAGCCGGACCCGGTTTTGCTGTTATAGAGTCAACTATAAATTGCTTATCACCCTTAACACTAAACCATTTAAAAGGGTCGTTGGCAAACCCTACTATTGTGTGACCGTCAAATTCAAAAGGTTCTTTCCCAACCTCTTCTCTGTAAGTTGCAAAATCTTCAGTAGACATTCCTACTTCATCACCTTCTTCGTCTTTCAAGATTATTTTTGTTGGCATTGAAACAATGTTATCATCCCAATCAAACGCGTAATACTTTTCATCCGGAGCACCAAACTCATCAATTCCTTCAACTATTTTATTTTTTAACATATCTTTATATTAAGGCTTATTATGACCCACTATTACAATGGGTCATAATTTTATTTATTATATATTCTCGAAAGAAGCTCCGGTTGGAGTAATATAGAACGTAATGTCTATAAATTCTAACGATTTGGTTGGTTTGATGTAAATCTTACCAGTCATCTGATTTCTGTCTAAATCAGCAGCGTCTGACGAAACTGTTACACGGAAGTCATATAAACCTCTATCTCTTCTAATAGCGTCTAAGATAGGGTTAACAGCATCTAAGAAGTCTTGTCTTACTTTTTGGTCGTTTTGTTCGAACAATAATCTTACAGATACTGCAGAAATCAATTTACGAGCTTGAAGTAATAATCTTCTTACGTTGATTCTATCAAGTGCCGATTGAGCTACTTGTAGAGTTTTATTACCCCAAATCACAGTTCCAACATCAGAGAACGTAGCAATTGGATTAAGACGACCTTGGTAAAGAGTATCTCTATCTTCTTGAGTAAGTTTCTTTCTCGCTTTGATTGCGTTTACTATACCTCTTGTGTAACCTGCCGCCGCGAACCAAGGGAAAGCGATGTTGTCGGTTAACGCTAAGTTTCTAACAACTTCTGCCGTTGGTGGTAAGTAGATTTGTGTATTGTTAACACTATCTCTTGTTAATACCCAAGGGTAGTAAGTTGCCGTATAGTTAGAGTCAATACCTGTCGTTTCTAAGTTATTTATCGCTTCTTGAGGATAAATTAAATCAGTTGATAAGTTTACAGTTGACATAAACAAATCAATATCCGGTGTTGTACAAACATATAATGAGTCAGCTCTATTAAATTCAATCATCTCAATTGCGTCCTCAACTAAATCAGAATTATTAACATAATCAATACCCGGAGTAACAAATAAGTTAATATTCACCGCCTCAGGATTAGAGAATGTTTGTTGTCCTAATAAGTAAGCGTAATAATCAGTGTTAGCAAAATCAACCGAATTGTTTCCGACAGTAATTTTCTTGAATGCTCCAAACCCTGTTGCCGTTGGATATTGTATACTCGTACAAGCTCCATTTAAGTAACCTCTTCTACCTAATTTAAATGTGTCGGTGTTTGTTCTAGATTCTCTATAGATATCCCAACCATCAAATCCTCCTTGAACTAATAATGAGAATTTACGAGAATAAATTCTATAATAAGGACTAACTTCACTATCAGGGTCTGATGTAAATGGTGCGTCACCAACATAAAATTCAGGGTTGGATGTTCCCGGATAAACAATTGATGATGCGTTAACATCCATATGGAATCCTTTTGTTTTATATGTCCAATCATCCCCCTCTATTGCCGTACATAGATTTATAGAATTTTGTTTCCCTTTATATTGGAAGAAATCAGGGTCATATCCCGCCCCATATCCTGTAGAAATACCTAAGTAAGTTCTACGAACATTATCCCCCGGACTTTGGATTGCCAAGTTAGAACCTGAACTTAATCCAAACGGTGGGTCAAACACAACTTCTCCAGGGAAATCATATTTAGTTTTATAAATTGGGAACGGTGGTCTAGATGTTGCATAATTTCTAAATCTAAATCCTTGAAAACCACAAGGTAATGCGTCAATTGGAGCATCCTCATTCATCTCAACCATAATGTATTTTGAATTCAAAACGTATTCTCCGTCAGCGGTACCAATTTTTTGTGCAACAAACGCATTATCCTGAGGATTCATCGAACAATTTGTGAATTTTTCAATAACAACCGGATTATTATCCGTGTCGTAAAAATCTCTAACTAAAATGTCAAAAGTTAAATTACCAAATGACATATTTGCTATCGAAATTTTAACTTCAGTGTTAGCGTCGTCACCATCAGAAACTGTTGTAAATCTGAATAGATTATATACTTTACTACCTCTTAATTCAGATACAACCCAAGGGGAAGACGGTGTTTGGTATCTTTCTAAATAAAATGCAATTGAGGATAAGTCATTTCCTTTTGCTCTTGGTAAAGCTAATAAATCACAATTGATACCTCTAATGTAACCTTTATTATAACCGTAGTTTAATAATGTTTGAAATCTTTCTTCCACAAATAACGGAACCGTAGTTCTTGGTTTTGCAAAGTTTGAAGAACCAAATACTTTTGATAAATATTTAGAATCTGACTCACTAAAAGATGTCTCAAAGAAGAATGTATTACCATCTTTATCTGTTATATTTAAACCAAATTCAGTGTAAGGGTTTTTACCGATGGTTGAGTATCCACCTGTACAATTCATAGTTACGTCGGTTACATCATTAACTTGATAAGTTGGTCCATCACTATTCGTACCATAAGTTGCAATACCTCTTGAACGAAGAGTTGCGACAACTAAATCATCAAAGTCCGTGTAAGACGTTCCTGTGTAAACATAAACAGAACCTCTAACACTACCTGTATAACAAGTTTTAATTGAACCTGAAGTACGGTTTCCAGTATTACCGGATGTTATTGGGTTACAAGGGTTTTGTATTTCAACAGTTACTGAGAAAGATGTTCCTGTAGAACTTCCATCATTAGGTATTAAAAGGTATTGTACCGCGCCCGCAGAAAAATTACGAACAGACACCCCACTAGTTTGTTGTGTATTACTTACCGTTACACCTGTACAACAAGCACTAAACGTTGGGATTACGGTTGATAAATTTGTACCTGAATAAGATGCGAAAGGTAAAACAACACTAATTGTACTATTATTATAATTAATACTTCCTGAAACACCACTTACGCTAAATGAATAGAAAGATGAACAATTTGATGATGTAGAACTTTGTCCAAGAGTGTTGATAATTGAAGAGTAAGAACTACCTGTATAACTACCATTATTATTATCAAATAATGCGTAATACCAAGGGTCATTTTCAGGTGCTGTATAATCAGCTGAATGTGAATCAACATTATTTACGTCAAACACATTTGTTACGTTTGTGTAACCACACGAAACTAAACTATCATAATCATTACCCAATATTGTACCATAACAATATAATGATGTTGCTGATGTTGAAAGAGTTGTTGAAGAAACAATAATGTTAAA
>Ga0181350_1000391_pt1 | contig 12973 bp, 7 predicted proteins | sample Su13VDMM110DCMD_FD_130105 | JGI IMG/M metagenome (GOLD analysis project Ga0181350, IMG submission 130105) | Freshwater viral communities from Lake Michigan, USA - Su13.VD.MM110.DCM.D | ecosystem: Environmental > Aquatic > Freshwater > Lake | place: USA: Michigan | collected 2013-07-16
AACCTTGTGCCTAGCGTGACCACGGTCCTAAACGTGATGGCCAAGCCCGCCCTCATGCAGTGGCTGCAAAAGCAGGTGCTGATGGCCGCCCTTACCCTGCCGCGCCGCACCGAAGAGCCAGAGGACGAGTACATCGACCGCATCATGGTTGACAGCAAGGAGCAAGGCCGAGCTGCTGCGGACGCAGGAACGGACATCCACGCATCCATCCAAGGCTTCTATGAGGGCGAGGTGATCAAGCGCCACGAGGCTCATGTCAAGGGCACTGTCGCCGCGCTCGACGTCATCTTTGGCCAACAGCCTTGGATCGCTGAACGCGCCTTTGGCCACAGCCATGGCTTTGGTGGTAAGTGCGATCTGCACTGCACCACTGGTGATGGCATCGTGGCTGACGTAAAAACTAAAGAGTTTACGGATGGGGCCAAGATTGATGCGTATGATGACCACCTCATGCAATTGGCAGCCTACCGCGTTGGTCTTGGCATCCCTAAGGCCCGCTGTGCCAACGTGTTTGTCTCGCGCAGCGTGGCAGGTCTTGTGGTCATAAAGGAATGGTCCGAAGAGGACCTCCAGCGCGGCTGGGAGATGTTCTGCTCACTGCTTAAATTTTGGCAACTTAAGAATCAACACTCATGAAACCTGTCAAAGCATTTCAAACATCAGATGGCACTCTGTTCTCAGCATCAGAGGCCGCCGAAAAGCACGAGATGATGTTGTCTAAAGAGAGCGTCGTTGACGATTTCTTAAACAGCCATCTAAACCCCTATACAGGCCATGCACACCGCTCAATGGCCCGTAGCACTGTTGTTAACTGGGAACTATGGAAGTCCAAAAATGAAATCCTCGCTAAGTGAAGAACTCGTCAAACAAATATTTTTCTACAGCGACGAAAAGCGGCCAAACCCGCTGATTGCTGACGAGGTAGATATTGTGCAATTTGCTGAAAAGTTGGAGGCCGTGCTGCGCCCCATCATTGCGGCTGAAGAGCACAAGCGCTGCGTCACCATCGTAGCCCATATGAACCGCGAAGTGGCCAACGGGTTACAAAGCCAGCATCCATAAAAAGACCCCCTCCCGCGAAGGAGGGGGTACAAAATGCCGCAGGCAACTGGCAAAGCCACGGCAACTCAAGCGGGGAGAGCCGCTTGAATTAGGGTAGGGGTCCTGTCATTTCGTCAAGTAACGGCATGTCAGCCAACCCCTGCATTTTTTTCTTGACGTATGACTGAACCTCTGGGTTGTCACGGTACGTTTGCGCAGCGGCTGTGCCTAGCATCAAAGGAACGCCAACAGGCGCTGTAGCTGGGAACAACGATAAACCAGACCCTAAAATATTTCCACCACTTAGCATCATGCTTGTAGCGTCGCGTTGACCCTCTGGTTTGCGGTACTGTTGCGCAATGTTGACGCCTTCGCCCGCAGCGCTAGCTAAAGCCACAGGCGGCAAAACGTATTTGCCAACAGTAGACACAGCAGAAGCTACTGGTCGCATCATTCCTTTGAACATGTTGGTCACCATGTCTAACCCAGAAGGGCCTTTAGGGGCGATAGGAACCGTTGAAACAGGCTGTCTAGGGGGTAGCTGCGACAAGCCTCCAGATTGACCTTGTGGAAGGTCTGGCGTAGGCGCAACAGGGGCTTTCATGGAAAACGACTCACGAGGTCCGCCACCAACGCCCTTGTCAGGCGTCATGATGCCACCATAACGTGGATTTTCAACGTAGGTCTCAGTAGGAAAAAGACTTTGAATTTTGCCCAAGCCTTCGCGTCTTTGTGACGTTAAGTCATGCACACCACCTGCCTGCTTGGTCATGTCTAAGGCGCGGCCAGCTTCAATGTCAGTCAACCCTGCGGCCTTAGCGTAGTTGTAAGGCATCGTGCCAGTCTGGCCAGCAGCCAATCGTCCACCATCTGGGCCGCCTGACGGAACAGGCAACCGCACAACGCTTTGAGGCGGCGCAGCAGCGCTAGGAACAGCCGCAGGAGGCGCTGGAGGAACTGGTGGCGTCTTACCCTGCATCCCAGCCCTAAAACCCTGCCCTACGCGGTTTGCGCCCGCTTCTAACACGGCTCCTGCTCCAGAACCTGCTGCTCGGGTAGCGGAAATGCCAACACCAGTGCCGCCACCAATCATTTGAGCTTGACGTTTTTCTTGGGCGTTTACGTCTGCTAGCATGCGAGCATCACGCTCGGCGTCAGTTTCCTGTGGTGGTGGTGCTGCGGGTGCAGGAGCTGGGGCAGCCGCGCCCTCAGTAGCTTCAAAAGGCAGCATCTTGCTTTCAGGTATTGACGCCTGAGCGCTGGACAATGAGCTTTCGTATTCTTGAGGGCTTATTTCAAAATAGGACCCTCTTTTGCCTGAAGCAAGGCCGCGAGTGAACGCGCCAACGTCAGGGCCAGTATTGACGGCCAACGGAAAGTTGCGCTTGATCTGGTCAGCGTAGTACATGCCAAAGACCTCGGGGTCCTCAAACTTGACGTACTTGTCGATTGAGCCAGTCTTGTTGTCTTTAGCCTTAAAACCGCCGCCACTGAAGTCTTTGATGCCACCTAAGTTGTTGTACTTTTTGGCCATCTCGGTCTGGCCCCAACGACTTTCAAGGCCCCATTGACTTAGCAACACATTGGGGTCGACGTTGATCTCTTTACTAACCTGCTGCGCAACTGGGCCGTAAGTGGCGATGAACTGCTCAATGTTTTTGTTGGCCATATTATTCTCCCGGTAACTTGCGGCGAATTACTTTTGTCTTTGGGTCTTGAATGAACCCGGGGCTAGGCTGGCCAGCAGCAGGAGCAGCCTCTTGCTTGCGCTGGCTTGTGGGCACAGCCTTGATGCCTCCAAAGATCTTCTCGGTCTCGGCCTCAAATTCTTTTTTGATTTCCTTGTACAAATCAGACTTGCGCTCGAATTCAAAGTAAGAGCGACCGGGGTTCTTGTCCTGCCACTGGCGGAATGCGTCAGCGGTGTCGATGTCAAACTGCGAGCGCGACTTGAGCAGCTCCATGCGAGAGCGGAGCACCTCGGGGCTGCTGCTGATGGTCCCGGGGATGGCGCGAACGATCTTGCGCTCACCCTCAGTCACTGCGCCCTGCTTGGCAAGGTACAAACGGGTAAAGGCAAGCTCAACCTCGGCAAGCTCTGCTGCGGCCTTGGTGACGTTGTCCAAATCTTTTTGCTTTATGTCCGGCATCACCTTGCGCATGCTGTCCTCAAAACCAGCAAGGCTCAACGTGCCACTAGGCGTTTGGATGCCCTCTTTGATCAAGTTGCCAATCGCGGCGGTGATCCCGGGGCGGGCAAAAATACCAAAGTAGTTGCCGCTCTCCTTGAGGTAATCTTGAACGCGAGTAACGCTGCCATAAACACGGCGTGCTGTGGCGTCCGTCTCTTCAAGCGCCGCTTCTTTTTCAGCACTTTTTTCACCAAGCTTGCTTGCGCGTGTTTCAGCTTCTTTGGCCTCAGCAGCCAACTGCTGCACTGATTTTTTGCCGCTTGGTTTTTCGTCACCTGCGGCTACACCTGCCTTGCGTGGTCCTTCAATGACGCGCTTGGCCAAGTCGTGATAAGCAGGGTCGTCGTTGGCAGCAAGCAAGCTTAGTTTTGCGGCGGTGCGTGCGTCCACCTTATAGGTCCCGGGATACCCAGAGATCTCAATTTCCTCCGTCTTGCCCGTTGGGAACGCATAAAACTTACCAGTAGCCAAATCCTGCACGCCACCCTCTTTATCGCGGTAGCGCTTCTGCTCAATCTCCTGACCTTCTTTGATTAAATCAGCAGCAGATTTATTTTTGTTCGTGCGGTTTAAGCGAACGTAATCGCGGCCTGTCATGAAGTTCGGGTTTGGTGGCATGATTTGAATGCCCTCAACTCCCTCAAAGCCTGCTGGCTTGTTTGACTCCATAGCGGCCAAAGCACCTTGAGGCGAACCAACAACTTTAACTCCTGAGGCCTGCGACAAAGCACCAGCGGCAGGAGCGCCTTCGGCTGGGGCTGCTGGAGCTGCGCTAGATAAATTACCAGACAACGGACCAGCTTGTGGACCAGCAACCGCGCCCGCCTGTGGGCCAGCCACAGGGCCTGTTGCGGCTTGTGGGTCGCTCAAGTATTTTGACAAATCCATATCGCGTTGCTTCATACGCTGAAGCTCTAAGCCTTGGCCAGCTACCGCAACTTGCTGTTGAGCAATGTCTTGTTTTTCTTTGAGGGCGGCAGCTTCAGCAGGGCCAAGCTTGCCAGCAACGCGTCCAAGCGCTTCACCAAAACTACCTGTTTGCGTAGGGCCTAAAAACCCCTCTGCCATAGCTAAAAGTGTTGGATCAAAAAATCGATTTTTTCGAACATCTAACGATTCGGTCAGTTTTGCCAACGCTTCTTGATAGCGGCGATTGGCGTCAATGATGTCTGGGTCATCCCCAGACAAATAGCTTACTGCGGGTGCTTTTGCTTCGGCCATCTTATTCCCCTTCGCCGCCAGTGATTGGTACTTCACCGCCAGCGGAGTCGTAATATTTGCCTGTGGCAGTATCGTAATAAGCCCCCCTGCCGCCAGCGTTTACGCCAGCATATTCGTTTTCGTCTATCTTGAAATCGCCGAAAATTCCTGTGTTGCCGCTGCTAAGGCCTTTAAGGTAATTGATAAGGCCAGAACCAGCACCTGCAACAGTTTGCATACCTTTGCCACCAGCGGTGCTGCCAAGCATTGACAGCACGCCCATGATCTGCTCCAAATCTGACTTTTGGTACGAGCCAGCCTTTGGACCCAAAAACGTCGATGTCTGAGTTTGCGGCACGGTAAACCCACGCATGAGTCCAGACGCACTTGTTGCGGTTTTAAGAGGTTGATCTAGCAAGCTCTGCTGATACGCTTGACGCTCTGCACCAGCCTTAGTCAACGCGCCAGCAGCGGTCAAGCCTGTGTCCAGCTCTTGCTGCGCAAGCTTGCCTTGCGTGCCAGCAGCCAAATTCTGCAATTGGGCCTCGTCAAGAGCACCCTTTAAGGCCTCGCTGTAGCCTTTTGACAGTGCGCCGTACTGTTGGCCTGTCAGGCCTGCTTGAATGTCTGCCATGCCCTGTCCAAGAGCGCCAGCGTAGCGTTGGCTTCCAAGGCCACCAGTGCCAACAAAGCCAGCCTTCATGGAAGGCAATAAGTTGCGCTGCACGTTTTGCTGGGATAGGCGAGCCATCTCGTCAACTACGTTGCTGGTGTAAGGGTTCATCAAGGCATTGATACGCTCAGGCGTAATGCCCTTGGCGGCCTGCGCAGCGGTGTTCTGAGCGGCTTGAAGGTTAGGTTGATACGAGGTCGTTGCCGCAGGCAAGTTGCTGTAACCCATGACTTGTAAGGGGTCATAACCAGCAACTGACTCAGTTGGGGACTTTCCTATAGCCGTTGTGCCAGCCTTGGAAAGCCCAGACAGGTAGTCAGTGTAGTACGACGGCGCGGTGTCGGTCCGCGTCTCTGTCGTTTTAATATCTGGTAACGGTGCGCCTTGAGTAATTGCCATGGTTATCTCCTAGCTGTGCGAGCGGGTTTTTTAAGGTAGTCCAAAGGTGATTTTTTCGCTGGTGGCGGTAAATCCTTGGGTTTTGCCGACCTGTGATACGCCCGAATGGAGTGCATCATGTCGTATAGTTTATCGCTTCCTGCCTTAGTTGAGCCATTTCCTAGTGCTGCAACCACGTCAGCAGGAAAAACAAACTCACCATCAGCAAGCATTGCAGGGATGTCGTCGGACTGGCCATCGCCTGCCCCAGTAACCGCGTTGCCTGTACGGAAGTCCAGCCGAGCCTTGCCAGCGTGCTCAACCACGTTCAAGCCGCCCCCAGCGTAGTGGCCATAGCGCGTTGTGCCACCACCCGCAAACAGGGGCGTCGCAAGACCGCCAGCTTTAAAGGGCTGTGTTGGCGACTGGCTTCCACCTAAAAGGTCGTTGATGTCAGTCTGTTGGCCGTAGTTAAAATAGTCAGAGCCTTGCTCAGGCTGTTGTTGTGGGGTTGAAAGTTCATCTTGCACTGGGGCCACCTGCTGGTTTTGTTGTTGAGTTTCTTGCTGTGTTGGATTTGGCGAATAGTCGCCTTGTTTGACCATTTTGAGAAATTGCTCAAGGGGGCCTTCAAATTTTGCCTCGCCTGTGGTTTTAAGTCCAATGTCCTTAAACCCCGGGGTCGAGGTGTCCACCAATTCCCCTGCCGCAGGCGCAATAAGCGACAAAGCCCCAGCAAGGTTACCCGCTGTCCTTGACGTGTTAGCTGTGCGCTTTGCTTGTAAAGAAGCCTGCTTTGCAGCCTCTTCTTGCTGCTTTTTATATTCGTCAAAACCAGTTTGCAGACCAGTCACGCCAGTCCCTAACTCTTGCAGGGCTAGATTGGTAGCGGCTTGGTACGTCTGACCTTGCAACATTAACTCATCCACGCGGGTATTAAATTGCGTTTGGACGTCGCTGATGTTCTTTGTTAAGTCGGTCTTGACGGTCTCAATTTGTTGAGTTGTAGTCTTTGCCGCCTCTAAAATTGCCGTGTTGATGTCAACACCCATTTTGATTTGAGCGTTGACAATATCTTTTTGAGCTTGCGTTAAGGTGTCAAATTTAGTCTTGACGTCGCCAGTCAGCGTACCAAGTTGCGTTTTGACAGCAGTAATTTGCTCCGCTGTCAATTGCGCTGAGTCGTTAATTGCTTTGCTTAAATCAACGCCCTGCTGCGTGTACGCCTTGACAATGTCTTTCTGGCCTTGGGTTAACGCATCAAACTTAGTCTTGACGTCCGTGCCAAGACCTGCAATTGCTGTATCAAATGCTGCTTGAGTTACCAAATTCTGCGTTGCAGTATTTATGGATTTGGTTACATCCGCAGCAGTCAATGCTGGGTTAGCCGTCATGTACGCTGTAATGGCAGCGGTTACGTCCGCCGCCTTTAGGCTTGGGTTTGCAGTCAGCGCTGCTTGAATTTGCGTAGCAACGTCCGACGCGGTAAGTCCAGTAGGAAACTTGATACCAGCAATTGCAGTTTCAATGTCTTTTTTAGTTGCAAAGTTTTTTGTGGCGTTAGTAATTGCAGTATTTACGTCAGCAGCAGTCATTGCTGGATTGGCTGTCATGTAAGCTGTTATAGCTGTCGTGACATCCGCAACGCTTAGACTTGGGTTGGCCGCCAATGCCGCCTTGATTTGTGCAGCAACGTCAGTTGCCGACACGCCCGCTGGAAACTTAATGCCAGCAATTGCATTATTGATAGCCGTAGTGGTATCAGATGTTAATTTTGAAGCTTTGTATGCCGCCAAATCACCATTAAACTGCGTATAAGTTCCATAGTCTGGGAATCCTGCTGCTGTTGCTTTTGTTGTGTTTGCTACATTAACTAAATTATTTTTATAGGCCGTTGCGTCTGTAAATCCTGCGGCTTTGGCTATTGCTTGTTCAGCAGCATTTGCCCATCCAGCAACCTTTGCATCAAGGTCTGCTTTGTAGTTTGTGGCGTTACCTTGATACTGTGTGTAAGTAGCGTAATCTGGGAATCCAGCATCGGTTGCTTTTTTGGTATTGGCAGCCGTTGTATTTGCGGCGTTGAATGCAGTTATGTCGCCGTTATATTTTGTATAAGTTGCGTAGTCAGGAAAACCTGCATCGGTGGCTTTTTTGGTGTTAGCTAAGTTTGTTTGAGCCGCAGTGTAAGCGGCCTTATCACCAGCATACTGGGTGTATGTTGCAAAGTCTGGGAAGCCAGCGTCCGTGGCCGTCTTGGTATTTGCAGCCGTAGAAAGGGCAGCAGTATATGCAGCCTTGTCACCGTTATATTGCGTGTAAGTTGCAAAATCAGGAAAGCCTGCGGCAGTTGCAGTTGCTTTATTTTTTTCCTCAGTCTTTGCTGCTGTGTAGGCAGCAATGTTGCCGTTGTACTGCTTAAACGTAGCGTAATCAGGAAAGCCCGCGTCTATCGCGGTTCTGATGTTTGCAGCATTTGTGTTAGCAGTGTTGTACGCAGCTAAATTTCCACCATATTGAGTGTAAGTCGCAAAGTCAGGGAACCCTGCATCCGTTGCAGTTTTTTTGTTGGCAGCGGCAACCTTTGCCGCCTCATACGCTGTTTTGTTTCCACCATATTGGGTATAAGTTGCAAAATCAGGAAAGCCTGCATCTGTTGCTGTTTTGGTGTTTGCGGCTTGAGTTACAGCAGCGTTGTACGCGCTTACATCGCCATTATATTTTGTGTAAGTTGCGTAATCAGGAAAGCCAGCGTCTGTTGCTTTTTTAGTGTTTGCAGCGGTAGTTGCGCTTGCTGTCTGAACGCCAAACTGCTCATTTATAAGGCTCTTGGCAGCAGTCTCTGATTTGCCAATAAATGCTGTTAACTGAGCATCTGTTGGATCAACACCAAATACCTCTTTGAAAAACGCTTTGGCTTCTTCTTTAGTGGTACTTAATGGGTCTGCGTATTTTGTAACAGCGGCGGCTAAATCAGTATCAGTTGCGTCAGAGTTTTCATTTCCAATTTTAAGTATTTCAGCAGCACTTGGTGTGTAACCTTCAACCTGAAATGTATTGACAATGTCTACATATTGTGTTGGGCTTGCATAAAAACCCTGACTTGATAAATCGTTGTACTGAAGCGCATTGTTGATGGTGATCCCACCAGCCAAAACAGCAGACCGCACAAGTGTTGATGGATCAAATGTTTTTGCACCAGTGATGATGTCATTTAAAGTAACTGCCGCACCGTCGTAACCTTTTGCTACAACTTGTGACAATGCCTGTGAAGACACAATGCCACCAGTTAAGGTGCTTTGAATGAAACCTTCCATTGCACCAGAGGCTGTAACCTCTGCAATGTTGCGGACTTCGCCAAACTTACCAATTTGAGCACTGATGTTTTGAGCTGCGCCCTCAACATAGCCCATCACAAATTCTTTAGAACTAGCGCCAACTACAAGACCTGCTGCAATTTTTGCCTGATCGCCCATCAGCACTCTGAGTGCAGCGGTGTCTCCAACCCAGCTTGTTGCAGCAGTAACAGCCATAGCCTCAAGGCCTGACGCAAGTGCCCTTGCTTCAGCCTTAGATGGTGGCACGCCCTTGTCAATTAGGTACTGTTTAACTTCGGAGTAGTTGCCACTAAAAGACTCAAAGCCATTAAGCGCCGCATCAGTACCACGAGCAACAGCAAACGCACCAGCCTTGCTGACCATTTTTGCAGCAATTGAACCCACGCCAGCAGACGCAACTAAAAACGGAATCTCTTGCAGTGCCTCACCACCAACAACTGACAATGTGCCAAGAGGGTTGTTTACTGCCTGTTTGCCAAACTCTTTAAGCTGGCGTGCAGCAACTTGCCAGTCTTTAACTTGACTTTCAGGAACGCCTAGCTCTTTAGCTAACGACGCCTTGCTGATATTGTTTATGCCATCACTAAACGCCTTTTCAGCATCCATGATGCCTTTAGATTGGTTTAGTTTGCCCCAGCGTTCAAAGGCTTGAGAAACCTTTAACGCAGAATTGTCTGCGCTAAGGCCCATGGCTTGTGCGCCTTTTAACAATGTTGAGCTAAGGTTTCCAAAGTTACGAGCACCAAAGGCAAGGCCGTTTCTGATTACGTTTGCAACAGACCCATCAGGCGCACCCTTGAACGCTTCTGTTGCAATTGCTAGTTGGTCGCTCAACCACTTTGGAAACTTAACACCGCCATTGTCTTTGATGAATTGCTGATACTCTGCGTAAGCTTTGGCATCGCTATACAAAGGTGGATCTATATACTTTGCAACAATAACAATTCTAGGGATGTCTTTTTCGCTAACCCAATCAAATTGCTGACCTGTGATGGTTTGGAAGTCTTGTGTCGATACACTAGGCAACTTATTTTCTGAGGCAGCTTTGGCAACAACCTTTGCTTGATCGCTTGGCATGAACGTGTAGGTCATACCATTTTGCTCAAAAGTGTTGTACCCTGCTTTTTGAGCAGCGTTCAAAGCCTCTTCTTTTGTTTTGTACCCATTACCATCAAACGTTACTGACTTAATGTCGGAAAGGTTTTGCGCGTATGTCTTGGCGTTTGCTTCACTTAAAGACAAAGCTGAAAACACCTGATCAGCCGTTAGGTCTTCAAACTTCAACCCTACGCTATTGAGATATGAAGTCAGCTCAGTCTGGTTCGTTGTGTTTCTGTCGTCATTCCAGTTTTTAACGTAGTTGTTAAAACCTGTGGTGTAACTGTCAGCGTTACCGAATGATGCAAGCAAATCGTCAGAAATTGGCTCACCAAATTGATCTAGGTAGCTTGCTTTTACAGCGTTGACTTGCTTGTAGTAATCTTTAATGTGCGCATCAGCCTCACCTGCCGACATTGTCAACAGATCATTTGCACGCTTGTCTGACAGTGGTAAGCCCATTTGCTTTGCAGCGTCTTTGATCACCGATGCATTCAACTCAGCTTGCCTTGCAAAGTCAAGTGATGCAGAGATCATCGCGGCTGGATTGCCTGACTTCAAAGCGTTAACGAGGTTTAATCCACTAGCTGCAAGCTTTACGTCTGAATTGTTTGTCAGAGTTGCAGCCGCATAAGTAGCTCCTAAAAAGTCGCCTTTTCCAAGAGCCGAAGCAACAGCCGCGTACTGCACAGGCCGCATCAAGTCTTCAGGAATCGTAATACCGATCTGAGGCGATATGCCTATTAAAGAAGATACGATGCCTTGTAAGTTGTTTTTGTCTAATGCGTATAAAAGCTGCACGCCTTGCGTGGCCGTTCTAATTGAACCTGCATTGGTTGCAAGCCAGTTTGCTGCTGTGTTATCTACGCCCGCTGCAACGTAACTACCAAGTGTGTCAATGTCAAATGCTTGTGTGCCAAGAGTTGTTGGCAGCGTGTTGAATGCTTGGCCATACGCATTAGCAGCCCCGAGGGCACTTAAAATTGCGCCTACGGTGTTGCCATTGGCGGCGCTGCCAATTGCGCTTAGGGCCATGGTAAATGGCTGGTGCGGCCCCGGGATCATGGACGCAATGCTTAAAATCTGGGAAATGAACCCCCAGTCACTCGTTGAACCGCCATACGCTGTGTAAAAGATCGGCATGCCTAGTTCATTAAACTGCACGCCGTAACCTGTAGACCCTTTACCCGCAAAAGTGCCTGACCAAATGTCACCACCTGCTCTATCGTAATTTGCAGGAATTGGCTTGCCAGTTACTTTGTTGCCGTAAGTATCGCCACTTTTATAAACTTTTTGGCCATCTTTTGTTACAACTTCATTGCTAGTAAGTGGTGAAAGCGATGTAAGAGGATATCCCTCTGAATCCGTTCCTGCGTCAACAGTTTTAAAATAACGAGGCTCTAATGTTGCGTTTTTAGGAACCATAACGGTTCTAAATTCTTGATTGCCATCATAATCGTAGCCGCCTGTTGGCTCTCTATAGTAATAATCGCCACCACCGTTGCCATATTCGTCTGCGCCTGTGACTTGAAGTTCCCGTCCATCAAAATAATATTTTGTTGTAACAGGCGTATACGCTGGAACTTTGCCAAAATCTTCAAGCCTTGTAATGCCTTGCGCATACAAAAGCTCCGCCATATTTTGTGCGTTAGCTTGTGCACTACCAAAACCCTGACCCGTCCATTTATCTGACGTGCCTTGCGCAAGAATCTGTTTTGCAATACGTTCAACAACTGATTGATTACCAGCGGCAGGCAAAGCAGCAAAGTATTCCTGCATCGCTGCATCGTTAGCGTCCATCCATGCGTCTTCTGATGCTTGTGACATATCAATCCTTACGTTGTTTGCGTTGCAGGATTAACAGCGGCCACCATGGCCTCAGCCCAACTGTACCAATCACTGAATTGGTCCGTGCGGGGTGTTGCCTCATTTGAAAAAACATCAATTGCGTTCAGTCCATTACCCCAATCTTTCCAATTTGTTTGCGCGTTTGGGATCTGCAAATTCTGCGCACCATAAAGCTCGCACATGAGCGACGCCCACGACTCAAACGTGTGATAGCGTGGGTCGTATATTTGAGCAGGGTTAAGGGCCATATGGCCTCACGTCGCCGATCTCGGCGTTCAAAACCAATTTGCCAAGCTGGTAGTTTCCCCCGGCCACGTCAGAGGTGAACCTCAATCGCAATTCGCGGCGCTGCTCACGCATGTCGATTTTGCCAGTGTTGGGTCCAAAAACATAAGGGTCGGACTCTTTGTCTTCGCCCTGAGCAAACGGTCGGCCAGTCACGACCACGGACATCTCGCCCTCTTGCACAAAGTCAGGCTCAATGCGCTCCACGCGAATCCAGCGGTTGAGACCTTCTGGAGATGGCTGCGACGGACCGCCCCCAAGCCAGCTCAGGTCGTTGGTCTCAAAAGAGCTGAGGATTGCTTGTACATTCTGACCATTGATCTGATCAGTTCCGATCTCGTGCTGGTACATCTCAACAAGGTCGGGGGGGATTGAAAAGGTCAAAGACACTGCGCCCGTTCCCGTGGCAGCCGCCGACATCTGAATTGCCTGAGCATAAATTGCCGACACAGGAATTGAAAACCCAGACCCTGTGCCACCCAAACTGGCCGCCGTGGCGCTCAGAACATCGCCGACCAAATAGGCAGCCCCACGGGCCGTGATGGTCACGGTGGTCACGGCAGTACCAGAAACGCCGATCGTGGCCTTAGCGCCCAATCCAGCCCCTCCCGTGAGGGTTACGTTGGCATAGGAGCCGTTGACGTAGCCTGCGCCCGGGGTGATCGCTCCCAGCGTCTTGATGTTGCTGGAAGTGATGGCCACTACAGTTGTGTTTGTGGGGATGTTGGAGCCAGAGATAACCTGATTCAAAGCCACCTGAGTGTTGTAGGTGTCGCTGAACAGGAAAACGCTGCCAGACACCTCGTTGAAAGTGTCGGTGAACACGGTCTCGGCGGTGCTGGCGTGCCAGTCTGCGGCCACAGGAAAAGCAAACACTTGCGAGAAATACCCAGCCGATCGCTGCGCACCACTGGCCTCGCCCG
>Ga0181350_1000393_pt1 | contig 12926 bp, 6 predicted proteins | sample Su13VDMM110DCMD_FD_130105 | JGI IMG/M metagenome (GOLD analysis project Ga0181350, IMG submission 130105) | Freshwater viral communities from Lake Michigan, USA - Su13.VD.MM110.DCM.D | ecosystem: Environmental > Aquatic > Freshwater > Lake | place: USA: Michigan | collected 2013-07-16
CAGTTCCTGTAGCTACAGCACCCCCACCAGTTCCTGTAGTTACAGCACCACCACCAGTTCCTGTAGTTACAGCACCACCACCAGTTCCTGTAGTTACAGCACCACCACCAGTTCCTGTAGTTACAGCACCACCACCAGTTCCAGTGGCACCACCTGTAGCAGTTCCAGTGGCACCACCTGTAGCAGTTACAGCACCACCACCAGCAATTTGAGGTGCTGTCAATCGTGCATCGCCGGGCTGTAATGGAGCATATCCTTCTGCAATCAACTGTTGATTGTATGGGCGCAGTATGGTCATTTGCTCTTCGGCTGTCTTGCCTTGTAGTTTGAGATTGATCTCCTGGATCATTCTATCGCGTTGGTTGGCCAAGGTTCCTTGAACACCAGTCTTGTTGAGTATGGCACTTTCGCTAGGTGAAGCAATTCTATTTGTTCCTACTTCACGGAACACGCTACCACCAGGACGGCGTTCTAGCACAAATGTTCCTTCAACTTTTCCAGTAGGATCTTTGTATGCTCCGGCTTCAACTTCAACACCTTTTAGTGTGCCACCAGATGCTTGTAGTCTTGCCACTGCCTCTTGATTGGCTGTTTTACCCACAGCATCAAAGGCTCTTGTAATTTTGCCATTTTTATCAATTTCGGCAGCGTAACGATTGCCTTTGTCATCTACCATGCTGGTCATGCTGAGAGATGGACTCAGTAGTTCCATTTCTTTTTCTGCCAAGGCGTTCAATCCTAACCTTGCAAGAAGAATAGCCTTGACATAACTGCCTTCTTTTTTCTGTTCTTTCATGTAACGAGCCAAGTCAGTTGGTGTGGCTTCAGCAATCTTTTGATTGGCTTGGTCAATATCTCGTTGTTTTATGTAATCTTCAGCAATAAATCTTTCGGCCAAGGCTTTGGTGCCTGGATCAACTGATTTATCAGTTAACACTTGCACAAACATGTCACGACGCCGACCTGGATCTTTTTCATTTCTTGCATTGTAAACTGCTTGCCGAGCCGGATCTTCACCGGGTGGTTGTCCCATTTGTTCAGCAACTTGTTGCAGATTGGCTGCTGTAGTTGGTGTAGGCATACGAATGCCTTGACCAGTAAATGGTTGATTCATTGCACTGGCAGTTGCTGGACCTGCAAATTGTGTAGCAGGACCAGGTGTTGGTACATTTTCTGGTTGTTGAACAGCACGAACCATGGCTTCTTGTTGTGCTTGTTGTTCGGGTGACACAGGTCTAGCCGGTAATATTTGTTCTTGTGTTTGTGGCGCAGGCTGTGCTTGTGGTGCAGGTGCTGTGGCCACTTGTGGCGCAGGTGCTGTGGCCGCTTGTGGTGCTTGTGCTTGAAACAGCGCAAGATCTTCGGGTGCAGAACCACCATAACCTGTGGCAGTTGGCGCTACAGGTGCAGGCATTTGCCGTTTGACAATTTCTTCTTGCGAACCATCAGCATAGGTTTTGACCTGTTGGCTTTGAACTTCTGTGTTGGCAGCATCTGGTTGTTCTGCCACACCTAATCTGCGTTCCATTGCGGCAGCAGGATCAGTGAACACTTGTCCTGCATCTGTGACTCGTTGTTGTGCGGCATCTACTCTCCGGCCTAGATACTGGCCGGCTAGATCACCAAGGCTGGGACGCTGAGCAGTGATGCCACCTGATTCTTGATCTTGCGTCTGATACTGTGCCTGTTCAGCAGCCAGTCGGCGTCTGCGCTCTTCTTCTGTTTCTGTAGTGTAATCTCCGGGTATGTAACCGCCCATTGAATAATCATCGTAAGCCATGTGTTATACCTTAAATTTTGAAACCAATTGAATTGGAACTGGTACCACCTGATGAGCCGTATGGGCCTAGACCATAACTTGCAGTAGGAGCACCATATGGGCCTGCCAGGTACTTGTTGAAGTAGTCTTGTGGGGTCATTGCGGCTCCAACTCCAGCCTGTGCGGCTCCAAGAGATTGTCCAAGTCCTGCGCCACCAATTTGTGCCAGTTGGCCACCAACTTGTGCTCGTTGTGCGGCAATGTCTTTGAGAATGCCGGCTGCCGTAGCGGCCTGTGCTGACTGTGTTTGTCCTGCCAAGGCTCGATCAGCAATTGCTTGGCGTGCCGAACCTAAATTGCCTGCGCCACCAAACTGTGCGGCTTGTGCGGCAAGATTCTGTTGATACTGTGCTTGTGCCGGAGCCATGGCAGCATTCAATTGTTCTTGTGCATATTCAGGTGAGAAGAGACTTTGTAAACCTTCCACGCCTGTGCGTAGTGCTGACTCGCCAACTTCACCTGTGGTTTGTCCCACTTGGCTGGCTGTGCCTGCCACATTCTGTGCGGCATTTAACACACCACCGCGACTGGTGTTGTACAGGTTACTTGCGCCTTCAACTGCTTCACGAATGTTGGGAGCAATGGTGCCGGTAAACAGTTCATTTTGTGCTTGAATCTGTTGTCTTTGTTCAGGTGTTAATTCTGGATTTGAATATGTGGTGCTTCCACCTTTGCTTCCACTCATTGTGTGTCTCCTCGTGATCTAATATTTAGTGTATTCATGTTTTTGGGTCCTTTAAGCCAGGTTATCTACGACCCATTGGGCGTGTGGGCAACAAGGGAGGATTCACTCTGCTGACTGATCGGGCCATTGGGCGAGGAGAAACCACGCTTGGAAATACCTGTAGTCCTGGTCTTGTTGGTTGTGCTACCGGACGAGTTTGTGCCACTGGTTGTGGTCTTGCTTGTGCCACTGATTGTGGTCTTGCTTGTGCCACTGGTTGTGGTCTTGCTTGTGCCACTGGTTGTGGTCTTGGCTGTGGTCTTGGCTGTGGAGCAGGCGCTGGTCTTGGTTGTGGTCTTGCTTGTGCCACTGGTTGTGGTCGAAACTGTTGAGCAAACTGCTGTGTGGCCTGATTTGGCTGTGTGACAGGTCGTGGTGTTGTGGGAGCCTGAATCTGTTGAATCAAGTTTGTTGCACCAGGTGAGGGTTGACTAACAGGAATACCAGGCATGGTGGCCGGTGAGGGTGGCAGGCCTGCTACAGGTGCTTGTATCTGTTGAATCAGGTTGCTGGTGCCGGGTGTGGGCTGTGAGACAGGCACAGGTGCAACACTGGGTGGTGGTGGTGCAGGCATGGCATAGTCAGTTGGCGTCAATGCTGGATTTGGTTGTGCCAATTGCTCAAAACTTGGTGTGTTTAACTGCTGATCAGGAGTTGTTTGTGGTTGACCAGGCAATGGTCCTGCAATAGTGTTGTATTGTTCGCCCACAGGAATCATACTAAATGGATTGGCAATTGTGGTTTTTTCATTTACCCAACTTGGTGTAGGCGGAGCCATCATACCAGGTTGTGTTGGTGCCATCATACCACCACCTCCCATGCCTGTGGTTTCCATGCCCATGTTAGCATACTGACCAGTAGGATTGTAATAAGACATTTGTTGCTCTGGCGTCATTGTTCGCCAAGCATCCTTAAGTCCTTGCCTTGCACTACTACCAGCATCAAACGCACCTTTGTCACGATTTTGATCCATGTAATAAAAATATGCTTGATCCAATGATTGTAAGTTGCCTTGTGGACTAAACAAACTTTGTCCAGGGTTCATGGACCTTCCGTCTACGGGCATTCCTAATCCTAAATAATCTGCCATAATTCTTTTCCTTAAATTCGTGGTGCGCCAGGCACTGAGTATGGTGCCACTGCTGACGCGGCTGCCACCCCGCGTAATAATTCTTCAAGTGTTTGTGTTTGGGGGTTGTACATCTGCTGTAGTCCCCAAGGTGCCACAGGTGCTGATGGCGCTGATCGGTACAGCGCAGGATCAAATGTGGTGCCTGCCTGATATGGCTTTTGTCCCCAGGAGAACTGACTTCTCACGCCTTGTGGTTCATATTGTCGTGGCACATTGGTAATGTATCCAGGATTCAAGCCTGATACATCAATTGGAACACCTGCACCCCAATCCAGCGGTGTGATAGGTCCATATCCTGGTCTTGTGGCAGGAGGTGTCTCAACTGGCGGCACATAGATTGGCGGATATGTTGGCGGCACATATGGCGGCTGAACAACTGCTGGTGGCTGAACAACTGCTGGTGGCTGAACAACTGCTGGTGGTGGCTGAACAACTGCTGGTGGTGGTTCTACCGCAGGCGGCGGCACTACAACTTCTGGAATTCTTGGAGTTTCTGGGATCTCCACTCTTGTAGGTGGTTCTAATGGTGGTTCTACCACAGGCGGTGCTACTGGTGGTGCTACTGGTGGTTGCACAACAGGAGGAGCCACAACAGGTGTTTCTGTAGGTGGTGCCACTGGAGGAATAATCACAGGAGGTTCCACAACAGGTGGTTCTACCACAGGTGTTTCTGTAGGTGGCGCCACAACAGGAGGTGCTACTGGTGGTATTACTACTGGTGTTTCTGGGGGTGTCTCAACAGGAGGTGCTACTGGTGGTGTCTCAACTGGAGGCAGTTCTGCCACAGGAGGCTGTGTGACAGGTGGTGCTACCACAGGTGTTTCTGTAGGTGGTTGTACAGGTAATGCCACAACAGGTGCTGATGGCACTGATGGTTCAGATGGGCCACCTGGTCCAACTGGTGGTTCTACAACTGGTGCTGTGGGTACTGGTGATACAGGTGTAAACCAAGTATTTGTTTCTGGATCTAAGTATGTGCCAGGTTTGTAGGGATTCTGCGCATTGTTTGTGTCTTCTGGTCCTGAAACATCGCTGGGTTTGGCAACTTCGTAGCCTTCTGGTGGTGTTCCAGCATCTCGCATGCCAGAATATTTTGGCACACCACTTGATTCAACTCTAAATTGTGTGTCAATTTGCCCATCTATACTAATGGGATTGCCACTGTCAATGGCCGCTTGATATTCACTCAACAACACAGTCTTGCCTGAATCCAACACAACTTCTGGACCATTTGGACCATTGTAAATTGTACCAGGTGCTGAATCGCTCATGCCTGTTGATGTTAGATCTACTGGTGCAGTAGGTGTTGGTACAGCACCAGTGTCGCTCACAGGTTGCTGGTTGGGATTCACAGGAGTGCCCACGCGATCTTCTACAGGAGCCAATTGTTTGCGTTCGCCTGTGAGTCTGTCCACAGCACCAACAGGCACTTGAGCGCCGGTGTTGTCTGTTACTGCAACTGGTGTTCCCTGTGTATTAACAGTCATACTGGAACCATCATCATATTGATATGTGGTATTGCCTGCGCCATCTGTAAGTATTTGTGTGCCAGCACCCACAGCACCACCTATCAAGGCTGCTGTGGCAAGATTATTCACTGTGATTGGTTTACCTGTTAGTAAATTAATGCCTGCTGATGTGCCTGCACCTGTTAAGGCTCCAATAGCAATAGGATTGGTAATACCAAGATTTAGTGCCGCATTAGTAATAGGATTTAACGCATTACCAGCAAATATGCTACTGGCTGTGCCACCGGCTGCGCCTGCTGTGGTTGGTGCCAGGCTACTGACAAATGCAGGATTGACATTGCTCATTAACTGCGCAGTTTCAAGTGCATTGAGTTCATACAAAGTTGAATTCACTGCGGCTAATGGATTGGCTGAACCAGCAGCCGCACTCACTGCTTCTGCTGTGATACCATTTGCGGCACCTAATGCTTGAACATCCACAGCACCTGATGTGATACCTGTAGCGGTTTCAGCCATGGTTGCTGCCGCTTCTGCACTCATGCCTGATGCTTCTAGTGCCGACGCAATTTCACCTGCTGTGGCACCTGATTCAGCCATGCCAGCGGCAGCACCGGCTGCATCTGCCACAGTGGCACCACCTGAAAGTGCTTCACCAATCATGGGTCCTACTGCTGCGGCCAGTACCATCACAGTGAATATTTTACCAAAGTCAGTGTCGAAAAAAGTGCTGTCTCTATCTGCTTGTGCGGCAGCAATTTGTGCGGCTCGCTGTTGTTGATATACTTGATTGTTGCTGGCCTGCATTTCAGCATAGGCCTTGTTGTAATCACTCACACTCTGTGTTTGGTCAGTACCAACCACTGTGACACCACCCATGTTTTGGTCCATCTTGACCCACTTGGGTGCTTCGCCTGTGGCCTGATTGCCAGGTGTCAAAAAGTAGTCTGAACCATCTGGACCACGCAGGGTGTTTGATTGTTTTCCTGATGTCATGAACTCCTGTGGAGTTGGCAATCGAGATTCAAATTCTGTTACATTTTTGGCCAACAGCAATTGGGCTTGTTGTTGTGTTTCGGCCCGCTGTTGCAGTTGGTAGGCCTGTGTATTTTGTCCAATTTGATTGGTAGTGGCTTGTAGTTCTTCAGGTGAGACTGGTCCACCTACTGGTTTGCCATCGTCACTAACTCGTTGCATCTGACCGCCTGCGTACACATACCAACCGGCTTCGCTGTCTGCTGTGGTAGGATCATCTGGAACACCAATTAATTCGTATCCATCAGGTGTGAATTTGTTTTGTGCCTTGTTAGGCGTTGCCAATGTACTAGCATAATCATATGCTTTTTGCAGGCTGGCTGCTTGTTTTTGTGCTTGCTCTTGTGCTCGTTGTTCGGCTTCACGAGTTCTCACAACTCCTTCTGTAGCCAACTTTACAACACTGGGATCTAACACAGCACCTGCGGTCTCAGCGTCGCTGGTGATTTTGTCCAGTTGTGCCTGAGTTATTGTGCCACTTTGATTGGCTTGTATTAATTGTGTTCTAAATTGATTATTAAGTTCTTGTTGTTTTGCTTGTGCCGCAGCCTTTTGAGCAGCCTCAGCCTGAGCCGTTACAGTTTGAGCATTGTTGATATAACTGTTGGTTGCAGAATCATTTACATTCCATTCACCAGCAGCCTTGGCCTGTTGAATTAAGGACCGAGTTTGATCAACATTGCCTGTTGCGGCTGCTGTTTCAATTTGTCGGGTCCAGTCTGCTTGAGCGGCTGCTGTTTTGGCTGCTTGTGCTGTGGCTTCTGCTGCCTTGACGGCTTGTGTGATTCCTTGTTGTGCGCGATCTACATAATTAGTGTCAAGTTTGGCACCAGCGGCCTGAGCACGACTCTTGATATCATCCAGTTGTGCTTGTGTGGTTGCTTTGGCCAGTTCTGCTTGAAAAGGTTTGCCTAATTCAACTGCTTTGATATTAGCTGTGGCTTGTTCTACAACAGTTGGATCTACAGCCACACCATCTGCACGGGCTGTGTTCACTTGACTGTTTATTTCGGCCACTGTGCCAGCATTCAGAATGGCTTTTTTCACAGCGGCTTCAGCCGCGGCTCGTTGTGGTGCGGCTGCTTCGTATTTTTGTGCGGCTGTGGTGGCTCTTGACAATGTAGCAGGGTCAATTGTGGCACCAGCCACTTTGGCATCAGCAACAATGGTATCCAATTGAGACTGACTTATATTGCCTTTTGTGCCTATAGCGTTGATTAACCGAGTTCTATATTCGTTGTTTAAGGCTGTTTGTTTTGTAGTTGCTACTGATTCAACAACAGTGGTTGCTCGTTTGATCAGGCTGGGATCCGTTGTGACACCAGCAGTTTTGGCCATTGTTTGATAAGCATCAATGTCGGCCTGTGTGACTAAATTTTTGTTGATTGCTGTGACCAGTTGATTACGCAGGCCTGTGACTATGTTTTTGTTGGCTTGATCAACATAGCCTTGATTCAGTGTGGCACCTTCTTCTTCAGCGCGAGCACGAATGGCATCAATGTCTTCGGCAGTCTTGGCCTTGGTCAGTTCAGAGTTGTACTTGGTGCCTAGTTTTGCGGCAGCATATGCGGATAATTTTGGGGGTGTTGTGGCCATAATAATATTTATTGGTACCTTATAACCAGGTGGGTTTAGCCGGCCAATTTACCAGGACCGGGAAGCCACTCTGTTGAGGAACTGCCAACAAGGCCAGTCGGTATGTGGCAAGTTCGTGTTGTTGTTCACTGGTGAGAGTAGCATACCATACAGGATTAACTCGGTCTACATCGGCCAACAACTGATCTCTTTGACTTCGTGCTTGTATTTTGGCCTGTGCCTGGTCTGGATCTAGATCAACTGATTGTTCAACAACTTCATTGTTGATCACGCGATATTGTGTTCTGTCCCAGTGTCCAGCCACAATATTGACATATATGTTTGTTAGTTGATCAATGGTATGCTCACCGTCATTGAGATATCCCTGGATAACTCCAGTGTCTGGATCATAAGTGCTGTATTGGCTCATCGTTTCAACCCCAATGCTACTATGTTGTTTTCATTAGTTTGTCCACCAGCAGCAATATTATTCAAGTATAATCCATCTGTAAATGAACCTGATGTAAAAGTGTATTGAACTGACACAGCAAACGCATACACATAAGTTCCTGCGGATGCTGGTGTATCAATCACCACTGGCCAACTGGTGTTGGTGATGTATGTAGAATAATCAACACCGGCAGTTGGCATGGTTCTTGTAAAACTGGTACTAAAAGTATCTAGTGTGAGGCCTGGACCACCAGTGGAGATATCATAACGATTCAATCTGCCTGACAATGTACCATTTGCTGTGGCACTAGAACCATTGTTGCGTAGTCTTAATTCCCAACCAGCAGTCATCCACACAATAACCTGCTGATTTGAATCAACAGTGGTTATGCTGGGTCCAGCAATGGTATACACAGTACCAGGCACAGCATCAGCCACAAACTGTTGGTTAGTGGTAGAAAATGCGCCACTACTGGTAACAGCATTGGGCACAATTGTTGTGGTTGCCACAGTATTAGAGTTAAGGCTACCTGCAGTGATCAGTCCAGACACAGCCAAGTTGCCGCCAATACTGGCATTGGTGCCAATGGTTAGGCTGTTGCCAATGCTGACATTGCCGCCAAATCTAGCAGCACCATCGCTGTATTGCAGCCAATAACCAGGACTGGTGTTGCTGCCTATTGTGGCACCAGTACTGATAATGTTGCCAGTGTATAGATAATCAGTGCTGATTTGTGTGGCTGTGATACTGTTGGCTTGAATGCTGCTGGCTAATATGGTATTGGCAGCAATCAAATTGCCAGTTATTGTGTTGGCAGCAATCAAATTGCCAGTTATTGTGCCAGCAGATATATTGGTTGCGGTAATTGTGTTGGCAGCAATCAAGTTGCCAGTGATAGTGCTGACCTGAATAGTATTGCCAGTGATGGTGTTGGCAGCAATCAAGTTGCCAGTAATTGTGCCTTGAACAATGGTATTGCCAGGCAATGAATTGCCCACAATTACATTGCCATCTATCACTTGTCCAACCACTAGATTCCAAAGTGAACCATTGTAACTGAATGTGCCTGAAGGTGTGCCTGATCCTGCACCATAGATAAATGTGGCAGTATCACCGGCCACAGGTGGTGCTAGTCCTGTTCCAATAGGAGCAGTCAATGAATCTCTTGCGGCCTCAAACCAGGAGGTAAGTTGAGCACTGGTTGCTGTGTTGGGATCAGCAGTGGTCACCACATAGGCCATGGCAATTGGACCGCGTTCACCAGGTGTGCCTGCCGCTGTGGTCACAACATCCAGGTCAATGGCCACATTGGCCACAGAGATCACATAGTTTGAACTGGGTGGTGAACTGGCTGCGGCCCACAACACCTGACGACCACCAATGGCCGAATAGTAAATTGTTTTGGTTGTGCCAAAACCTCCAGCCACTTCACGCCACTGATAAGCGGCAGGGTTGGCGCTGGGAGTGGGTGTGGCCGAGTTGTAAACACCAAAGTATAATGAATTAGTTGGCACAGTGCTAAAACCGCTGGTACCAGAAGCATTGTTGGCATAACGCAGATTCACAAACTGATTGATGTAACCATAGATTTCGCCAACGGTGTTGTATCTAGTGATCTCTCCTGTGGTGGAATTGCCGATGAGAGTGCCATCAGGCACAGTAATGTTGCCTGTGACATTGCCGGTGTTGAGATTACTCAACAGGTAATTGACCGAATCAATTACTTCGCCAGAATTGGTTACAGCAAATGTACTCATATCAACGGCTGTCCTGTATGCGAGTGAACTGCCATGACATGGCTGGACAAATCCAGGTGTCAGTTGAACTGGTGTTGTTGAGTTTTATTGAGTTGATACGATACACATTTTGATTGATTTGTGTCCAGGGATCCGCAGTATCTACTTGCATGTCAACGGCTGTTTGGAAAGTGACCTCTTGACCCACTGAATCAGATCCTCCAAGACTCACTGTGATATTGCCTGTGCTCACAGTGACCAGACCAAACTGATTCAAGTTGTTGATTTCAGGCAGAATACGATGCACCATGAGTTGTTCTGAGTATTTGTCACTCAAATGTAAATCATCTCTACGGAATTCACTAGAAATAGGTTCTCCAGGCAAGAACTGGTAGCCACGGTCCTTTTGAATTATTCGGTTGGTGGTTGAATCATCCACACCTGAAGTGTACACAATAGTTCTACTGGCAGGATTGAAATCCAGTGTTGAATCTGGAAATAGTTCATACACAGGCGCTTCAGTGGCTGAACTTGCATGATACACCTGGCGTGGTGGATTCCAACAATCCAGCGTATATCTATAACTGATCATTTGATCACACCAGCCATCCTCTGACTCTAAACTGGGATAATAAATTTCCACTTGATTCTTTTTGGTGTTGTTGACCACAAACACACGATCGGTGTAGGCAGGGTTTAGGTTTGAATAAAAGTAATTCTTCACACGCTGGTTGCCCAGGCTTTTGAATTCGCGTCCATCAAACACCCAGATATCTCTGGCATCTAGTCCATAAACTGTGTTGTCTGCATTGGCCCAGCAGTTGGCATTGAGTAGTCCACGACCCTGGTTGAAAGGTCTAATGCCTAACACAGGTGTGTTGCCACCTTGATAGTTCAAGGGACTAAAAATCACAGTGTCCCAGTACGAACACACGAAAAAGTTGCCGTTGCATGGAAAACCATCTACCACAGGACCGCGAACAGGAACCTCCAATTCGTTGGCCACATTCAGTGTGGTAGGTGCCCAGGTTGTGGGACCTTCATTGAGACCAAATGCCTGACTCCAACGCACAGTGGTAGGATAGTTTTCCACAATACTGGACACAGCATCTGTGGCACTCAAATTGCCTGCAATCAAGATTGAACCCACATTGGGAGTGTTGAACAATCGCAGGAAGCCGGCTGTGAGGGCTGACCAGGCAGGATTGTAGTTCCAGATGTATCCAGGACCCAGGGGATCATTTTCATACTGCACAAATTCACTGGCAGCGGCTGTGAGATACATGGGAGGATTGATGTTGTCATTCACAAACAGCGTGGTGCCGTTCCAGTCGCCGGTGATATTGGTGTCATCACCGTAGCCGGGAAAGGGGTTGCCGCCAGGTGTGACATCAATCACACCGGCTTGATTCATAGCGTACCAATTGCCATTGGCAGTGGCCAGCACAAACCACCATAGATCATTGGCACGATATCCGCCGGTGATCCAAATGGGTTTTTCTGAGTCTGGTATTTCAAACAAGATCTCTTCATCGCCCAGTACACTACGAATACCACGAATATCAGTTTCAACATTGTAGCCTGCGTTGTACTCGTTGGCACCTAACACCGTGGCAGGAATGTCCGGAGTGAAACTCATCTTTGAAAATGGTATTCTGATTTGTTGATAACTTGAGTTTATGTTAGCCATATTATGTTGCCGCTGGTGAAATTGTGGTTATATAGGCCGTGGCGTTGGCCGCGGATCTATAGGCCTGGATTGATATGGTTGTGGTTGAATTGGCTGTGGCAGGCACAGTTGAATTGCCCGAAGCATAGCGTATTGCGGCATTGCCTGTGGGCATGGTCACTGTGTAAGGTGTGGCACCTTGTTCAATGATCAAGGTCACTGTGTCAGTTTGGCTATCATTGTTGGTGCCATCATTGGCAGTGGTCACAAAGTTGGTGTATGAACCTATGGTGATATTGCCTGTGGCACTCACAGCCTGCACTTGACCATTGGTTTTGTCAATATCCCAGGTGCCTGTAGTGGTTCCTGCTGCCTGGAATGTGTGATAGGCTCGCAAACTACCCAATTGTATTTGTGCCGCTGAATCATCATTCTTGAATGCATAATAGTTGGTGGCACTGCGCCAGCCATTGCCTGTGCCTTGTCCATAAACATTGGTATTGCCAGGGTGATAAAAACCAATAGCAGTGGTGGGTGTGGTCACTAGGTTGGCCACAGCGACCAATTGTGTGGCATAGGCAATGCCCGAAGTCACATTGCCTGTCACGCTGAGTATGTTCACACCACTAGCCGTGGCCACAGCATTGCCTATGTTACCGCCAGTGCCTACTAGGACTGTTCCAGGCTGAGCTACGGCATGACTCACTGTGACATTGCCCATGGCTATGTTGCCTATGTTGCCAACCACAAGCAATGATGCTCCGCCTGTTATACTGGCCCATTGTGCGGCTGTGGCTGTGAAGGTTCCGTTGCCCACAAAGTTGGTCAAGCTGCCACCAGAGATTCTATAATTTGATGATGAATAGGTCTGACCAGATAAATCTACAAATTGTGTGCTGGTGAACTGTCTTACAGTAGTATTGGTTTGGGTATTGGCCACTGCAAGTCGATTGATAATCTGCAACACACCGCCACTGGTTATACGCAATGGATCATAAGTGTTTGAATAGTCACCATTGTAACCATTGCCCATGAGTATTCTGTTGGGTGTGGGAGTGGCATTGGCATTGGCTGTAAAGGTATTCACAATCAAATTGTTGCTAATAGCAATATTGCCACCTGTCAAAATACCTACAGTGGTGATGTTGCCACCTGTGATGTTGCCAGTGGCTGAAACGGTGCCGGTGACATTTAGAGTAGAATTTATGCCCAGATTGTTAAATTCAGCATCATCTGTGTACAGTCTATTGCTGTTGTTTCTTACTACCACTGTGCCAAAATTCAGATTGCCTGTGAGAGACGCATTGTTGGCCAACACA
>Ga0181350_1000396_pt1 | contig 12804 bp, 8 predicted proteins | sample Su13VDMM110DCMD_FD_130105 | JGI IMG/M metagenome (GOLD analysis project Ga0181350, IMG submission 130105) | Freshwater viral communities from Lake Michigan, USA - Su13.VD.MM110.DCM.D | ecosystem: Environmental > Aquatic > Freshwater > Lake | place: USA: Michigan | collected 2013-07-16
AGCTCATCTCCTACTGTTTGTCCATAATAGTTCTGTGGATTCATTGCGTCTGGGATGCTGCCAACTGCGTCTGTTACATCTTGCAATGTGTAAATTGTTTCTTGTTTCATATACATGTCCTTTTCTAGTATGTGTTATTATAACACTGATCTATTTATCTCGCAAGCACAAAAGGTAGTGTTTTGCGGTGTATTTTGCCTGAATGTATAAATATTCCAGTCAGCAACAGGGACACCCGAAAGGGTGGTAAACGCAGAGTGAGATTGGCACTCCCTCAAAAGAATGCTTTCGCAAGATAGCCATTTCAAGAGTCCTTTTCAAGTTAGTAACCATTGCCATGGTCGCGTCACCCCAATCCCCTGTTGCTGATTTTTTTATGAACTGCTATGACCTACACATTTGATTCTGAGGATTGGTGGCAATGGCTAGATCTCAACGTGCCTGAATTTGCCTACACCACAAAGCCACATCCAGAACTAGATCAACATCTCATAGTTGACATCACAGATCCCACCTACAACGCATTGTTATTTCATTTGGATTCTGAATGGCTGGAGCCCTTGTGGATACACTAGCCTACACCTGGCGACCTGCGTCTGGATCAGATGTGCCAGACATTGTGGCCATGGCACAGGATCACTTTAAGTCAGAGATTGATCAAATCTTCACACCTGATCCCATTGCGTACTCACGCAACATAACTCTAGCAGTGGTACAGCAATTCTATGCGCCGTCAACTCAGTTGATCAGTGTTGCACGCACTGAACATGATCAATTGATAGCCTATACCTGGGCAGAACGTAATCAACGAGCACCTTGGTCAGATGACGAAATGACAGTGATCAAAATGGCACATGTGGACATGACTCAGAGTTCTAAACTGCGTGTGAGATTGGTCACAGACATGATTGATCTTTGGGAAACATGGGCCAGAACAGCAGGTGTGAGCATCATATGCTCCACAACCATGCGTGGAGATCAGGCAGCGTTTCTACGCATACATTCACGACGTGGATATGACGTGCGCGGCAGCTATGCCTACAAGAAATTAAAATAACCACAGATCTTGTGGTTTTAGTTGTCACAGCTAAGGCCTTGGGTGCTGGCTGTGCATTTTACCTCAAAAACCCTGGCGCTACGGCACCGCTGTGTAGGGTTTTTTTGAGGTTTTTGGTAAGCCGGCTCAGTCTAAAGTGCTGGAAAGCATCCAGATTGACTTGGCAATGTCCAAGATTTGATCCTGTGCATAGTTGCTTATTTCTGCGTGACCTTCCGAATCAGCCACTGCCATGAGTTCTTCATAGCAGCCTTTGAGTAGTTCCAGGTCTTCACAAACAGCTTCAAGTAATTCATCTGCGTCTCCTTCTATGGGTTCATCTGATATCTCACTGCCCTCCATGATGTCTGTCAAACAGTGTGGCATAAACACTTTTAAGGTGCGCAACAGCTCTGCCAACACATCAACTTGTGCCTGGCGTCGTTCATACACACCCTGCAACAGTTTGTGATCACTACGAAAATTTCTTCCCATTATGTTCACATGTGCCACGTGGCTACGATAGTAAGTGACAAAGTTGTCGCAGAATACCTGTGTTAGTTGTTGTTGTGTGGTCATAGTATTACTTATTTTTATTGTTGTAGCCTTGCTTTTCCAACAGTTCTGCTAGACTCTTGGCATTGGGATCACCACTTTCTTTTAACTGTCGCAAAAGGTTGGCAGTGCTGTCAGATCGTTTCAAGGCATTAAACACTTTCAACTGCTCTTCTGTCATCATGTTTGTGATGCCAGGGGGTGCTTTTTTGACTGGAGTCTGACTTGATGTTGTCTGAACTTCTTCCCAGTTACCACCAGGTTCTTTTTTGTATAATTTGCCTGGCTCATCTGAACTAAAAATTGTTTCAAATTTATATGCTGGCTTATTTTTAGATCCATCTGATTCCCAACTGGTTCCCAATACATTTTCATTTTCGTCGTAATGTAAATTTTGTCTTTTCCAATCTGGCTCGTTTTTACCAGTAAATCCTTTTGGCAATTCACCAGGCAAAGAACTTGGTTCACTTTCAAAATTTTCTTTATCAGTATAAGTCAATGTTTTACGATCAGCACTTACAACTGGCTTGTTATTGCCCATTATTTTTAATTCGTTTTGTAGATCTGTTTCCATTTTTCTAGTTGCGGTTTCAGCACGAGTCTGTCGTGCTTTTTCTGCAGGGCTCAAAGCATTGTATGCATCTACGGCTGCCGCTTGTTCTGGAGTTTGCGGGGTGAGTCTGCTGCGCAATTGATCCAGTGTTGATGCAGCAGGCGCTGGTGCTGCTGGCAATTCAGTAGGTGCAACTGGCGCCACTGTGGGCGTGTCCACTCTAGGTGGAGTATATTTTGCACCACTTGCTTGAGCCCGTTGTTGTAGCTGTGCCAATATTTCTTGACCTCGCGGTGTTGCGGCCAGGCTCTGTGAAGGCGATGTTGTGACTCTTTCTGCGGCCGCTTGCGGCACAGCTTGTGGTGGTGTAAATGATGGGTATTTTACATTCAATGCTGCTGCACCTGCTGTGCCTAGATCAGCACTGACACCGCCTGCACCTGCGTACATTGTGGCAGGATTTACAGGACCTGCTGCACTTGCTGCACCACCAGGTGGTGTATAACCCAAGGCCGGAGTGGTAGGCATGCCAGATTGTATGCCAGCACGACCACGTGCCGCTGCCAGTTGTTCAGTAAAGCCTGGAGCAAAGCCTGCTGTTTGCGACAGTTTGTTCATGGCCGCCAACTGCGCAAAACGCATGCCTGGAGCTAGTGCCAACCCTGCCATGGCACCTATAGGTCCGCCCAACAGGCCGCCCATAGCAGCACCACCCAGTCCAACACCACCTGCTGTGAACGGACGATTTGACACATCACGTGCAACTTGTTCGCCAAGTGCTCTGGTGGTACGACCTTGTAAAGGTATCAGTGTTTGACCCGCAGCAGATGGGCCTAGATTTCTGGCCAGCATTTGTCCAGGTGTCTGGAACAAACTGGCACTGGGCTGTTGACTGGCTTCCAGTGCAGGCAATGCCGCAGGTCTTTGTGCTGCAGGCATGGCTTGAAAGCGTTGCACTTCAGGTGTGGGATAATATGTTTCTTTCAGCGGTTGAAATGCTGTGGTAGCATTGCTTTGATATGTGGGATTGCGTAAACCTTCTGTTATGCCTGTACGCAGTTCTCTTGCTGTGTTCATGACCTGTCCAGGCACTTGAGCTGCTGTCTGTATGGTGCGGGTCATGACAGGAGCACCTGCCACTTGACCACCTGCAAATGCCAATTGACCAGCAGGGCTAGTGGGTTCTGGACCTGGTGTCAACTGACCAAAGTAGTTCATGTCATAGGGAGTGACTTGATTGTAAGGTGGCAATTCAGGCAATGGTGCATCGCTGCCTGTGACCACACGTTGATATCTATTCTGAATGTCTTGTGCTGTTCTTGGCAAGTTGGCCACTGTGTTGATCACTGTGCCTGGAATGCCCAGCACAGCTGGCACATTGCTGGCCACACCACGTGCTGTTTGCAATGCCATGTCTTGAGCAGCCACACGATCCTGTTGTGATTCTGGACGACGCCCTGCTTGTGGATACACGCCAAACGCAGCACCACCTGTGCCTTCTACTGGCTGTGGACGAGCAGATTTAGGTGGTGGTTTTGTGGCACGAGCAGCTTCATCAATGTCTTTTTCCGTAGGTTCTTTTTCAAACTCTATGCGTTGACCATTGACTTCATAAACAAAAGACATTACTGTACTCGCTTGTATTTGTTACCACTTGATGTGGTACCGTCGCTAGGTGCCTTTCTACCATATGTCCAGTCATTGTTACCGGCTTTGTCATATTTCTTCAGCAGTGTTTCCATGGCATCCAATGCTGCCAGACGCTCACGGACAGTGAGTTTGGGATTGGCAAAATCTCCTGCTTGACGAGCATACTCTTGTACGTCGCGATCTGATTGTGCGCCTTCAAATCGCGGTATGTTCATCTTGATTGGTCCAGCCAGCACATTGAGTTTGGCAATGGCTTCTGCACCTTTGGTGCTGGCACCAATAATTCTACCAAGGTCGTCTACACTGGCACCAATTGCACTGCCAGTTGACTTGCTGATTTCTTCACGCACTGCTGACAGCAACGGATAAGTTGAGTCAGCAAAGCCTTGTTTGGCAATTTCTTTGGCAGCAACTTTACCGCGTTCTTCTGCAGGAACCTTGGCTTCAGCTGTGGCAGCAGCTTCTCTAACGTTGCGTGCTGCATCGCTTTCTTTGCTGGCTCTTTCCATTTGTTCTGCTGTGGGAATCTTTCCTCCAGCACCTGGTGCTACAGCACTGCCACCACCTACACTCAATCGCACACCACCACCAGGAGCAGCTTGTGCTGTGACTGCAGGAGTTCTTTGACCAGCAGGTTGTTGTTGTTGTGTAACAGGTGCTTGTTGTTGTGTAACAGGTGGTTGTTGTTGTGTAACAGGTGCTTGTTGTTGTGTAACAGGTGCACCAGGACGACGAACAGATTCACCTATTAAACTACCATCAGAATTCAATCCCATCTCTTCCAAAGTTTTTGTGGGGAAGCCACGATCTGCTCGCAACTTGTTGGTATTTGCATACGAGTCCAAGCGTTGTTGTGCTGTCATTTTGCTGAATGCTGCAATAGTTTGTATGTCTGCCTTGGCTTGTTCTAGTTCAAGATCAGTGCCTGCTGAAATAGTCACAGTGCGTCCTTCTGGAACACCTTTTTGCCCTTTGTTGTCGTAGAATATGCTGCCTGATGTGGTAGGAACCACGCTCCACTCGGTGCCTTTGCTGTCTCTAATACGAGTGGCACCAGCGGCTTGTGTGCCTTTCATTACTGATATGTTGGCCACAGCAGCCACAAGTTCTTTTTTGCTCAGGGGTTCTAGTGTTTGGGCATTGTAACCTTCCATGGCCTTGCCATCAGCACGTATTTTGATTTCAACTGGCTGCCCGTTCAGAGTGGTTGATTGGAACTTTGCACCAATACCCAGTTTGGCATCTTCTGCTGCCATGGCACCTTGCATGTTCAGCAGGCCAAATATCACACGTTTGGGCCATGAGCCTTCTTCGTCAGACTTGCGTAGTTCGCGTTGAACTTCAGTGGGAGTCATGTTTTTGACGTTTTCTTCTGCTTCCACACGCTTGGTTTCGTTATCCAGCATGCGTCCTGCTTCACGTCCGGCCATGCGGCGTAATTCTCTTTGCTGATTTTTGTCGTTGTAGATCTGCAACAGTCGGTTGATATCGCCCACAGCAGAAGTAAACATTCCAATAGGATCTGTAGCAGGTGGTTGTTCAGGTTGTTGTGGTGGTTGCACCGCAGGTTGTGCTTGACCCACTGTTTGTGCTTCAGCGCCTTGTCCTGGACCTGTGTAAGGTTCAACAGGTGCTGTTGGCATCTGTGCTGGACCAGCAACTTGCACACCTGGACCTGGCTGCGGCAATTGCGGCATTTGTTGTTGAGGCGCAGGCACTTGTGCTTGAGGCATTTGTTGCTGTGCCATTTGTGCTTGAGCTTGTGCTTCGCGATCACGTTGTTGAGCAGCCATTTCCATTTGGCGTTGCTGTTCCATTTGCTCTGGACTCACTGCGCCAGGCATTGTGACTGTTGGAGTCAAAGGATTCGCAGCAGACAAATCACGTGCGTTGCCTTCAATCTTCATGCGTTGCTCACCTGACGCAGGATCGTATGTGATTGTTTGTTTTATGGGTTCAGGCGCAACAGGAACTCCTGCTTGCTCAACCATGGGCGGAGCAGACATTTGTAGTTTTGCCAAACGTGCAGCGTCGTCAGCAGCAAGTTTCTCTGCTTCGCGACGTCGGCGTTCTTCTTCAGATTCATAGCCAGTACCACCCATAGCAGATGCGTATCTGCCGTAACCCATTGTATAACCTTGATTTGTATCGATGGCCATTAAAAATCCTTATTTGCTACCAAAGCCAAAACCCATTTTAGAGTCTGATGTGCTTGTGCCTGTAGGCCCAAGATTATAACTGGCAGCAGGAGCTCCAAAGATTACTGAGGCATATTTGTTGAACAAGTCTTGTGGCACCATGCTGGCACCCACAACTTGACCAGCAGCGCCCAGCCCTTGACCAAGGCCACCTTGACCCAGTTGTGCCAGGGTAGATCCTACTCCGGCACGTTGTGCCGCAATGTCGCGTTGTATCTGAGCTGCTGTTGATGCTTGCAAGGCTTGATTTTGCCCTGCCAGTTGTTGTCCTGCAAGTGCTTGACGTGCTGAACCAAGATTGCCTGTGCCACCAAACTGAGCCTGTTGATTGGCCAAGTTCTGCTGGTATTGTGCTTGTGGTCCTGCCATGGCTGCTTGAATCTGATTGCGTTCGTATTCAGGTGTGAATAAACTTTGTAATCCTGAAACACCTGTTCTCAAGGCTGATTCGCCTGTTTCACCCAGTGTTTGCTGTGCTTGACGACCGTAGCCGGCCAAGTTCTGTGCTGCCATGGTCACACCAGGTGATCCTGATTCGTACAGGCTGGTTGCGCCTTTTACAGCTTGTTGGTATGTAGGAGCAATTGTTTCTGTGAAGAAACGATTTTGTGCATCTATTTGTTGACGTTGTTCTGGAGTCAATTCAGGTGTTGTGACTGAGGTGCCTCCGCTTTTTCCAAAACTCATTGTGTATCTCCTAACGATGTAATATTTAGTTGGTTCATATTTTTTGTGCTTTAACAGGGTTATCTGGGCACAACAGGGCCAGACACCCGTTGATCAGCATAGTACTTGGCAAGATCTTCTGGTGTGTACATTTGTTGTAGTCCCCATGGTGTGACAGGTGCAGCCACTTGATCGTACAAGGCTTGATCAAATGTGGGTCCTGGTTGATATGGTCTTGCGCCATAGAAGAATTTGCTCTGCACCTGATTGGTATTCTGGTAATAGGGTTGCGGAGCAATAAATCCTGGATTCAAGCCTGGCAGACGTAGATCTGGCAAGGTCTTGAATGGCAGTGGTGTAAACGGTGTGGGAGTCCAAGGATCCGTAGGAATAATTGGCGTTATTGGTATGATAACATTACCGGTCACACTGGTGTTGCCTGTGGTATTGCCAGTAGTGTTGCCAGTGGTGTTACCTGTGGTATTGCCAGTGGTATTGCCAGTGATATTACCTGTGACATTGCCAAGGGTGTTACCTGTGATATTACCTGTGCCGTTGCCTGTGATATTACCTGTGCCGTTGCCTGCAACATTACCAGTGCCGTTGCCTGCAACATTACCAGTGCCGCCTGTGTTACCTACATTAGCGTTGCCATTGCCTGTGCCACCAATGGTAACAGTGCCGTTGCCAATGCCTGGTGCATTTATAGTTACAATGCCATTGCCGCCAGGTGTGCCTGTGTTGCCACCTGGAATAATTGGAGTCAGCACAGTTGTAATTACATTGCCTGTATTGCCACCAGGTGTGCCTGTGTTGCCTACAACAACTGCGGCATTACCTGTTGTTGCGGCATTACCTGTTGTGGCTGCGTTACCTGTTGTGGCTGCATTGCCAGTTGTGGCTGCATTGCCTGTTGTGGCTGCATTGCCAGTTGTGGCTGCATTGCCTGTTGTGGCTGCATTGCCTGTTGTGGCTGCATTGCCTGTTGTGGCTGCGTTACCTGTTGTTGTGGCATTACCAGGTGTGCCACCAATAACACCACCAGGGCCAGTAGTGCCTGTATCTGTTGTGCCAGTAGCAGTTCCATTTGTTGTTCCTGTGTTATTGCCGCTTGTGGTTGGAGTAACTGGACCTGTCACAACACCTGGTTTGGTGCCACCTGGTATGATTGGTGTGATAGTGCCAAACACGCCTGCTGGTGTGCCTTGATAGCGACCATTAATGTCGGTTACTTGTGAGCCCCAGCTATAGCCAGGGCGACCATCTGGTAGTGTAACACTTTGAGCATCTGCGGGCAACCAGTCTGGTCTTGTGGTAACTGGCGTACCGCCAGTGTCTGTTCCATCTGTGCCTGTGCCTGTTCCTGAGCCTTCAGCACCTGTTCCTGTGCCTGTGCCTGTGCCTTCTCCTGTGCCTGCACCGCCACCTAATGGTGCATTGCCTGTTGAGCCTGTGCCTGTGCCTTGATTGCCAGTGCCTGTTCCTGCTTGGCTGCCTGTGCCTGTGCCTTCGCCGCCTGTGGCAGGTGCGCCTGAGCCTGAGCCAGCAGGTGCGCCAGTGCCTGTGCCACTGCCATCACCTGTGCCGCCTGCGCCAGGCAATCCTGTATCTGTTGCTGGTGTGCCAGGCACTGCTGCGGCAGCCTGGGTGCCTAACCAGTTGCTAAATCCTGCCATATCACCAGGTGCGCCGCCTTGAGCAATCCAAGCAGCGGCTTGATCTTGTAATCTACTATAAGCAGCAGGAACTGTAGTTGGTGCATTAGGATCAACACCTAAACTACGCATGAAATTGTCTGCGAGATTTCTAGCAGGACTGCCTATGGGTTGGGCAACAGTTAGCTGTCCATCAATTGTAATTGGCAATCCTGAATCCAGTGCTGCTTGATACTGATCTAGACGCACAACTTTACCGTTGTCCAAGGTGAGATAATCAATGCCATCTGCGCCTCGCAACACCTGACCAGGTGTGTCGCCTTGTTGACCATTAGAACTCAGATCAAAAGTGGTTGATCCTGTGTCTGTTGTGGTACCTGTTGTGGTTGTGCCTGTGCCTGTTGTGGTACCGGTGGATGTTTGTGTAGAAGTCACAGTGGGATACAAGTCAACATCTGTGTGATATTGATTCAGAGTTGATTGAATTCGATCTGCGTTGTATCCATAACCAGCATAGGTTGCACCATACGTGGCAGCAGCATCGCTGGCACCTGATGCCATCAAGGCTGTTTTGATTTGATCATAGCCTAGGCCTTGTGCGTGTAGATACGCAGCATCTTGTGCCAGGAAACTGGCTTCACTGCCAAAACTGCCTGTTGTGGTGCCCAATGTGCCTGGATCAACAGGACCTGTGGTGACTATGGTTGTGCCACCTGTTGTGTCTGTGGTGGTTGTAGTTCCGCCTGTTGTTGTGCTGCCTGTTGTGTCTGTGGTGGTTGTAGTTCCACCTGGCTTCACAGCAGTAACACCAGCTGTGCTTACGGCCTGTAGGCCACTGATGTTTCGATTGGTAGCAAGACCATTCACTGAGTCTGCGGTGTAGGTGCCGGTTTCAATGGCATTCAACACATTGTTTAGATCTACACCATAGTTTGCCATGACATTCACAGTGCTAGGACTTAGTCCTGAGTTGGCCACAGCATTGACGTCAATGCCTTTGGTCACAAGATTGTTGATGGCGCCAAAATCAAAATCTCTAGCCAAGATGTTGATAGCACTATCAACGTTGAGACGACCTGTGTCAATCAAGTTCTTGCTCACACTGGCAATATCGTTGGCTGAAGCTCCTGCTGCAAACAAGTCATTGATTGAGCCTTCAGGAATTTTGGTGTTGGCCATTGCGGTCAGTGTGCTGGCAGGCACACCTGTTGATGCCATGTCCACAAGATCAGCACCTGAATAACCCAGTTGAGTCAAGTTTGCGATGTCACCAGCACTGTATCCATTGGCACGCAGTACATTGGCTTCTGATGCAGTGACTATGCCAGAATTCACAACACCAGCATAAGGATCCACAGCAGTTGTGGTAGTGCTGCCTGTGGTGGCTGCGTTGCCGCCTGGAGCCACAGCAGTAACAGCGCCAGCAGTGCTTGCAGCTTGTAAGCCGCTGATGTTGCGACTGGTAGCAAGGCCGTTTACTGTGTCTGCTGTGTAGGTGCCGTTTTCAATGGAATTCAACACATTGTTTAGGTTCACACCATAATTTGCCATGGTGTTCACAGTGCTGGCACTGAGTCCAGATCGTGCCACATTATCTACGTTGATACCTCGGGTTACCAGGCCATTGATAGCATTGTAATCAAAATCTCTTGCCAGAATGTTGGTAGCACTGGCCACACTTAGTTTACCAGTGTCAATCAGGTTCTTGCTCACTGACGCAATGTCATTGGCTGAGGCACCAGCACGAAACAAGTCATTGATAGAGTCTTCTGGAATCTTTGTGGTGCTCATTGCAGTCAATGTGCTAACAGGAACACCTGTTGAAGCAAGATCCACAAGATCCGCACCTGAATATCCTGCTGTGGTCAAAGCAACAACTTGTTCAGGAGTGTAACCATTGGCCTTTAGCACATTGGCATCTGCCGCAGTGATTGCGCCTGAATCAATAGACGCTTTGTAAGGCTGCGCACGATAGGCTTCAGTTTGTTCTGCTGTCATGACTTTGCCAAGATCACGACCCACTACGTTTTCAGTAGAGCCATACAGATTTTTGCCTGTGCTGGCATAGGTGCTTTGTAAGGTGTTGGCTAGATTTGTTGATGTCAAGCGACCTGCGTTGTTGGCAGCTGTGGTAGCCACTGCTTCACTAACCCCTGTGGCCATTAAATTTTCTTTGATCTGTGCTGTGCTGAGACCTTGTGCTTTTAGTTGTGTGGCATCTTCAGCAATCATTAGCGCATCTTCAGAACGTTGTAGCGTTTCAAGATTGTTGCCTGCTGTGATACTTTGTGTCTGTCCTGTTTTGCCTGTGCCATACACACCATTGGGATTGGCAGCAGCTATGTTGAAAGCAACAATATCTGCAGATTTGCCCTGGAATACACCAGCAGCAGCAGTTTCAGCAACAATTGAGTTTACACCTGTGGCCTTGAGTGTGGCAGCAATCTGTGCTTCAGATAGTCCAGCAGCTTTCAAGTTGGCAGCGTCAGCAGCCAAGAACACAGCATCATCAAGACCTTTCTGACTTACTGTTTTGATGTCATTGGAAGCCATGGCTGAATTGACTTTGGCCACAGCCTGACTGGCTAGATTTGTCAGATAGTTTGATGCAGCACCTGTGGCCACAGCTGCCAGTACTTGTTTGAGTGATCCGCCACGTATGGCAGCCATACCGCCTGTGACAGCAGCAGATCCAATTAGGCTGGCAGTGCCTGCTGAAAGTGCAGTGCCTGTGACAGATGTGATTGCGCCGCTGAGTGCGTTGCCAATAACAGGAGTGATAAAGGTTGTGAGACCAGCCAAGGCACCAGAAGTCAGCACTTGTTTTAGGTCGCCACCTGCTGCCAGTGTGACACCTGCACTGAGCGCAGCAGCACCCACAACTGAAGCAGTGGCAGCACTGGCACCCAACCAGGCACCCACAGCAGGAATCAATTGCGGAGCAAAGATAGCAATTGCTGGCATGATGATTGGGGCAATCTTCTTCACAGCGTTTTTAAAGCCGCGCCATAGGTCTGAGAAGAATCCAAATTCTGGCAGGCCTGTGTCTGGATTCACAGTGCCAGATCCACCACGTGATTCAAGCAAGGCTGCTTCTTCAGGAGTAATGTGAGCCAGCATGGTGTCACCACCACGACCTTGCGATTGTAATTGTTGAACTAGATCTTGCATTGCCATTGTGGTTCCTTATTCTGCTGTGGGAGTGAGCATTTGTTCTGCTACCTTGCCCAGCACAACCATGGTGCCCATCATTTGAAAGTCAGGCTTTTTTAAATCTTCAGCAGTTTCCAATCGCTTGTCTGTCATGTACTTCACAAACTCTGGATATTTCTTTTTGTCCATCAGTGCTGCTTCTGCCAGGCGGCCAATCTCCACAAACATCTCCACAGGCATGCCACTGGCTTGAATAGCTTTTTGGGCCTCAGCTGTGGCTTGATCTCTAGTGACAGGATTTTTGACCAGTTGTTGTTGCCGGTTCATGCCTTGCTTGGCATACTGTGCGCCTACTGGCGGAAACTTGACTTTTATTTTGGGTGTTTTCATAGTAATATTTACCGCTGGGGCTTTTTTGAGCCTTATTGCTTGACCACTTGGGTGGTCATACTACGCAGGCCTGTTTCACATTGTGTGACTTCTAAATCGCCGCCTGTCTGATCAAATTTAAAACTCAATATGTACCAATAGTATCCTGGACTAATGTCTGTGTCTGGAAATGTACTGAATATAGATTCCAATGATGCTAAACTGCCAGTGCCTGTGAGACCTGGATATTCATATTGTCTAAAAGCCACTGTCTCATCAAAATTAAAAAGAAATCCTGGATTCACTGGATCTGAATTGGGAAAGCCCTTGTATCGGTCAATGAACACTGACACTGTGAGATCACTTGACACAGTGGCAGTATAACTGATTATGGCATTTATTTGTGAACTAATAAACACTCGATCAGTGCCACCAGTGATCACAACTTTCACATTGCAGTCAGTGCTTTCATCTTCACCCATGCTTGACAATGATGCAGTGCCGCCTGTGCTGGGCGGTTGAATTGGAAAAAACTCACCTGCTGACCGCAAAATAACTGAAGTTGTGTTGCATGACACCACACCAATTCTAGTAAAAGTGTCGTCGTAGTAGGGATCAGCCACACCTGAAATGGTCACTCCTTGGCCAGGAACAAATGGTGCTGGCACCTGTGCGCTTGCAAATGTATATTCAAAAGTATCGCCAGACAATTGAGCAGCAGTGGCCAGATTGATGGGTGCAACATATAGACTGGCAGGAACAGTGCTGTTGTAAGGTAATCGAAAATTTCCTGTAATATACCCTGTGGCAAAACTACTGAATCCGCCAAAGTCCTGACCAAGACCACTGGGACCACTCAAGAGATTGTTTACTGCATCTATAACACCTGACGTGTCTGTAGCTTCTATAGGATAACTGGCCATTATCTGTCGTCCTCAACTTGTGTGATTTGCCATGTGGTGGCTGTGC
>Ga0181350_1000399_pt1 | contig 12707 bp, 16 predicted proteins | sample Su13VDMM110DCMD_FD_130105 | JGI IMG/M metagenome (GOLD analysis project Ga0181350, IMG submission 130105) | Freshwater viral communities from Lake Michigan, USA - Su13.VD.MM110.DCM.D | ecosystem: Environmental > Aquatic > Freshwater > Lake | place: USA: Michigan | collected 2013-07-16
CACCTAATGATTTATTAAATGCTCCCGTTGTTGCGCTTAATCCTGTAATTCCCTGTGATAAACCACCAATTACACCCGTAACTTGCCCCAATGTTCCGCCAAGTTTTGGGAAAAATTGACCTACATTTGCATCAATTCCCTTTAATTTTTTATCTAAGGCATCAATTGAAACGATTAAATCCCTTGCCTCCTGACTTGATTCCTGTTCCGCTGCTGCTAAATCCTTATACCTATTTCTTTGGTCATTTAATTCCTTACTTAACTTTCGGTAAGCACCTTGTGATTTGTCAATTCCCGCTATTTCTTCTTTCCTTAACTTAACTTGTTCCCTTGTGATATCGTTTACTAAGGACTGAGCCGCCTTTAAATCAATTAACTGTTTCTCAAGTTTCTTAATTTCCTCAACGTCTGCCGTCTTTTTTAACTCAGCATTTATATCGGCAATTTGCTTTTTTAATTGCGTTGCCGTTTCGATTGTTCCAGCTAAACCTTCTATCTGGATTTTAAAACCTATTACCTTTTCAGCCATTATATTTTTATTTTATTAATGACATCATTAAGATATGCCATATTAATAATATATTCATCGTGTTGTAAAATACCGCGAATTAATTTAAGGTGAATCATTGAAGCCTTTTGCGCAAGGTAAAACACGCGCCCTGTTTCCTCGATTTCATCATCCAGAATAAAGGTTGAATAAAATTCAAGAAATACCTTTTTGCCTAATGCCTCTTTATCTTCCATCATCCTTTCGTTACGCCGTTTACAACTACTTCATAATTTGCCCCGTCATAATGAGTATCTACATTTATACTAATAGTTGAACCACCGATTATATATTGAACCGTTGGTATCAATTTTTGTCCGTTCATGAATACAAGTACATTGGCATTCGTGTTACTTACCTGAGTAATGCCAGAATTAGGCGCAAGCACTAAGACATTTGTCATTGAATTTAAGAACGGCGTGTAAGATAATTGAATGTTTACCGTTGCTCCATTTGCTCCCACTAAACCGCTACCCGACCCTGTTACCGTTCCCGATTGAGGCGAAGCCCCAGCTAAGGTAATCGTATTGACAACTTTTGTCAAATCATTTGTATTTGGTTTTTCATCGTAAAGTAAAACTGTTTTCGCTGGACTATTGGATTTTGGATTGTATTCCAAACTTTGAATTATAAAGTTAGATGAACCAATAATTCCCTTGCGTCTAAATGAAAGTTGGGTAATATCTTTTGGTTTCCATTTAGCAAATGTGGTATAAACCTTTCCTAATTCTATTCTTTTGTAAGTCTGCAAGTGAAAGGTTTTAAAAACGCCTTGCATTACGTTCGTATAATTAGTAACCTCGTCCGAAAAGGATAGGTTAAAATCTGCACCACTCGGGTCATTGTAATTTACCATGAAGGCAGCGGGAAAATCAAAAGCACTTGATGCACTTGATGTGTCATCGTACAACCTTATATAACCATCTAAGCCGTTTCGCCTACCAGCGTAATAAAGTAAACGAGGCGCAAGGTTGTAATTTGGTTCGGCGTCTGTCACCGTGTTATAATCGTCACCAAATACTAAAGGCATTTGTGCCCCGTATGTTCCTCCCGTGGTAATGGCAACGTCGTTTATATGAATAGCCTTTGCAAAAAACTTTGTGTAAATAAATTCAATACCGTTCTCAAATCTGTCCGTTGGAAAATTGTAACCACCTGAATAAATATTTACCCCGCGCCTTTCTTCCTCCTTGTTTGTCGTATCGTCATCCGTGGCATACGCAAGAACCTGACTTGATTTAAATCCGTCCAAAACTTGAAAGTCTGAGCCATCAATGTCGCGGGTATTTAAATCGTACTTGTTTGAGCCTTTAAAGAACCCGTCAAAACTTGTAAGGCTTGCCGTTCCCGTACTATTTGCCCGATACCTGATAGTATAATCGTCCTTTGGGTAGGCGTAAACCTGTCTGTTTAATACGTCTGTTTCCCATGCAAGGTTAAAAATGGTTGTAAGGTCGCTAATAATGTCCCTAACATACCATGAAATAGGAATAATATATTGCAAATTAACCGTTTCCCCTGTTTCCAATCCCTCTTTTTCTGCCACAACCGACAAAGAACCAGCAATAGAAAGATTAAAAGATACATTTTCGTACCTCAATCTAAGTTTTACGGTATCACCAGCCACTAAATCACCCAGAAATTCAAGGATAATTGAATCATTTAAGGATGTTTCATTGGTCAAATCATACGTTGAAACGTTGTTTCCGTTTACCTCAAAGAATAAAATAAGTTCCGCAAATTGGTTTATATCCCCAATAGTTGCGGTTAAAGTAATATTTAACTCAGCTATTAACTCGTATAAAGCATTTATCGGGACAGTGTAAGTTCCCCCAGTATAATTACCCCCTGTGTCAAAGTTTGGTGACGTTGTTTCATCTGTAAAAGTAATATTAACCGTTCCGTTATCACCAGCCGAATAAACAAAACTTGAAGGCGAAGGATTTGAAGCCCTGAGATTTACAAAGTCTTTGATATAATCGGCGTCAAGGTTTAAACCCATTGGAATAATCAAACGATTAAACGGGTCGGTCTTGAAAATACTATTTAACTGATAACCTTTGTCTTTAAAAGCCTTTTCCAATATTTGCCAAATAAAAATAGCTGGGGTTAATTCATTGTATAAAATATAGGTTTCATTTTCCCATGCTTTCCATTTCATAAGGATAAAACAAAATTCAGACGTTACAGGGTTATAATTTACCTTAACCGTTGTTTTACTCACCTCGATTGTTGACCAGCCTAAATCCCTCACTAATGTGTTACCCACATCCGCAAACCAATCCGCATTGTTTCCAATTAATGATACTTTAAAATTGGCTGCAAAAAAACCAGAATTAATAGCTTGTAAATCTGCACCCTCAAGCCTTGCTTTTCCTGTAAGAATTGGCACACCATCGGCTTCTAATCTTGCTGACAATAACTTGTAAGCATTTGTAACAATCGCCCCAGCGTCGGTAATGTTTTGGAATATGTTTACGTTTGTCTTTGTTGCTGGTAATGTTACGTTCCTTTTGGAATGCGCACCTGATATATTTCCAAGTTCAATGTTCTCGATTGAATAATCAATCGTTACATTGACTTCATCTTGATTTAAATCTACTTCTTGCCCGCCTATAAATAATTTTATCATAACTGGGCGGTTGGTTTATTTGGATAGGTAATTTCAAAGTTAACTTCGATATCAGTTGCCCTGTTGTTGTCCGTCAATGTTTCAGCGTTGGAAATGGTAACATTCACATACTTACCGTTTTCAATAATGTACACCTCAGGGGAATAAAACATTGAGGCTACATAAACGGCGTCTTCATGTGGTATATTACATTTAACTTGCTTTTTTTTGTTTACCCTTTGATTTGTCTTAATAATTGTTTTGTCAAAACTGTTTGCCCGTGGACTTGCCGCCACGTTCCAAGGTTGCGATATGTTGATTATATCCGCATTGGCGGTTTGCAAATCTTGAATCAATCCACGGAACTGATAACTTTCTGCACCTCCATATTTCCCGAACCAATGTAAGTCAATGTTATCATTGCAATTAGGCTCAATGTTTACTTGTATTTTTTCACTGCGTCGTTCATACGAACCAGTGTAATTACCTACGCTAACCTCGTAAAATGAATAAGCGCTGGAAGATAAAGGAAAGTTGCCGCTATGAAACACGGCTGAACTTCCAAAGATATTAGCTGCACCAATGGACAAAGAATATAAGTCATTGTTTGCGGTTGAATTTACAAAATCTACGATTGTAACGGCTGAAGTTCCAGACTTTGTCCAAAACTCAAATTGTGCTGAGTTTACCCCTTTGCCAACAAATGAAAGAAATATATTCCCGTCATCATTGCATCGCCTGTCTTGGTTGTTCGTGGTAAGGAATCTAAAAGGACTTGCCGACGGTTGATAAAAGTCACTTAGATTAAAGTCGCTATCATCCCCGTAAAACTGGGAAGGAATCACATAGGCGGTTGAACTGTTTTGGCTTGCCGTTGACGTTATAAGGAAACCCGCACTTGATACCGTTTGGTTCTTTGCAACTGCATAAACGGACTTTATTACATCCGTGTTATTTGTCAAGGAATAAGTATCAAGCGTTCCAAAGAAACTTGTCTTTGTTCCTGTAACTGGTGCAACATCGGAATAAAGGAAAGATTGTACATTGGTATCAAACACCGCGCTGCTTCCACTTGTACCCGTTTGAGCGGCAAGAAAAGACCCCGCAAGGCTTCCACCAACATAAACATCGATTTGCTGCTGAACAACCGCCGAAGGCTCAATACTTCGATAAGATACAGGATAAAGAAGGCTTGATAAAGAATCTGGGTTTATCGTGTAACTCATCTGTTAAGAATTGATTTATAATAACTTTCAATTGTTGCCTCCACGCTAAAGGTAATGGCATTTTCAATTAATTCAATAAACTTTGCACTATTCTTTTCCAATGCTATTTCTATAAAACCCGTACGTCGCCCAGTCTTTGAATGCTTTATAACACTATTTTTGGTAGGCATTCCTTCTAATTTATGCTTTGATGCAATCGCAAAAGCAATACCCTTAGCCTCTTTGTCGCTTTTCCCCATTCTTCTTTTAACATAATCAATTAAGCCGTCAATGTACTTACTTGTTTTTCGTCCGCTGTTTGGGTAATATGGTATCTTGTTTGAGGGCACACCTTGATTATTTATCGCCATGTAATCAGGAACAAGCCCCTCAATGACAAGCATATTAATTTCATACTTTACAAGGGTTTCCATTTGCTTTACGGCTGAACCTGATAACTCATGCCCTTGCGCCCTCCATTCATTTGCCACAACCGTAATGGCTAAAAGGCTAATATCGTCCGCTAACTTTTGTAAACCTTCTAACATTCGCTTTTGATTGAGATATTAAAAGTAGCCTGTACGGTGATTAACCTTTGAATCGACGTAAAGGAATCTAAAACAAGGTTTACTTGGTCTGGAATGCTATTGGTTGTTTTCGTTGTGCCCAGTTCTAAAATAAACTTTTCTGCAAAGGCAATAAGGTTTGACCATTTGGTTATTTGTAAAGTTGTATCAACGTCACCGTTTTCATCGTAGCCTAAAAGGTCATCAAAAAACAAAGTCACTTGATAGGTGTCCCTCCGAGTGACTGGGTTGTTTGTCAAAGTTGGCACGGCAAAAAATACCCGTGGGAAAATGTTTGTATTATTTTCGCCTTCTTCCGTATAAATTTGAGAACGGACGCGGTCTGATGCCCAGCCAAAAGAAAAACCGTTTAACCCGTTTACGGCGTCGGTGGCGGCTTCGAAGATATTTGCTAATTGGACTAAACTCATTTTTTGGCTTTAGATATTTCATCGATAACTTTTTCCTCGGCTGCTTTGCTCGCAAGGTATTGAAAGACCTGATACAATTTTGCTTTTTCTGCTGATTCCATAGGTGTATAACCGCTTAAATTAAACAATCCTGACTCAGCCACTTTCTTTATTGTCAAGTACCAACCGTATTTTTCATTAAGCCTTTCACTTGCTAATTGAGATTTTCCATCGCCCTTTGAAGCATAGAGGTCTGCAAATCTAAGGTATATTTCTCGCTTAACTTGGTCAAAAAAAAAGCAACCTCATAGGATGTCTGCAACGACATTTGTAAAAAGTCGACTTTGTTTTGCTCAAAGAGTTCGTCTGAATAATCTTCGCCCAATGGTTTTAATAATACTGCCATGATGTTAAGCAACCCCTGAGGGTCACCATTCTTAACTTGATTCATTGCTTTGTCATACTGAGCCGCCATAGTAAATTCAAGCAGCGTTGATTTTTCCATTAACCTTTCTGGAAGCGTGTAAACCTTACCGTTAAAATCGTACAGTTGCTTATATTTGGTTTCGGCTGGTGTGTTAATAGCGTTCATTATCTTACCGTAAATGTAAACAAGGTATTTTAACTCTAAGCTATCCGCCACCTTACCAAAGCAAGCTTCAAGGGGAATGCCTGTGAAATAGTTTACCACCTTTGCCATGTATGGGTATCTTTCTTTTGCCTCCCAAACCTCGTCCATAATTTCCAACCGTTGGGTTAGTTGCTCGTCATTGCTTCGCCATTGGCTGATTAAAGGCGGTAGGAAACGGCGTACGTTATCCTTTACCTCTTCCCGTTCCAATGTGTATTCAAGTTTCAAAATAACATACAGTTGTTCAAAGCCTGTTACCTTAACCTTCAACTTCTTTGCATACGGTAATATTTTTTTATAAAGCGCGTCCCTATCATTCATATATTGGATGGCTTCAAGTTCTGTTTTGGGATGCTCAGGCAAAAGGAACTTGGCAAAGTAGATATATTGTTCCAAAGTAATATCCGCCGCCGTTTCGGGATAATTATACTTGATGGCTTTGTTGCCAATGTTAAATACTACCATTATCTTTTCCTTGCTTTTTTGGTTACTACGGGAATGTTATCAGCCAATAAATCGCCATTGGTTTCGGTTGTCGTAGGCACGAAAGGAACGGGCTCTGCTTTGGCGTGGCTTACAATCGGAAGGCTTGGCGGTCGTGACCATTCCCTTTTGATTCCATTCCCTGTTAGCTTAACGGCTTTTTCAAGGTGACTTCGCATTTGCAATAATCTTTTGCGTTGCATTGGCTTATCAATGATTTCTTGCGTAATCTTTTCAATTAAGTCAATGATGATTAACGCCTTTTCTTTATCTGTCATTTCTTTGAATATTTTAAATTATCAAGTAAAGCAAAATTTATAAATGGCTTTCTTGCCCAATCATCATTTGTGTCAATAGGTCTGTTAGTCGGTACTTTGTTTATATCATTGTAAACCATGACATTTTTTAAATTATTTTTATCTATTAAATCATCTTGTCTTCCTCCGTAACTCGCCGTTAATATTAAATTATTTGGTATTTCATGTAATCTATTAACCCAATAACCTATCGACTTAGTATACGCCCACATCTCAATAGATGGGTTTTCTTTTGCTAATGTAATCCACATATCAAAGTATTCTTGATTAAAAAAGTCACCAGCCGAATGAATACGAATTGCTTTACAATCCTTTGGTATGATTGGAAGATTACCATTTTTGACGTGTTCAAAGTTTCTCCACCTATGTTCCCTTACCGCTGGAAACCTTTCTGGTGCTGCGGCATAGCATTTGTATTGACCTTTGTATACATCAAACTTGCCTGACAATCTATCAACGGTTACTTTGCATTCTAAAGCAAATGGACAAGATGAGCCAGTTGGTAAATTCCATTCATAAACCGTGTCCCTATAATATTTTTTGTTCTTTATAAACTTCATTCTATCTTTAATTAAATGCAAGTAAATCGCTACCCTGAGCAAGTCTTGAAAATATGTATCTAAGGGAATCGCACCCGTGATTATCGGCGTCTAAGGGTGTGGAAGATTTGCGGTCGTTCCAAATATAGTTCCTTAACTCATGCTTTAAATTATACGACTCAGGGGTTACAATGATTTGATAATCCAACATTTTCTTTATTCCCTCGACGACTGACCCTTGTCCTTTGTCTGCCTTTTGTACATTCAATCCTCTTTGCTGCAAAGCTTCAATCAAACGTGGTTCGCTGGTATCTGCCACTATCATTGCGTTAAGACTAACATAATGATTCATTTGCTCAATGACTGCCTCGTATGAAAGCGATTGTTTATAAATAATTTCCTCAACGTATATTTTCTTTGACCCTTTGTCAACTGCCACCTTGACAAGTGCCAACGGGTCAGGGTAGAAGCCAAAGTCTAAGCCGTAACCAAACGGAAGGCTAACATCGAACTCCCCCTCAACCCAGTTGTCAAATATTACCCCTTGTTTCCTATCCAGCCATTTTCCCAAGAACCTATGCGCGTATGCCTCTGGTGACTTTGTTTTAATCGCCTCAATCTTTGCGATGTAGTCTTTGCTTAGGTTGTGGTAATTATCAAAGTATGTTGTATGTATGTGCGTTATATCGGGGTGCGTGCTAATAGGTATCATTTGCTCGTCAATCGTTTCCATGCGATGCGACTTTTCAAACCAGCGCTTCCAAATCCAATGTTCAACGTCCTGAGGGTTCATGGCAAGTATTACAATGTTTGGGGTGTCAGGCATCCTGATTGATTCATCTATTGTATCAAAGTCCTTTTCGCTTACAAATTCTTCCGCTTCATCAACGATGAACACGTTTAACGCTGGTATTGATTTTAACTTTGCCGTTTGATTTCCTGAACTTGTTTTGATACCTGAAAAGATTATTTCACTCCCCGTTACCTTGTGACTTATTTGCGCGTTTGTCATTTGGAACTCATCGCCGACGCCTAACAAATCTATCTTTTCCCTGAACTCAGGTATAACGGAAATATTAGCACTTGATAAGGTATAACGTGTGAAAAGAATCTTCCAGCCTTTGTTGGCTAAAAGCATATTACAAGCCCAAAGACCAACGGTAAATGACTTCGCCGAACCACGTCCACCAGTTATCAGGAAGTAACGGGTTTGCGGTTGCCAAAGCGCTTCATACTTTTCACTAACCTTTATTTGCATCCTTAGTAAATATTATTGTTGGAACGGTCACCTTTTCGCCTTGCGTCGTTATGTCAATATCTTGCTTGGCTTTACCGTAGGCTCGGTCTAAAAGCAAATGAGCCGCCTTTATATCTCCTTTTGTTGCCATGTCTCTTAACTTCATGATAATTGCCTCGGCTGCTGTAATTCCGTTCTTTTCATCGCCCATTACTTTTGCCATAAGCAAATCAATGGAAGGCAGCTTTTTAGGTCTGCCTCCCGCTCCTGTTCCTCCATTTCTAAGTTTGCCTCCGTTCCTTCCCTCTCTCATAACGATGTTTTACGATGTTTTTATAATATAATAAATAAATTAAAATATTTATAAAACTGACTCGTCAAATACGTAATCATCAATATAACCTTCATCAATTAATGCTTGTTGCTGCTCATAACCAAAATAAGTCATGTAAGAAGATAATTTTAGTAAATCATGTCCTTTTAAAATGTTTTCTGGATGTGCATTTTCAGGCATTAATTTTGCGTAATTGTAACCCCAAATAATATCATCTTCTGTTACAGTTTCAAATATTTTTTCAGATATTACTTTTTTAAAAATGTCTTGATTGATTTTTAACATAATTACAATTTGTTGTCTTTAACAATTTTTCTTAATGCTTTAGAATATCTATCTGAATTTCCTAAAACGTGTTTTGTTATACCTTCAGCAAAAAATTCGTTTACATTATATTTTGAATATGACCCATAACCTTTTGGATTATCATTCAAAAAGCTTTTATATAAACTTTTAATTTCCTTACCAGCACTTGCATATTTTTTACCTGATAAATGACTATTCCAAGTTGCATGAGCCAATTCATGAACAACTGTATGTTGTGACGGTTTATTAGTTTTTGTCAAAAACCCATTTTTGTAAGCCTCTTTTTTATTGTTAACAATTTGTTCTTTTGTAGCATTTTTAAATGTTTTGCTATCTAAGAATACACCTTGTGATACCATGTTACCTTTTGAATCTCTTGCAGTAACATGAACACCATAAGCGCCATCTAATTCAGCCAATTTTACTTTTCTTTGGCGAATGCCTAAACGGCTTTCAAATTTAGATATTCCTTGTTGAATATCACGTCTTAAACTTTTATCGGTTATTGCACTTAAAGATTCTTCATTTTTCATAGAACCTTCGTATGCTCCACCGCCATCCCTACCTAAACCCCCAGTTTTTGACCTAACTCCACCGTTTGATTTTGACATATTATTTTTTTTTGTTAATCAATTTTACCTAAGAATTGTTTTGTTTTATCAAATCCTCGCATTTGTTCTACATAAATACAATTATTTTTTGAACAAAATTCCTGAATAAATTGACCACCTCCATAAATTATAAAATTAGGCGTTTCTTTTTGAGATATTTTTTTTGCAACATCCAATTCCATTTGCAATTGTATTAATCTTGTTTTATAACCTCTTGTAAAAAAAGCATTATAACCATCTGGAACACCTAAAATATTATAATCTATAAATTTTGTACTTACGTTTAAATCAACATAAACATTAATACCTTCGCTTTGATAGTATCTTGCCAACCATCTTTTTTTATAAATTAAATGTAATCCATAAGATATTGGAGTAGTGTCATATAAAGATAAATTTGGTTCAACAATATTTTTACAACCTGAATTTATAATTTTTACTGGATTATTCCATAAATTTTCAAATCTGTAATCATCTACATAAAAGTGATATGTTCCAATGCCAATTGTTGACCTTGCTGCAACACCATAAGGAACTAAAGGCAAAATTAAATCTTTTGCTTGTTTTTCTATTAATAATGTTGGTATTTCATAAACATTATTTGAAGGATACAAACAATCAGGAATCCAAACTAATTCTTTTTCATCTTCAATATCTTCTTCAATATCTTTTTCATTTTCGTAATTATTAACATAATTAGAAACATCCAAGCCCCACGCTTCCAAGTCCACAACCTCCCAATCATTCGCCAACGTGTCCCAGTCCCATTCACCAAATGATACATTGTCCGCAATAATAAATCGTTTCTTTTCTTCCTCGGTTAAATCGCTGCTTTGTTTTACCCATGCCTCATCAATGTCATTAAATCCAAGTTCTTGTAAAGCCCTGAGCCTCATATTGCCTCCAAGAACCACGTTGTTTTCATCAATGACCATTGGGCGAAGGGAAAGCATCTTTGGAAACTCCGTGATACTTTGCTTTAGCTTCTGGAACTTGTCATCCCTTAGAACCCGTGGGTTGTTTGGGTTGGGTTTTATATCATTTAATTTCATATAGCGTTTAATACATTTACCCTTAATTCATTTACCTTAAACAAGTCCCTTTCTTTCTTCAGCCATTTGCGTCCAGCCTCTAAGTCAACAAAGTACGCATCATCTTTGTCTAAAGCATTAGTAAATTTGTGGATTAAATCTAATTCGTTTTTGTAAGTCCTCACCCCAGCAATGTTAAATTCCTTGATTTCCTCAGGCGCGTATGAAATACAGCCAGCTACTAACATTTCCATCGCAAAATTATTTGACTTCGCTTGATTAAAATTATCAATAGTTAAAGGGAAAACGCCATAGTGTGGCGCTGAGTGTTTGACCATTTCAAAGTATTGGAACAATGAATTATTCCACGGCACAATGATTGCCTTAGGGTATAGTGTTTTCCCCAGCCAATCAGCTAAACCAACCATTCCAAGTTCAACTTTGTCGTTTTTCTGCAATTCAATCCAAAAGTTTTTAACCGTTGCAAGGTCTTCGAGGTGCGTCTGACTTCCGCGCCACATAACTCGTTTCTTTGGGTCCATCAACTTATCCCTTTTTACAGGCTGCATCGGTGTAACTTTAAAATCAATTGCGTTTGGAACAACGGTAATTTTGTCTTTATCAAAAAACTGGGAGTAAAATTCTTTAAGGTACGGAGTTGAGGTCATTACCCAATCAGCATATTTAAACGCCTTTTCGACAGACTCCTTTACCTGAGGCTTGTTAAAATGTTGGCTTGCTGGGTTGGCGGGGCTTACCTCGTGTAAAAGGTCGTCGTGGTCTAATATAATCTTTTTACCCATTCGCTTAACCTCGTTAATCATTCCAAGTAAATCGTTACCGTTTGCACGCTGGAAGATAACAACATCGACGTCATAAAAATCATACCACTTAACGGTATCAGGGTTAATCATTTTAATGTAATACTGAGGGAAAATATCCCGAAGCCTAATAAATGGATTTACCGTGCGATAATAGTCGGTCGTTGGGCTACTTAAATTACAAACTATGCCAATCCTCATTTATTTTTACTTTTGTAGGTATTTAATAAAACTTCCAATACCGCTTCCATTGAATGCTTTTTTCCTGTTGCCTTCCATAAATCAAATTGAATATCCAGCAGCCTTTCTCTTATAACCTTATTGCGAAAGGTTACCCCGTACATTTCTTGAGGTTTTGTTGTGTTCATTTTTTTTAAATTATTAAACAAATATAATATTATTTTTTTAAAATTGGGGAAATAAATCCGCGCTCACCTTCGGACACAAACATTGAATGCCTGTACGTGTTTGACAGATGCCCAACTACTATCTTGTTATCCGATATAAATTTCATCAACGGGTGTACCGTGTTGTTCCAATCAAAGATATCCACCCATTTATTAGGGGAATAAACTTCTTCTTCCCTGTTCAACGTCACCAATGATAAATCAAATTTGCCGCCAATTTTTTGAAGTAAAGAAGGTTTAAAAAACTCACACGAACCCCGAAGCCATCCGACAGGGTCACCGCATGAATTAGAAAGTATTTCCCAACCCCCATCCATAAAGTGAATGATATTCCCAAACCATTTGTAGTTATGAATAAAATTGTCATCATGCGTAAAAAGTAGCAAGTCGTATTCCGTGAAATTGTGTTCCTCCAGCCATTGATTTGAACAACCCCAGTCGCCAACGGTGTTCGGGTATTCTTTGTAATTCCAACCTAAGTCTTTTATTTGCTCAATGGTTGCAATTTCTTTGTAAAGGACGGTGTCCAATTCCTTTAATGCCAATCCCTTTTTTTCCTCCTTTGAATACTTTGGGTCACGGTGTGAGATGCAAAATAAATTATACTCCCAATCTTTGACAACGATTTGCCGTGTAACTGATTCATAAAAA
>Ga0181350_1000400_pt1 | contig 12691 bp, 7 predicted proteins | sample Su13VDMM110DCMD_FD_130105 | JGI IMG/M metagenome (GOLD analysis project Ga0181350, IMG submission 130105) | Freshwater viral communities from Lake Michigan, USA - Su13.VD.MM110.DCM.D | ecosystem: Environmental > Aquatic > Freshwater > Lake | place: USA: Michigan | collected 2013-07-16
TCCTGAAAACCGTCGTGTAATTCCAAATCCATATACTCATCATCCATTCCCGCCATATCTGCCGATACACCACCATACGCTCCATCGCCGACGCGAGGATTTTTAGGTGGTCCCATCGCGGGGTCATACGGAATATTCGCAACTCCTGCTCGAATTGCCCTCTCCTCCGCACGACGAAACTTCCTCTGTGCTGTATCCAAAACATCTCGCTCACCTCGCCCTGCTTGTCCTGCCTGTAATGCTGCCTGTAATGCTGCCTCCGCCTGTGCGACATTCTGTCGGTTTCCTTCTAACTCGCGGATTAAATTAATGTCTGCCCTGCCTATCGCCGCCTGTCTTTGCTGGGGGTCTGGTTGCTGGGGTGCTACTGGCGGTGCTACTTGCCCTCCTGGTGGTATAGCACCAATCATCGCCTGATATGCCGCTAAATCCTGTTGATATTGAAGAAGTGCCTCCCTTTCTTGTCTCACAAAATCTAATACTGCTCGCCTGCCTTGTAAGTTCGGTAGGTTTTGTGCCGCCCACCTAAACGCTTGTCCTGCCTGTGGTGCGAGTAGTAATGCTTCTGGAATATTGAGAACTGGTCGTTGCGGTGGTGGTGCTACTGCTGGTGCTGGTTGAACTGGCGGTGCCCCTGCTGGTGGTGCTGCCTGTGGAGGGGGTCTAGGTGCCTGTGGTCCAACAATCGGTAATGCGGCGGGTTGTCCTGCTGGTTGTGCGGGTTGAGGAATATCTATCGGGGGTGAAAAATTAACTGGTCGCAAATCCTTATTACTGATATTATCATAACTCTCCAATACCGCACGAAACTCTGGAATAGGGGTTCCCGCCGCGTGAGCGTTTAATATCTGCTCCAAACTCGGTTTCACCGCATCAAACTTATCCTGTATCGCCATCTCTTCTCTCGAACTTAACTTTCCAGTCCGTCCATAAAGGCGGACATACGCAGTCGCACGATTATACGCCGAGAGATATTCGCTGATGCCTTGCGTCAGTTTCCCACTCTCCGCTGGTATCGCCATCGCTGAAACTGCCTGTGATAATGATGACGACATCTTATCCAAAAATCCCGCCAACTCATACGCAGTCTTTCGGTCTAACTCGTCTGGTCTCAAAAAATCCTCCTTATTTTTTTGAACGAAAGGAAAGTTCTTTTGGAATGCCTTCTGGTTTATACGAGCGTCCTCATTCAAAACTTCGCTGATTTCCCTCGAACGCATCGCCCTATCAGTATCAGTCCCTCGATGTCTATTCGCCATTTCAGTTGTTTATATTCGTTATTGTTCTTTTGTTTTTATTATTAATTTCATCTTCATTACTTCTTTTTGTAAAGACCATTTTGTTTAATATGCTTCACACATTCCGCCATTTTCATACCCGTTTCCTTCATCATCTTACTCACAAACTCATTGTAAGCACTCTTCCTTCCCCCTACTCCTTTTCCACTATACTCACTCATCATTCGCTTCGCAGTCATCGACCCACCACGAACCGCCTGTAAATTGTTTTGCTGGATTAAACCGTGCGACCCTCCCGACATCGCCCCTCCTTCCAACACGAGAGATGGATTTTTCGTTCCAGACCGACCCGTAAGATTTTCAAACTGACTTCCTTTCCACAAATCTTTACTCGCGTCTTCAACCACCGCACCTGACTTCTTCTGTGCTTTCTTTGAATAACCTCGCTCCGCAACTATCGCCCCCATCGAATTATCTCCGCTCACCGCCAGTCCCTCACGCTCTTTCATCGCCGTCTTTCGAGAGATTTTACCACCCTTCATCTTATTACCGAGAGGTATAACTTTGTTTGCTATTTCTTTCGTAATATCGCTGTATGCGTTCTTACTGTTCTTGAAAAGTTTTTCAAGGTCTTCGTTTATACCCTCACCCACACGAGGTTTCTTACCCCCACTATATTCCTTGTCCATTTGCTCGTAAAACTTCTCTGCCATCTCTCGTTCATATTTTCTCTGCTCCGCAATAGGGTCAGGTCTAATGGCACTTGGAGTATCCCTACCCTCACCCACACGAGGTTTCTTACCACGCCCAACTACCACCAAGTCGTCGTCTTCTTCGTCATCCCTTTGAGGAGGAACTTCGGGTGCGGGTGTATCCAAATACGCTTTCAACATCAGGAGTGCTGTCGCCCCAACCTTATAGGGGGTAGGTAAATACGGTATTATTAATTTGATATTGTCCATCGCAAATCTCAATAAAACTTGAACATCTTGTCGGTTATACGCCCTCTTCAAACTCCTCGCCGCATCCGCAACCGCCCCAGGTGCTCTAACCGCACCGCTCACAATCGCATTCGCAAGTCCCATCGCGGCAGGTGCGATGATGTTTTCCAACGCATCCTTACCCATCGCCACTATCTCCGCAAAAGTAATACCTCCTTCCAGTTCGCCCATTTTTGACGGGGCGGACGATACCCCTCTACTGTTTTTTGGCACGATTGTCCTTCTTCTACCTGAACCTACTGGATTACTCGACGGCATATCCCCATACGAAGTCGAACCAGTCGCCGCATTCAACTGCTCCACTTCTAACTTCGGCGAAAAACCGAGAGAATTGGCGGCAATCGGTTTCGCATCCGCAAACACGCCTTCCCCACAACCCATCATTCCCCCCTTCGAACCACGCTTCTTACGAATTGATGCCATATATGCCTTTGCTTCGGGCGAACCCTTTACCAGACGACCACCAGAACGACCCGATGGAGCACCATACATACCACCAGAGTAAGGACAGTCTTCGCTGTCTTTCATCATAGAACCGTCTGGCATCATATGATACCCCTTCTTCCCACCAGACATTCCCGACGGACGACCATACATACCACCCTCACCATAACCCAGCAACTCCAACACACCAGCACCCGCCTCACCATACGGATTTCCACTTGATATGAGCATATCTTTCACAGGAGTTCCTACCACATCTAAAACTGGTTTTACATAATCCTCCCAAACACCCTTTACGGTATCATACGCACCCTTGACTGCCTCCGTAAAATCATCCCAGTCATTATACCACTCACCACCGTAAAAACCAGCACCACCACTCTTCTTGAAAAGGTCTTTAACGAAATCCAACTCCCACTCCGAAAAATCACGCCCACCACTCGCAACCATTTCAGGGTCTTTCGTCATTCTTCCTATCTTCTTACTATCTCTCATACGATTTCGCCCATTCGAAAAATCATCGAAGTTCTCATACCACGCCGCCTCCACCTGTGGTTTTCCACTTCCATCACTATTACCCACCTGAACCACCTTATTCGCAGGATACTTCATTCCAGCACCAGACCTCGCGTGGTCTATCACACCAGCATCAGGCACTTCGCGATACGGCATCGTGGTTCCAACCATCGCCGCCGCATTACCACCATACCCAGCACCACCATACCCAGCACCACCATACCCAGCACCACCATACCCAGCACCACCTCGTCCAGAAAATACATTATCCCGTCCCTGAATGGCATCACTCGCCATCCCAATCGGCGTGTATCGAAACGCCTGACCTATATCATCGAATAATCCACTTCCCATTTTACCTCGTCCAGAAAATACAGTATCCCGTCCCTGAATGGCATCACTCGCCATCCCAATCGGCGTGTATCGAAACGCCTGACCTATATCATCGAATACACCACTTCCCATTTTCGCAACAGGCATCCCCGCGACAGGTTTAAAGAACTCGTCAAAGACGCCACTGCCGCGGAACTCTTTCGCCTCTCCCTCCATTCTATACTCTCTTTCCGCCTGTGAAAGAGCACGGGGTTGGTTCGCAGCACCCCTCATAACATCGTTGTATTGAGTATTAAGTCCGCTGTCGCTTCCATACCCTTTTCCTACAAAATTAGCAGCGGAGTGCCTCGCCGCACGGTTCATTATAGCATCGTTGATTGACGCAATCCTACGATTATATGCTGTATCCATAGTGTTATAAATTAGTATAAGAATTGTTTTTATGTCTTATACTAATTGCCTTTCATCTGTAATTATCTCATCAAATCTCTCGACATTCAGCATCGAGAAGCAAGTTTCATCCGCCCGCCAACGCCGTCCATACCTTTACCGAGTGCGGATTTTGCTGCGGAAACTGCGTCCAATATTGCTTCCTGTGCCTTTGGTGCCACATCAGCAACGCTCGTAACTGCGGAACTCTCGACACCACCAACCAGACGCAAATGACGCTCACTCACGGGTTTCATTTCACTCGCGGCGAGGACATCACTCTTCGTGAGAATACCCGTGTAAGTGCTGGATACACCCTGCGATGTGATAAACAAACCAGAATTAACGCACATCAGCACCAGTTCGACATCTTGTGCCGCCAAAGTATAGTTTTGGAGTGTAACATTGAACTGTAAATTAAATGAACCCAAACTGCCAGCGGCATAGAACTCCTCGACAATAGGGATATCCTGTCCAAAACGCAGAGCAAGAAGAGACCCAGAAGTAAGGACATTTTGAAGTTGAGTATCATAAGAAGCACCAGCGGGGGGAAGGTATTTATTAGCATACCCTCGAAACTCCTGCCAAGTCTGGTTCGTGGATTTTGCGGACATACGAAACAAAGTCTCCTGTGTGGCGTTCGCCAACAGACCAGACTGGTTATTCCAGTTGATAGAAATACCAGAAATGGGGAAGAAACAATCGGCATCTCGGTTCGTCTGCTGGGACATCGGTTTCCTCGCACAAATAACCAACATATCAGGGACTTGATTGAGTTGGATGTTGGTGCTTGAAAACACAGTTGAAGTAGGGACTAACTCGTTAAGTGCTGAAACAGCACCAGCAGCAATCTGGTTCGTAAAGGTAGATAAATAACGAGGGAAATCCACATAATCGACTACATTCTTCGAGGGTAAAATCTGGGACGGATGGGGGGTAAGCATCTGGAAATGAAGTTCGCTTCCACTAACAGCAGAAATCGAAACGGCGTAACTGCCAATTGCGGCGGCGGAAGCACCGCAACGCCACACACGGGATGCCGATGCCGAGATGTTGAAAATAAAGTTCAAGTTGCTCACACCATAAATACCCATCTGGTTCGCCGAGAGATTGGCGAAGTGGAAGGGTGAGAGAAACAAGGGTTCGTAAGAAGTAAAACGAATTTTCACAGTCCTAGCAGTTCCATCACCGATAGTCTGCTGATTTTTCACACCAGCACCAATAATAGGGTTAGTCTGTTCCAAACTATCAATACCGTAAGAACCACGAGAGGTAAGAGAATTATCGGCAGTCTGTGCCCAAGAACCGTTGCTGTTGTTATTCGCACCCAACTGGTCGGCATAACTACGGTAAGTATCAGGAGCAAGAGGGCAAATACCGTTCCAACGAGCGAGAGAACGGTCATCACCATACATACGAAGCAACTGGGGCAACACATCACGAATATTCACAGAAACGCTGTTGTTATTCACCTGAACTTGAAGGGTAGTAGCGGACATATGAAGGGGCAGGGGGGCAAGAGCATCACGATTACCCAAATCAACCAAAAACTCACCAGCAGCAGGAATTCCGCTGATTGTAAGTTCGTAAGTGGATTTCCAAACAATATTACGGTCAAGAATGGTAACTTCACTCGGGGTCTGGATTGAAAAAGTCTGGGAAGATGAACTTTGAGAAGTAGCAGGGTAAATCTGGGTCGTCACATTCTGTCCTGACTTCACAACACCAAAGGGGAGACTGTCGGTAACCCTCATACGAGCATCCTCGACTAATACCTTGCGAAAGTCTGCTGAACTCATTTTATTTCGATTTTATGAATTATAGTATAACTTTGTTTTTATATATAATTTCAGTTGTAATTCTATTCGCCGAGAGATTTAATCAATAGTAGCATTATAAAAGTCTTTTCGGCGAAATAGTATCTTTATAGACGCCGCACACCCCGCCGCCAACTCGAACCGATGTAATCCACTATACTTGTCTTTCCAAAACACCGAAACCTCCACCGCATTCACAGGGGTCGTTCCACGCAAATCCAACATACGATACTCCGCCGTCGGCACATATGTAATCCTCGTCTGCGAACTCGTGCCTGTCGCACCTTGTAATTCAAAATCAGTCAAAACTGGTGCCGTCACATTGTTATTGCCCGATGAACGCAAATTACTACTCGTCACTCCATCGTAAAAATTGAAAATCGCTGGTTTTGATAATAGCGTGTTTTGAACTGGAAGGAGCGATGTCGAAAACACAAGGGCGGATATGGGCGAAAATAAAATAGTCGTTGAATGCTCCTGTGGGACTATAATCTGCGGTATTGCCGACACCGATGAGGCGACTGGCGTAAGAGGGTAAGATGGTCTGCTACCTCCATTCGTGTTTTGATACTGGTTGTTATATACAACAATCATATCCTCTGTTCCTCTTGTTAATTCAACCTGGGTATTGCCTTGAAACACAGTAGGAAACGAGTTCAGCAGAACTGATAAGGGGGTATTCATATACAACTTAATAACACGCCCCGTAAAACCAGCGGTGTTTGCGAGGTTCTGGTCGTAAGTGTCGTATGCGTAAGGGGGTGCTGTCCCTGCTAGTGCTGGGGGGGAAAGCGGAAAACTCAACGAAAACAACTCGCCATTCGGGTCATAAAACATCTGCGGACAATAGTTCTGTGATATGTTGGCAGGTGTCGCTGCCCTTGTGCCTAACGCTGCTTGCCCAATACCAGTTAAAAAGGTGTTGAAATTATTAAACGCCGCCTTCAACGCATTATTCGCATATTGAAGCACCAGCGAAAACTCATTCACATAGTAGTAATTGGTAGTTAAATCCTGAAAGGTCAAAGCACCAGAAGGAGGAGTGATTGTAAGGTCATCTGGAATATAAATCCAGTTCTCTTGTGCTGGAAGATAATATGTCACGGGAGTAGCAGGAGCAATGTAGTCCGTCACACTCATACCCCACGCATAAATCAGTTTATTCGGGTTCGTTTGTCCTAACAACACCTGCGGAATAAAAATAGGAAGGGTAGGGGTCTCAATACTAAACCTCACAACAGAAAGTAGGTAATCTTCTGGATATGTTATAATAGGGTTCTGCCTAATCTCGTTGAAGGTCAGGGGTGGGGCAGTCGTCCCGACTAGTGTTGGGTTATAATCACTCACAACATTAATGTCGTAGTATAAATTATAAGGGTCGGCAGAAGTTAAGTTCCCTCTTGTCGTCATTTTACTCGTTTATATTCGTTATTGTTCTTTTGTTTTTATTATTAATTTCCATTCGTATTAAGTTTCACCTTTGATTGGAAATTGATATAAAATTAAACCTACTATATTGTATAAAATGTCTTTTCCAGTTGATTTTAATTATGTCGCATCCCATCACATTTCGAGTTATCGTTATGTTATAACTAGTGTCGTCCCATTCACCTCTGCGGATATAGTAATCATTCTTCAAAGTGATAGCGATAGTGCCTTCACTAAATCAATCAGTATGACGATTGAGGGTGAGGCATATAGTATGTGGGGTAGTGATGATAGTTATATTACTGACTTGGTCGCCAAAAAGGTCGCTTCATTACACCCTGCTTAACTTTAAGGGGGTCATCCAGGGCGGGTGCGGTGGGGTGGTATCCAAAAAAATTGAAATGATTTTACTCATATGTGCTACACACAACGAACTACCAACAATCAAAATGACTACCATCATCGCCATCTGCCACAATCGTGTCTGTGCCGACTGCGGACAACCTGAAAATGAATGTGCTCTTGAAATCACCGAACAAGATAAACTCGTGTGCTGTGATTGCCTTTACCCAGAAGAAGAAGAAGAAGACACTTGCGAGTGCTGTGGAAAACCCTACGACGACCGAAGTAATCACTACCTATGGGAAATGTGCGACTGCGTCCAGAACGACGACGGAACGCTTTCAAGACCCGAAGAAGAAGATGATGCCTCCAGCGTCAATACACAAGAGGAGTGCTGTGAGTGCGACCTCACCGAAAAACAATACAACCAAAAAAAAGGATACGAAGAAAACCTATCAACCCTTCACTACATCGGCGGTAAGACCTACTGCCCTGACTGTCGCGAACCGTGCGAAAATAGCGACGACGACGAAGTTTCGGTTTGCGAGGCGTGTGGTGTGCCAGAAACCGACGAGTGTCGCCCCGACTGTGCCTATCAGGCGAGACGACAGAGGGAAGAAGAGGAAGAACACCGACAGCGGACTGAATAAATCTAATCATCATCATCCTTGTCCTCTAACATATACACACACTTTTCACTCACGACTGCCTGTGGATAATTCTTTGCTATGGTAATCCAGCGAGAATTAATTTTTTTCATCTCCTTCATCATCTTATTATTGATGCCGATGTAATTTTCAAGCATATACTTCGTGCTTTTCGTCATCACACTTTTCGGAAAAAAGGTGACGAAATGGCACTCATTAAGCATCATCCGCGTCGTCTGGCGGTCGCTCGGTAAATGGAATGTGAGAATACACGATATTTTATGATGTCGCCCTGTCTGTAAAATCTGGTCGAGTATCTTGAACACCTCTTTTCGGTGCGATTTATTCGCGATTGTGTCGCAGTCATCAAAAATCACCATACTTTCGGCAAACTCGCTACTTTCTATTGGGTCGCTCGTGAGCGTATCATCTATCTTCGGGCGTTTCAGGTTTTTTATATCATCTACCGAGACATCATCGGGGAGCGTCGAAAACATATACACGGAGCGGTTGGGAAACTTCTTCGTGTATTCTTTACACACCATTTTGGTATAGTAAGATTTACCGCTGCCCGATGCCCCTACACAATACCATATCTGTCGCTCGGTCTTCGGGTTTATCATCTGTATAAACTTACCCTCATCATTTTCGGGTATTGTCGCCCTTTTAAACAACTGAACTCGCTGTTCTTTGAGACCTTTTTCGTCTGGTGTAGCGAGATAAACTTTCTTGCCGTCATTAGCACCACCGACGATTTTACAAAAAGGACTGCCGATTTTGTCGAGATTGAGAGACATACTGTATTATAATAAAATGGAATTATGTTTATTATAATTTATATGATGGAACACAAAAGTCGTTGTGCCGATTTATTGATTATTTTCTCGTTATTTTTGATGATGTTATCGACCCTTGCCCGTGTGATACTGCCTTTCATACCGAGTTTTCCTTGTAAAAATGTCGAAACCCTTAACTTCAAGGTCTTATCCAGTTCCCATTTAAGGGTTTGGATTGCTTTCAACTGCGATGTTATTTGGTAGAGTTTTCCTGTTTCACTATTAAATAACTTGACTAACTGGATTGATGTCTCTGGTTCTTCATTTTTGATACGCATCATAGAAAACAGGCGTTTCAACGCTTTCCAGTATCGCCCCTCACTAATCAATCCACCGAAGTCCTGCTCCAGTTCCTTCAATCTCTCGGCATCCGCATTTTCGCCCGTCTCCTCCTTACCCATACCATACATACACGACGCATCGAAAAACTCATTACTCGCTTCCTTGCGAAAGACCACATCAACCTTCACAAAGTCTATATCATCGAAGGGTATTTTGCCGAAAAACGAATGCGAATACTCTACTCCGCGATAAATCCGCTCCTTCTTCCCACCTTCGCTCTGGATTTTCATCTCCACGAAATACATATTTTCATCATTCGCTATTCGTGAAACAACATCACTCAACCCACTAAAAACCACATCTCTCGGCAAATCACTTATATCCATCGTAAAATCGTAGTCGCCCGTGTAAAGTTGCGACTTCAATCCCGCAGTCCCAATCAGTCTCGGTCTGCGGTCATTCAGCGAAAACGCTTTCACCAGCGGGTATTCTTCGCTCGTTGGGTATTTCCGTTCGGTTATAGTTGTCATTTTATTCTATGGGTTTTTGTTTTTATTATGTTCTTCTACCATCTTTCGTTGTGCTGGCGTCAGCGAGGCAACTACATTCTTCCGCATCAATTCACCCCTCGCCTCCATTTTCGGTTTCAAATCACGAGCGATTGCGAAAACCTTCGGCACTATTTCACTCCTAATTTTAGAACTGTATTGCTCTTTTATTGCCGCAGTAAATCGTTTCTCTTCACTCACCCCTTCAAAAAACACCGCATATTCGTTTCGTCGTTTAAATCCCATCCCAGCATTTCTTGTGGTGCTTCTAACCTCCGAAATACCATCTATTCCTTCCAGACGCATCATACATCGTTGCGTTAATTCAGGTAAGAAAAATCCCTCGTGTTCCGTTAAAGAAAAGTTCATCGTTGTATAAGGACGCGTTTTGGTGTTCCAAAATGAGACTGATGATGGATAATTCTCGTCCGCTTTCGTCATATTCATCATTAAAGTAAGATGTTTTTCTTTCTCTTTCCCTTGTCCGTCGCAAGAGGTATTCCTGCTTTCGGCAAGATATACATCAAACGGGTCATATTTCATCATTTCAGCAACCAAGTTCAAGCAACCAAATCCACATCTCACAAAAGTAGAAACATATTTTTCAAGCAAATCGTCTATTTTCACTCCAACATCTTTTTTATTCATTACATTCGCGATATAATTTATCAGTCCCGCCTCCTGCTTTTGAAACAACACCTCAATATCGTCTGGTAGTCCAATCATCTGTCGCACCGTTTCTCCCTTCACTCGCCTCTCCTGTGTATCCGCTATTCTCGCCCTCGCCCTCTGTGATTGAAACGCACTCTCATCAATTCCCAACATTTCCATCACTTTTCGTGCCAGTCCGCTCCTTCCCAATAATACCGCCCTCATTCTCGGGGTCATCTTTGTTTCTCGTATCCGCGTCAGCAGTCGCTTCTCCGCCTCTGTAAAACTCGGCGACTTCATCAGTTTCATATACGCCTGTTGTGGTGCTTGACTAACCGCCACTACCGCTGTTTCTGCTTGTTCGGCGAATTGACCCGCTGGACTTCTCGGTTGCTCCGCCACCAACTCTTCACGCAGTTCAACCCTCGCACTCGCAGGTGCTTTTGATGCTCGGGGTTTTTTCGCAGCAAGTCCCATCGTCTCCCGATAATCTTTTTGACTTGGAAACTCTGTTTTTATTACGAGTTTCATCAACCCTTTCATCAGGGGGTTATCATCACCTAATTTTCCAATTTCCTCATCATCTTGCCAAACATCTCTGTTTGCGTAAAACTCCAAGTTCATATCGTCTGCCCCTTTCGGGTCTTCTATATCATATTCTTTTCCCTTATATGTATATGTTGTAACCTCGACATCCTCTTCCTCTTCGGGTTCGGGTGATTTCGGTTGCTTACTTTCAAAAGACGGCAAACTTTCACTACTGGATTTCGCTTTCGGCGATTTATCCGCAAATGCTCCAAGTTTCTCTCGACGCATCACCATCTTCACCAGCGTCTTCCCCACATCATCTTCCGTGAGGTTTCCAATCTCTTCACTATTACTATCAAACACCCTTCTCTCGGCAAACGCCAATCCTTTTCTCGGTGCTTCCACAAAATAAGTTTCATCCCCCATCTCATATTCATCAACTTCAACTTCGGGTTCTTCCTCCTCTGGTTCGGGTTCTTTCGGCGGGGTCGCTTTCATCGTTCGAGAGGTTCTAAACGGTGTTTCGAGAGGTGGCGGTTCATCTCGCCCATCACGCCTCGCCTTCGCCCTCTCCCGCTTCGCCTTCGCCGTCTGCTTCTTCTTCGCTTCCCTCGCTTCTATCGCCTTTCGCTTCTGCTCCAACTTCGCATCGAAAATCGCCTTCCACTCTTCAATCGTGTAGGTCTTTCCACTTCCTTCCATTCCACCTCCTTCAAATGCCGAGTTATAACTTGGTGAAATTGTGTGCGATGAAATTAAGTAGTCTTTCTCTTTTATTGGATTATAGTAGTTGGTTTTATTAGGATTTACTCTAATTTCAGTATTCGGGGCGTATTGTCCCATTAGTATAAACAGAGGGTCGGTATCCAAATAAACACGGTGGTTTCTTATGTTTTCATCAAGCACAAACTTCTTCTCGATACTCGGGTTATAAGTGATTGCTTCTTTAATCAATCCCAACTCTAAAAATCGGTCTGCGATGCTTCCTGCGAGAGAATGTCCCGCCGCCACATAATAAAATTGTGATGGAGGGTAGTTCTTCTGAAACGCAACCAACTTCGCCAAATCCCCCTGAAACCGTGCCGTCGTTTGTAAATCTTGACTAGCACCAATCACCGCCCAAGTGTATAAATCCGTCCAACTCTTCACATCTGTTCCGCGAATACCCACCAAAATCACATTCTCATCATTTTTACGGTAAAATCGTATTGTCGTATCATCCTTTACCAACTTAAAATCAGGTAGTTCTGTCGCTTTACTCTGGTTATACATACTTCGCGAGAGATTAAACGCATTCTTCCGTCCTTCCGCAACCGACGCACCATACGCCTCGTAGTTTGGCGTGAATGACTGCTTTCCTGCTTTACTCCTATCTCCTGATGGATTAAATAACGATTTTCCTGCTTTCTGTATTGTGTATTCCACCGCACCTGACCCTTCCAGTTCTTCGTCGCCTCCAAAACCTTCATCCGCCCACATCTGCGGTGTTCCCTTCCCAACAAACGCCGAGAGATTTCGGTCGCCCCTAATCTTCTGCTTCTCTTTTACTTGAAGTTTCAGGTTCTCTGGGTCGATTTCGTCTGGTGTTAGGGGTGTATCCTTTGAGATACGCTTTGTCGGGCGATATACTGGATACTCCTTATTTCCAACA
>Ga0181350_1000402_pt1 | contig 12675 bp, 13 predicted proteins | sample Su13VDMM110DCMD_FD_130105 | JGI IMG/M metagenome (GOLD analysis project Ga0181350, IMG submission 130105) | Freshwater viral communities from Lake Michigan, USA - Su13.VD.MM110.DCM.D | ecosystem: Environmental > Aquatic > Freshwater > Lake | place: USA: Michigan | collected 2013-07-16
GGATTATACAAACCTTAAAAAATTAAAGAGATTGAAGCAAGTATAAATAAAATAAAATTAAATAATATTATATTTTAATGTATATATATAATATAAAATGATACCCCATTACCAAGAATCATCTTTACAAGGAGAAAATATTGCCAAAAAACGTGTAATGTTAAAGGCAAAGAAAGCATTCGAAGGAGAAGAACAAAGAGCAATCAGATCAGGACAAGTGTTAGATGAACTTAAGAATGCGTATAAAGCGATTGTAGCAAATTTACAATTACAAATAATTACAATGAATATTACGAAATCAACTATAGAAAGTATTGTTAGCCAAGCAGCAGCAGCATTCGATGAGACAGGGACAAATTCTGAATCTTCTTTACATTCTCTTCTAATTGGTTCTTTAGGAAAGCTCACCACTTTATCAAGTCAATTAAAAATCCTTTGTGGTAATTTATTCGATAAAGTAAGAGAAAGTGGTAGACCTGTTACAGGCTCTGCGGATTTAGCTAGAATTAATTCTTTGTTTTCTGCTGTTGAAGAAAGTTTTGGTGTGTGGGAGCATTCAGGTTTATCTAAATCATTATTTGAGATGGTTACCTCATTACAAGAGACTGGAAAAGCTGTTCCTCAAATTGATAAATTGATAGAACTATATGAAACAAGTATGAATGATGCTCATATCCTTATTTTAAAAATACAAAAAAATGAATTCACTGCTGATATTGAAAAAGTATTAGTTCCGAGTAAGTCTAATGTGCTTCAACGAAAAGCTGATATTGCTGCTGGAAAAGAAAATCGTGAATTTACTGGTGAAGAATACAAACTTTTAATAGAATTACGAAATATGGGATTATTATCAGGAGATGATTTTACGAGTGTTGTAAGTGGAAATGGTGATGATAGTTCTATTTCTACCAGTAGTTCAAGAAGTTCAAGAAGTTCAAGAAGTTCAAAAAGTTCAAGAATTGCTTTTCGTCCATTAGGTTCTTCTACAGGAATACGTCCACCAAGAACAAGAACAGCAGAACAAATAAGAACAAGAGGATTTTCTAGTAGTGAAGAAAGTGGTAGTGATATTGAGATTGGAATTTTTGAAGGTGACAGCGAGGATGAAACAGTATCTAGTGGTTCAGGACTTTATTCCATTCCTGCTTCAACAAGATTTCCATTGAGATTATATTAAATTATATTTTTAGAAAATATACTATATAATAAAATATATTATATAATATATGTCAAGTGGTGGATCTATTCTAAAAGATTATTTAGTACAATCAGTAATTTTTAAGAAACTTTGTTTTACAATAGAAGAAGCAAGAAAATGGTTGAAAGAAAATAAATACAAAGACAAAGGTGTTGATGAAAAAAAAGAATTTTGGCGATTCAGACAATTAAACCCTCTAACTGTCAAAAGAAAAGGATTTTCTCATTATATTACTAAACCTTTAGAAAAATCAGGGGTTGAACTTATTATTGCTTATAAAAATGAGCTTAAAGGATCAGGTAAATTAAATCAAATTAAAAAAAATTTATTTAAACATTTTAAAAAGGATGAAAAGTTAGAAGTGGAAACAGCAAAAGTTTTATCCAAAATTAATAAGGAAGCAGATGAAATATCAAAGATTTTTTTAGATCACGACAAAGCTGATGATAAGCCTCAAACTCAAATTAAAAAAGATATTTCTAAGTTGAAAGATGTGCTATATGGTGGCTTCGCGTTAAAAAAAATATCGAATGGCGGCAAATTACAAGCTAATGAAATTAAAGATTTTATTAATCAGTCTTACGAAGAAAAACCTAATGATACCATTGGTGATTTTATTTTAGATAAAGAATTATCAACTCCAACAGCAAAAGTTTATTATAATCCAAAAACAAAAGAAGCTGTAGTAGCTCACAGGGGTACACAAGGTGCTGCTGATTGGGGTAATAATGTAGCTTACGCTCTAGGGGCTTACAAACTAACATCTCGTTACAAACAAGGTAAGGATGTTCAACTAAAGGCTGACAAGAAATATGGTAAAAAAAATATTTCCACATTAGGTCATTCTCAAGGCTCGATTCTAGCGAGGGAGTTGGGTGGAGATACAAAAGAAATTATTAATGTTAATCCAGCTTATAGCTTTGAGAAACCAAAGAAAAACGAATATAATATTCGCTCGGAGAATGATGTAGTTAGTTCCGCTTACGCTCCAGTGGCTAAAGCTAGAGAAGTTTTATTTCCTGAATATTCAAAGAAACACGACATTAAAATTCCGAGTGACAGCAAAATAGATGTATTAGGAAATCATTCAGCGGATGTTTTGGATAAGCTAGGTGATACAGAAATAGGACAAGGAGCTGGTAGAAAGAAAAGAAAATCTAAAAAGAAATCTTAATTATTATTTTTATTCAAATACTTTAGAGAAGTAAGAGAGAAGGTTAATCCACCAGACCGTCGTTTTCATCTTACCTTTAGGATTGGTTATTTCTGTTGGAGAAACGAAAGTGTATAAGAAACTAGTAACTCTTAGAATCAAAATTAAATATTATTCAGAGAAGTATTTGAATAATATTTAATCTAAAAAGAAAATCTAAAAAGAAAATCTAAAATATTTTAAATTAAAAAAATAATTGAAATAAAAATCAAATATATTAATTAATGTACTATTAATATATTTTACGATGACAAATCAAAATCAAGAACAATTTATTAGATCCGAAATTTATAAGGATATTGGTGATTATAAAAATTTAAGTTTACTAGCATTATCTAAAAAATTACCTTACTGGAAAAAAATCCGTAATAAAGAATATAATGGATTTTATTATAAAGTAGTTCATTTGAGAAACTTCTGCCGTGATTGTGATAAAGATATAATATTTATTATTAGAAAACTACAAACTGAAGACGGTCATTACAAACCATTTACAGATTATAATGAAAGATTTTGGAAATCTTACAGAGAGCAATCTAAAAAATTATATTTTGAAGCGTTGGAACATTATACGGACGTCAGTAATGCTAACGAAAATGTTCGGTGTCCTTGTGGTGGACATTACACCAGAGTTAACAAGGCAAAACATTTCAAAACCAAAAAACATTTACGCTTGGATCTACTTACGGCAGTAAATCAAAGGGTTTAATCGGCTAGATTTAAAACGTAAGCCTCTTTTTCTGAGAGCACTAACATTGGAAACGTTTTCAAGATTGAAACCCATCTACTTTCTAATCTCTTTATTCTCTTGACTTGATCCTTATCAAAACCTAAATAATCTTGTAATAAATATTTTAATGACCTTCCACCTAATCCGCTAGGAAAGATGGTAATCGAATGCGCTTCATTCAATATTTTTTTTGTATCTCTTCCGTCACATGCTACGTGACTTGTATAAATACAAGATACGTTAAAATGTCTACCTGTTTCTAAAATAGCATTCAAAATTCCAGTAATTTTTAATTTCATTCTTTTATCTGTAATACAATCCGTATCATCAAAAATAACTAAACTATCTTTAAAATCTTGAACTGAAATTTCATCATTTAAAAACTCTTGAGTTAATTTAATTCTCCTCAGATTTTTAATCTTATCAATGCTGCTGTCATCAGTAATAGATGAAAAAAGATAAACTTCTCTCTTAGGATATATTTTTTTGTACTGATCAGTAAATGCCTTAGTAAAATACGATTTACCTGATCCTGATGCTCCAGTAACGTATAATATTTGCCTTTCTGTAGTGATGTTGGGAATCTGTTGAAATGTTTGTTCTTTCGATGGAGATTTAAAATCCTTAATATAGTTTACTACATCTTCCTTTTCAGAGTGAACGTATAATATTTTATTCTTGGATGGATCTGTTTTATTCTGTAAAATAGCTACTGGTGCTCCGATTTTTTCGAAATTCATATTTATATATAATTAGGTTTTATTTTTAATTTTAAAAATGGACTCATTTATCTTCTTCAATTATTATTTTTCCTTTCTTCTTTTTCTTTGGTTCATCCTCTTCTATTATTAATTTCTTTTTTTTCTTTGGTTCGTCCTCTTCTATTATTAATTTCTTTTTTGCTGAAACGGATTTGTGATTTTCTTCTAGCCAAGCAGAAGGATTTTTTACTTTTTTAATTCTAACTTTCTTTTCAGCAATCATTCTTTGGACATATCCACTATTAGCTGAGCCTCCTTCTTCTTCTTCTTCTATTTCTAACTGAATATTATCTCTTTTTCCGCCTTTTAGTTTATCTGTATCCAAAATAAGTGCTGTTATATCTGTGTGTTTTTCTAAAAATCTTTTAGCATGCGCGTTTACAAGTCCTTTGACTTTTTCGATCACTTCTTCTAAAGGTTTTGTCATTTTAGCCAACGGCATTTTACTAATTCTATCAATCTCATCCTCTACATCATTTAATTTAAATCCGTGAATTTTTGACAGCTCTTGCCTTACTAGAACAAGGTTATTTACGACATCTTCTAGCCTAGGCTTTCTAAATTTATTAGTAATAATCAAAGCAATTATATCCAATTCACTTCTATTCTTTGACAGCAAACCAGTAGTACTATTAAAATATCTGACAAGTTGTTTTACTTTTGGAATGTAACCACCCTTCGATTTCATGTAAGCAAAGATCCGCTTCATCGCCTTCCAGTAATCTCCGTGATGATATTTCACTTCTGCTTCGTGCTGTAACGAATAAAGAATATCATCATGTGATTTTGCTACGGCTGTAAAAGTGTTAAAATCTTTTAGTGTAATGTAGTAATTATCGCTAAATTCAATGAACACTCCATCTACTAATGCGGTGACATCCATTTTAATAGTGGATTTCATTAGTAGACATTCTTGGAATGTTACTTTGCGTCCATCTACTGTCTGATAACCTTTTTTGATTGATTTTTTATCCCAGCGGATTGGGTCATTTTTATCGTCTACTCCGCATTTAAAATCTAAAATAAAAACATCAGGATCAGCTAATGCCATTTTATATTTATTTCGAAACATTTCTAATAAATGTTTTGTGGATTTTTTGTAATCACTTTCTTTAACAAATTCTTGGAGGTCAAAATCACTTCCATATTTAATTTCTTGAATAGCGCCTGACCCTATTACTTGGTAATCTCCTCTAATTGTTAACAAATTAAAAATTTCTCTTAACCCTTTTTCGTACTCGTGTCTTTCTAAAATACTTAGTTCACTTCTTGGATCAATTATTGCTCCACCTCTACATTCTTCTAGATTAACTAAATTTCCGCCAGATGACATTATATATATATATTACTTAGGATTTTAATTTTTGAGTTTTTCTCCATTTTTTTTGGTATTCTAAAATTTTATCTCGGTTATCTAAATGATATTGTTTCTTTTGTTCTAAAATTTTATCTCTATTTTTTAAATGATATTCTATCATATATTCATCTTTAGTTCTTCCAAGCATTATTTTATTGATACATTTATTATTTCTAATAAATTCTCCTTCTATTTTTTCTAATTCTTCTTTATTAGTACAGGGGCTGTTTTGTATTAATTCAATCTTACAATTTTCTAAGCCGTATTTTTCAAAAAGTTTACAAGATGAATTCTGTTTGAAATTTCCTTTATTAAAATGACACCGATGAACTACCATTCTTTTTGATAATGTTTGAGTTGTTGAACCAAAATAAATGTCGCCGTCCTCGTGGTCGCCGATTGGATATATTTTATAAATTTTTGCTTTGCTGTAATCTACCATTATATACTATTTATTAGCAGGAATTCTCTAAGTTGTTTTGAAATAATGTGTTTACCTTGTGGTTGGAATAATGCCTCCATTATTTAAATAATAATAAACTTCTTTTTAGTTATACTGACAGAAATATAAAAGTGACGGCAATTCCAAAAAAGTGACACCAATTCGCTAAAAAGTGACACCAATTCGCTAAAAAGTGACACCAATTCGCTAAAAAGTGACGCCAATTTTTACCCTATTTTTTTCAATCTCAACAATATCCTTACCAGTAATGCTCTCATTTTATTTATTCTTCTGATTTGTTAATACTATATAAGTATAAAAGTGACGGCAATTTTCAATATCTATATGGTTCAGAACTAAGATTTTTTTTTTTCTCCCTTTTAATAGATGAATATAAAAAATTGGTGTCACCTCGTGTCACTTTTATATTCACTATTAGAGAGATAGAAGTTGTTACTGAGATGATCTAGTTTTTATTAAAGAAAATTAAGAAAAAAAAGTATGGTCTCAAAATTGGTGTCACTTTTTGGAAATTGGTGTCACTTTTTGGAAATTGGTGTCACTTTTTGGAAATTGGTGTCACTTTTTGGAAATTCCTGTAACTGTATACTTACAAAGTATATTTAAAAAACAATTTAGAAACTATTTTCAATATTATATAAGTATAATGGAAGAAACATTATTTTTATTTATTTTATCTAATCAATCAAAATGGGCTGAGAAATATAAAGAACAAAAACAAGTGATCCGTCTTGATCGATTAAAAGAAAATAGAGAAAAAGAATGGTATGCTAATAGTAAGGAATATATGAAAGAATGGAGAAAAAGGGGAAAAATACCAATAAAATAATTTACTATTTAAACTATTTAGAGACAATTTATAATATTATATAAGTATATAATGGAAACCGAAACCCCAGCCGATAGATACTACAAAAGTCATTTAAAACGAGTAAGTGAATACCAAAAAGCGAATCCTGAAAAGTGTCGAGAAAAGTGTAAGAAGTATAATCAGAAGGTTAAAGAAGATCCTGAAAAGTATAAGCAACTTTTGGAGAAAAAGCGAATGTACTACCACAATACCAAATTACCAAAAATTGAATCAATTTTAGCGTAAATTTAAAAAAAATTGATTTAATTTATAAATAGAAATTTATACATTAAAACTTTAGGAATACTTATACAATAAATTAAACAATTAGAATTAAAAGAGTTTAGAGCCAATTTATTATATTTATATAAGTATATAAGTATGACAAGCATTTATTACACCGATAGCCTTTTTTGGAAGAAAGAGAAACCTTTTTTGGAAACAACGGAAGCCGAGTTTTTAGCAAGATTAGAAAAAAAAGAAACAACTTTTGAAGTTTTAAAACATGACGACTTTCAGTATAAATTATATTTCGATATTGACATTGATACAATTCCAAAGGATGATTTTGATAAAGATCTTTGCGACATTGTGGAACAAGAAGGGGAAGCAGTAATTAAAATATGTTTAAATACCATTTTAGATAATGTTGAACCAATTATTAGCATTGCTACTAGTCATACAGATTCATATAAAGAAGATAAAACCAAAATTTCAGTAAGATACTTTGTTTCAAATATCAAAGCAAACAAAAAACAACAATTAAAATTTGTGAAGCAGATGAATAAAGCATGTGCGTCTAAAAAAAATGATAAAGATTTTGTTTTTAATTGGATTCCATTCACTGACAAATTATTTGATGAAGGAATATATGATCTGAACCGCAAGATGAGGTGTTTAAATTCTTCCAAACCAAAAGAAAATCGCCCATTATTACTTAAACAAGGTAAAGCAGAAGACACAATTATTTCGGCATTCTTTGATCTAGATGTTCAAGAATTACCTGATTTTGTTTTACCTACGGCAGTAAGCCAACAGAAGGGAAAACCAAAGAAAGAAAAGAAATTAAAATCCGCTGAAACTGATGATGATGAAGAAGCTGAAACAGATGGAGAAAGTCAAAGCACAGCAAATGAAGAGAAGATGGAAATATGGAAAAATAAATGCCAAACTATTAAAATAATTGTAGAAGCTATTCTTGGAGAAGATCCAAGTTATTTTGATGAATATCTCAAATGGGCAATGCTCGGTTACCTAATTTTTAATGAAGTTGAAGGAGATATTACTGGAGCAACATTATTTGCTGAATTAAGTCAAGATTTTCAGAGCGATAGTGGTGATAAACAAACACAAACTAAAGTGTTTGCTCAATACTACAAAACTCAAAAAAATAGAAAAAAAGATAACAAATTACACATTCCATCATTATATACTTGGTTGAAAGAATTAAATCCGGAACACGAGCTATTACTGGTTCACCTTGAGAAGTTGATTTCATCAGGACAACTGACCGCAGAGGAAATTAGAAACAGCCAATCATATAAAACTTACAGAGTAGAATTTGAGAAAACACATTTTAAATTATTATATCCTTTAAGATACATCAAAGAAGATAATGATAAGAAACGTGGTAAAAGTATTTTATTTTACAATAAATTAGATTATATGGAATTGTTACGAGATAAAAAAGATATGCCTACTTATCTTGTACAAGGTGGTATGTGTCCTGTTCCAAAGAAATTTTACGAACTTTGGTTTGATGATGAACACAAACGCAAGTATGGAAAAATCGTTTTTAATCCACTTCCTGATAAAGAAGATGATACAATAGAAGAACCTGAATACAATAGTTTTGGTGGTTTTAATAACGATGATCCAAATGCTCTAGAAATGGAAGAAAAAGATAGTAAATACTTGGAATTGATGAGATTGTTGATGAATGATCCAAAAATATACGAATATATGAAATGTTGGATTTCCGCAATTATTCAAAGACCAAATGTCAAGACTAAAGTTTGTCCGATTTTATTTTCTAAGACGCACGGATCAGGTAAAAATACAATTGTCGAAGGAATGATTAGAGTCTTTGGCAAGTCTAATAGTGGAGTGGTTGAAAGTATTGAAGATATTACAAAAAATTTCAATGCGCATTTGTGTAATAAATTATTCATATATGGTGATGAGATCAATGCTAATGCGAAAAAAGTGGCAGATAAATTAAAGCAAGTCATCACACGCACAGAACAAAATTTGGAAAAGAAAAACCAAGACGCAATCAAGGTGGATGATTTTACAAATTGGTTGTTTACTACAAATAATGAGAATTGTTTTAAAGTTGAAGAAGGTTGTAGGCGCTTACAAATGATTGCGTGTTTGGAAGCTAAGCAAACGAAACAATTTTATCAAAGTGTCTACGATGAAATAGAAGATCCTGATTTAATCAAACAATTATTCAAATTCTTCAAAAATTACAAACAAAGCGCAGAAAGTATAGTATTACATGGTGAGTTTAAAGTGGGTCACGAAGCAGTGTTTCAAACCCAGTATAAGAAAGAATTACAATATGAAAATCAACCTGCGTATATTCAAATGTTATACAAAACACCAAAACATTTTGTGGATAAAAAATTCAGCGCAACGGCATTATATGAAGAAGCGCAACAATACGCTAAAACTCATTATTTATCGAGTAATTTCACTTCTCAAGAATTCTCAAAACAATTAGTAAGATACGTAGAATCATACAAGAAAAAGGGAAATACAGGAATGGTTTATAAATTTCCAAATAAAACAATTTTACTTAAAAATTTGTTTGAAGTACACGAAGAATATTATAGATATGTGTTTCAATTAGATTCTGATTTTATTCCTGAATTCAAAGAACAAGAATCAATAAAAAACAATGGATTTTATAGTATGGATGATGAAGAATAGGTCGGTTATACAACACCAGTATTCCAAGTATAATTTTAATATTATTAGTAAATTATTAATAATATTTTATTACTTTTTTTTTGAAATAAAACGAGCCTTTTGTCGTGACAAAATGGCTTCATATTTTGTTGGATCTTCAGACTTGATTTTTTGGTAATATTTGATGGCTTTTTCGTTACATTTCTCCGCATTTTCTGCCTGATATTTTTTCATTCTTATTTTTTGTTTAGTATAAGCATCAATAGCATTTTGGTTTTCATTAATATAATTTTGAGCTTCTTCTAAAGTTGTAAAGTTCATTCTTACATATATACAAGAATATTATTTAAGTATTTGAATTATTAATATAATTAGCAAAAGGACTTAGAATTATTATCTCAACCTATATCGTAGACGTGTCTGCCCTGAATTCTTACAGCAAATACAAACCTTTTTTCCTATTAAAAAAACAAATAAAGAATTTAGCAAAGTGTAGCGATGTGGCGCAGAGGAAGCGTGTTGGGCCCATAACCCAAAGGTCGGAGGATCGAAACCTTCTATCGCTAAACAAAAAGAAACAATTATATTTAGAAACAAATATAATTATTTAAGACCACAAAAGAAAAAATGAATAATAGCTTGGACTTCCAAGCCATTCATCGCCCAACTTTGTAATTTCTTTAGCATGTCTAGTGCGGTATAATCGTTGGCGTTTCATCGCAACATCGAGTGGAAACATTTCCAAATAAGTTGGAAAATCGCCGTACTTAATATCGCCAATACGACAAATAAATTGTCCATTGTAATCGTAAACGTCAATCTTCTTTCTTGGATTATCACTTGGAAAAATCTTAACTCCAATCTGCTTAGCAATCCTGTAAGTGCGATCTTTTATTTCATACATTCTTAAATTATATGAATATATTAAATAACTAATTTATACTAATCAGTTGTATCCCCTAAAGTTTTTGAGCTTGGACTTGGAGGATGTGTAAGTTCGAACTCAGCCTGTTTCTCTTCAGCTTCCGTATCCCTGATGATCCGAATTCGTCCACCACACATTACACACTCTTTACATTTGGATTTGAAGCAAAGTGAAGCTAATTTGATAACCATCGCAGAAGCAGTGGCCACGAACGCCACCCAAAAAGTTTCTGTTAACACCATTTATATAAGTTTGAGATTTTAAAAGAAACCTACACTACCAAAATAAGTAACTACGTAGTAAGCATTTTCAGAAACATTATAAATCATATCTACATTTGACCCAATACTACTTAAACTGATACCACCTGTGTAAGTTATTCCAGATAACTTAATTGAATAGCCACCTACTAAAGTTACAACAATAACATTACTTGAATTAATAAAATAAGCAGTTACTGGATTTTGAGAAGGAGAAATAGTAGAAAATACTTTTTGTCCCCCAGCCCAAACTCCAGCAATAATAGCACTCCAAGCTCCACCAGTTGGACTTGTTCCTATTAATACTCCTGTTTCGTATAATTGTAATGCCGTATTCGTAAAATAAACGCCTCCATCTTGTAAAATATTATCAACAGGAGAAGATGAAGAGCCGAATGAAGACGGAAAAGTAGCTTCAACGTAAGCACCTCCATTCCAATCAAAAGATACTAAATAATCTCCATACGTCAACCCTGTAAAATCTCCACCAATATAATTTTGATTTCCATTTGAAGTAATACATCTTGGAACAGCATTAAATGCTACAACTTGATAAGGAGTTGTTGCTCCATTAGTATCGTACGAACCAGTAGTAGTCCAAATAGCATTAAAAGTAGTTGTAAATCCACCAAAAGCAGTAGACATATTTGAAAAACTCCCTCCAATAATTAAAACATTTGGAGCTGAAGCATTTTCTTTTATAAAAGCAACTGAATTGTCAAACCCATATCCAGTTCCTGATGAATTATCCATACAATATAAATTGTCACCACTATCAACGATAGCAATATAATTCATACTCAAACTACTAATATCAGTATTATTAAAATCACCGCCGATGTATAAATATCCTGATGCTGACACTTCCAAACATTTTACTTTAGCATTAAATCCGTTACCACCAACATTAGTCCAAGTAATTTGATAAAAATTATTGCTACTATCTATCTTAGCTATACCATTACAAGTTGTAGCAGAAACTGTTTCATTATTAAATTCCCCAACAATATATAAATAACCAGCAAATTCTTTCATTCCTCTTATTATTCCGTCAAAATCAACGATTACTTGACCCCAAGTAGAACCATCACTTGAATAATATATTAATCCATTATCAGTTCCAACGTAAGTAAAACCAGCAAAATTAGCAGATGCTGTAATAGCACCCCAAGTAGAAGGAAAACTACCAGCTAAAGGGTCTATTGTAATAGGAGTTCCTTGATTAAATAATGTAGCTCTTACATTAGAAACAGGAGTAGTAGTTGGAAAATTTGCTGTAGGAGTATTTATATAATTTACATCAATTTTACCATACGGATTTCCATTTGGAGTAATTATATCAGGAACATTAGATATACCAAAAGTATTCATATTTAAACTTCTTAAACAACTTACAACATTAGTAGAAGCATTTAATGTTAGAAAATCAGTCATCGACCCACCAACATCAACCGCAAAATCTATTCTACCTCTTGTAGAACCGAGAGATGTTACAACGGCATTCTGATGAATTCTTCCGTATTCTATTTTCGATCCAGTAGAAGACTTCGCAAAGAAAGACATTCTGTTAAATTCACCAGTTTGAGCGGTTCTTTGGTTATACATTTCTTCAATTAATATTCCATTACCAACTCCACTTTGGTTTAAAGTTAAACTTGGAACATTACTTAACCCAGTAGAATTAATAGTTAAATTAGATTGAGTAAGAGTAGCATTTGCTCCTGTTACAGCATTATTAACTACTAAACTTGTCTTGGCGGTTGCTGTTGAGATTGCCGAAATAGCATTTGTATTCATATTAATAGACGTAGACCCAGCAGAATTTCCAATAAGTAAAACATCGCTTAAGTTCTGAGTTTCAGGTGGAGGGTAAGGTTGTAAGGCGTTAATCTGAGCCTGTAGATTGTTGATCCTTTGGTTAATATACGTCGGAGTAGTAGCCATTATATATTATTTAACTATATTATTATTATTTCATTTTATCTTCAAATGCTTATTCTTACAA
>Ga0181350_1000403_pt1 | contig 12658 bp, 14 predicted proteins | sample Su13VDMM110DCMD_FD_130105 | JGI IMG/M metagenome (GOLD analysis project Ga0181350, IMG submission 130105) | Freshwater viral communities from Lake Michigan, USA - Su13.VD.MM110.DCM.D | ecosystem: Environmental > Aquatic > Freshwater > Lake | place: USA: Michigan | collected 2013-07-16
ATGGTTGGCATCCGCAACGACAGTGGCCAAACCGTTACCGTTTACCCAAAATCAGGGTCAACGATCAACGCGGCTGCGACAACCTTGTCGGTTGCAACCGCAAAAACCGTCATCCTGTTTGCGACTAGCGCAACGACTTGGGCATCTGTTCTGACTGCGTAATGACAATTCCCTCACGGGTTTTGGGTGCTGGTGCTTCATCATTGATGACGGTTGCCATTTGTGGTGACGGTGTTGATGGGTTGACCGCGGTGGGTTCGACAAGGGCGAATGCGTTGCAATTGACGAAGATTTACAACTCTGTTGATACCGCGGCTTCAGGCACTGGCGTATTGCTTCCTCCTACACAAATGGGGGAAACAATATTCATTGCCAATTCCGGCGCAAACACGATTAAAGTTTATCCATACGAATCGGCAACAACGATCAATCAAACAACGTCTGCTTCCATTGCCAGTAATTTCAGCAGTATATTTTTTGCGGTATCGGCAACAAAATGGTACAGCCTGACAGGCGCAAGAACTTAATCCCCACAGGAGAAGAAAATGGCTTTAGACAGTGATGTTCACAACGCTGATTCGCATCTGCATGTTGAGTTTTACGTCAACGATCAGAAACCGTATAAGGATCGTCCGACGCCGTTTGTGCGGATTGTCGTGCCGGGTGACAAAACAAACATTGTTGACCAGCCGGTCAGGGAAGATCACAAGGAACGATTCCCGCGCCAATGGCTGTATTTTCAAATGCAAAGCGGCGACGGTCCGGTTATTGGCACACTGCTAGAACAATGGAATACAGACGATGATGAGGGATTTAACAAGCACCAGATGGCCGAGCTCCAGATCCTTAAATTTCAGACCGTCGAGCAGGTAGCAACGGCGTCTGACAGCCAGTTGCAACGGATTGGCATGGGCGGGGCTGGATTGAGAGACAGAGCACGCGCCTATCTGACAAGGAAAAACCAATCCGCGAATACCACCGAGCTGGAAACCACGCGCCGCGAGCTGAACGAGCTCAAAGAACAGATGGCGATGCTGATGGAAACTAGAAAACCCGGCAGGCCGCGCAAAGAGGCGTAAATATGAGCAGCACAATGCTCCAGTTGGTGCAGCAAGTAACAAACGAACTAGGTGTCTCGGCGCCGGTGTATGTCGCTGGCAATACCAATCAAGATGTAACGCAAATTCTTGCGCTGATGAACGCGACGGGTTACGAGCTGCTGCGCCGGCACAACTGGCGCGCAATGACCAAGCAAAAGGCTTTTTATACTGAGTATCTGACCACTACCGGCAACTGGACCACGGCAGCCAGGACAATTACCGGCATTCCCAGCACCGCAGGGTTGGACACAACCTACCAGGTGCAAGGGACTGGCATCAATCAAAATACGTTTATAGAATCTGTGGACAGTTCGACGCAGGTTACTCTTAATCAAGACTTTGCTGCCGCTGGCGGGGCTTCTGCTACGGCTTATTTCCAAAAAATGAAGTATGACTTGCCGAGCGACTACGAGGCGTTGGTGCCGCGCACGATGTGGGACAAATCGAAGCATTGGGAAATGTTGGGGCCAGAGGACGCGCAACAATGGGAATGGTTGCTTTCGGGCTACATCAGCACCGGACCGCGGATCCGCTGGCGCCTGCTGGGAGCTTATTTCCAGATATGGCCGGGCACTTCTGCTGCTGAATATCTAGGTTTTGAATACCGATCTAACGGCTGGGCTAATTCTGCCGCTGGCGCCGTAAAGACCAGCTTTACGGTGGACACCGACACAACGATCTACCCTGATCGGCTGATGGTGCTGTCCACGAAACTAAAGTATTTTGAGGCTAAAGGCTTTGATACGACCGCTATGTATCGCAATTATTTGTATGAGCTTGAGGCGGCGATGGCGCTAGATATGTCGGCTGCCAATCTGAGCTTTGCACCGCGGCCTGGCACTGTGCTAATCGGATACGACAACATTCCTGACAGCGGATATGGCCCAAATTAACCAACTGGTGCAAGGCAATGCGGCGCGGGTAGCGTCTCTCCCGGCGCCAGTTGGTGGCTGGAATGCAAGAGATTCCATTGCAAATATGGAACCGATTGATGCTTATCAATTAACAAATTTATTCCCATCTGTAAGTAATGTTGTTCTGCGCGGAGGTTTCGAGAACTGGGCAACTGGCATAACTGGGCAAGTGCAGACGTTAGTTAATTACTCAACAGGGACTGCTGATAAACTTTTTGCTTGGGCTGTAGGATCTATTTTTGATGTAACAGTGCAAGGTGCTGTCGGCGCAGCGGAAGTGACTGGTTTAACTAATGCAAAATGGGAACACATTAATGTCACCACTGCTGCGGGCAGTTATCTCTATTGCGTAAACGGTGTAGATGCTCCATTGCTGTACGATAATTCTACGTGGGCAAGCATTACCGGCATTTCAACAATTGCAATCACCGGCGTTACAACCACAACTTTAAGCAACATTTCGTTGTTTAAAAACAGAGTGTGGTTTATACAAAAAGACACGCTCAAGGCATGGTACCTACCAACCAGTGCAGTGGGGGGAGCGGCGCAAGTTTTAGACATGAGTCAAATAGCCAAATACGGCGGCACGCTTGTGGATTTAGACACCTGGACGCTGGACGCTGGTTATGGCGCTGATGACAATTTAGTATTTGTGACCAGCAACGGAGAAGTAATTGTCTGGCGCGGCACTGATCCGGCAAGCGATGCTACGTGGGCATTGGCCGGTGTCTGGAAACTAGGTTCTCCTGTAGGCAGTCGGTGCATGATGAAATATTCAGGCGACCTGCTGATAATTACGCTGGACGGACTGCTGCCGCTGGCATCTGCGTTGCAGAGCTCCCGGCTGGATCCGCGGGTGGCTTTGAGCAATAAGATTCAAGGCGCTATCACCACGGCGACGGTCAACTACGGTTCTAATTTCGGCTGGGAAATACTGTATTCCTCGAAAAACAACGCGTTGTGGATCAATGTGCCGGTTGCAGAAGGGCAGCAACAGCAATTTGTGATGAACAACATTACCAAAAGCTGGTGCAATTTTACCGGCTGGAATGCAAACTGCTGGGAAACTTTTAATGACGATCCGTATTTCGGTGGCAATGGCGTAGTCTGTAAAGCGTGGGATGATGGGTATATTGATGGCACATCAAATATATCTGCAAACGCATTTCAAGCGTTTAATTATTTTGAAAGTCGCGGCGTAAAAAAATATTTCACTCGCGCTCGGCCAAGCATTTTTACAAATGGCACGCCTGCAATATTGATGGGAATGAATGTAGATTTTGATACTCAAGATACTGCAGCATCAATATCTATAGCAAGTTCATCGTACGGGCGTTGGGATGTTGGCACCTGGGATTCTGCTATTTGGGGAGCTAGTTTAGAGATTACAAATAATTGGCAAGGCATTACCGGGATTGGTTACTGCGGATCTATTCAATTTAAAAGCGCCAGCAGCGGGCTGCAAATTGAGTGGGCATCTACTGACGTTGTATATCAGACCGGATGGGCAGGAATATAGTATCAGGGCCAGATGTTGGCCATTGGGTTGCAAAACGTGTTGACGGTGGTTTTTTTGAGGGCAGGGCAACGGCAATAGGATTAAAACGAGATGATGAGATTATCGCAGGCGTAATTTACGAAAATTGGAATCATCAATCTATTTGGTGTCACATTGCAATTGAGGGGCAATTAACCCCATCATATTTAGCGGCAATATTTGATTATCCGTACAACATCTGCCAAGTCGAAAAAATTATCGTTCCGGTCAACAGCAACAATGAACAAAGCGCAAAAGTGGTAACCAACATGGGATTTACAGAAGAAAGCAGGATTAAAGAAGGTTGCCCAGCGGGGGACATTGTTTTCTACACGCTGCGCCGCGATGACTGCCGGTTTTTAAATGAACGCTACAGCAAAAGGATTAATCATGGGTAAGTCCTCTCCGTCACCACCACCAGCGCCAGATTATGCAGGTGCTGCCGCAGCACAAGGCGCAGCAAACGTTGAAACTGCCCGGTTACAGGGTCGCATAAACAATCCAAATATTATTGGTCCTCTCGGCGGGCAGACTGTTACTTTTAACGCAAACGACCAACCGACTGTAACCCAAACATTGACGCCTGCCTCGCAGGCCACGCTGGACGCACAACAGCGCGTACAAAGATCATTAGCAGGGCTTGGCGAGCAAGGCGTTGGAACCGCGCAAACTGTTTTGCGAAGCGCATTTAATCCAAACCTTCCTGGGTTGCAGACAAACATCGGCAATGCTGGACAAATCCCGCAAACGCCTAATTTAAGCAGTTATGGTCAGGCAAGCGGAAATCTTGGTAATGATCGTTTTGGCCTTCAGAGTATGGGAGGAAAAAGTCAAATTCCTCCAGCTTTTGATGCGCTTTATACTCCTGATGGGAATCAACAATTAAAGGGGCAAGAGACAAGAACAACAGGGTTTCCAAGTCAAGACAGAATGCTGCAAAATGGCACAGGCGTGTCAGGGTTCAATCGACAGCCGCCGCCGATGCTGGATAACGCAAGGCAAAACCCGCAAGCGCCAGAATTGAGCGTTTACGGCATGGCTGGCGCTGGCCCACAAGCTGGTCAATATGGATACGCTGGCGGGCTAAACACTAGCAATATAGCCGCTATGCCGGTAAATGCAGGTATGACCGGCCAGCAAGCGATTATGAACCGCCTGGCGCCACAGCTTGAACGATCTGATGCGGCGATGCGGCAGCGGTTGGCAAATCAAGGTCTGGTTTCAGGTGGCGAAGCATTTGAAAACGCTATGATTAGCCAAAACCAGCAAAAGAACGATCTGCTGTCGCAGGCCGCGCTGCAAGGCATTGGGCTAGATACAGCAGCAAACGCGCAAGGATTTAATCAAGCATTGCAAGCTGGGCAATACGGCAATCAAGCAATAGCGCAAAACTTTGGCCAAGGTCAAGCTGCAAACGCCGCTGGAAACCAAGCTGTTAATCAAAATCAGCAAGCTGCATTAGCTCAATATCAAGCGCAGCTCGGTGGTCAGCAACAAGGTTTTGGTCAAAATGTTACGCAACGGCAGCTTGGCAATCAGGCAATTGCACAAAACCAACAAGCAGCATTGCAACAACAGCAAGCTGCCCTAGCCGCGCAAAATCAGCAATACAACCAGCTTTTGCAGGGCGCACAGTTTGGCAATACCGCACAACAACAAAGTTTGCAACAGCAGCTCGCGCTGCGAAATCAACCGCTAAACGAGATCGCTGGTTTAATGAGTGGTTCGCAGATCCAGATGCCACAGTTTCAAGGCTATCAGGGCGCAAACGTGGCGGGGACGCCGATCTTTGCTGGGGCGCAAGCAGCAGGGCAGGCTGCGATGGATCAATACGGGATCCAGTCGGCAAATGCAAATGCTCAGAATGCGGGGCTTTACGGAATGCTTGGTACTGCTGGCGGGTTGGCTGGAATGAAGTATTTTTCCGACCGTCGTTTAAAGTCTAATATTGATCGAATTGGAACGCACCCGCTTGGAATTGGAGTTTACGAATACGACATTTTTGACCGCAGGGAGCGCGGATTGATGGCTGATGAAGTTGAAGCCGTAATGCCGGAGGCTGTAATGCTGCATCCAAGTGGATACAAAATGGTTGATTATGGGATGCTGACATGAATTCAACCTACAATTTCAATCCTGACGACAAGCGCATGCAGCTTGCCGCGTTGCTGCAAGACCCGACGCAGCCTTACAAAAGGTATAGCGGACCGATGGGTGCACCCAAATCAAGCGGCGGCATGAACGACATGATTATGAAAATGATGATGCAGAATCGTGGTGCGCCGGTTGTTGATAAATCAACGCAATACGACCCAAATTCACAAAATTTCACACCGTCTTAGAGGCTCCAAATGGCCGAAAACAAACTATACAACTTTAACCTGCCCAGTCCTTACCAGGCAGAGCTGGCAAGAATAGCTGACCAGCAACGCATGGCAGAGATGCTACAGGCGCAGTCACAAGCGCCTACAGAACGTTACAGCTACAAAGGCATAGAGGCGCGTACACCATTTACTGCGGGGCTGGCAAAGGCTTTACAGGGCTTTGGTGGGGCATATTTTCAGGGGCAGGCGCGGGAGCAGGAAAAGGCTCTTGGTGAAAGGTACAAAACAGAATCGTCAGATATATTGCGGAAAGCGTTTGAAGCTGGCGCCGGGACTCCTGCGGTTGCAGGTAGAGATATTTCAGAATCAAGTTTTGTCCCTAGCGGATCTGATCTTACCGATCAGGTGCCGAGGGTTCCGGAAGGCCAGCCCGGTGAAGGAAACATTGTACAACCGGCATATACGATACCTGATCGAGCAGCAGTAGCTCCAAACCAGCAGGAAATGGCTCGGTTGCTGATGACAAGCCCGAATCCGGCGCATGAAGCTTTTGGGTTGCAGACAGCACAAAAAGCAATGGAAGCTCAGCGCGTTGCTTCTGTGTTGAAAGGTATGGGAGCAGGAAGCCAACAAGCAACGCCAGGGCAGGCTCTCGGCGCAGAGGCCATGGCTGGTGGAGCTCCCGGCCCGACAAATGCAGCGGCAAGCAGAATCAATGTGCCGAATGCTGGTATACCCGGCATTAGCCAGCAAGCAATGGCTTTGATGCTAGACCCAAATGCTCAGTTACAAGACATTGGCAAGGCTGCGCAAACCGCTTTTGCGGAACAAAACAAGCCAACCGACAAGATTAGGGAATTGCGCGCTGCCGGAGTTCAAGAAGGATCAGACGCTTGGAACTTTGCATTAACTGATACAGCAACGCAGGGCGGCATCTGGCGGCGTGGTGCTGACGGTGCGCTTTCTTTGGCTCCCGGATATGCTGCCGGACAAGGCGCTGTAACTGGGGCAACCGAAGGAGCAAAAGCCCAATTTGATTTTATTGATGTTCCAATAACACAGCCAGATGGAACTACAATTATTAAAAAAATGAGCAAAGCGGAATTCGCAAGAATTACGGGCGGCGGCGCTCCTCAACAGGCCGGCGCGTTAAATCTAACGGCTCCAAACGACGCAACGGCAATCCAAACTGGTCGGCAACTTGATCAAAGAGGACAGCCTTTTAATATCACTGTGCCGCAAGCTGGCGCCACTTCCGGTTTTGGTGTTTCAAACCCAATTCAACAAGAAGCGCAAAAAGCTGCTGCTACTGGATCAGTAAAAGCAATCACCGACAAACTGGAAAGCTCATTTGCAGGCGCGCAATCATCGGAAGATCGTATGCGTCAAGTTCAGAGCATTAGGCCAATTCTTGATCTACCTTTGATTACTGGTCCAGGCGCAACTGGACAAATGTTTTTATCGCAAGTGGCTAATAAAATGTATGGCGTTTCTAACGAAGAAACTTTAGCAAATACTCGGCAATTAATTACTGGTTTGTCTGAATTGAGTTTGTCATCAAGGGGCGCATTAAAAGGTCAGGGAACCATTACCGAGGGCGAAGGCGCATTGTTGGTAAAAGCCAAATCCGCACCAGAGTCGCTGACTGTGCCGGAATATAAACGGTTGTTTACATTGTTTGAAAAACAAGATAAACGAGCAATAGAACAACACGAAAATATTAGAAAACGTGCAGAAAGAGCGGGTATTCCAAATATTGATTTTTGGCGCGTTGATGCACCTACCTCGCAAACAGGGAAAAAATTAAATTTGTCACCAGAGGCTCAAGCTGCGCTCGATAAAGCAACGGGAGAAAAACCATAATGGCTGAAACCCCAATTGTTGCAGCACCTTCAATTAGGAATATTGAGCGGGCTATCGAAATAGAAGCGGCAAAACCTGAACCTAATTTAAGTGTAATAAAGGAACTATACGAAACATCTAGAATTATATTGCAGCAATCAGGTGGCCCAATGCGGGCGCCTACAACGCAAGAATTGGTAAGCCAAGAAGTTGGAAAAGAATCAAAATTTAAACAGGCATTGTTAGGAGCTTCAACATCACCTGTAAGAATGATGCAAGGACTTGGTAATTTGCCAGCTCCAACCATGGGACCATCACCAATTCCTACGGGTCGTTATAGCGCACCTACTTTGCCTCCAAGTCAAGGAGGAACGCCACAAGAAATCGAAGATGTAAAAATGATTCGCAACGCAACTCCAATGAGTTCGTTGGGTGGTATTTTGGGTGATATTGGTTCTTATGCTGTGTTGCCGACTCGCGGTATTAGCATGGCAACCGGCGGCAAAGGCATGATAAGTCGCCCTGCTCAGATGGCAGATGTATCTGCGACAAGCGCAGCAACGCAGGCGCTGACATCGCCGGAGGATAGGTTACAAGCAGCAACATATGGAACTCTTGCCGGTATCATGCCGGGAGCTGGTGCGGTTGGCCAGAGAGCATTACCGCAGGGAATGGGTGGAGTTAGAGCTCCTCAAGTTCAAGGCGAGGTATTGTTACGTGAATTTGGCAATGATTCGGATGCACTTATAAAAGCATTAAAAGGCGAATATGCTCCGGTGCCAGGCGTAAGCGGAAGTGCCGCAGTAATTACAAAAGACCCACGTTTGCAAACGTTGGAAACCGGGTCAAGGACCGGGCAAGGGCAGATGTGGATGCCTTTTGACGCTTTAAACGAAACAGCTAGATACAATGCTTTAATCAAAGCCGCTGGAACAGCGACAGAACGGAAAGCGTTAGAAATTGAGCGAGATCGCGTTACCGGACCAATGCGAGAAGGTGCATTTAGAGATGCCGTTACCAATCCCGATACATCTTTCGTATCGCCATTGAGTGACAAAATGATGAAAACACTTAATGATTTAAAAACTGGAGAACAAAGAGCAAATCCTAATATTCAAAAACTTGTCCCTTATTTAGAAAAACAACTATTTAATCCGCAAGGAACAACGCCGCAACAACTTTACACAATTCGTAAAGTTCTTACAGGACAGATTAAATCTGGCGCCAATGATGAAATTGGAGCGGCGGCGGCAGTTACTCGGAAAGAAACTCAGAATATAGTTTCACAAATTGATGAAACTTTGAATTCTTTATCCGGCGGCAAATGGTCTAATTATTTAGAAAAATATAAAGATTTAAGCAAAGAAGTTTCAAGCAGAAACGCTTTGCAAAATGCCATAGATGATATGACAGTAAACTTGGCGCAAGGTCGAGTTCCACTATCTTTAAGTGGTAAAACTGGCGAACAAACATTAAGCAGAGCAGTAAATAAATATGCTCTTAAAGATTTTGGTGCTAAAACTATAGATCAATTAACGCCAGAAAATAGAGCTTTGATTGAAGCATTGAAAGACGATTTATACAGAACAGCTAGCGCAATGAATGCAAGGGCAACGGGAGGTCCAGGAACAGCTCAATATCAAGCCTCTAACAAATATCAACAAGGTTTAGCTAGTCAATTAATGAAAACTGGCGCTGGGGCAATAGCGGGCGGTCCGGTTGGTGGTATTGCAGCAAATGTTGCTGGTGATTTAGTTAGTACAGCTTTGGCAAGATCGGGAGATGAAAGCGCTAAAATTCTTGCTAGACTATTGCAAGATCCTCGATACCTGGCTGCAATGCTGGAAAAAGCCAAAACATCACAAAAACAATTAAATGTAGCGGGACAATTGGGTGCTGGAGCTGCTGGCGGCGCTTCAGCAACTCAGCAGAATTTGCCTTTTTAAAATGAGGAATATTAAATGAGTTACAACGGCAGCGGCACATTTAACATCAACAGCACTGGGCAGCCAGTAGTTACCGGTACTGCTATTTCATCCACAGTTTTTAATGCATTTACAGCAGACATTGGAACTGGATTATCTACTGCTCTCACAAAAGACGGGCAAACTGTTGCGACCGCTCGGATACCTTTTGCAGCAGGCATCAACAGCAGCTTGGTTACAGACGCAACAAGCACAACGACCGGATCGATTATCACCGCGGGCGGTGTGGGGATTGCGAAGGCTCTGTTTGTTGGCACGACTGCTAATATTGCTGGTGCAACGACATTGTCAAGCACTCTTGGCGTAACAGGCGCAGTCACATTATCAACCGCTTTGCCTGTTGCCTCTGGCGGGACTGGTTTAACGTCTATCGCCCATACGGTTCAAGTTTTTACTTCTGGTTCTGGCACTTATACAACTCCTGCAAATGTAAAAGCTATTTGGGTTCGGGCAGTTGGTGGTGGCGTCGGTGCTGGCGGTTCTGGTAGTGCTGGATCTCCTGCAAACGAAACTGGTGGAGGATCTACCACTTTCAGTACTTTGACCGCAAACGCTGGAGCCGGTGGTCCAAACAGTTTGACTGGTGGATTTACGGGCGGAACTGCCGGAGGAGCGTCGGGTGGAGATATAAACCAAACAGGCAATCCTGGCACTAGTGCCCCAGGTAATACAAGTCCTCCATTATTTCAAAACTTTGGTTGTAATGGAGGCGCTTCCGTTTTGGGCGGTGGCGGCATTGCTGCATCAAACGGCGCTGGCGGGACAGGTGGTGCTGGAACTGCAAATTCTGGTGGCGGCGGCGGCGGTGTAGGCGGTAACTCAGTGACTTATGCGAGCGCAGGCGGCGGCGGTGCTGGATATGTTGAAAAGTTAATAGCTGCGCCAGCGGCAACCTATGCCTACGCTGTTGGCGCAGGTGGCGCTGGTGGAGCTTCCGGTACAGGTGGAGGAACCGGCGGCGCTGGTGGATCTGGAGTGATTATTGTTACGGAGTACTACGTATGAACAAATACGCGATTGTTAAAAATAATGTTGTTGTTAATGTTGTTGAATATGATGAGCAACCGTCTACGCCTCCATCTGGATTTGAAAATGGGCATATTGCTATACAAGCGGAGGTTGTGAGTATTGGATGGGTGTATGCAGATGGTCAATTTACAGACCCAAATCCACCAGAGAAAATACAAATTTATCCTCCAAAATCTTTGACAGATATGATCTTGGATAACCCAACAGAATTGGCAAAACTTAAAAAAGCACTTGCCGCACTAGAAGTAGCTTAATGGAAAACCAACATTTTATAAACGCGCTTATTGGTGGCGGTTTTGCAATCATTGGCTGGTTTGCGCGAGAACTGTGGGGTGCGGTCAAAGATTTGAAATCTGATCTTTCAAGGTTGCGGGAGGAATTGCCAAGAACCTACGTTGCGCGGGATGATTACCGGGAGGACATCAAAGGCATTAAAGAGATGCTTGCCAAGATATTTGATAAATTGGAAAACAAGGCCGACAAATGAAAAAACTACTGCTCTTAGCGTTGCTGCCGTTTAGTGTATCTGCTGCAAATCTGATGATCTGCAATGGTGAGTATGCATTGTGTGCGGCCTCGGCCAGCAATCCTACCGGCAAGACAATCCGCGTGGACGGTAAAGAGTTTCAGGAAGGCATGGCGGTCTGTCCGGTGCTAAACGGCAAAGCCGTTGCCAATGCGGATTTGATGAAAGGTAGCTGCAAAGCACCGCCGGGTAAAGTCTGGTCGTTGTTCTCGACGGTTACTGAGTATCCGCAAGCGCCTAGCTGGACGGTGGTCACGATGACACCACGCACGTTTACCACCACGACCGAGGCCGGTGGCGGCATGAGTAACCAATGGTCGTTCTTGTGCGCCAAGCAGGTTAAAAAGGTTAACGGAGTGCAGCTCGCCAACTGCTACGGCCCGATCAACGAATCGCCGTGGAATAACGGGCATGTGCCCCCAGGCACTATGTCGTTCACCGCCGCGCCGGTTGGGGCAGCAAACCCTGTCGGCGGTAATGTGCCGGGTAAATGAATCCTCTATTGCTCTCCGGCATTTTTGACATCGGCAAAGGTCTGATCGACCGGCTGTTTCCAGATCCGGCAGCTAAAGCGGCGGCGCAGCTGGAGCTGCTGAAGATGCAGCAGGCCGGGGAGCTTGCCCATCTTGCCGCTGAAACGGATCTGGCAAAGTTGCAAATCCAAACCAACATCGAGGAAGCTAAATCGACCAACTGGTTCGTAGCGGGCTGGCGCCCTGGTATCGGATGGGTGTGTGGTGCTGGACTTGCCTACGCCGCACTGGTCGAGCCGTTCGCCCGGTTCGCGGCAAAGGTTTGGTTTGGCTACGTTGGAGATTTTCCGGTCATCAGCACCGACCTTACGTTGCAGATTTTGATGGGTATGTTGGGCCTTGGCGCAATGAGATCGGCTGAAAAAATCAAAGGTGGGGAGAGCAGCAGATGATTTCAAACTTTGAAAAATCTCTCGCGCTGGTGCTGGCAGCAGAAGGTGGTTTCGTCGATCATCAATCAGATCCGGGCGGCATGACCAACTTGGGTGTGACTCAGAAAGCATGGCGAGACTGGGTTAAGCGCGGCGTTGACGAGGCCGAGATGCGGGCATTGACACCGGAGCTAGTAGCACCGATGTACAAAGCAAAATACTGGGACGCTTGCAAGTGCGACGATCTGCCGCGAGGCGTTGATTACGCCGTATTCGATGCTGCTGTAAACATGGGCCCAGGACGCGCTGCAAAGCTCCTACAGGCGGCGCTAGGTGTGACCGCTGATGGCAGTATCGGCAGGGCCACGCTAGCCGCTGCGACCGCTGCAGACCCGTCGGATCTCGTAGAGAGTTTCAGTTACGAAAAAGAGGCGTTTTACCAATCACTGCCAACTTTTAATACCTTCGGCAAGGGCTGGTTTAACCGGGTGGCGCGG
>Ga0181350_1000406_pt1 | contig 12559 bp, 21 predicted proteins | sample Su13VDMM110DCMD_FD_130105 | JGI IMG/M metagenome (GOLD analysis project Ga0181350, IMG submission 130105) | Freshwater viral communities from Lake Michigan, USA - Su13.VD.MM110.DCM.D | ecosystem: Environmental > Aquatic > Freshwater > Lake | place: USA: Michigan | collected 2013-07-16
GATAAGAGGGTTACGTTAATCTTTTTCATTTTACAAATATACTAATAATTTTACTAACTCCAAAATTATTTTTTTCATCAATCCCACCAACCACGAATGTCAGTTCCATCAAGTTTTTCATAAAAATCTTCACCTGACTCTCGGATTGTATCATAATCAGGTCCTTTGATGATATAACAAAGTTCTTCCCAATATTCTTTTTGAATCTCGTGAGCCCTTTTAATGATTTTATGATTGTGTTCTTTTTCTTCGGGAGTATCTTTATCCAATAGTTCATAAGAGTCCTCACGACCTTCAACCGGTACAAACTCCCAATCGTGGTGAATCATTTCAATACCCAATTCTTTTTCCGCAACCTCAATATAAGAGTCATTTACACAAATATCAATCAGGTATGAAAGTCGTTTCATTTTTGCGACTTTCTTCATACGACTCTCCTCAACTTCGTGTCCACGTGTTTCAATTTTCCACGCAATATCATCAACCGCAGTTTTCACCCAAGGCAAGATAGAACTAGTTCCATTATACCAAGTGTGGTTCCATAAGTTCTTACGGAATAACCAAAAATTACGAAAAAATCTTGGGATGTCGTAACGTAACAAGTCCCAAGTTTTCCAATACCATCTTTGACGGTTTATCAATTTTTCCATACTTTCAATGAAAGTGTCAGCAAATTTTGTCTTCATCGTATTAATTCGTCTATGTCTATATTATGTTCTTCCATTAATTCTCGTAACTTCTCAAAAACCGCATCTACCCCTCTGTAATACTCATCAGTCCCATCATAACCCATAGTTATTCTTTTACGAGCATTAGTACTCATTTCAAACAAGATGCTTGCCATATCAGTTGCTTTAACACAACGCATATGAGCCATTCTGTCATCAAAGTCATTTAAATCAAATTCAAGTTTAGCTTTCATAGTCTTCAGGTATTTCATCAATAATATGGCGTTTCCACCATTTGTCAAATTTACTATCTTTAAACGTATCTGCCAAATAAGTTCCTAAAATCATTAATAAAATAACTCCAGAACTAATCAAAAATAACCAAGAAAATATAATGTGTCCCATATTAATTAATTATGTAATAAGCGGTTACTTTTCTTGGAACACCAGGATACATCTCATCAATTTGTGTATGTAAATCCTTGTCCTCAGTATCTCTATTGAAATCACTATTGATTCCAAAATCAAGAATATCAAAGTGTTGGTCAACCTTTTCAATAATCTCAATTCTTTGTTCTACCGTTAATTCAACGTCAAAAACAATTCTACTGGTTGTTGTCATACTGTATGTGGTATTATGTTTCTAACACAGGTTTGTGGTTTCGATTCGTTCATCAAAAAGTTGTTGATGTACCCCATCATATTTGCCGACCCAATAGGGTTAGCAGAATGAACCAAAACAATTGGAAACATTATTGGTTCCTTTTTCTTGTCAAAATGATTCATCTCCAATCTTTCAGGATATTGAGAATAGAACTCGTTAACCAAGAACTTAGCTGCATCATATCCAGTCTTCTCATTGATGTTTCCATAGTCCAACTTAAAGTTAGGAGATACATTGTTATAATACTCATTCATAGCACTGTCACCCAAGTCGTGGTCCAATGAAATGGTTGAGATATTCTTAATCCCAATCTTCTGTACCAAATTCACAAACTCGTGGTAGTTCCTCACAACCATCCAATCTTTGTCTTTCGGTGTACGAATATCATCTAAATAAATCATCATCTTATTCTCCTTTTATTTTTTCATACGACTCATCAATTCTTTTTGAACCAACAGAGTTAAACCAAATCTCAAATGCGAAAAAGAATAACCACCACTGATAGTCAACCATCTCACTTAATTTGTAGTATCCAAACGCAGATACCAATAATATTATTGTAAAATAAATTGGTAGTATACAATAGAATACCAACCAAATCCAATTAAAAACTTTTTTCATATATTATATTTTTTACAAAGATACATTAAACTCCCTCAGTTTCCAAATAATTTATCATCATACTTGCCATTGAGTAATTTGTAGCAATCGGTGTGTCAGTTACATTACATATTCTTAACACCATTTGAACATCCACCTCGTGGGGATGTGATGATAATGGGTCAATAAAGAAGATTACATAATCAATATCTTTATCAACAATCTTGGCAGCAATCTGAGCATCACCACCCATAGGTCCTGATTGTAACCTATTAACTTTAACACCAGCAAACTCAATGTGTTTACCTGTTGTTCCTGTTGCATAGATGTTAGCATTACGTTTGAAGAAGTCCAACCTCTTCATAATAAAGGCAACCATATCAGCCTTCTTGTTGTCGTGAGCGATTACCGCAATATTAAATTTATTATTCATAGTCTAAAAAAGTTACAAGAGTTCTTTATGTTTATTTTATCCTTTTAACAGGTCTTTTTCTTTCTTGATATCATAGGTATCAATTAATTTATCAATTCGTTTGTCAGTATATCTGACTGAATTTTCTTCACATTCTTTAAATTGTTGATAAACATTTTCTAACTTTCTATGAATATCAATTCTTTCATTATCAATACGACGATTTGCGTAATCCATTTCTTGTGTAATTGTTCTCACTAATCCTTGGATATCTTCTTTCAGATTTCCAATTTCTGTTTGTTGTTTATTAATCATAAGCAAACCCCAAGTAATCAATCCAGCAACAATTACTGCAACTACCGTGAGCACACCTAAAACAAAATAAGTTGTCTCCATAATTTTAATTTTTTTTATTTCAAAGAACTCTTGTAACTGATACAATTATAAAACAAAAACCCCACTCTTTCAAGTGGGGTTTTAAATTATCCTTTAACTTCCTCAAAGTCAACATCCGAGACTTCTTGGTCAGGAGGTGCTTGTTGAGACGCCTTTTGATACAACTCAGCAGTTATGGACTGTAACGTTGTGTTAAGTTTATCCATAGCCGGTTTAATCTTCTCAACATCTTTACTTGGATGTACATCTTTTAACTCTTGAATCAATCCACCAATTTCAGTTTTTTGTTCTTCAGTTAATTGTTCTTCCAAGTCTTTCAAAGCCTTCTCCGTTTGGAAGATGGTTGAGTCCGCCTGATTAATGATGTCAGCATCTTCTTTAGCCTTCTTATCAACATCAGCATTTGCTTCAGCCTCCTGTTTCATTCTTTCAATTTCTTCTTTTGAAAGTCCTGATGAAGCTTCAATACGAATGTTTTGTTGTTTGTTGGTTCCCTTGTCTAATGCTGATACATTGATAATACCGTTGGCATCAATATCAAATGTAACCTCAACTTGTGGAATACCTCTCATTGCGGGTGGAAGACCATCCAAGTGGAATCGTCCAATGGTTCTGTTGTCTTTCGCCATCGCTCTCTCACCTTGTAATACGTGAATCTCTACCGATGGTTGGTTATCAACCGCCGTTGAGAATACCTGTGATTTCTTAGTTGGGATTGTTGTATTAGATTCAATCAACTTTGTGAACACACCACCCATAGTTTCAATACCAAGTGATAGTGGAGTTACATCCAACAACAACACATCTTTCACATCACCTGCCAATACTCCCGCTTGGATTGCGGCTCCAAGAGCAACAACTTCATCAGGGTTAACACCTTTTGACGGGTCCTTACCAAAGAACTTCTTAACCGCTTCCTGAATTGCCGGAATACGTGTTGTACCTCCAACCAAGATGATTTCATCAATGTCAGATGTTTTAAGTCCCGCACTTTTAAGAGCCGACTCACAAGGTTTAATAGTTCTTTGAACCAAACTATCAACAAGTTGTTCAAACTTCGCCTTAGTCAAACTACGAACCAAATGTTTTGGAACACCGTCAACAGGCATAATGTATGGAAGGTTAATCTCTGTTGAAGGTGAAGATGATAATTCAATCTTCGCTTTCTCAGCTCCTTCACGTAAACGTTGTAACGCCATTGGGTCTTTGGTCAAGTCCAATCCATTCTCGTCTTGGAATTCTTTAACCAACCAATCAACGATGACATTGTCAAAGTCATCCCCTCCAAGGTGTGTGTCACCGTCAGTAGATAATACTTCAAATACACCATCACCCAATTCCAAAATAGATACGTCGTGAGTTCCACCACCACAGTCAAACACAACAATCTTCATATCTTTAGATTGTTTGTCCAATCCGTAAGCAAGTGCTGCGGCAGTTGGTTCGTTAACAATTCTCATCACCTTCAATCCCGCAATCTCGCCGGCTTCTTTTGTAGCCTGACGTTGAGCGTCGTTGAAGTATGCTGGTACTGTGATAACCGCTTCGGTTACTTCAGAACCCAAATAGTCTTCAGCCGTTTGTTTCATCTTCTGAAGAACCATTGCCGAAACTTCTTGTGGGGAATACTCCTTACCGTCAATCTCAACACGTGGAGTTCCTTTACTGTTCACCACTTTGTAGGGAACTCTACCTACCTCACTTTTACATTCATCAAAGCCAGTTCCCATAAAACGCTTAATAGATGAAATTGTTTTTTCAGGATTAGTTACCGCCTGACGTTTTGCCGGGTCACCAATCTTTCTCTCACCACCATTGATAAATGCCACAATTGAAGGGGTGGTTCTCTTTCCTTCACTGTTTGTAATCACAACTGGTTCGTTACCTTCCATTACGGCAACACACGAATTAGTTGTTCCAAGGTCAATTCCTATAATTTTTCCCATAGTTTAATTTAATTTTGTTTAATAATATTGATTATTTTTTATGGAGTCAAGTCCGACCCCGATTATTAAACAATGTGCCAAAACAAAAAACCTGACAAACTGTCAGGTTAATACGATACAATTGTTTTAATTTTTACACCATCAGGTAATTCGTGACCATAATTATGATAAAACCATCTTAGAAAAGGCTCTTTCCAATGATTACCAAACATATTATCTAATTCTCCCTTTATGCGAGAACCAATATCAAGCATCGGAGAATCATTTTTTCTTATTTCACCTGAAGGTGTATCGTTCCAATAGTTTTCCAAATAAATCATCATTTCAGTATCATAATAATCATTATTTAAAAATGAAATCGAATCAATTTCTTCCATTTTTTCAGCATAAATCACCTCCTCTGAATCATAAGCATAAACAACTGTCATATTTGACGGTAGTAAATTGTCAATATACTTGTAAATTCTATCAGACATTGTTTGTTTCTGACTTTCAGTAATTACATATTTCATAACAAAGCATATAGTTTACTCAACTTACGAAAGAACTCATCACCTCTTCTGTCAAATACTTTTTCCCAGTGTTTAAAGAACAATTCAGGATTTTCCAATAACTTTTGACTCATACCACGGAAAGGACTAGTAGTAATACCACTTGACTTAGCGTGGTCACTGATATGTTGTAAAATATTATTCCAATTTTCAATTGCAAACTTCATATGATTTTGAGCCATTGGTTTTCTAAACAAATCATCTAAACCTTTAACACTACTCAAACTTTTAATCAACTTATCGGCAGAAAATGATTTCAAAGTCTCAACATCACTATAAGCATCAATTTTTTTCAACTCCCTAATAAAATCATTGTAGTCCTTAATGTTTTTAGTTTTAAGAACTTTTAATGTTTGAGGAATTCTTGCCTGTTGCTCAAATCTCAAAGACAAATAAAGAGCGTGTAAAAAATAATTAAATTCTTTAGTGAAATCTTTTTGGATTGAACTAGCCAAAGTGTTCAAAGTATGTTCCTTACCAAAACCAATCTGATTTGTTTTATTGTGCTTAACAAATAATTGATAAGAATGGAACACCTCGTGAGCGATAACAGCATCAATATTAGGACTCAATGTTTCCAAATCATCCCAATTGGATTGTCCCATAGTTATTTTAAATTCAAAATTACCACTATTATATGTCTTACCAACTCCTTCAGTTTCTTTACTACCAAAATCAGATGGTTCAAACTGATGGGCTGCGTTTACATTTGGTTTGTTAATATTATTCATATCCAAAGCCTTGTCAGGATAAATACTAAATGAAATCTCCACACTGTTTTTGTACATTGGAAACTTCTTCCACTTCTCCTCATCAAACAAAGGTGAGTTCTTAACATAATTCCAAGACTCATCCTCCGTGATTTCTATTTTACCATATTCAAATTCAGTCTCACCATAGTTTTTAATATCAGCTTCACCAACATCAAGGTCCTTCCCACTTTGTTTAAAATTCCCAATATAATCTTTAACCATATTGGTAAAGATGTTGGTCATCATATCAATGTCATCGGGAACTCCAGCAGCTTCACTGATTATCTGTCTTATTCTGTTTCGAGTTATCACTATTTTTCACCTTAATAATTTTATCCAACATCCAACTTTGTGGAATATCGGTTTTTGTTAACAACTCTGTTAACTTTTCTTTGGTAATATCTTGTAATGGGTATTTCATTCCGCTAATATAAGAATAAATATTAACAAAAACAAAAAACCCCCTAAATAAATTAGAGGGTCTTTTTAGTAGTCGGAGCGGGAATCGAACCCGCACGGACGTTAGTCCATAGTATTTTAAGTGCTACGTGGCTACCTGTTACACCATCCAACCAACTGATATAAACACACTTTACTATTTCCAAAACAACTGAACCATCAGTATCATCAAACTCAATACCAAACATACACCAGTTTTAATTGTTATTGGTTCACCAAATAATGTAACTGATAGAATTGTAAACATTATTGTACCAATAACAAACCCTATCAATCTTGATGGCCACAACTGACCGTCAAAATGTTGGACCATCAAACCAACTGATGTCATAAATAAAATTGAAATTGGAATTCCCATCAACACAACCAACCACTGATGGTTTTTCATCCACTCAAACTTCCATCTTCCCTGTAGTTGTAAGAAAGTTAGTACTTGAGCAAGTGCCCCCACTAACATTGCCAATAGTAATTTCATATTTCTCTTACAAAGATAATAAAGAAAAATGGATAAAACAAGGATTATTTTGTCCTTGTATAAGCTAAGATATAAGGTGATAAATCAACTTCATTACCCAAAACATCTTTCAACTGTCTTGTAAATTCTTTGAACATATCTTTATCTTCAAATTGTTCATTTGTAAATCCCCTAAACAATATTTTAATATCAGGGTCACTATCTTTTGAAAACTCTATGGTAATATCGGGAAAGTCAGTTTCTTTAATTGCGTTTTCAATTTTGTCACCAACTCCGTCCAAAAACCCGTAATTAACTGGTTCATTCACTACTCTATAATATTCTTTGTTAATACCAGCAATTCTCAAGAATTCATTTATTGGATGTTCAACCTTTCTACCCCAATCGTGTAAAAATGAGTGCATTCCAGTCAATCTTTTAGGTTTTAGGAAAAAATTTTGATACCATTCCTCTGACTCGCCACTGTTAACATCCGTTTTAGCCAAATCAAATTTAAAATTCATAGTTTTAATAGACGAAGATGGGTCATTCTTAACATCAATCACCACATCGTGTGGTATTTTAAATTTGTTCCTTAAATAATTTATTACAATCTTATCAACTGGTTTCATATTAATAATAAATATATGTTACGGTCTTTTAATATGAGTTGTTCCACCATTTTGGGTACCACCACTTCTATTATTTGTCGGTTTGTTTACCGGTCCTTGTTGTTGAGGTCTTGGTGGGTTATATGTTGGTTGTGGTGTGTTGTGATACACAGGATAGTTACCATAATATGGACGATAGTACGTTGGTGAGTAATCGTTAGTCATAATTGGTGGAATGATAACTCTACGATTACCGTAATAATCTTCAGATGATTCGGGTCTTGCGTTTGGTTTGTGATGTGTCACCCAAAACTCTTCGGTCCCGTTCCAATACATTTCATCATCTTCAGGTCTGTGTCTGTCATCAGTTAGATTTTCAAAACTTGCACAAGATGTGAATAGAGTTGTCAGGAATAAAAATATCAATATCTTTTTCATACCAGTAAATATAGTGAAAAAAACAAACCCCTCAACAAGGAGGGGTTAATTTTTATTTGGTGTAGGTTCGTAGGCAATGTCCTGCCCAAGCCGCGGCTCCAAGGAACATTGGCATTAACAATCCTTCCCCTCCAAACATTGCAATGTGAACGGCAACTGCTCCTGACATAACAGAAGACAATAACAACGCCCCATAAACTGATGTTCTTGGAATACAAAGAGCAACAACTCCAGCAATTTCCATCACACCAACAAGTGCCATAAATGGTAACAAGTTCATTGCGGTAAAATTCGCAGTCATTGACTCAGAGCCGGTGATTTTTGACAATCCACCCATTCCAAGCATAAAGGTAACGATTACTGTTAGTAACCATCCCAAGTTTTTAAGTGTAAGATATTTTTTCATATTCCAAGTATAGAATATGAACTTTAGATTGTCAATATTATATTCTTGACCCATACTTTTGGTAGAAGTACTCCAAGATGTCAAAATTCATATGTCTTATACCTTTTGTACATTCAACGTGTCCCGCATATTTTGGGTCGTCTTTATGTTGACAATACCATTGTAATTTTTTTCTCACTTGACCAACAAAATCATCGGTTCCCCAATTGTTTGGGTCACAAACCAAATAAGTGTTTGGTCCTAATGTTAAATCAATACTGTATGTTGATGGGTCAATTAATCCAACAAGTTTTAAAGACGAGTCGTCAGCGTGTCTCCAAGTCTCTTTACCTCCTTGTGAAAATCCCGCAATAGATGTTACAACCGCTCCGTCTAACTTTTCTTTAACATATTTACGAACATTATCAAGAGTGTTCATATGATGAGTAATTACAATTATTGCGTTATTACTATATGGTTTTAAAAACTTAACATACTTTTGAATAGAACTAGGGTCAGCACCATTTTTACTATATGTTGAAGTATGTGAACCTCCAAATAATACGTGTACATTTTTACCTTTGTAATCTGATTTAATAATTGAATACTCATTATCATTTGTCACATCAGCTGAAACCTGACTATTATTAGTTCCTTTTGGTGTTGTAGTAGTAGTTGTTTTTACCTTATCACCAGGGTTTTTTAACTTGTCTAATGTTTCTTTATTAACTGATGATGATACGGTCAATCCTCTGTCTGACTGGAATTGTTCCAAAGCCTTTTTAGTTTTTGGACCAAATAAACCATCAATACCACACTTACCTAAATCATAACCTAAACCGTCAAGTATTTTCTGTATTTCAGTCACAGGATTACCTTTATGTCCAATTCTAATAACTTTTGAATCGTCTTTTAATATTTCATCAAATGTTGGTGATTCACTATAATCTCTTGTTGGACTACAACCAACTTTCTTAAATTGTTTAACTGTTTCTTTTTCTAACTTCGGGTCAACCTTATCACTTGAATAATAATCATCAACCTTTGAATTTGGTATTGTTGGTGTGATAGTACTTGAACCACTTGATTCCCCACCCACATAATATAAATGCCAAGGTTCAGCTTTACGTAAAACCCCATCAGATAGATATGACACTTTAAAACCATATTTACCACAGTTATCGGCAACCCATTTTTTAACGTCAGAGTTTTGACTCCACCAACTAGGTTCAACACTTATGATATCAAAAGTCTTACCTGTATGATGTTGTGAAAATCCTGGTAAAGCTGAGTATTTTTGTCTTTTACTTACCCCACCATCTCTCGCAATTTTACCACCAAAAGTGTCAACTTGTTTATCATAACTTCTATATGATGAAACAACTCCTTTGGAACCAATCTTTGAGAAAGTTTGTCTAAGAGCACTTACTAACTTGTCGATTTGTTTTCTTGCCTTTGCATCCTCACCACCATTATCTTCGTAGTACTGACCTTCTTCCTTTAACTCAGCATTAACGTTAGCGTCAGTGATTGTTACATTGTACTTTCTTTCAACGTCTTTTAATTTAGATTTAATAACTTGTGGAATATTAACAGTAATATCCTCATTGAGGATTCCCATTAACTCTTTAACCCTAATTATTTCCTCATTAATCAAATTTTTCATATCAAATCAATTCCATTATTATGTATGGTTTTCCATTTATTCTCATATAAATATAAACAAAAATAAAAAACCCCTCAAATTAGAGGGGTTAATGTATTTCATAATTATTTATAATAACGTACAACTATGTCTGATTGGGCATCAACCATAGTATAATCGGCGCCAAGTTTATTCTCAACCCAGTGAGCAATGGCCGAAAGAGAATCATTATTGTCCAACGAAAAAAAATTAGAAATTTCTTTCATCAAATCGATACTAATAGTAATCCAACCTCTAATTGGGTTGTACTTAATCTGAGCGTATATATCGTCCTTTGAATTAACAAAATATAGATACTCACCATATTCCTTCTGAATTAAGTCCTGATTGTCAAGATACTTAAATATTATTTTTTCTCGTTGTGATTCTGTGATAACGTATTTCATTCTCCCATTTTGTAACCAAGGTCTTCAAATGGTACTCTCTTTTCCTTCTTAGCCGTATAAAATAATTCATACATCATATTAAGTAATCGGGTTTCACCAATCATTTTCAATAGTTTACTACTAACTATAATACTTCTGTTCAATACCAATTTTCTTGAACTTGCCTTTGTAAGATATCTTTCGTAAATACTATCTCCAACAATATCAATTACCTCGTCTTTACTTAAACCGTCTTCAAGTAATAAAACTGAATCCTTATAAACCACGGCATTAATACTTGGCATTTGTAATAATTTCCTATAAACCTCTTGAACATCTTTTGTTGCATTTTCTTCAGATTGCATAAATCCAAGGAAGTTAAGAAGTTTTCTATATATTTTAAATCCCAAGTTATAACCTAATAATGATTTAGGTAATCCTTTAGGGAAGTGAGTTCTATTTCTTGGTTGGTCAATATACATCCAAACCCAAATTGGTTGAATAAACTCTCTATAATCTTCAGCCATTTGTTTAATCTTATTCAGAGGTACTAAACCATTGGTGTAATTGTTCTCAGCAAGTTCTTCATACGTTTCAGTCAGTTCCAACATTTTTTTTCTTATCTCGCTTGGTAAAACAATATAAAAAAACTTTCCCTGTTCGTGTAACTCAATCTCTTCCCACGAAATGTTTTTAAGCGATTCATCAATTTCAAAATAAAGTTTGTTACATTCTTCAGACATTTCCTTCAACGCCGCCTTTAACCACTGTCCCTCTTCTTTGTCTTTAAGTGATTTGACAAGATAGTTCTTTGGTTGGGAAGCTCTAATCTTACCCATACTGATACCCATCTCTTTTACTTCAGCTTCTTCTCTTATGATTTTAGTGATTAAATCCCTCATACCAAATAAATATCTCATTGTTTTTCTTTTTTTAAAGTATTAGAAAATCTAATTTTTTTCGTATATTAACCCAAAATACCACTATGGAACTAAACCATTCAAATTTAACAGATGAACAAAAATCAAAGATTAATAAGTTCATCTCTGATTTACAAGAAAAATGTTCAAAACATAATATTGACACACTTATACCAAACACCTCAGGTGTTGAATATCTTTATGGTAATACATTGACCAATGGATACTTTGACTCAGATAACCGACTTCTTGCTTGTGCAACAGGTAAGGAACTTAATCAATGGTTACCCATCTTAATTCACGAATCATCACATATGGACCAGTTCCTTGAGAATGACCCTGTGTTTATTGATTCATTGGGATTAGATGAAACTTTCAAATGGACTGAAGGTTCAGAGGATGTTGATTTCAATAAAATTGATAGAGAGATTGAATCAGGTATCGCAGTTGAGGTGGATTGTGAGAAACGAACCGTCGCAAAGATTAAAGAATACGGTTTGGAGTTCGTTGTATCAATTGATGAGTATATCCAAAAGTCAAACGCTTACGTTTTGTTCTACCGATGGATGAGAAAAAATAGAAGTTGGTATAAGATTGGTTTTGAACCATACAATATCAAATCTGTATACACAAAGATGCCAAAGACATTTGACGTTGATTATTCAACTCTATCTGAAGAAATTTCAGAGTTCTTTGACAAACTACTTGTGTTATCAAATGAATCATAACAAAAAACCCCACCTTGTGAGTGGGGTTTAATAAAGTCTTGTTATTTATTTTATATCAGTTGTTTCAATTAATGTATATGTAAAACGATTTCCGTGAATATCTCTTGCCTTACGACAAATCTTCATAAACTCTTCAAAGTCCGCAGCCTTCTTAAACACCTGACATCCTTCAGACCAATTCTCAACATATGTTGAATCAGCTCCTGCCTTGTGAATGTTAATACCATAAACACCTTCAGTGATTTTCTTCTCATCATAAGTCATATCCTTGTTAGCGTCACGATAAACTTTAACAGGTCTGTCCTGTCCCAAAGCTTCGTACTTACCTTGATGTAATCTGATGATATGTGAACTACGATATTGACCTTCAACCAAACGAGCAACACCATCTTTGTTGTGGTATTCCATCACACCCTTCTTACCTGGGTCAGTCGTTGCCGGCCAAACGTGACACTTCCATTCCCCATTCTCTTTGTAAGAAATTGTTATATAATCATCAAAAGCA
>Ga0181350_1000412_pt1 | contig 12465 bp, 6 predicted proteins | sample Su13VDMM110DCMD_FD_130105 | JGI IMG/M metagenome (GOLD analysis project Ga0181350, IMG submission 130105) | Freshwater viral communities from Lake Michigan, USA - Su13.VD.MM110.DCM.D | ecosystem: Environmental > Aquatic > Freshwater > Lake | place: USA: Michigan | collected 2013-07-16
ATGTGAAGAACAATATTTGGTAGCAACTGACGTTACTGTTGATATGTTTATTGAATATAATATTTCATGTCAATATTGTGGTTTACCACCAACGGCAACTCCAACACCAACGGCAACACCAACTCCGACGGCAACTCCGACGGCAACTCCAACTCCAACGGCAACACCAACTACGACTCCAACTCCAACTACGACCCCAACTCCAACTACGACCCCAACTCCAACCCCAACTTTTGGACCTGGACCAACTCCAACCCCAACTACGACTCCAACGGCAACACCTACACCAACGGCTACACCAACGGCTACACCTACACCAACGGCAACACCTACACCAACGGCTACACCAACGGCTACACCAACACCAACGGCTACACCAACATCTACACCAACACCAACACCAACATCAACTCCAACACCAACGGCGACTCCAACACCAACGGCAACTCCTGAACCATTATGGTATTTATACAAATCATGTTTAACAAATAAAAAGAACGAACATCAATATATATTACAACCTGTTTTAGTTAATCCTTTATTAAATATTGGTGATGTGTTTGTATTTATTCAGAAAGGTAAACAAGAATGTTGGTCGTTAGATAATATTTATAACGGACAACCAACAAACTTACCACCACAGTTAAATGTTATAATCGATAATGGTAATTATTTTACAATAACTAGTAATACTATTTATCCATTTAATGAAGGTAGAGAATGTGATGAATGTTTAGAAGGTATAAATAATATTGACCCTCCAAAAGATAACTTCCTTGTAAGTATTATAAAGGAGGAAACAGCTATTTTAGAAATTAACCCACCATTCTATTTTTATAGTAGTACTTATAGTTTCCCTATTACCGTATTTGACCCATTAGCAGGTGTTCATAATGGTTTGGTAAACCAAGCTGTTCAAATAATTATTAAAGCACTTCAACCTAACAGGTCTCATTGTATTTCATTAATAGTTAATAATTCAGTACTTATGGCTCAAACATTAACTGTTACAACTACAGGTATATATACTGTTGAATTTTTAGGTGTTAATGTGTCCTCAAGTGATACATTAGAAATTGAAATATTCCCCGGAGTATGTAATTAAAATAAAAAACCCCCTTAATTGGGGGTTTTTTATTACCATATTTTTTCTTGTTTCATATGACCTATAACACAACAATAAGCGTCTGTTTGGTCAAAGTTTTCTTTTTTAAGAGTGTTGTTTCTTGTGTATAACCAAGTGATTTGAGGTTCTTTTTTGGCTATTAAATCCCATATAATCATTTTCTTGTCAATGTCTTTAGGAAGTCCTCCAAATAGTACGTATTTACCTTTATCGTTTAATTGAGTTAACTCCGGAAAGGCGAATTTACGAGAATTGTATGTTGATATAAAATCAGGTACAACTCCTAATACATCATATATTTCTTTTGTAACTAAAGTATTAAATCTTAATAAAGTTTGAACTGTATAAACATTGTTTGAGTTTAATAAAGGTTCTTCAATAATAACTTTAGTGATACCCATATCTTTATATTCTAAAAGTTTAGTTCTAAAGATTTGACCTTTTAGAAGTAATTCTTTTATTTTATTTTCTTCTTTTGGTTTCGGTATAGGTGATATATGAGTTAACTCAAGTAGTTGTTGACTTTGTATATCAAATAAAGCCCAACCAATTGTTTTTGTACTCACATCTAATCCTAAAACTTTAGGACTTTCTTTAAGTGTTTTTTTCATAATTTATTAGAAATCGAATTTAACCAAAAACTGTTGAATCCCTTGTCTTAACACAGGAGATTGTAGCTTTGATACAATCATAAGATTCATATCAGAATCGTAAAGCCCAATTTCAGTAATATATGAACTTGTTCCTTTAGTCCATGTAGGATTTGATGTCGATTGAAACTCTGCTTGACCAAGATTTACCTTATATTTCATTTCATAGATTGTTGCTTCAATATCAGTTTCTAATGAACCATAGAAATAATATTCATCACCAAAATTTAATGAAGGTGTTGTAGTTCCGTTAGGTACTAATGGAATAAAATCATTTAAGTTATAATCGTCAGCCGCAGCGTAATTTTCTTCAGTAATTGTAAATGTTGTTGCGGTTAAACTATCTACTGTCAAATAACCATTGATTGTAGTTGCACTTATTTGTGGTGTAAAATCAATAATTTTCCATTCGTCCGGGTCAGGTCTACCTGTACCAATTACTTTTTGACAAATAACTTGGAATGTATTAGCATAAAACCCTGTTATTAAGTCACAGGAAGGACACAGAGTCGTTGTTGTTGTTGTTGTGGTAGTTGTGGTTGGAATTAACGTTGGTTGGTTTAAACAAGGGAATTCAGCACCAAATCTAATTGAAACGTTTTGTTCGGTTAAACCTCCACAAGAAATGTTTGGTCCTTGAATTTTAGTATAATAATTACAATGTAATGAATTAGTAAAAATATCTGTATTACTAAATCTATAAGTTACGTACATATATTCAGTGTCAGCACTTAATATACCATTAACCGTTGGTTGATTATTTTCAATCACACAAGTGTTTGGTGTAGTTAGACCAACTTTAGGTGCCGGTAATGTCCAGTTACGATTTGACTTGTAAGACATTGCGGCAATAATCTCTTCATCATCAATAATGATAATTTGTGAATCAGGGAATACTTTACCAACTCTATTAGGTAAACCATCACTATTTGGGTGAGTGTCCCATAAATTATAATATCTAATACCCGGCATATTCATATCCGGATTTTTAGTTGATAGAATATATTGGTCTTTGAATATTTGAGGAAATGTGGTTGGGTCAAATCCTGGTGGGTCAACCCAAAAAGTTTGTCCTTTACAACATTCAGGATTTTTATGCCACATTAACCACGGCAAATGTAATCTAAAGTTACGAGCTTCACCCGTTGTATCTGTAGGGTTATTAGGGTCGTAAGGTTCAAAGGCAAATTTCTCACCATAGAAGAAATCAATTGATTGATTAGTATAGTGAATAATCGCAATAGCTTTTTGTTCACTTGGTTGAACAACTACTTGTTCATCAAATGAATTATAATAATAAACAACACTTGTATCGGTTTGTCCACTGTCAGACATATATCCAAAGTATTCTTTACTACCAATATAAGATGCCGAACCAAAGTAAGGGTAACCTTTATAGAATGAATCATATAATCCTGCAGGATTTTCCGACCAAGGAATATTCATATTCCAAATCTTAACATCTGATTCATCCGTACTACATAAAGATTCAAAATTAATAACATTTTGATTCCAATGAGAATTTGGAGTTATACTATCGTATATTGTTGTCATATTTGGTGGATATACTAACGCTCTAGCAAAACATCCACTTGAAAAGTTTGAAAAATCAGGTGTTGGTCTATCTAATGTGTAATAATTATTACAAATATCTATAATTTTATAAGTCAATATTGAGTAACAACTACTCATTGACATTTCACAGTTAGGAGGTGTCGGAGTTGGCAAAGGTGTTGTAGAACAAGTTGGTGATGCTGTCGGGGTAGGTGTTGGTGTTTGACAGATAGGTGATGTTTGTGTTGGTAAAGGTGTTGCCGTTGGAGTTGGTCCGGGACCAAAAGTTGCCGTTGGAGTTGGTGTTGGTCCTGGTTCACAATAACAATTGTTTTTTCCTTGACCATCATAGTATATCGTAATAAAATCACCAATAGAAGGTAACCTTAAAAAATTTGGGTTACACCCTGAATATGTTAAATGAATAACACTACCACCTGTTAATGTAGACATATCTACAAGATAGTTAGAGTTAATAGTGTATTGGCTATTTGTTAACGCACTCCAAGTAATTGTAGTTGCTGTTGTGTCACCGGTGAAAAACCCTCTCATTGCTGCTCTATTATAAACTGCTTGAGGTACTGATGCCATATAAGGAATTCCGTAAGTATTACCTGTTATTCCATCAACATAATATGGGTATTTAACATTTTGTTTGTTAGATTCAGGGGCTCCTGTTGAATTTTGTGCATTAAACGCCGGTTCAAGAATTTTTGTTGAGGATTGATTATAAGGCGTTCCGGTTAATGTATTATAAGAAACCTCACTATCACCTACTTGAAAATAAGAGATATTAAAACTACCTTGTGATAGTTTTAACCTTGCAGTGTCGGTTAACCTTGTGCTAAGTAAACCTTGTGTATTTTTTAATATGTATCCCATGTGATATAAATATTCTTATTTTTTTTATTTTTAATTGACGCTTATTATTTCTACTCTACAACATCCACATCCTGATATTGATGCGTTTCCAATACTAAATGAATCTTGACTCGATGTGTAAGTGCATGATGTTAATGGTGCATTTTGAGTTATTGTTGTTGTTGTGTTTAGTATTATTGAATCTGAATTAGTAAATGTTATTGTATTCCAACTTTCGGTGTAAAAATCTAAATAATTTGTTAAATTTTGACAACCTTGGATAGGATTATAATCTGTGTTTGTTGTTGTACTATTGGTTATTGATACCGGTATTGATATGTTATTTTTAGATAATACCGTATTAGTTGTTAAAGTAGCCGTTGATGCACTTGGAGAATAATAAAATTGATTATTATGATAAATATTAAAACTAATAGTAGTCCCATTTGGTAATTCAGGTATTACACTAACTGTCGTTGTATATTGATTAGTTAGAGTTGTGTTATTATTAACAGGGTTTGTTGATGTTGTTGTTAATTTTACACTATATAATGTTGATGGAGCAGGTTCATTTAATGTTATATTGTTACTATTTGTGTTACCACTTAAATCAACAACTTTAACACTATAAATTCCTGAACATAAATTAGTAAAAATAGGTGAATTAAAATAGGTGATACCATTATCGATGGAATATTGGTATGGAGGGTAACCTCCTGAAGTAGTAATCATTATATTTCCATCACATGTACATATTGGTTGATTAACACTGAAAGTCAATGAATTAACACCTAATGGATTACAAACACCTTCATTTACTATTACTGTTCCATTGGCTCCTAATATATACCAAGAGTTAAGTGGGGGAACTGATGAAGGTAAAGATGAATACATAGAATATGATAAATCACCTCCATTAAATTTCCATCTATTTAATGAAATATCCCAATTAATTGAATATACATAATCATCAGAAATCCATTGGTTATATCCATTGGAATCAATCCCATTTGGATTAAAATGTATTTGTAAGTTATTTATACTTGAATTTAAACAAAAATTGTATTCTATTTCCATTATTATTTTTTAAATATTATTTTTTATTAACAAGAAACTCCCCATTGTGGTCTTGTAGCGGTACCTCCTGTCCAAGAAGTTGCACCAGTGTCAAATCCTGTTGGTTGTGAGATAAAGAATGAAACACACCAACCACTTAAATCTTGATTAAATGATGTTGCGGTGTTAAACATATTAAACATATTACTAACATTAGTTGTGTTCCAATTATTAATATCAGGTGAACCTCCATTGTTAAACGAGGTTGCATTTCTAAACATAGAGTCTAAACTACTAAGCCCGGAAATATTCCAATCACCTATATTTTGATTAAACGATGTTGCCCCACTAAATAAACTCTTGATTACTGTTATATTATCCATAGTCCAATTATTGATATCTGAGGACCCTCCATTATTAAATGCGTCAGAATTTTCGAACATTCCCGATATATCGTCAACGTTATTACTATTAAGTAACCAATCACCGATATTTTGATTAAATGTCATGGCCGATAATGTACTTAAAGACCTTGAGAATAGTCCGTCCATTCTTAAAACATTTGAAACATTTAAATTATTAATATTTGAACTTCCTCCATTGTTAAATGAAACAGCGTCCATAAACATGTCTGTCATTGTTGTTAGAGAACTTAAATTCCAATCTCCAATATCTTGATTAAAATTATGTGCAGATTTAAACATACTATTCATGTTAGTAACTCCTGATAATGAAGATGTGTCAGGTGAAGTTCTTTCCCAATTAGATAATGGTGAATTAAATAATCTACAATCAAAAAACATACGAGACATATTTGGTACTCTTATAACATTCAAAGAAGAAATCGTTTGATTAAATACTCTACAACCCTCAAACATTGATGTCATTAAAATATTTGTTGGAGATGTTATTGGTATTTGCCAATTATTCATACCAGGACTTGCGTCTCCTGGTAATTGTCCATTATTAAATAAATAACAATTAAAAAACATACGTGAGAAATTTCTACAATTAGATACGTTCCAATTTGAAATATTACTGTTAAAAGATGTACAGTTATTAAACATTCTAACAAATGTTGTCATACCTGAAACATTCCAATTATTAGATAAATTAATTTGAGTTAAACTAGTACAACCATCAAACATATATGCCGCGGCCGTTGGTGATGTGATATTAGGTGTGTCAGTTACACTATCTAATTTTAAGTTAGTACACCCTGAAAACGCTGCGTTAATATTTATTTGTAACGGACCAAATTCTAAAATGTCAATTATTTTATCTTTATTTGCTGGGAATAAAGGTGTGTTCGCATTAAACGACCAATAATTCAATGTACCTGTTATTGTTACAGTATACTCACCTTCGTCCTCGTATACGTGAGCTCTATTTCCAAACAGATTTGGTTCTGGTAAAGAACCATCACCCCAATCTATTGTTCCTGAATACGTTCCTGAAGAACTATACGGTAAAACTATTGGTTCATTTGGTGTTGTTGTTACCCAAACTGATACAAACGTAGGAACTTGAGTTGGTGTTGGAGTTGGTGTTGGAGTTGACGTTGGACCTAATGTTGATGTTGGACCCGGTGTCGCAGTTGGTCCAATATTTGGTGTAGCCGTTGGTGTTGAGCCAGGTGTTGCCGTTGGGCCAGGTGTTGCCGTTGGGCCAAGAGTTGGTGTAGGTGTTGGTGTACTAGTTGGTGGTGGTGTTGGACCTAACAATTCACATATGGTATTTGCTGTAAAATCTCCCCAATAATCAACAATCGTTGCAGGATATGAACCGGCCTCTAAATCCATTATTGCTGGCGATACACTACCATCTGCCCAAGTGATAGTATAAGGTGGTGTACCTCCTGTAATTGAAATTGACGCTCTACCATCGCGACCTCCAAAAATTGAAGGGTTAATAACCTCACATTCAACGGTCATTGGGAATAATGTAATTACATTACATTCATTAGATTGAATATAAGTAATTGCGGGCTGTGGAGGAGGAGGTGGAAAACAACTATACGCATTTTCAATACAATCAGCACAATCAGGATATAATGCGACACTTCCATTCTTGGCATCATAAATTAATGACCCTGATGGAATAGGTCCATTAATTAAAGTTGCACACCCACTAAATGAAGGTATTGTGATTGCATAAACATTCCCTAAAATAGGGGCTGTTAATGTAAGGTCATTTACTCCGAAATAATTATCGGGTTCATTTAACTTGACGCAACATGTTTGAAAATAATATATCATTATAATTTGTTTCTGTTATACTATAAATAATCCTTTATTTGTTTTTTTACCAAAGATTTCATAACTTCTACATATTTTTTTGTTGAACTTTGAGAACTAACATAATCAAAAAAGTTAATATCCTCTTTTAATTTATCTAATGGATTAATATTAATAAAATCTCCTTTATAAAATTTATCTTGTTTTTGGTTACCGGTTACTCCTGCCATATGAAGAATTGGTTTATCTTCGTATATTTTTATTGAGTCGGTTGCCCATGAAAATTCAAACTCGGGGGTTATTCTTGTTTCAATACCATGTAACCATAAGTTCCATAATAATGACCACATCTCAGCAGTCCAAAATTGAATTTCTCCGGGACTTATTGGGAATCTTTTTTGATAATCTAACATTTGGTCATATAGTGGAACACAATCTGTATAAATTTTTTCCCATAATAACCAATCCGTATTTTTAATTAAGTATTGACCACCACCTGAATTTTCTTGATTACATTCAACACATTCCACTGACACACCAATAACATCGGCCATTTCGTTAAGTAATTGACCTTTACCGGATGTGGGGTGAGCACTTTCATAACGATTACAACAATCCATAATATAATTATATCCGATATAACCTATGGTGTCGGATAAGTAAGTTATATCGTCATTAATTAAACTATCAAAATTTGGTAATTTTCTGAATATAATATCAGAGTCGTGTAAGAAAAAACATTTACCATATTCAGGAAAATCTTTTAACCATTTTGAGATTAAAAAAGGTTTAATTGTTGGTATATAATGTTTTTGAGGTCTATCGTCAATATAATGATGTAAGTTAACTCCGGTATCTTTTAATTTTAAAGATTCTTCAGTTGGTTTACCATCTTCACTTATTATTCCAAGTAATATGTGTATTTGATTTGGGGGAACACCATGTTCAATAAAGTTATGTATATATACCATTATTTGCCAATGGAAATAAGGTACATCAGGTTGTGCTGTAACAAAAATCATATTATATAAAACTTTTTTAATTAAATATAAATGACAATCAAATGTAATAAATGGTAAAGATGATGATATTTATATAATATGAAACTGATTAGAACAATATCGAATTTAGTGACTGAATCTAAAAGAATTTACGAGGACGCATGTGAAAAAGGTGTCAACGAAAAAGAATTGGACAGATTAGAAAAAAACTACAATGAATCTTTAAAACTTTTAAGGATATATGAAGGTTTAGGTAAAAAAACGGAATAATATTACGTTCCGTAAACTATTTCAACACCTTCAATATGAATAGTCCATCTTAAAGTTTCACTAGCAACACCTGTAACTTCTACTTGTAAAGCATCGTTAGTATCATCTGCGGTAATATCAACATTGTAAGCCGCGTTAGTTTCCACATCCGTACCAATAATAGATACAGTACCAATTAATGAAGTTGTCCCACCTACATTCTTAATAGCTACTTTTCTTATATAGTGAGCTCCTCCTGAACCATCTGATTTAATACCACCAATATTAACGGTAACAAACATTGCAGTTCCATTTATAACACTTATAAGTTCACTTGAACCATCTAAAAATATATTGACTGGTGTTATTCCGGTTGTTTTATTTCGACCAATTAAGTCAATTTGTTGTGATGTACCTTTTATTAAACTATTAAAACTACCTGAAGAAAAAGACCTTTGTCCAAAACGAGGTGCACATGATAATGTTCCACCAAGAATTGATGAAAAACAACCTGTAACAGTGTTGGCACAACCTCCACCAATAAATGAATGTGTACCACATGAAATATTTGATATACCACCAACAATTGATGAACAACCACTAAACACAATATTTTGATTTCCACCACCAACAAAAGAACCTGATGAACAAACTCCATTTACGTTTCCACCAACAATTACTGATAGGGTTGTACTTGATAATGCAGGTGTGGCAATACAGTTTGATTGACCACCACCAATAAAGTTAGAATCACCGTGAGTTCTGTTTGACATACCGCTAACAATTGCTGAGTATCCATATACAAATTGGCATGTAATACAGTTTCCATTACCCCCACCTATAAATGAAAAACTTAAACGAGTTGTATTTTGACTACCACCACCAATTGTTGAATAAATTCCTGATGCGGTATTACCACAACCACCACCAATAACTGAGGTACACCCTGATGCGGTATTACCACAACCACCACCAATGAATGCTCTATTTCCGGTTGCAAAATTTGTTAAACCTCCTCCAACAACTGAACAAAAACCTGCACTATTACCACAACCCCCACCAATGAATGAACATGTTGTTCCACTATTACTAATACCTCCTGCAATAGTTGTATTAGCAGATAATGCAAAATTACAACTACCACCACCAATGAACGAACGTATTCCGTAAGATTTGTTAAAACAACCACCTCCGATAAATGAGAAATTATCTGATACTGTATTTCCACTTCCACCACCAATAAATGAACATGCTCCTGATGCAGTGTTTAACACACCACCAACAATTGTTGAGGTATTACCGGATGAGATATTACAACATCCACCACCAATAAATGTAATATTTCCTGATGCGGTGTTAAATTGACCACCACCAACAAATGAACATCCTCCAGATGATATGTTTTTATAACCACCAACAATTGTTGAGGTATTACCGGTTAAGTTATTACAACATCCACCACCGATAAATGAATTAGTTCCTGATGATATATTACAACGACCACCACCAATTGTTGATGCAATACCTGATGAGACATTGCAACATCCACCACCAATTGTTGATGAATTAGATGATACAGTATTACATTGACCACCTCCAATAAATGTGAAATTATCTGACGCAGTATTTCCACTTCCACCACCAATAAATGAACATGCTCCTGATGATGTGTTCAACAGACCACCAGCAATTGTTGAGGTATTACCGGATGAGATATTACAACATCCACCACCAATAAATGAACAAGTACCTATTGCACAGTTTTTACATCCACCGACAACTGTTGAAGTATTTCCTGAAGCAATATTAGAACGACCACCACCAATAAATGAAAAACATCCTGATGTTGTATTTTTACACCCACCGGCAATTGTTGAAGTAATTCCTGATGCTATATTAGTATCACCACCACCGATTGTTGAACTAGTTGACAATGTTTGGACACAGTTATTAGTACCACCACCAATTACTGAATTAGATGACCTCACACAATTATTTTCACCTCCACCAATCAATGAAAAACTTGATTGATTTATCGTATTACCGCTACCACCAATTATTGAAGAATTACAACTAACAGATGTAATATTATTTGTACAACCTCCACCTATAAATGAAAAATAACCACATACAAAATTAGAAGTTCCTCCAACAATTGTGCCTCCATTACCGGTTACACAGTTTTTATAACCACCACCAATTGTAGCTCCACCACCTGTTATACAGTTTTTATACCCACCGGCAATTGTTTGTGAACCACCTATTGTTGCGGAATTTTGACATCCACCACCAATAAAACCACCATTACCACAAGCACAATTATAAAAACCTCCACTAACTGTTGCTATAAATCTGGCGCAATTTTTATATCCACCACCAATTGTTGAATAACTTAATGATACGCTATTACTTCTACCACCACTAATGGTTGCGTGTCCTGCGTATGTAGACACTACATTTAATTTACCACCACCGATAAATGAAAAACATTCTGAAACAGTATTACCTGAACCACCACCAATAAAACTATTTTTACCGGTTAAGTTAATTACATTACAATAACCACCAACGATAGTTGAAAACTCTGTTGTTCCCGAGTTTGAAAATCCACCTAATACGGCACTACAATTCCCTGATGCAAGATTACTAACACCACATCTAACAGATGAGTTAACACCTGTTCCTGTAATGATTACAGCAGCTGAACCACCACCTCCACCACCGGCAATAGGTACTAAAAGTCCATTTGTACTAACTCCTACATAACAACCACTACATGTACTCATAGAAGTAATAGTCATGTCGTTAACAAATGTGGTACACGCTCTATTTGCGGTAATATTACTACCAATAATCATGGCTTGTGCACAATTATTTGTTGTATTACCTGAACCACCACCAATAAATGAAAAAGATGAATCTACGGTATTTCCTGTACCACCAACAATCGATGAGTAATTACCATTTGTACATATTTTGTTTTTAAAACCCCCACCAATAAATGAACGAGTTCCTGACACAGTATTATATTCTCCACCACCAATTATTGATGATGCTCCATAAATCTTATTTTGATAACCACCACCAATTGTTGAGGTACTACCAGAAGCAGTATTTCTATAACCACCGGAAATTGTTGAATAATAATTAAATATTTTATTTTCTTTACCCCCACCAATCATACTATAACCAACAGTTCCAGTACTAGCTGAAACAGCATTACAACTACCACCACCAATTGTTGAATAATATCCAATTGATACACAATTTCGACCACCACCACCAATTACTGAATATGTACCTGATGATGTGTTATTTCGACCACCACCTATTGTTGAATCATTACCTGATGATACATTATTACATCTACCACCAACTATTGTTGAATAGTTTGTTGTTGCTGAGTTTGATAAACCACCACCAATAAATGAATGACTTCCCGATACTGAATTACATCGACCACCAACAATTGTTGAACTACAACCTGATAAAGTATTACAAAATCCTCCACCTATTGTTGAGTTACCTCCTGAAGTTTGGTTACATTCACCACCAAAAATTACAGATAAGCGACTTTGACAATAAACGGTGCTTAATATTTTATTATCACAACCACCACCAATTACCCCTCCGTAAGAATAGGTACAAATTACATTGGTTGCTCCTCCGGCAATTGTACTCCAAATTGAGTAAGATTTATTTGCAATCCCTCCTCCAACGGTTGAATAAAA